>LFIK01000945.1_pt1 | contig 22436 bp, 24 predicted proteins | sample 643401 | NCBI WGS metagenome assembly LFIK01 (sample SAMN03777447, study PRJNA286221) | soda lake metagenome | biome: soda lake; feature: Kulunda steppe; material: water; isolation source: sample T5-Br brine of Lake Tanatar-5 | place: Russia: Kulunda steppe | collected 2010-07
CCCTCTGTCTCTCTCTATAGATATCTACATATATGTATCTATATCTCTATGTATATTTCTCTGTATCTCTCCATATATATATTTAAATAATTATATATATAATTATATATATTCTTGTATATTATATATTTGAAATATACATCTCTCTCTCTCTTTCTCTCTCTCTCTCTCTCTCTCTCTCTCTCTCTCTCTCTCTCTCTTTCTCTTGAGCGCGCGTGAAGCGGCAGGCAATGCTCTCGCAGCCCACAAAAACTACTTTCCAGGCTCATCCTGCAGGTTCCTGAAAGAGGTGTCCACGATTTCCCCCCTTATGCCGCACTATGCCGCACCTTGCTGCCTTTAAGGTGCAAACAAAACAAGCCGGTTCTGGTACTGAGCCAAGATGGTCCCTTGTACCCATTTTTGCCCATGAAATTGCAGGACAGAGTGCTGAACGACCACCAAGATGTGCTTCCTAGCACGAGAGGTCTTGAAGCCGACATCCAGCACTGCTATTGGTTTGTGAGTGCCGTAGATCTGTAAGCCTTCTGCGCTTGGCCACGCGCACCTTGTGCTCAGGGGGAATGCCGTCTAGGCAAGGGGCATGCCTTGCGTGTATGGGCTTTGATAAGCTGGTAGGAGGGAACAAGCTGCTTAGGCAAAAGGGGTATCTCATGCAGGCAGCCAAAATGCACGTCATTTTCTTCATGGAGGGGCATCGCAAGGAGGCAGGCCTTTCAAGATCGCTTTGTCAGGACCAGGCCCACCTGCTAGCTTGGGATTGCGATGCTCTGAACTTCAAGGACATTTGCCGATGTCCTGTTCTTGAAGGCGCAGTCACATGTAGGTGCGCACCTTGCAGCAAAAGTTAGATTTGGTGCTGCTTGTGTGCATGATGACTGCTCAGCATTTGTGTGAATAAGAATGCCAAAGTGCGTGTGGCTGTGTGTGCCCATACACACATTTCTGTGTGAACGTATGCGCGCGTGCATGTTTGGGCTGGGGGGAAGGGGGGCGTGTGTATGTGCACATGTGTGTCTGTGTTTGGGTCTGTGGGTGGGTGGGTGGGCGTCCTGCGCCTGTGGCATGTCCTCCTGGAACGCTCCGCCAACCCGTGTCATGCCACGCTTGTATCGCTGCAGTACGTGCCGTATGTCCAATTCATGGTTGTGCTCGTGCTTGTGCCTCTGCAGCAATTTCTGGATGATATGCTCGGCGACTCAGACCCGGAAGACGTCCTTGGGTCGGCAACCGAGGGACCTTGGGAAGCTGAGTATTTTCAGCTGCTCGAAGAACTCGGCCCGGCAGCCCCTTTGTCAGGGGCGGTATGGGCAGCAGCTGAGCGGGCAGAAGCAAGTGCAGGTAGAGCAGCAGAAGCATTCCACCCGTCAGAAGCTGCTGCACCCCCCCTAGACCTGGCACCTGCCCTAGCTGCGGCGGCGGCAGCAGCAGCCGAGCGCATGCGCCTGGTGCGGCTGCCCCAGTTGTGCGCGCGGCTGCCGCACCTCCACACCCTCAGCCTGCGAGACATGGTGGTCAGTGCCAACGACTTCGCTGCAGCCGCCACCAGCTGCCCCCGCCTGGCCAGGCTGGACTACCTGGTGCGCAGCTGCACCAAAGATCATGCCCACACCATGATGCACTTTTGGGGGGCCAGCCCATATTTTTAAAACGACTGCGCTTGCTCACGAGCACAGTCAATGATGACCACAATCTGGGCGCCCCGCGCAATCTGTGTGCTGAGTACAACCTGTGCCAAACGTGATCCGAGTGCAACCTGTGCCAAACGTGACCTGAGTGCTGAGCACAATCTGCACAAATGTGATTCGAGTGCTGAGATCAATCTGCGCCAAACTTGATCCAAGTGCTGAGCTCATTCTGTGCAATTGTCATCCGAGTGCTGAGCACAACCTGTGCCAAATGTGATCCGAGTGCTGAGCACAATCTGCGCCAAACGTGATCCGAGTGCTGAGCACAATCTGCGCCAAACGTGACCTGAGTGCTGAGCACAATCTGTGCAATCGTCATCCAATTGCTGAGCACAATCTAGGCGCACAGCGCAAATTGAATGCCTAGAGCTGCAAGCACGCATGCGTGGCTCCATGTAAAGCCGAGCATGCTTGTGTTTGAAGGAAGCACAAACAAGCACTCACACACGCATGCACACCCAGGGCTCGGGGCACACACAAATGCACATTTGTGCATGTGCGTTTCAAGCTCACGCACAAGCACGCATGGTCCAACTCTTGAATTAATGCATGAGCGCTTGCACATCTGCCTCTGTCATCTAAACGGAGCCCCAGAGATGCATACTATGTCACACATGCGCGCATTGCGTGCACACCCAAAGCTTATATCTTTCCGAGCGCGTAAGTTGTTGCCCCACATGCTTTCGTGTGTGTTTGCAGGCGCCCCCTTCTCTGTCATCTAAACAGGGCCCCAGAGATGCATGCTATGTCACACATTCGCGCATTACGTGCGCACCCGAAGCTTGTATCTGTCAAAGCACGCAAGTTGTTGCCCCACATGCTTTTATGTGTGTTTGCAGGCGCCCCCTTCCGCCTCCGAGAGGTCCCCTGAGGCGCTTTTGACCCGTCACCTTCCGTGGGATGGCCAGCTGTGGCAGCCGCTGTCGTCCTTCCCCTCCCTCACACACCTTGCTCTGCAAGGCTGGATGTTCACAGGAGCCCAGGGCCGCGACATCGGGCTACTGACGCAGCTACGGCGGCTGGACATAGAGAATGTGAGTTAGTCATTCAAGCCAGCCACAGGGAGGACAGGATGTGCAGATACACGGCATGATTTAGCCCAGCTAGCTGTGCGAGGCTGCTGGACGTAGGGAATGTGAGCTTTCCAGGCAGGAATGCTAAGCAGCAAAGAGTGCACAGTGGCGCAGGAACAGCCAGCCTCTGCAAGCTGCGCTCCCGATCAGGCTCAGCTGTTGAACTGCACTGGCCTGCGTGTGAGATGTGAGAGGGGCATACGTCCTTATGTGCGTTTTTTGGGGTTTGCATCAGCCATCAGCGCTAGCAGTTTTGCTTTGGGATTGGAGCGCAGCATAGGTTGTGGCATGTGTGCATTTGGGTACAAAAACTTGTGCGTGCCAGATTTTGAGGTGCTTGCAGCGAGTTTTTGAAATTCATTGTGTTAAATGCCGATGTCACCTTAAATGCCTAACGAGCCTGACAAGAGCGCCAGGTATCAGGGTAATTTGGAAGGCATAATTTTCTAGAGGGAGACGTGGCGTGGCGATTTGGAAAAAGGCCTCCAGCTTGACGCGCCTGAGCTGCTTGAGCTCTGCACACGTACAATCCCTTTCTGCAGTGCTCATGATGCTGATCACACATTAGCATTGATGCACGTTTGCGCACCTCTGCATGGGCCAAGTATTGCTTCATACTCGCATGTCTTCTTTTGCAATGTAAGTGCTGTGCGTGCACACTTTCTGCTTGTTCTAGCTTATTGACAAGGTTTCGGGCCTGATCAGCTCTGGCTCAGCTGCATTTGTCTGGCAGGCACAGCTTTGCAATCCTTGCCTCCTTTGTCCTCGCGCTTCACATGTATGCCCCACATGCATCCACCTTGACCACGCCCTCACCCGCCAGCACACGGCGCCAGCTCAGAGCTCAGCGACTCAGCAACTCAGCAGCTCAGTGGGTGTCAGGGCCATCGTACGGTGTCCGCCAGCGCCTCTGCCCTGGTCCCTCACCCCCACACCATTGCTGTTTGGGGTGCCTGTCACATGCAATGTGGGGCAAGCCGTGCAATTGTCGAGGCACCTGAGCGCAACAGTGCGGTTTTGGAGGGGGGAACAGTATTGTGCATGCACATGCCGGAACACCACTCCTGCCCCCACGCGCACCTACTCTGTCAAACAAACGCTACCACACATGAGATTGGAGCCAACTCACCTGCAGTCAGGGGGTGTTGTAGGGGCACCAGCAGGGTACTTGACAGTCGACAGGGAAAGCCCACCAGTCTGTACCGTCCGCCGCGCTGCAATCATTGTCTGGATGCGCACAAAATGCTCATTCCAGTGATCATTGCCTTATTACACAATGGTATGACTGCATATAAGTTTGGCTGGACGGGAAACAGCAGGAATATCTGGAGCATTTGGTGCAGGTACAGACCTCGAACAAGGCATCAGTACAAAACACATGCATACATGCCTATTCTATGCGCACGCGCATGCATGCACACACACTTGTGTGTTTTTGCAATATTGAAAGCTGCTAACGCTTGGCGCGCAAAACTGTTTGCAGTGCTCAAATTGCTGCAAAGATGGGGTAGGGCTGAGCCGCATCAGCCTGATGCTCCACTTGACATCACTGACATTCAACAACGTCAAGTACCCTGGCCCAATACCCAACGAGTTCACCTCCTTGTCTGCGATCGAAGGTGAATATCGCAGCATTGCCTTGCATACACCTCATGTTTCGTGGTCCTCAAAGGAATCAGCTATTTTTTTCGCCAGTGAGCTCCAGGCGTTTCTGGTATAAGCTCTTTGCACGTTAAGATGTTGGTCCAACCGCCGGCCAAATCATTTGGATCAGCGGTGATTTCTAGTGATGGGGCGTCCTGGACAGTGCATATGTTGCCCACACGTGCCCACCAACTCGCCACCTAAAAAACATCCTCGGTGCTTGCATGGGGAATCAGATGTGACTAAGTGATAATCAAGTGCAGCCTTGGAAACATGATGATTTACAGAAGGCAGGGGGCCTATGTGATGATGGAACCATGATAATTCACAGCACGCAGGGTTCTTGTGTGACGATGGTCCACAGCATGCAGGGTCCCTGTGTGACGATGATCCACAAAATGCAGGGTCCCTGTGTGACGATGATCCACAAAACGCAGGGTCCCTCTGTGACGATGGTCCACAAAACGCAGGGTCCCTGTGTGACAATGGTCCACAAAATGCAGGGTCCCTCTGTGACAATGGTCCACAAAATGCAGGGTCCCTCTGTGACGGTGGTCCACAAAACGCAGGGTCCCTCAATGACAATAATCCACGGGGTCCCTGTGTGACGATGATCCACAGGACGCAGAATTCCTCTTTGACGAACTGCATCCCTCTCACTGTGACCGGCTGGCAAGTCAGGCAGCCTGACCGCCATTGCCCGCCTCTTGTCCCATTGTGCACAAGCCCGCTGGCCTTTTTGTCCGCGGTACCACGTTGAGGCCTTGTGCTTGTGCCCTGCATGCTAAGTGTATGCCTGTTGTTTGGCTTGTCCGCTTTTGTTTTATGTCTGCCCATGCATGGGCCATCTTGTTCTGCAGGCCTGTCATCCGTGACTGCCATGAATTGCGATTTCTTTCCAGAGGAGCTACAAGCATGGGGCAACCTGCATCTCACGCGTCTGTCATTGACAAGCTCCTACGAGCTCACGCTGTCAGGCTTGTCAAACCTGCTGCAGTGGCAGAGGAACCTGGTGGGTAAGCAGGGCAAGTGCCGCACCGTTTAAATGTTAACTGGGCAGAAAGCTGCGGTGGCAGAGGAATCTGGTGGGTGAGCCGTGCAGCATACAGCGAACGTGGCTTGAGCAAAGCGCTATGGTGTAAGGTGTGGCGGGTGGGGCAACAGTGCCGCAGAAGGCAGCAGCAGCAACAGCAGCAGCTTGACCATGATCCTGCTAAGGCAGAAGTGCCTTTGGTGGGTGAGCCATGCAGCATGTGGCAGCAGAGGCGTACATCAGCCAGGTGGTAACAGGGCACCCATATGCTGGACATGACTGTAGCGCAAGTACAAGACCTTGTGCACGTGCAGGTGCAAACGCTCTCTATTCCTGTGTCTGTTTCAAACAAACACACACACGTCTCACGATGCAAATCACACGCGTCATGCACGTCACACTTGTGTCCATGCATGTCACACCTGTGTCCATGCACGTCACACTTGTGTCCATGCACGTCACACTTGTGTCCATGCACGTCACACCTGTGTCCATGCACGTCACACTTGTGTCCATGCATGTCACACCTGTGTCCATGCACGTCACACTTGTGTCCATGCATGCGCAGGTGGTGCTGGAGGTGCCCAGTCTTTGGCTGGACCTGCCCATGGCCCGGAACCTGGCAAACTTGCCTGCGCTGCGACGCCTCCGAGTGTCCTTTTCCAGCATTAAGTTTGCCTTGGGGGAGTGTGTCACACTGCCACAGGTGTCTCACCTGGCCATCCAAAGCATCGCAGCTCCCGTGGATGGAGGCGAGGTGACTGTGAGGCTTGCGTGCATGTACACGTGGATGTGCACGTTTGCGTGTGTTGCCTGTGCATGAGGCACACACACACACACACGCACACACACGCGCGCGCGCGCGCGCGCCTGCCTAAGGAAATACGTGGATGGGAGTGTCATGCAATGACTGAATGCCCTTGCCATGCATGCCCATCACAAACACTCACCCTTTTTCTCTCTTTATTTTCCTCCATCCCCCTGGACCTGCCTCGCGTCTGCTGCGTGCTCCACAACAGCTTAGTAGAGAGAGAGAGAGAGAGAGAGAGACACACAGAGAGAGAGAGAAAGAGAGGGAGAGAGAAAGAGAGCTTGCGTCTGCTACGTGCTCCACCACCCTTTGCCCTCAGTCCTTCTTACTGAACGCACCATGGCAGACAATCCCAAACCCACTTGCCTTCCTTATCAAGAATGGTTGAGCAATGGTGCATGTCGTGTGCAGACTTGTGTGGCCTGCGCAGTGTGCTGGCATGCTGCGCGCTGGCCATTCTAGGGTCGTTTCTACCTTTTTGCACGTCACCCAGCTCTTGAGTGCAGCTTTGTTGCTACCGCACACACACACACACACACTGCCTCTGTTGAACCAAAAAAAGGTCAAGTACACCCTTATTATGCCTGCCCGGCTCACGCACTTTTGCACATGTGAGGCCTTGCCGCGCCGTGGCAGCCTTGCTTTGCCATGCTTGTTTCGGTGAGGCAGGCATTCCTTTCCAAGTGCCCAGCTTTCCTGTGCCTGCAGTGCGCCATATGCTTATTCCGGCGATGCGGGCGGGCCTATGCGAGCATCCTCTGCTTTGCTGCACCTGCAGTGCGCCATCGGAGTCATCATGCCTGAGCTGGAGGGCCTGGAGATGCCATCGACGAACTTTGATATGTTTGACCAGTCCATGCAAGAGATGCTTCTAGCAATGTTTCGCCTGCCCCTGCCCAGGCTCACAACCCTATTCATGCTTGGACGTGAGTGTGTTGTGGGTGTGGAATGGGTGTGGTTAGAGAATGATGTGCGTGTGGTTTGAGAGTGATGTGCACATAATGTGAGTGGTGCGCTGAAGACAGAGGGGCTTCAGACAGCTCGTTGGGAAAAATGGAGCCAGGTGTTTCTTTGCTTCCAGGTTGTGGTCCTGAGCAGCTTAAGCATTGACTGCGTGTGTTGAGCCCCAGTACAAGGTGACGGATTCACATAATGCCTTGGCCCTGTGTGGCCCCTCGTCTCAAGTTGATGAAGAAAGGGTGTTCACTGCCTGCGCAGTCTTTCTTTTTTTTTGCCTGGAGCATGACCGCATCAGTCAGGGCTGGGTCCTGTTGATAGAAAAGTTAGCACAGTTGCAGGGAGGGGCTGCCCTGTGTCCCAAGATTCTTGCATTGTTTTGTTGTTTCAAGCCATGATCATGCAGCCCTTGTTTTGCATGCTCACTGAGGCAAAAAGGCCTCTGTACAACACTGTCGCCATACAGATATCCCACAGCTGCGTGGATCAGTGATTGTTTAAGGAAAACGCCCACCCTAGCTCTTACAAGCACGCACTTGGCCAAGCATGCGCTTTCTTTACTTAAAGGTGAAGCACAGAAGCAATGACGTAAAATTACGCTAAAACCTGCTGCTGCTGCTGCTGCTGTGCACAGGTGCTTTGGAATTTTTTCCTGGTGAGGTCACATCTGCGTGCCCAGCGGTCACATCCCTGGGCATCATCGACACCATTGACTTCAAAGTAAGGCTGCAGATGATGGCCCATGCTCTGTGCCCAGTAACGGCCAAAAGCTGTTGATAGTCCCCAAAGCACCTCACATTGGCCCTTGGGTTGTGCCTTATGCTTGATGTGTTTCCTTATTGTGGCCCAGTGTGGTTGAGTGAACACCTCATTCAGTTGACGCTATCTTTTGGGGTTTGCTGACTCACCTGCGCTGTTACACTTGAGCATGTGTGAGGTAAATAAGTCTATACATTTCCTTTGAACAAAACAAGTGCAGCAGTGCATGGACTTCCCATTTATGAATGCAGGGTGTCCCCAGACGCTGGTGCAACAACATCACGCGCTTAGCACTGGTTGGCTGTTCCTACCGCAGCATGATATATTCTCTGGGGGAACGATTTGGAAGGTTCAAAAATCTGGTATGCGTGGTGCCTGTGTTTTTTGTGTGTATGTGCACGTGTGCTAGTGCGAACAAAGGGGGGGAAAGGGGGAATTGCATGCGTAGGTCTGTGTGTGTGCGTTTGTATATTTTTGAGTGGGTGTTAAGCCATCAGGGTGCTCCCTGTCTACCTGTTTTATGTGCGTGAGTGTGATGTGGTGCACTTTGGCTTCTCTGTCGGCAGAGATGGCCCTTCAGTCATTCTGAAAGTGCTCAGCAGCATGATCTCCAACTGCAGAGGCTGCGCTGTAACGACACTCCTGTGATCTAAGTGCACTGTGCTTGCACTCAACTCACTTCCTCTATCGCCTTGCTGCTTGTGGCTGTTAAAGGCTGTAATCGACTGCAGGCTGCTGCTACCTACTGCTGCTGAATTCTTGTCCCTCTTGATTTGTCCACTCCCCGCTTTTGAGTCATACGCGTACACACAGCATGTTAACCTGCGCAGGTGCATACATGGCTATGCAGTCCTTGTTAGCAATGATCGAGCCCTGAAGCATCTATTCTCCCTTCCCACACATGTACTCACAAACACACGCACAGGAAGGAAGCGCACCCAAAAAATGTTGAAGCGCAGCATGCTCATGGTGTTGCATGCAGGTATGAGTAACATGTAACATTTGCAACGCGTGGATGTGCGTGCGCAGCAAGAGCTGGCTCTGCTCGGGTACGCCCATTTGTCGACAGACATGGGGAGTGACAGTTGGGGGGAGGCAGACGAGTGGGGCGGCAGCGATGAGGGCGCTGGGGGCAGTGAGGGTGCTGTCGGGAAGGATGGGGAGGCTCAGGTCAGCGGCAACAGAACGCAAGGGGGACAGGCGGAGGGCGGCGATGAGGGCTTGACAGGTGGATCTGGGTCTGGATCAGCAAGAAAGTTGGAGATTTTGGGCAGCGAGGGCCCTGAGGACAGTGCGGACGTCAGGCGCAGAGAGCTTGCGCAGGACTTGAGGGGGACCGTCAAGTGTGGTGAACACATTGAGGGCAGTGAAGACGAGGAGCTCTCCAGCGGCGAGGAGGAGGGCGCCGAGGGCAGCATGTACAACAGCATGGAAGGTCGCGGGGCCATGCTGCGTGCTGATTGGCTGGACAAGCGCCTTACATTTGACTACACCCACATGCGCGCAGTCACGCTGTTCTTGTAAGTTTGTGTGTGTGTGTGTGCGTGTGTGTCTGTGTGCAGAGTATGAGCGCCTTGCGTTTGACGGCGCGTGTGTGTGCGTGTGTGCAGCTTCAGTCGTGCTGTTCCCATGGGTGTGCTCAGCGCCTCAGCGCAACACACTCTTATGTGTGCCCTACACCGTAAGCGCAACACGCTCTTGAGTGTGCCCTACACCGTAAGCGCAACACACTCTTGAGTGTGTCCTTCACCATAAAGACACTCTTGAGTGTGCCCTACACTGTAAGCGCAACACACTCTTGAGAGCAACACACTCTTGAGAGCAACACACTCTTGAGTGTGTCCTACACCATAAACACACATTGAGTGTGCCCTACACCATAAGCGCAACAAACTCTTGAGAGCAACACACTCTTGAGTGTGCCCTACACCGTAAGCGCAACACACTCTTGAGAGCAACACACTCTTGAGTGTGCCCTACACCGTAGCGCAACACACTCTTGAGTGTTCCCTACACCGTAAGCGCGACACAATCTTAAAAGCAACTCACTCTTGAGTATGCCCTACGCCGTAAGCGCAACACACTCTTGAGAGCAGCACACTCTTGAGTGTGTCTTATACCGTAGCGCAACACACTCTTGAGTGTGCCCTACACCGTAAGCGCAACACACTCTTGAGTCCGCCCTACACCGGTGAACGTGAGCAGCAACTGGTGCTTGGACACTGCCTGCCTCCTAAGACATTATTACTTCAAAACGCTGGCGCATGAAGGCAGGCAGTATCCAAGCGCCCATTGCTGCTCATGTTTGAACTGGTGTGCACACCTTCAGGGATACACCGGCACACGCTGTGTGTGTGTGCCTGCAGCTGCACATACCTTCATCCGTTCCACCTGTGTGCTTGCAGGTGCCCAAACCTCAATCCGTTCCATCTGTACTGTCTTGCATCTCAATGCCCCAACGTACGCAACATCCAAGTTATTCAGTGCCCGGAGGTGAGGGATCTGCAAGAGCAATTCTTCCAAGAAGTGTAGGGTCCTTGATGCAGCTCAGGCCTGTTTGGTAAAGACGGGATGCCCACAAGCCGGAGCCTAAACATTCTGCGAGTCCACGGCCATGCCCAGATCAAAGGATGAGTCAATAAGAGACGCCTAGAGCATTCTGTCACACCGCCCTTTGCGCAGAGCTGCTCTGCTGCGGGCACGTCAGAATAAGACAACTCAGAGATGTGTGGTTGTGGGAACATGTACCAGAAGACACATGGGTGTGCCTGACTCATGGACACGGCGGTAATGGTCCCACGTACCAATGGCCCCATGCACCTGATGCATGGAAATTGTGGTGTTGGAGTCATCGCTGCCAAGGGCGCCAAGGGTTGTGGGAACATGCACCTGACACACGGACACGGCGGTGATGGTCAACTCTGTGCAGAGTGCACGCTCAGGCTCTAGGACCAGTGCTTGAACGGGCACAGGCAATGATGTTTGGGTATACTCTGCGCACCTCAAGCGTCCCCTTGCGTGCTCAAATGCGGGCCTGCCAGCAGATCAGCCACCAGCCAGCCAGCAATGCCGCGATGTGGCCAAGCCGCTGTCCCGGCAAGCCTGGCCCCTACAAGCAGAACTTGATAGGAGTATAGTAGTGTTGCTGGCATGCTTCTTGCTCGCTTCGTTTGATCACATGTGTGCTCTCATGCTGGCCCGCCCGCCTGCAGATCAGCCGCCAGCAATGCCAGGATATGGTCAAGCTGCTGTCCCAGCAAGCCTCGGGCACTGTCATGTGCAACACATCATCCAAGGCAAGATACGTGTACTTGGTGCTTCGTTGACTGAGCGGGGGTGTGTCTTAAGTGTCTGAAGTTAAGCTGAAGTGCCTTAAGTGCATGTGAAGCAGCATGCATGACACAAAGGCTGCATATGGCCGCGCAGTCTTTTTTGCGCTCGCCTCAGCAGCCGGCACAGCTGCCTCTCACTTGCTTTGATCGCTCTTGCAAGAAGTAGGCGAGTTCTAGCTCACATGCTTGTTAATCAATCACTCGCGTGCGCAGTTACACAAATGCTCATGCGCACACACATGCATGCACGTTTGTAAACACTTTAGTCCAGCATGAGGACCACGCTCGTTGTACATGCACCGCAGGAGGCGCGCATCCAAGCTGCAAAGCAGCAGGCGGCCAAGGTGGCTACCATTGCGGGTGCCTCTGACCCAACGCTCGTGCAGGCCTACGTGCGGCGTACGTGGCGCTTCTTTGATGACCAAATCAAGCGGTGCACGCGCAGCGGAGGGGCGCTGTGCTCCGGGGGCCCCTTTGACATCGTATGGCAGGGCGGGCCTGTGGAGGAGCGCATGTACCAAGAGGGCGTGCGCTTGGGCCGGCACCACTGCTGCCTGCAGCATCCGATGGCAGCAAGTGCGTGGCAGGTGTTCACCAGCTGTAGATACTGCCCGTAGCTACAGAAGTAGCACTGGACTGCTTAATGACCGAAAGCCAGGATGTTTGGCTCATTGGTTTTGGGCTGGTCACTTCCAAACAAGGCAAAGAATATGGGGTCTTGAAAAGAGCAAGAAATACCCAGTCTGAATGAACGATATAAGGTTGACGATAGCTTGCACCAATGGGAATTACTACTAGTGGAGGATTGTCTGGTGCTTGCACCAGATGCATGCCTTTTTCTTAATTCACAGTCTGAGGACGTGGTTCTCTCTCTCTCTCTCTCTCTCTCTCTCTCTCTCTCTCTTTCTTTCTTCATTTATATCAAATGAATCAGAACAAAAGAAAAGTTCTCTGAGAAACAGCGTTTCAGACAGTGGATAGCTGGACTGCTTAGAAGAAAAAAGAAGCTGCGCAGGCAGTGAAAATTTCCTTACATCCAGTGGAAAAGGGGCCGCCTAGGGCCGAAGCACCACGTAATCCCTAACCAGTCAATTCAGACAACAGTACTGTGAAGTACGACCAGCGTGATTCCCCTGACAGCCTGAGACACTATCACAGTATGTGCAACGCCCAATGCATGTTGCATGTTGAATCTATTGGCTGAGTACCATCTCATCAAACGGACAAGGAACTGCATTTAGAGCACAAAAGAGGGAATAGGATGGGAACAGAAAAGAAGAGCAAAGAAGTGAAAAACTAGGAGATACTCCCTACATCATTAGAGGATAAGGGGCAACCTCGGGCCTGCCTAAGCACTGTATGCCCCTTCCACCAGTAAGGCAAGCCAAAAGAACTCAATGGGGATCATGAGGGTGACTAGCAATGCCTCGCTCCTGCCCTTAATGATGAGAGGATGTCAAGACAAAGAAAAGTGGGAAAAACTAAGTAGGCAGTGAAACCACTCCCTTCATCAATTTAGGAAAAGGAGACACATTGTCCCAAAGAACTGTGAGTCTCCTCCACCAGGGAAAAGGAAGAACTAGTGAGGATCTGGAGGGTGACAAGCCTCCCCCTGCTCCAGACCAAGACCTTGAGAGTAACAGGATTTTTCAAGAGTGCGTCTAGTTGTTGTCAGTTTGTGCGCATAGAGCACAGAATGAGTATATAATTTGAAGGCAGTCTTATGGGCTTTTTGTGTATCAAGGCCGAGATTTTTAGGATGATCTAAAGTGTGTGAGGTATATATAGAGCCTCCCACACCAAGAAAAATGGTGTGAAAAATAACTTTTTTGGCCTTAGCGCTTACAAAGAACCTCGTGCTGTTTTCTAGAGGCCTCAAATTGGTGTCCAGGCCGTGTATCTTCACAGTACTTAACCACTGGTATTTAACCTCAACGAAGTGTATCCCCCTCATGTTGAGATTGAGCTCATGAAGTCTGCGTTCATCTTTGCTGGCTTGTCTCGGGTGTGACACCTGATGCAAATGAGGAGTGGTTGGTGATTTGAGCTATTTAGTAGGTAAGGGCCAAAATGGCGTCAGGGCGACTAGATCTTGAAGTCTATCTCTAGCATAAATAAAATTCAAAAATCCAGCTGGGTGGTGTCCTGTTACTGACGTGCTAAGGAATGTGAAGGTTTTAAAACAAATTTGTTGGCCAAACGATCGGTGCTGCCAGCATCCAGATGGACCAAACAACCTGCCAGAGAGGCTTTTCTTATAGCTTTAATTATGAGACTTCAGGCAACATTATGGCGTTCAGTGATCATACCCGAGGTGATTGTATGTTGGCACCCTGAGAAAATATGTACTTGTGGAACGACGATCAAAAAGAATAAATTTGTTTTAATTTAATCCATGATGTCTTACGAAATTTTCCAACTGGTATCCACGCACCTCGATGCAGTCGACGCAGCGTCTTTAAGGCGCGTCTGTAAGCAGGCGATGTATGCCGTGGATCGATCGGGTTCGGTGAAGTTGATTGAAATCGACAGGTGATCTGAGTTTGTGTATGCTTGTGTGCATGCCTTGAATCGGCCTGGCGCCGTCGTCCATCTCACTTAGTGCCGCTTCTCTTAACATTGTCCCCTGGGGTCACGCCTGCACAAATTTGTGAGAGCTGTAGCTGCCAACGAGCCTAACGATCCTGACCAAACAACTTGCACCTTGCCTCTTCTCCATCTGCAATTCCAGGTTAGCACTGGTGTCTGACAATGCTGAAAACATGAGGTTCCCGGAGCATCAGCTCTGGCCAACGCCAGAGGTCCTGCAGGTAAATCAGAATGTGGTTGTCAAAACCAGAATTTGAATTTGGGGCATGGAGTTTGAAGAATACAAGCATGTTGAGGCCTAAATCCATGGAGCAAGTGCTTGACTTTGGATCGTTTTCCATCAAGCTGCCCAGAAGGTTTATAAGGCATGCGTTGTTTGAGTGTTATAGGGTTGACTGCTGACCACAAATCAAAAAGTAGCTGCAGGCTCCACACAATCTGTCGTAAGTCCTGCAGGCCCATGGCAAACCTGCCAGCCAAGTGGGTGTCTGTTAGCTAGGGGCAGGCCCTGGGCCACCAACAATCACCGATTTGGTTGATGTTTGCCCACAGTGTTTGCACAAACTACCAACCAGCTTGCTTACTCAACAACAGAGGCATCCGTGACGTCCCACGACACATTCGTCCTATGTTTGCCAGCCCGCATGGCTAAGTTGCTTGAGCGTGTTCTGGCAAATCTTTGCCTGCTGTTCTTTGAACGCATGCAGGCATGGGGCAGGAGTGCACAGGAACTCAAGGTGTACAACGATATGACCCTGTGGGAGCGGGTGAGATTATATACGGGCGCCTGGCGCGAGACAGCTCTGTTTCACACATTTGTTGATGTGCAACAACTTTTATGTACCCACATACATTTAGACAAGCACATAAGCACAGTTGCGGGTGCATTTGCCTATGCCTGCTTCTTTGCAAGCAAGCTCAAGTGCCTAGATTAGATAAATGTTGTCATTCATTGTAACTTGCTGGACACAGCCTAATTCAATCTTGTTCCATGCTTGCAGCCATCATAAGGAGGCTGAGCATCGTGCACACTCTTTTGAGCTCAAACCTGCATCATCGAGCACACCTGCATAGATGTGCCAGGGAAGCAGCAAGCTCTCTTCAATTGCAAATGTTGTCTATGTATATGGTGCAAACCCGGGGCCTGTACATGGAAGCTCACCTCGGAACTGCTTTTTTATTGGGCCATTCCCTCTAGAATCTGTGCCTTTAAGTGCATGTGGTGCGCCCCTTGCCCCTACCTGGCCAGCTGCCATTCTTAAAGACTTTGCAATGCAGCCATTGGTTGTTGGTTAAGTTCAAGTGTGTTATACTACAAAACAAGGCATCAGTGTGCATTCTTGGCTGGAGTGGCCAAAGCTTTTACTCGATCCCTTCCACAGACGCCTGCCTATTTCCGCTCATGGACGTGCAGAAGAGAGTGCGACATAAAAGCTCATTCTCTAGCAGCAGTCCTCCTAGTGCACGAGGCTCAGAGGGCGACTACCAGCACTTCAATGAATCTGTAAGCTGTCTGCGACTGAATGTGCCTGTATTTTGCACTCACTGACAGTACTCATTCACGCAGCAAGGGCCCTGTTTTGAAGGCATTTCGTTTTGACAAGGGGGGTATGCCATGGCAGCAGCAAGTCTGACCCTCCAGACGTGTACAGTGCAGGCAGGGGGTGGAGTCAGGCAGACTGCTTCCCAAAGGTCCCATGTTGGGTGTACGCTTATGGACACTGCTGATTACACTTCAACTTGGATCAAAGGGTGATGAGCCATGGAGGCTTGAACAAGTGGAGCACGAGCAGCCCAGGAGTGCTTCCTGCTGGCGCACATGGCTACTGTATGTCATATCATGTTTATGTCCCTGCAGCATGAACAGTGCACCATTGCCAGCTTCTATGGCTCTGATGAGCTTGACACAACAGACAGCGATGAGTACTGGAGAGACGAGTACCTCCCTGACATTGCGGAGCTCGGCCCTGCAGCTCCATCGGCAGGAGCAGCGTATGCGACTGTGAGGGCAGCAGAGGATGCAGGCACAGCAAACTCTGCACCTCCCTTTCGAGCTGCTGTGCGCCGCCACCAGCAGCATGCAGCTACAGGGTGGAGCGGCGAGGCTGTGGCGGCCGCTGCAGCAGCAGCTGAGCGTATGCGCCTGGTGCGGCTGCCACGACTGTGCTCCCTGCTGCCACACCTCTGCACCCTCAGCCTGCGAGACATGGTGGTCAGTGCCAACGACCTTGCTGCAGCGGCCACCAGCTGCACTCGCCTGGCCAGGCTGGAATACCTGGTGCGTGGCTGCAAGCAAGGTCATGCCCACACCATGCACGGTCTGAGAGTGCATATACACCATGCATGGTCTGAGAGTGCATATACACCATGCACGGTCTGAGAGTGCATATACACATCATGCATGGTCTGAGAGTGCATATACACCATGCATAGTCTGAGAGTGCATATACATCATGCACGGTCTGAGAGTGCATACACATTTAATTTCAGAGCATCTCCAGCCTTCCCCCACCTGGGACACCTGGTAAAAAAGGAAATTGTAAAAAAGAACAGAAGCAGTATTGCCTTCATCAAAAGTCCCGGGGCTGTACAAAAGGCCTGGCTGCCATTGTGAATTTGTGTGCCTCCTGCGGTGTTCTTGCAGAGTTGAGTTTACTGTAGCAGGCATGTGCTCCCTGCACTGTACTTGCCGCTGGGATTCTGTGCTGTGCTTTGATGATTTGAAATTTCACCCCAATTTTCTTGTGAAAACACACTGCAGCCCTCTCATTTGGGAAAATATCCCATACATATGTGAAGTGTACACAAATGCTCCCACACATACAGCACGCATGTACACACGCATGCATGCGCGCACATCAACCCATAGCCATCCATTCGCGCACATCCTCCTTCCTTGCACCCCTCCATTTGTGTGTGCATGCCCATCTCTAACCCAAACACCCTTGCATGTGTGTGGGCACGCATATCTCAAACCCTCACACCTTAGCATTTGCGCGTGTATGCACACCTCTGACCCTCGCACCTTCGTGTTTGCACATGGGTTCAAATATCTAACCCTAGCACCTTTGCATTTGTGTACGCACACCCATCTGCTCTCCTCACACGCTTGCATTTGTGCGTGCAGGCGCCTCCGCCTTCTGCTGAGAAGTCACCTTTTGCTCGCACCATCCGCCACTTCAAGTGGGATGGCCAGCTGTGGCGGCCGCTGTCAACCTTCCCAGCCCTCACACACCTCGCTCTGCGAGGGTGGGCTTTCACAGGAGCACAAGGCCAAGGCATCGGGCTGCTGACGCAGCTGCAGCGGCTGGAGATAGAGGATGTGGGTTGGTCATCCAAGCACGCTATTGGGAGGAGATGATGCGCAGGGACAGGGCATATTTCAGCCTGGCCAGTTGTAGCGACTGATCAGGCTCAGCTGTCAAGTTGCGCTGGACATCGGCAGCTTAAGATGCACAGCCCTGAGGGTTAGCTGCGTCGACTTATTCCCTGTGGGGTAGCAGCTTTGTGGGGAAGCTACGTTGACAGTTACCCTATGGGGTTGCTGGACGCTGCGGTGTGTTGTTCAGCCTAGAGAGAGTGTGTTAGCTTGCCATAGCTTTTAGGCAGCTCAGCAGCAACCCTTTGCTGCGTTCAAAGCTACTGGAAGCAAGGTCATGACCATACTGAGAAGCAAGCAAAGTTGCGGCCAGTTGTGTCATCAAGCTTGAGTAATGGGCTGTTGATGATTGACCAATTTCTTATTCTCATCTAGCTGAGTGATGGCCTTCAATGAGTGACAGCTTTTGGTCTTGAGTTTGATCAAGTTGAGTGATACACATTTCCTGCAAGGATAAGATTGATCTTGAGCAGATGTGTGGCCCCAGGCAGCATACAAGAATCATGATGACTGTGTCCAAGACACACTGACGTGCACGATTTCACCTGCGCCCACAAGCGCGCAGGAGTGCACACACACAAACACACACACATACATGACCAGCAAACAGCACTACGGGCCCAGCCATGCGAGCACAGGATAAAGTACAGCTGCTTGCTGTGCTGTGTTTTTTGTGCGGTGAATGTATTGGCAGCACTCAGAGTGTGTCACGCTTAACGTTGACAATTGTCTGCAGTGAATGTATTGGCAGCACTCAGAGTGTGTCACACTTAATGTTGACAAATGTTTGCAGTGCTCCAACCGCTGCACTGACGGGATCGGACTGGGCCGCATCAGTCTTTTGACCAGCTTGACGTCACTGACGTACAGCCACATCATATACACAGGATCCATACCTGATGAGTTCTGTGGCTTGTCTGCCATCCAAGGTGCGTGCACACCGTCACTGCTGGCATGGCAGGGGGTAGGAGGGAGGGTCAGGGCAATGAATGGCAGAGCAGAAGGCAGGGAAGAGTAGAGCATGAGGAAGGGCAGGGCATGGGGGTGCTAGGCAGGCCAAGGGGGCGGCAGGGTTGCAGGGCAGGGGGGAAGGGAAGGACAGAGCAATGAAGGTCGTGCAGATGGCAAGCAGGGAGGGCTCAGCAAGAGGAAGCGCAGGGCATAGGAAAGGCAGGGTGTCGCAGAGCGAAGGGCTTCCGCTACAAAGGCGGAGGGAGGGAGGACCATGGCCATGGATGGCCCGAGAGCCCTCAAGGGTAGGCCATGGGGCAGGGCAGGCAAGGAAGTAAGCAAGGATTGTCAGCAGCATCAAGGCAGGCAGGAAGGGCTTGCGAGCCTAGAAAAAAGAAGAGTGCAGGCGGGGTTGAGCGCGCGCTGTGAGTCGCGCATGTTGCGCGCACTTACAGTTGCAGGAACGTGCCAACCACGCAGCCCAGCTGTAATGCTTGCAAACCATGAATAGCCTGCCCTCCTGTGCTGCAAAAACTAATGCAGCATCAAGCAGGGCTTGTGTTGTTGGCAGCGGGCACTGGGCGGGTATGAGCGCCACTTGCACAGCGCACCAGCACTGCATGTTAGATACTAGCTGTGCCACACGGCACTGGGTGCATTACCACAGGAAGGTGCAATCAATGGTTGCCCCAGTGCGCTGAGCGATTGTTTTTGGAGGTGCGTCGGATTCAGAGCACCAACCAAGCAAGCAATAGTGTGCTTGCATCACAACCCTCATGCAAGACCGCGCGTGGCCCTCTTAGACCTGGACCTCATACTGCATGCCCTTTCTTGCAAGCGCTGCTGCTGCAACAGAGAATTTGTGTCCATTTCAATTGTGCGCACAAGCTTGGGTGCGCGCAATGGCTTGCGCAACTTTCATCTGTTCACGCTTGCATTGACCCGGCCAATGCGCGGCTAATTCCAACATGTGCACCACCAGCTCCGCTGCAAAATTGTATCACTTTGCGCTCCTCCATGCGGTGCCTCATTTAATGCACTGCTGAACAATATATTTCTTGTCCCAGTAAGTGAAGTGCACGCCCTGTGCACACAAACTTGGCACTGGATAAGTGCGCTGGTTGCCATGTAACATGAGGGATGCTGCACCCCTAGTATGGCCCATGCAACTACCTGACATCAAGTAAAAGACCAAAGATGACAAATGTTTTGCCCAGCCCTGCAAGCTGCCCTCGTCCCTAAGGCACATGTCATGGAGACACATGTTGGGTGGTCAGTCCTCCTCTACATGCAGTGTCTGAGCAAGCTCCCCTTTGAAATAATTGGTTCGAACCAACACCTCCTAAGACACATCAAGACTGAAAAAGGGCTTGAGACTGACCTATAAGGGCCATCTCCACGGTCAGGATGATAACCTTGGCAAAGGAAAGCTTCCATGATAAAGCGCCCGCTCTCACGCATCGCACAGTTTTTGAGGCAGTCACTGCTGAGAGGCCGTGGGACAGAGAGTGAGAGAGAGAGAGAGAGAGAGAGAGAGAGATCTGCATAAGCTTGCAATGTCAGGGAGAGAAAGCCTCTGTATATTTGTCTAGCCTATACAGTATAGGCTTGCAATCTCGGGGAGAGATAGCCTCTGTTGAGGCTTGCGATTTCGGGCAGTCACTGCTGAGAGACCGTGGGAGAGAGGGAGCCTCTGCATAGGCTTGCAGTGTGTAGATGCAATGTGAGCACCAACGCATCGTTCCGCATACCCGCCCCGTCTGCAGACAGAATAGCTCTCAGGTTGCATGGACACGTTCGTTGCATGGACACGGTCATTCGTTGCATGGACACGGTCGTTCGTTGCATTGACTTGGTCGTTGCATTGACATGGTCGTTGCATGGACACGGTCGTTCGTTGCATTGACACGGTCGTTCGTTGCATTGACTTGGTCATTGCATTGACACGGTCGTTGCATGGACACGGTCATTTGCTGCATTGACATGGTCGTTGCATTGACACGGTCGTTGTTGGCTCTACCCACCTGGCTGCCATGAAGTACGTAACATAAGGCAGTAGAATACCAATGGTAAATGCGGCGTGACACTTTTGCTTGTTGGAGCTAAAGCAGGGGAAACAACACTCTGAAATGTGATCCCCTGCTTTAGCTCTGGACGCCCTGGGCAGATAGGTATCATGGAAATCTTGCTTAGTATCCCTTTCAGAGTAGACCACCAGTCCTGCTACAAAAGGGCACCTTTCCTCAGGCTGGCCCTCCTGTGGTCCCAGCAGCTGCAAAAAAATGCCTAGCAGCTGCAAAAAAATGCCTAGCAGCTGCAAAAAAATGCCTAGCAGCTGCAAAAAAATGCCTAGCAGCTGCAAAAAAATGCCTAGCATTCGTCTCAGATTCACAGATGCTTGACATTCCTTTCAAAGCCACAGATGCTCTGCATTTCTCTCAGACCTACAAACGCTTAGGATTCCATTCAGTGTAGACCACTTGCACATGCTCCCAGGACCACCTTTCCGTATGCTAGCTCTCCTATGGCACCAGCTGCCACAAGAATCTTTGAACCTGTGCCTTCCTGCATGCTTAGGGTTAGGGTTTTGCTCATGCTACGTTGCCTTCATCGTGCCTGCACCCCCCACCTCTGCAGGCCTGTCATCCATAACCGCTTTGGGTGCCAGCTTCTCTCCTGAGGAGCTGAGCGCATGGCGCAGCCTGCACTTCACGCACCTGTCTGTGGCAAGCTCCTACTCGCCCACGTTGGGGAGCTTGTCAAACCTGCTGCAGTGGCAGACGAGCCTGGTGGGTACGCGGGTCAAGTGCCATGCCAGTTATAAGTGTGTGTTAAAAGAGAGCTGCGGTGGCAGGGCGACTCAGTGGTTGAGCACACACTCACAGGCTCAGTAGTTGAGCACACGCTGGCTCAACCGGCTTAGTGGTTGAGCACACACTCACAAGCAACGTGTGCGTGCATACAGAAAGCGCCACGATGTGCACGCATGTTGGCAATGATCTTGGTGGGCTTGGAGTAGCTGATTGACGCACACAATGGCAAGATGTGAAGGTCATGGCATGTGAAGACCGATGGACACAGCCGTGAGATTTAGGGAAGGCGGATGGAGAGTCAAGAACACAAGAGCGCGCACCAACAATTTTGGGTGCATACAAACGGGCACAAACGCAGGCACGTGCGTCCCTGCATGCACTGGTGGTGCTTGGGCTGTCAACAAGCCTTGTGCTGGATCGGTGTAAGGCCCGCGCACACTGCATCTCACAAATACAAGCATTCATGCCTGCGCAGGTGGTGCTGGTGGTGCCCGCCCTTGAGCTGGACCAACACATGGCTGAGTGCCTTGCAAGACTGCCTGCGCTGCAGCGCCTCCGGGTGTCGTGCGTCAATTTCGAGCTCATGAAGCTACCGCAGGTGGTGCACCTGGCCATCCAAAATCATTACAGTTGGGTGAGTGCTGGGGTTGAGATGGGTCATGCACAATAGATAGCAATGCGCATGTATACACAGTCACATGCATGCTGTCATTTTGTTGCGGTTGCATGCATGCTCTGTTGCTTTGTTGCAGTTGCATGCGTATGTATGCTCTGTTGCTTTGTTGCAGTTGCATGCATATGCATGTTTTGTTGCTTTGTTGCAAGAGACTCGCATGGAGGGAATGTGGAGGAGTTCATCTGATGAGTTGATCCATTGGAGGTCAGGTTAAGTTACAAAGCCCTTCCTGCCAAACGAGGGCAGTTTAGTTAGGACCCTTCAGCATGTTGCTGCAACCAAAATTATTAGAAGGCAAGCAAGGTGGTGTCCTGAAATATTCGCAAAGCATCCCAGGCTCTCATGCACAAACAAGGCCGAGTCTTTGGCGTCTGCTTGACCAACAAAGTCTCTAATTAGCTCATAATTAGCCTGCTCTCCAGCTACCCAAGATTGCTAGAGAGGGTGGAGAAGAGGTGGTAATGCTTAATGCGCTGTGGCTGGCAAGTCTGCGCTCGGGCAGTTTAAGAGGTTAGGCGCTTCATCTTGCACACAGTGCCTTTTGCTTCTAGTGCAGATTCTAAGCTTGTAGGGAACTCTGTGCTGATGTTGCCAGAGAATCTATCGAAGTATGACCAGAGAGTCTTTTGAGACTGGAGACAGCGCGCAGAGGATGGTTAGGGGTATACAGCAGCTAGGCGTTGGTGCGGGTGGGGACGGGGGTGGAGGAGGCTGTTTGTTCAGCAGCAGTG
>LFIK01000958.1_pt1 | contig 22429 bp, 18 predicted proteins | sample 643401 | NCBI WGS metagenome assembly LFIK01 (sample SAMN03777447, study PRJNA286221) | soda lake metagenome | biome: soda lake; feature: Kulunda steppe; material: water; isolation source: sample T5-Br brine of Lake Tanatar-5 | place: Russia: Kulunda steppe | collected 2010-07
CGAGTTGCGGCTCCCAATCCATGTCGAACCAGCGGCCGCCGAAGGTGTTCACGAGCGTCGAGACATAGGCCATGTTCTCGCCCCAGCCCGGCTTGCCGCGCAGGCAGATGCCGTACTGTTCATTGTCCGGATCATGGAGCGCTTGGGCAAAGGAAAGGATCTCGTCATAGGTCGGCTGGTCCGGCATCTCAAGACCGGCCTCCTCGAACAGATCCGTGCGGTAGAATGTGAATGAACTCTCGGCATAAAACGGCACGGCATACATGCTGCCGTCATGGGAAAGGCCGTTGCGGACCGGATCAAGAAGGTCGTCGTAGTCGTAGTCTTCGCCGAGGTCGTCGACCGGCTCCAGCCATCCTTGCGCGCCCCAAATCGGGGTCTCGTAGGCGCCGATCGTGATGATGTCAAATTGGCCGCCATCGGTCGCAATGTCGGTCGTCACGCGCTGGCGCAGGACGTTTTCTTCCAAGACCACCCAGTCCAGGCTGATGCCGGTCTCTTCCTCGAACTGAGACGAGAGCTCCTGCATGATGATCATGTCGGAGTTGTTGACGGTGGCGATGGTCAGCGATTGTGCGCTGGCGGATCCCGCGGCGAGACCCGCGGATAGCATCGCCGCGGCGCCCGTGGTCAGGGCAATGGCGGATACGGTATTTCTTTTCATGTCTTCCTCCCTTGGTTCACGACAGTCGTGACGCGATGCCCGCCACGGAAAACCGCCGACGCGCATTGAGCAATTGCTCAATAATCAGCGATTGCGCGCAGTGACGAGCTTATGCTCATTCTTAGGGCAAATGCTCGCAGAGTGGATGCATGATGTCAATCGCCAAATGGTGGTATCGGCGATTTGTTCGCGGGCCCCGGACGGCCCTTACGCATTCGGGAGGAGAATAGGAGGGCTATGCCGTGGGTGAGACCCACCGCCCCGGACGCGGCTTCGGCGTTCTTATGCCCGTGCCAGTATCGCGGCCGCCGTCGTCTCGTCGGTAATCAGCCCGTTGGCCAGACCGCCACCGAGCGCGGCCCTTATGGGCGTCACCTTCGGCTGACCCGCACCCACCACAACACCGACATTGCGGGGCTTGATCGACAACGGCACCGAGGTCAGGCGGTGGTGGTATCCGCCGTCGAGAATCCGGCCCTCGGCGTCGAAAGTCCAACCCCGCATTTCTCCGACACCGCCCAGAGCTACCATTTCGTCGAGCTCGGCCTCACTAATGAAACCATCGACGTGCAACGGCGATCCGGCGGCCAAATGGCTGATCCCCATTATGTGGATTTCCGCGTCGTCGAGCAGACTGCTGATCATGGAAAAGCTGCGTTGGCGCTGGAGCATCTCGCGCTCGGCCGCGGTGTCGGTGACCACCGGCATTGGCAGCAGATAGCATGGCGCCTCAATGCGATCGGCCAGCCGCATCAGGACCTCGTAGGGGCTGGCTCGGCCGTCACGGGCGATATTGCCGACCAGCGAGACGATCTTGTGTTGCGGCCGCGATACCGTCTGCACCTGCCTGATGGCTTCGCGCAGGGTTCGGCCGGTACCGATGCCGACAGTGATGCCGTCTTTCTGCGCCAGAAACCCCTCCAGCAACTGCGCGGCGGCGATTCCAACGCCCAAGCGGTTGCCGTCGCTGGCGCTGTCGGCGGGGACGACCTCGCACATCTTTAGGCCAAAGCGCTCGCGCAGGCGTTCGGCAAGTTCGAAGCAGGGTCCGAGATCGTGGTCCAGGCGGAATTTGATCAGCCGCTCGGATAGGGCAAGCGCGATCAGCCGCTGCACGTTCTGTCGCGAAACGCCCAGCTCGGATGCAATGTCGTCCTGCGTCCGGCTGCCGATATAATACAGCCACGCCGCTCGCGCCGCCGTGTCGAGTCGCTTGCGCAGTTGCGGATCGGCCGATTTGTGAACGCGCGTGGTCATGGTCGCGGCGCCTTGATTGATCTGTTCGGTGTTGTTGGCGAAAACACATAGCGCATGCGGGCAAATCCGCAAAGCCTGAGCGGTTGCGCCGGGGTTTCGTTCTCGGCGGAAGCCGGCTTAGCGGGTCGGGATCAACTGCGCCCACGCGTCGGCATAGGCGTCGAGGCCGGTTAGGGGCAGGGCCGGGATCGGTTCGGGGTCGGGGCTTGCGGTCCGGTCGGCATCGATCAGCATCGCCGCCCCGTCGGCGGTGCCGACGCCAAGTGCTGCCGGAATAACCCGGCGCTGCGGGAACAGCGCGGCCAGGATGCCGCAATAGGCCGTGTTCCGGGCGAACGGGCCGTCGACGGCGATATCGCCTTGGCCGTCGACCAGATCGACACAGGTTCGGGTCATCAGCGCGCAGTAAAGGCTGGCCAGCGCCGCGCGTCCGCTGTCGGTGTCAGGCGGGTTGACGATCCGGCCGTCGGTATCTGGATAGGGGCCGCTGCGCCCGGCGAAACTGGGCAAGGCCAGGGCGCCGGCGTCGATGACGGCTTGGATATCGCCGTCGGTAACGGGTGAGGCCGGAGGGTGCGGGCAAATGGCGGCGAACTCCCGGCCGCCCATGAACCGGGCGCAGGGCACCGGCTTGCCGTTGATGTCGACATTGGCCAGCGTGTCGCGGGCTTCATTCAGCGGCGGCGGCTGGTCGCTGTCCATGCCGGACATGGTGATCACCCATGTGCCGGTCGAGAGCACGGTGAAGGGGCGGGAGCGCGTGGTCAAATGGCGCAGATACGAGGCATTGCTGTCATGCAATCCGTTCAGCACCCGGCAGTCGGCGGCAAGGCCCGTGCGTCGCGCGACGTCGCCGTCGATCGGCCCCAGATCCGCCCCGGCCCGTTCAAAGGCCGGGAACAGGGCGTCCCACCCCTCGGCACGGGCCAGCGACGAGAAGTCGGTCTGCGCCGGAGCCCAAAGGTCGGTATGGCATCCGATCGAGGTATATTCCGACACCACCCGTCCGCCCAACCGGCGGCACCAGTATTGCGGATAAAGCAATACCGTGGCCCTGCGCGCCCAGAGGTCCGGATGGGCGGTTTGCAGCCAATGAAGCTGGCGGCCCAGGTTCAGCCCGCCGGGCAGCGGCGGTGATGCCGTTTCGGCAAACGCCGGGCGCATTTCGGCATAAGCGGCGTCGTCCTCCGGGCCGTCATGTTCATAGTCGAGAACGGGCAGCGCGCGGCCGTCACCATCGACTGCGACCGCTGCCGCGCCGTGGGTGACGGGCAGAACGGCATCGATTGGATGGTCGGCCGCCGCCCGCGTCAGGGCATCCAGAAGCCATTCCCAAATGCCGTCGACATCGAAATGCGGATAGGGTGGGGCGGGCAGAACCGTGTTCGCCGTCTCGTCCTGCCACACGGTTTCACGGCGCCGGTTCAGGACAACGAGCTTGACATTGGTTTTGCCGATATCCAGCACCGCCGTGCAGCTTATCGATCCACCCGTGCCGGTCATGGCAAATGAAAAACCCGTGTCAGAGGCGACTGCACCGGGCTGCCGTCCGGATTGGCCGCCATGATGTCGGCCATATAAGCCCACCAGCGTTTCATGATCGCCGTTTCGGGCAGGGTGTCCATGCTATGCCCGGCCTCGCGTCTCAGCACCGCGAACAGGGTGTGGGTTTCTTCGTCGAGAAAGATCGAATAGTCGCGCACCCCGGCATCGCGCAGGGCGGCGGCCAATTCCGGCCAGATGGTGTCGTGACGGCGCTTGTATTCCACCGCCTGGCCGGGGTTCAGATGCATTTTGAAGGCGATCTGTTCCATGGTGTCGGTTCCGGTTGTCACGATTGGGCGCGCAGACGGTCCATCGCGCGGCGCAGCAGGATCGGCAGCGCGATCGACCCGATCAGCAACAGCCCGATGAAAATTGACAGCACGATGCCGGGGACATTGATCAAGCCCAGCCCGAAGGTGAACATGCCCAAAACCAGCACTGCCAGGACAACGCCGGGGATCGTGCCCGAGCCGCCGAGGATGCTGACACCGCCGAGGACGACGACGGTGACGACCTCCAATTCCCAACCCAGCGCGATATTGGGGCGGGTGCTGCCGATGCGCGAGGTCAGCAAGACAGCCGCCAACCCGGCAAAGGCGCCGTTGAGCGTGAACAGGCACAGCCGATAGCGGTCGACCGGGATGCCCGAGAACTTCGCCGCTGTGGGATTGTTGCCGATCGCATAGATGTTGCGGCCGATCACGGTGCCGTGCAGCACGAACGCCATGATCACTGCCAAGATCAAAAAGAGAATGAACTCATAAGGAATCAGGTCGAACGCATAGCCTTGGCCCAGAACCCAGAAATCGGACGGATAGCCCGACAGCGACGTGTCGCCCAGAATGACATAGGATATCCCGCGATAAAGCGACATGGTGCCGATGGTAACCACGATTGCCGGGACTGCGAACCGGGTGACGATGGCGCCGTTCACCAACCCGGCGACAATGCCGACGGAGATCCCCACGACCACCAGCATGGGCGTATTGGCCCCGGCTTGGGCGGCGAGGCCCATCATGGTCGAGGCCAGCGCAATGATCGAGGCGACCGACAGATCAATGTCGCGGCAGATGATCACCAACGCCATGGACAGGGCGATGATGGCCTTTTCCGAGAAATTGAACGTGCTGTCGGCCAGGCTGTAGATATTGAGAAAATACGGCGATATCAGGCTGTTGGCCGTCACCACCACCGCCAGCAGACCGATCAGCATCACTTCCCATCGAAGGATGAAGTCGCTTAGGGCCCAGGGCGGTCGGTCCGGTATGGATGTGTGCCGTGTCGTCATGGCGCGGTTGTCTCCCCCTTACCGGAGCCTGCATAGCTTTCCCGAAGGATTTTTTTGGTTTTCGAGGCCTCGTCGCGGGCGTTGATGGCCACGGCGACCAGGATTACGATGCCGGCGATCGCCATCTGCCAGAACGGCGACACGTTGATGACCGGCAGGGCGTTATAGATCACCGACAGGAACAACGCGCCCAGAACGGCCCCGGCCAGGGTGCCGACGCCGCCGGCAATGCTGATGCCGCCGATCACGCAGGCGGCAACCACTTGCAATTCAAAGGCCAGCGCCAATTCGGTATAGGCGATTGCATAGCGCGCCACCCATAGATAGCCGCACAAACCGGCAATCAGACCGGACAGGCAATAGACCATGAACTGCCGGGCGGCCAGATCAATGCCCAGATAGCGCGCCGCGACCGGGTTGCCGCCGACGGCGTACAGTTCGCGGCCATAGCGGGTGTGGCGTAGAAAGACATAGACCAGGATGACGATCAGCGCCGCGCACCAGACCATGGTGGTCAGGCCAAGGATGCGCATGCGCGGCAGGTTCAAGAAGATGTCGGTCATTTGGTTCGACGTGACCCAGCCGCCGCCGGACATCACGAAGATCAATCCGCGATAGATCGACATCGTGCCGAGCGTCACCACGATCGGCGGAATGCGCACATAGGCGACCAGCAGACCGTTAAAGGCCCCCAGCGTCAGTCCGACCAGCATGGCCGCGGCAATCGGGACAGCGATCGGCAAGCCCGGAAACTGCAGTTGGACCAGGGCCGCCACCATGCCCGACAGCGCCAGATTGGAGGCCACCGACAGATCGATACCGCGCGTCATGATGACAAGCATCTGCCCGGCCGCCAGCATGACCAAGATGGTGCTGTCGGTCAGGACGCTGTCGAGATTGCGCTGGCTGAGGAAAACCGGCGCGCGCAGGCCGATCAGCAGCATCATCGAGACCAACAGAAAGGCCAGCACCGCCTCGCGCCGCTTTAGGAGGTCGGCCAGGCGCCAGCCGGAGTCCATGGGCGCGGTCGTTGTGCTCATGCTCCGCCTCCCGGCTTCGATCTTGATGGCGCATTACCCGTCGCCGCTGTGACCAGGGCGGCCGGTGTCGCGTCGGTGCGGTCGAATTCGCCGGTGATCCGGCCCTCATGCATAACGATGACGCGGTCGGCCATGCCCAGCACCTCGGGCAATTCGGAACTGACCAGGATGATCGCCAGCCCCTCGCCCGCCAACTCGCCCATGAATTCGTGGACGGCGGCCTTCGAGCCGACATCGATGCCCTTGGTCGGCTCGTCCAGGATGATGATATCGGGCTTCGTCGCCAGCCATTTGGCGATCACGGTCTTTTGCTGATTGCCGCCGGACAGGGTTTCCACCGGTTGCGACCACGATGCCGCCCGAATGGACAGGCGTTCGCCATAGCGGCGTGTGACGTCCATTTCTTTTTTCCGATTCAGCAAATAGGAACCGGTGATGCGATGCAGCAGCGGCAGCGTGATGTTGTCCTTGATCGACAGCGGCAGCACCGCGCCGGCCGTTTGCCGGTCTTCGGGCACATAGACGAGTCCGGCACGGATGGCATCGCGCGGCGAGCGGATGCGCACCGGTTTCCCGCCAATGGTCACCGTGCCGCCGGTCATGGCGTTGGCGCCGACCAGGGCGCGCATCAATTCGCTGCGTCCGGCGCCGATCAAGCCATAAAATCCCAGGATTTCGCCCTTGCGTAGTGTGAAATCGATGTCAGCGAATTCGGTTTGATTGCGGGCGCCGCTGACCGTCATGGCGACATCGCCGATCGGCACGGTCACCTTGGGAAAGACGGAATCGAGCGACCGGCCGACCATCATGGTCACGAGATCGTCCTGGCTGGTCTCGTCGATCGCCCCGTCGCCGATGTGCTGTCCGTCGCGCAGAACCACATAGCGGTCGGCGATGGCGAAGATTTCGTCGAATTTGTGCGAGATGAAGATGATCGCCTTGCCCTCGGCCCGCAACCGCCGGACGATCGTGTACAGATCGTCGATTTCCCGTTGCGACAGCGCGGCGGTCGGCTCGTCCATGATGACGACGCGGGCATCGTGCGACAAGGCGCGCGCGATTTCGACCAGGTGGCGCTGAGCAACGCTGAGGTTCTTCAGGGAGTCATCGGGCGAAACCGGTATTTCCAGGCGCTCCAGGATGGCGGCCGTCTGGCGGCGCATCGCGGGCCAATCGAGCAGCCCGCCTTTGCGCAGGATCGGGCGCCCCATGAAAATGTTCTCGGTGACGGACAACTCGTCGAACATCACCGTTTCCTGGTGGATGGCGGTAATGCCGGCAGCCCATGCGTCCTTGGTGCCGGTAAACGTTACCGGCTCGCCGTCGATGGCGATCGTTCCGGCATCCGGCGCGTAGACCCCGGTCAGGATCTTGACCAGCGTCGATTTTCCGGCGCCGTTTTCGCCGATCACCGCCATGACGCTGCCGGAATGAATGTCCAAATGGATGTCGGACAGCGCCTTGACGCCGGGGAAGCTCTTGGACAGCCCCGAAAGCGACAATAGCGGCGTGTCGGCGGCCCGGTTCGGCTGAGCGGGTGACGAGGGCGAAGTTTCTGCGGTAAGCGCCACGGGCTCGATCCTTGGCATCTTCAGCGGTCGCGGGGGCGGTCGTGGGGGCGGTCACGGCCGGTTCGGCCCCCGATCAGAGGGTCGAACCGGCTTGGTCAATCGAACAGCGTCAGACCGTCGGATCAGAAGATGTCGACGAAGTCGTGGACGTTGTCGGCATTGTATTCGAACGGCTCGGACATGGCGGCTTCGCCGTTCTCACCGATGGTGATGGAGCCCATCCGGCCGGCGGGGATTTCCTCGCCTTCCATGCCCTCGAAGCCGCCGGTGGCGAACTGGTAGCCCAGATGCACCGCCGTATAGCCAAGGTCGATCGGGTTCCAGATGGCGAAGCTTTCAACCGCGCCGGAGTCCACATGGCCGGCCATTTCCGAGGGCAGTCCCAGGCCGGTGACGAAGATCTCGCCGATCAGCTCTTCATCAGCGACCGCCTGGGCGGCGGCGGTGATGCCGACGGTCGTGGGCGCGATGATGCCGCGCAGGTTCTCGTGCGTCCGGATCAGCCCAACGGCTTCGCGATAGCTTCTGTCCGACTGGTCATCGCCATAAACGACGTCGACCAGATTGAGGCCGCTGAAATCATCCTCTTCCAGGACGGCGCGCATTTCCTCGATCCAGATATTCTGGTTCGTGGCTTGGGCGGTTGCCGACAGGATGGCGATTTCGCCCTCGCCACCGAGCGTTTCCGAGATCATTTCGATCTGCTTGCGGCCGATCAACGCGTTGTTGGACGGGTTGAGATGCATCATCCGGCCGTCTTCGCTGATGCCGCTGTCGAACGAGATGACCGGAATGCCCCGCTGCATGGCGCGGCGGGTGGTCGGCACCAGGGCGTCGGGGTCGTTGGCCGACACGACGATCGCGTCGACTTGCTGGGCGATCAGCGCGTTGATCGTTTCGATCTGCCCCTCGGCGGTCGGCGATGTCGGGCCGGTATAGATGATTTCCACATTGCCCAACTCGTCGGCGGCTTCCTGACCGCCGTCGCGGGCCGCTTCGAAGAAGTTGTTGCCGAGCGACTTGACGACCATGGCAATGCGCAGATCATCGTCAGCCTGGGCTTGGCCGCCGGCGGCGACGGTCAATGCCAGGACACCCGCAAGCCCGGTAAGTGCTTTGGTAAATCTCATTGTTTCCTCCCAAGGAATAAGCTGATTGTGATTGGTCGACTCTCGGAGCCCGTTTTCGGGCTTTTGCCCCCCGGGGCGTCTTCCCCTGAGTGTCTGCTAAGCGGCGCGGACGGCGCCGCGGTCCTCCTCCCTAACCGTGGCCACGACAAGATCAATCCCGGCATCGCCCAGCATCTGCCGGGCCTGCCGGTCGATGCCGTCATCGGTGATCACGGCGTCGATCCGATCCAGCGGACACAGGATCAGGGCGCTTTGCTGGTGGAATTTGGAGCTGTCGACCATCAGGATGAACCGCTCGGCCTGATTGATCAGTTTCTGTTCCGCCTGGATCAGCAGCGGGTCGGCTTCCATCATGCCCTGATGGCCGATGCCGCGCGCGCCCATGAACACCTTCGATGCGTAATAGCTTTGCGTCGTATCGTTCCCGAACGGGCTGAGGATGATGTTCTGGTCGCGATAGACCTCGCCGCCGGGAAGGATGATCCTGTTCTGACTATAGGCGACCAAATCGGCGGCCATCTGGAACGAGTTGGTCATGATTTGCAGATGGCGGTCGGTCAGAAACTCCACCATCCGGTATGTCGTCGTGCCGCCATTGACGATGATCGATTCGCCGTCCTGGCAAAGGGCCACCGCTTCGCGGGCGATTGCGCGTTTCTGAGCATAGTTGATCGTTTCGCTATGCCGAAACACCGGCGCGGACAGGGCGCCGGGTTTCGAATGATCCCGAAACGGCATCGGCTCGGCACCGCCATGCACCTTGACGAGTCTGTTCATCGCCGCCAATCGGGCGATGTCCCGCCGAATGGTCGGTTCCGAGGCGCCGCAGATCCGCGCCAGTTCCGCAACGGTGGTCAAGCCCCGTTCGGCCAGCGTGTTCACGATCAGCATATGGCGTTCACGTTGGTGCATATCGTCTCCTCACCTTGACTCCAGACTGTCACAATCGATCACACTGTCAATCAGAAATGATCAGATAAGATCGTTTTTGCGTTGTGCGGCGCATCATTCTGATTGATGGCGCGCATTCGTGATTGAACATGATCATATCCAGCGCTAGGGTATCGCTCCATAGCCGCCGATACGAACGCGGCCGCCGCATTCGGCCCATCGCGCGAAAGGGAGTTCGCCCCAATGACCCACGACACCGGTATACCACCCCTGGACGACCTCTGGGACGATGGCGTTGCGGCGGATTTGGACGAGCCGGGGCTGTTGCTCTACCGATCCAACCTGCTGGGGCGCGACAAGCGGATCACCAATTACGGCGGCGGCAACACATCGGCCAAAGTTCCAATGCGCGACCCACTGACCCATGAATCGGTCGACGTGTTGTGGGTCAAAGGCTCGGGCGGCGATCTCGGATCGATGGATCTGGGCGGCTTTTCGACGCTCTATCTGGACAAGCTGGAGCAGATCAAGGCCCATTATCGGGGTATCGATTTCGAAGACGAGATGGTCGGCTTCCTGCCCCATTGCACTTTCAATCAAAACCCGCGCGCGGCCAGCATCGATACGCCGCTGCACGCTTATCTGCCGTATCGCCATGTCGATCACGTCCATCCCGATGCGGTGATCGCCATCGCCGCCTCGCGCCGGGGCGAAGCGCTCACGGCCGAGGTGTTCGGCGGCGAGCTGGGCTGGCTGCCCTGGCAGCGGCCGGGTTTCGATCTGGGGCTGAAGCTCGAGCGCTTGGCCAAGGAGAACCCGAACCTCAGCGGGGTCGTGCTGGGCGGTCATGGCCTGTTCACCTGGGGCGAGACAGCGCTTGATTGCTATCGCACGACCCTTCGCATCATTCAAAAGGCGGCGGATTGGTTGGCGGCGACCGCCGCAACCCCGGCCTTTGGCGGCGAGCGGGTTCCTGCACGGCCGGCGGACGAGCGGGCGCGAATCGCCGCCGCGCTGATGCCGGAGATCCGCGGCATGATCGGGTCGGAAACGGCCAAGATCGGCCACTTCACCGATACGCCCGAGGTCCTGACCTTCGTTAATTCCCACCGGTTGGACGCCTTGGCGCCGATGGGCACGTCGTGTCCCGACCATTTCTTGCGCACCAAAATCCGCCCCCTGGTGCTCAAACCCGATGCCGACGGGACCGTTGCAGGCCTTTCCGAGGCTTTGGCGGCTTATCGCCGTGATTATCAAGCCTATTACGATCGTTGCCGCCATCCCGACAGTCCGGACATTCGCGACCCCAATCCGGTCGTCTATCTGGTGCCGGGGGTCGGCATGATCACCTTCGCCGGGGACAAGGCGACGGCCCGGATCGCGGCGGAATTCTATACCAACGCCATCAATGTCATGCGTGGCGCTGATGGTGTCGATGAATATGTCGGCCTGGACGAACAAGAGGCGTTCAATATCGAATACTGGCTTTTGGAGGAAGCGAAGCTCCAGCGCATGCCGAAGCAAAAGGCGATGGCGGGCCGGGTTGCGGTTGTGACCGGCGGCGCCGGGGGAATCGGCATGGCGGTCGCCCGAAGGCTGCTGGCCGAAAGCGCCTGTGTCGTGGTCGCCGACATCGATGCCGGCGGTGTGTCCGCGGTCGTCGAGACGTTGGCGGGCGAGTCCGGTTCCGACCGGGTGGCCGGTGTGAGCGTCGATGTCACCGACGAAGCGCGGGTGAGCGCGATGATCGACGATGCCGTACGGCAGTTCGGCGGCATCGATGTCGTGGTATCGAATGCCGGGATCGCCTCGTCGGCGCCGCTGGACGAAACATCGCTGGCGCTTTGGAATCGCAACATGGACATTCTGTCGACCGGCTATTTCCTGGTCGCGCGGGAGTCGTTCAAACTGATGAAACGCCAGGGTCTCGGCGGATCCATGGTGTTCGTGGCCAGCAAGAACGGCTTGGTCGCCTCGGCCAACGCGTCGGCCTATTGCACGGCCAAGGCGGCGGAAATCCAGCTTGCCCGTTCGGTCGCGCTGGAAGGCGCGCCGTTTGGTATCCGGGTCAATACGGTCAATCCCGACGCCGTCATCCGGGGGTCGAAGATCTGGTCGGGCAAATGGAAAGAAGAGCGCGCCCAAGCCTATGGTATCGGCGAGGACGACCTTGAGGAACACTATCGCAATCGCAGCCTGCTGAAGCGTAACGTGCTGCCCGAAGACGTGGCCGAGGCGGTCTATTTTCTGGCGTCGGACCAATCGGCGAAATCGACCGGCAACATCATCAATGTCGATGCCGGACACCCGCCGAGCTTTACGCGATAGCCGACGGCCGGCGAAAAATAACGACTTGAATGGGGGAGGGCGCAATGTCCAAATCGGTTTATCGTGTCGCGCAGGACCATATCGACGCTGCCAATGCCGATCTGGCGCCGCCGCTCGAGCGTGACTACACCCATCTGGGCGAGCAGCTTGACCGTCGCGGGGTCGATATCGACCGGGTGCGCGAGCGTGTCGGCCGCTTTGCCGTGGCGTTGCCGACCTGGGGGGTGGGCACCGGCGGCACGCGCTTTGCCCGGTTTCCGATGGACGGCGAACCGCGCTCGGTTCTGGAAAAAATCGCCGATTGCGGCACCATTCACCAGCTCGTGCGCGCGACGCCGACGATTTCGCCGCATTTCCCGTGGGACCGGGTCAGCGACATCGACGACCTGAAACAGGCGGCGGCGGCCGAGGGGTTGGGCTTTGACGCCGTCAACTCGAACACGTTTCAGGATCAGGCGGGTCAGCCCCTATCCTACAAATTCGGCAGTCTGACCCACACCGACCCGGATGTCCGGGCCCAGGCCGTCGCGCACAATATCGAATGCATCGAAACCGGGCGGGCGTTGGGATCGAAGGCGTTGACGGTTTGGGTCGGCGACGGCACGAATTTCCCCGGCCAGCAGCCGTTCATTGAGTCGCTGGAACGCTATCTCGACAGCATGGCCAAGGTCTATGCCGCCCTGCCGGACGACTGGCGGGTGTTCCTGGAACACAAGCACTACGAACCGGCGTTCTATTCCACCGTCATTGCCGATTGGGGCACGAACTATCTCTGCGCCCGGGAATTGGGGCCGAAAGCCCACTGCCTGGTCGATCTGGGCCACCACGCCCCGAACACGAATATCGAGATGATCGTGGCACGGCTGATCCAGTTCGAAAAGCTCGGCGGATTTCATTTCAACGACAGCAAATACGGCGACGACGATCTGGACAGCGGCGCCATCGATCCGTTCCAGCTTTTCCTGGTCATGAACGAGCTGGCCGACGCCGAAGACCAGGGCCGGTCAGGGTTCGACCCGGCCTATATGCTCGACCAGTCGCACAATGTGACCGATCCGATCGAAAGCCTCATGCTGTCGGCGATGGAGGTTCAGCACGCCTATGCCCGCGCGCTGCTGGTCGACCGTCCGGCCCTGCGCGCGGCCCAGCAGAACAACGACGCCCTGCTGGCGAACAGGATCCTGAAATCGGCCTATGAGACCAATGTCGCGCCGATCACGGCAACGCTGCGCTTGCGCAAGGGGGCGGCGATCGATCCGCTGGCCGCCTATCGCCAAAGCGGCTATCGCAAGGCCAAGGCAGCCGAACGCCCCTCGGCCGGCGGACCCTCGGCCGGGATTGTTTAGGGCGGGGCATTGTCGGCATTGGGGTGCGTCGATTCCTTCACGCCTGCACCCCGTCACCCCCGCTTTGTTCGATGGGCGATTGGTCCGTTTGGGTGTTTGCCAACCAATAGCGGGTATGTCGCCGCTCGCCGGTGCGGGTGAGTGCGCCCTTGTCGACCAGATCCTGTAGATCGCGGGTGGCGGTAGCGCGCGACGCGCCCGTAATGCGAATGTAATTCTCCGCGCTCAAGCCACCCTTGAAGCCCTCGACGCCTTCGCGGAACATGCGGGCGAGTGCTTTTTCCTGGCGCGGATTCAGCGTGCCGCGCAGCCGTTCATAAAGACGGGCCTTGGCTATGTAGAAGTCGATGCGTTTGAGCGTGTTGGCTTGTGCTTCCAGAATCGTCTCGGCGAAATAAACCAGCCAATTCGTGATTTCATTGCTCTTGTTCGAACGTGCCAGCATGTCGTAATAGGCCATTTTGTTGCGCTCGATCGTGAAGGCCAGGGCGATCAGGGTCGGCTGGCCGAGATTTTGCGCCAGGGCTTTTTCCGACAAGGCGCGGCCGATACGGCCATTGCCGTCCTCGAAAGGATGGATGCTTTCAAAGTACAAGTGCGCAATGCCACTGCGTATCAGGGCGGGAAGCGGACCCTTTCCGTTCGGGGCGCTGCCGTTGAACCATTTGATGAAGGCATCCATTTCTGCGCGGATTTGGCTCGACGGCGGCGCCTCAAAATGGACCCTCTCACGGCCGATGGGGCCTGACACAACGTGCATTGGGTCGTTGTGCTCGCGGTACCCGCCGATAACCTGGACATCGCGGTGGCCGGCCATCACCATTTGGTGCCACGAAAACAGAGTCTTGTGCGTAAGCTTGTCGTCATAGTAGCGGTAAAGGGCGACCATCATTTCCGCGATGCCGCGCTCCTCCGGGAGAATGCGCCGCGTTTCCGCATCAAGGCCCATTTGCTGACGCAGTGACGATTGAACACTGTTGCGATTGAGGATTTCGCCCTCGATCTCGGAGGTTTTCAACGCCTCGTCGCTGATGAGTTCGATTCGAAGTGTGTCACGATCGTTTGGACTAACATGATGAAAGGCACCGAACAGCTCGCCGGCCCGGAGCAGAAATCTCTCCTCCAGCGAAGCCAGTGCTGCGCCATCGTAGCGGAATTTCGGCCAATCGGCTTGTTGCCAATTCCAAACCATGAGTTATAGCTTCTCCTTCTATAACTCAATAATTCGGCATATTGTGAGCGATAGCAAGACATTCTATGCATCACTGCAAGGATTCCCAAGATCTTGAAAGCGCGGCGTGCCACAGGTAAATCCGACTTGACATTTGCGCCCTTTTGTGATGCGTTTCCGGTGTGCGGGTGACCTCGTAGCGAAGAGTGACGTGTCGGCTGAAATCGTCACCAGGTTGCTCGATGACAGTCCTGCCGATTTGAGGCACCCGCACGCTTGATCGCCTCGATCCGGGGCCCAGAGCGTCGGCGATTTGTGCGGCGGCAAGCGATAGCGACTGGCGATAGGTCGGGCGCTGTTCATGCGGCCAATTACTCAGGTAATCGACGCGCCACTGAAGGTATCAAGCCGTCCATTATAAAGGACGTCGGCCGCGTCTATAGCGTTCCAAGCGCTCTTCCAGTGTGCCGGTGTGTAGCTCGAACATATGGTTGTCGTCGTCGTAGAAATAGATCGACTGCGCTTCGCCGGCGACGCGTGCCCGGCCTTCTTTGATGTCTAGGCCCAAGTCCTTTATGCGCGACAGATATCGATCATAGTCGCTGTCCGGGATTTTGAAGGCCACGTGGTTATAGGTTCTGGTGGGCAGCGGTTCCCCTTCCATCGTCGCGATCCAGATCGGGGCGTCGGCTGCACCGATCAGGAAAAACCGCTCCTTTGACAGCGAGAACGTCTCATCGCCGCTGTCATAGATTTTCCGGGCGTCGAAGATGGTTGTGAGAATTTCTTCCATGCGATCCAGATCCCGAACGATGAAAGTCAGGTGACTCAGCCCCTGGATCACTTAATTCTCCATACACCTATTGGTTATTGCAACCGAGGATGTTGTATGAGCGCCCGAATTTCAAGCCGCTTCGGCTCGGGATCGTTCCAGCAAATCGGCGACCCGGGCTGCCGAGACGGTGACATTGCCTTCCATAAGCCGCCGGGCGGTTCGGAAGACGCCGGCACTGTTGGCGATCCAGGTGCCGTCCGCCATGCGCTCAACATCGGCAACCGCCGGCAGAATACCCGAGGCATGGCCGATGGCGAAGGCTGCGTCTTTATTTTGGGGGTCGACGGGGCGTGCCAGGGTGTTGACGATCGTGCCGTCGATGGCGGCAGCGGTCGCCGTACACAGGGCACCGGTCAGCGGAATGGCTCTGTGTGCTTGCCCCATGGACACCATCCGGACCAGGATGTTGCAGTCGGCCGCATTCACCGAATCCCCGGATGTCAGGCGATACTCCATCGGCGCTCCGACCAAGGCGACCTTGGGATTGCCCGGAATCCGCCCCGCCGCCGCGATATCCGGTGCCAGGCCCGATTTGACGGCGGCCAGCCTACGGATCAGGTCCAGCCGGCCCATCAGGACGGTGTCGGCCTCCATGGCGTCGGGGGTGATGGATGCCGACACCCCCAGGCTTTCGGCATCGATGAACACCCCGGCATTGGTCGCGTCGACAACGGACACACGCACCGGCCCCGGCAAATCGGGGTGTTCAAGGACATCTTGCGTTGCGCCGGTCGGCAGGAGCCGGCCGGTGGCGGCGCCGCCCGGTTCCACAAAATCCAGGCGGATCGGCGCGCCGGTGCCTGCAACGCCGGGATTGACGAAATCGCCATCCACCAGCGGCAGGCCATCGGCCACGGCAAACCGGCTGACGATGATCTTGTTCGTGTTTGTGTTGAAGATTCGTACCACCGCCTCGTCGCCATGGACGCGGACCAGACCCTCTTCGACCGCGAACGGGCCAATGGCCGATGACATGTTGCCGCAATTGGCGCTGTAGTCGACATGCAGACCGTTCACAGGAATCTGCGCGAAGGTATAGTCGACATCGGCGTCGGGCTGCTCGGAAACCGAGACGACGCAGGCCTTCGACAGCGACGACATGCCGCCGCCCATGCCGTCGAGTTGGCGTTTGCCGGGATCGGGGCTGCCCAGCGCCGCCAGGAATATCGCGTCGCGCTGGGCCGGGTCAGCGGGCAGGTCGCGCGGCTGAAAGACCAGGGCGTTGCTGGTCCCGCCGCGCATGAAGACCGCAGGAATGCGGCGCAGAGGCGAAGTGTTCGCGGCCATCGTCATGCCGAGCCCATGGCGTTGCGCAACACGTATTGCAGAATGCCGCCCTGTTGGTAATAGGTGACCTCAATGTTGGTATCGAGACGGCAGATCAGCGCCACCCGCTCGACCGAGCCATCGGCGCGCGTGATCTCCGCCGTCACCTCCATGCGCGGCGTGATGGCCCCGTCCAGGCCCCGGATTGTGATCGTTTCCGTACCATTCAGACCCAGCGTCTCCCGGGTCACGCCGTCCTTGAATTGCAACGGCAGGACGCCCATGCCGACCAGGTTCGATCGGTGAATGCGTTCCAGCCCTTCGGCGATCACGGCCCGAACACCCAGAATCCAGGTGCCCTTGGCGGCCCAGTCGCGTGACGATCCGGCGCCATAGTCGCGGCCCGCGACCACCACCAGCGGCACGTTCTCGGCCCGATAGCGGGCCGCCGCTTCGTGCATCGGCAGCAGATCGCCGGACGGCTGATGGTGTGTCCAGCCACCGTCGTGGTCGGGCGCCATCTCGTTGTGCAGGCGTATATTGGCGAAGGCGCCGCGGATCATGACCTCGTGGTTGACCCGTCTTGCCGCGAAGGAGTTGAAATCCTTTGCTCCGACGCCTTGCTCCGTCAGGAATTTGCCGGCGGCGGATGTCGGGGTGATCGTGCCGACCGGCGAGATATGGTCGGTGGTGATCGAGTCCCCCAGAATCGCCAGCGGCCGGGCGCCGACAATGTCGGTCACCGGCTCGGGCGTCGGGCCCAATTTCAAGAAGAACGGCGGCTCCTTCATATAGAGGCTGTCGTTCGGCCATTCGAACAGCGCGCCTTCCGGGGCCGACAGTTCCTTCCACCGGGTATCGCCTTCGAAGAGGGTCGCGCCGTAACGCGCGCGGAAACGTTCTGCCGCCAGGGCATCGTCGACGACCGCGGCCAGTTCGTCGTCGCTTGGCCAAAGTTCCGCGAAATAAACCGGCTTTCCGTCGCCGTCATGGCCCAAGGGCTCGGTCAGCAGGTCCAAGCCCATGGTGCCGGCGATAGCATAGGCGACCACCAGCGGTGGCGATCCGATATAGTTGATGCGGGCATGCGGATGGACCCGGCCCTCGAAGTTCCGGTTGCCCGACAATACGGCGGCGGCCGCAACGTCGTTATTCTGGATCGTGTCGGCGATTTCCGGCGCCAGCGGGCCGGAATTGCCCATGCAGGTGGTGCAGCCATAGCCAACGCATTGAAAGCCCAGCCGATCGAGATAAGGCTGGAGGCCGGTCGCGACCAGATAATCGGTGACCACCCGCGAACCAGGGGCGAGGGACGTCTTAACCCATGGTTTTGTGGCCAATCCCCGTTCGACTGCTTTTTTCGCCAGCAGACCGGCGGCCAGCATGACCGATGGATTCGAGGTGTTGGTGCAACTCGTGATCGCCGCGACCACGACGTCTCCGTGATCCAGCGTCCAATCCCGTCCGGCGACCGGTGCGCCACCCTGGGGAAGCGGATTTTGTTTCGGCAGCACTTCGGATTTGAAGGCGTCGGCCGCACGGGACAACGCGATCCGGTCTTGCGGGCGGCGCGGCCCGGCAATGCAGGGAACGATCGAGGAGAGATCGACGGTAACCAATTCGGGGAAATCGGGTTGCGGGCCGTGGGCGTCGTGCCAAAGGCCCTGAGCGCGGCCATAGGCCTCGACCAGATCCAGATGATCGCCGCCCCGATCGGTCTGTTCCAGATAGCGCAGCGTCTCGGCGTCCCAAGGGAAGAAGCCCATGGTCGCCCCGTATTCCGGCGCCATGTTCGCCAGCGTTGCGCGGTCGGAAAGCGGCAGGCTTTCCAGCCCTTCGCCGAAGAATTCGACGAACGCGCCGACCACGCCGACATTGCGCAGCGTCTCGGTCAAGGTCAGCACCAAATCGGTCGCTGTGACACCGACCGGCAGGCGGCCATCCAGCCGGCAGCCGACGATGCGCGGCACTGTCATGGTGACCGGCTGCCCCAGCATCGCGGCGCCGGCCTCGATCCCGCCGACGCCCCAGCCCAAGACGCCCATGCCGTTGATCATCGGCGTATGGCTGTCGGTGCCCAGCAGGGTTTCCGGGAATGCCATGGTTCGGTTGTCGTCGGTTGACGTCCAGACGCAGCGGGCCAGCGCTTCCAGATTGACTTGGTGGCAGATGCCGGTGCCGGGCGGTACGGCGCGGAAATTGTCGAAGGTGTTCTGTGCCCAGCGCAGGAACCGATACCGTTCGCCGTTGCGTTCGAATTCCAGATCGAGATTGGCGGCAAAGGCGTCATCATTACCGAAATGATCGACCATGACCGAGTGATCGACGACCAAGTCCGAGGGAATTTGCGGATTGACCTTGGATGGATCGCCGCCGTTCCGCGCCATGGCGCCGCGCAGCGCGGCGAAATCCGCCATCAGCGGAATGCCAGCGCTGTCATTCATCAGGATTCGGGTTGGGTGAAACCAGATTTCCCGCTCGGTCCGGGTTGCGGCGACATTTTCGGCAAACGATGTCAGGTGGTCGCGTGTCACCGTCACCCCGTCCTCGTGGCGCAAAAGGTTCTCGTAGAGCACCTTTGCCGATCGCGGCATCCGCGTAACTTGCCCGGCTCCGGCGGCTTCGGCGGCGGCGAGGCTGAAATACCCCACGGGCCGTCCGTTGACCTCCAGTTCGCTTCGGGTTCCCAGGCTGTCACGGCTTGCGGTCATCATGATGCGGTTCTTCCCTAATTGGCGCGCCTTGTCGGCAGCGCTTGCTAAATCGGTTCACTGAAACGCGTGCTTAAACGTCGCCGGGCCGGTGGCCGGCGCCGCCGGCATAGCGTGCCGTCACCTGGTCTTCGGGCAGGTATTTGTCTTCCAGCGCGCGCACGTCGGAGATGCCGGTGAACTCGTACCAGTTCTCAACCGGATGCCCATCCAACTCGGCCAGATGCTCGATCTCGTGCTCTGTTCCGCGGTCGCGCAGGCCGTTCAGCATGTCCCATTCGGCCCGGATGCCGGCCCGGATCGAGGCCAGCGGAAACAGCACGACTGCGTATCCCATCGCTTCGACATCGGCGAGCGGCAGCTTTGGCGTGGTCCGCTTGCGGGCATAGCCGCCCATATTGAAGACTTTCGGACCAGGAACTTCGGCGGCGAAGCGGGCGTATTCCTCGGCCGACAGCAAGGCATCGGGAAAGACCATATCGGCGCCCGCCTCGGCATAGAGACGGCCGCGCCGGATCGCGTCGTCCAAGTCGACCGCGCCACGCGCATCGGTCCGGGCAATGATGACGAGATTCGGGTCCTGCCGTGCGTCCGTCGCAGCGCGAATTTTGCCGGCCATTTCTTCCGCCGATACGACCGCCTTGCCGGCGATGGAGCCGCAGCGTTTAGGGATCACCTGATCCTCCAAATGCAGGGCCGTCACGCCGGCTGCTTCGTATTCGCGGACGGTCCGAATGACATTGACCGCGTTGCCATAACCATTATCGGCATCGGCAATGACCGGGATGCTCGACGCCTCGACCACGAACCGGACCATCATGGCCATTTCCGTCATCGACAGCAGGCCGACATCCGCCTTGCCGGTCAGGCCGTTGGCGACGCCCGAGCCGGTCATGTAGATGCAGGCGTGTCCCGTTCGGTCGATCATTGCTGCGCTTAGTCCGTTATGCGCACCGGGGGCGACGATCAGGCGCTTTGACGCCAGCATGTCGCGAAATTGAATCCGGCGTGATGCTGCATCAGACGGCATAGGACTTATCCCGGGCCATGTAATCCGCTGTACCGATGATCTCTTCGCGATCCTGGAAGCTGACCATGCGGTCTTGCACCGAACCGGAATGGCCGTCGCGGGCGATGGCCTCCAGTGCCGCTTCCATGCCGCCGATGGCTGCGCGTTGCGTGTCGCTCGGGATAATGACAAAGGCATATCCCAATTCGCCCAGGCGCGGCGCCGGAACCAGCGGTGTCTTGCCGCCGGCGAACATGTTGATCAGCTTGGGATAGGGGAGGTCCCGGGCGATCGATTCGATTTGCTCGACCGTCGTCGGCGCCTCGACGAAAATGACGTCGGCTCCGGCATCCATATAGGCGTGAGAGCGCTCGATCGTCTTTTCATAGCCTTCGACCGCCAGCCCGTCGGTGCGGGCGATCAGAACGAAGTCCGGATCCTCGCTGGCGTCTTTTACCGCCTTGATTTTCTGGGTCATCTCCTTCGTCGGTACGATGCCCTTGTCGTCATAGTGGCCGCAACGCTTCGGGAAACTTTGATCTTCCAGATGAAATCCGGCCACGCCGGCGCGCTGGAACGCCTTGACGGTATGCTGGGCGTTCAGCGCATTGCCATAACCGGTATCGGCATCGGCGATCAGCGGGATCGAGACCGCGTCGACCATGGTTTCCAGGCGCGCGACGATCTCGGCCATGCTCATCAGGCCAAGGTCCGGAATGCCGGTACTGCGGGAAATCGCGCCGCCGCTGGCATAGACGGCCGGGAATCCCGCCCGTTCCACGAGCCTCGCAGACAGGCCGTCATAAGCGCCGGGCGCGATGACGGGGGCCTTGTCTTTCATGAGTTGGCGCAGGGCGGTCGATGCTTTCACGTTCTGTCTCCATTTTTTTCGTCAGGTCGCGGGGTTCAATCGCAGGTCTGGTCCGGATGGGGGGCTTCGCCTGGACCCGATTGCCCTGCCAGACTGCCCTGAAGGATCGTGCGGGCCGTCGAGATATGGCGGCGCATCAGGATTTCAGCGAGATCGGCATCACGATCCTGGATAGCGCCAAGAACGCGCTTATGCTCCAACAGAGCTCTCTTCGCGCGGCCCGGCGCGCTGCGATGCTGATATCGGTAGAGCTTGAGGAGATGATAGAGGTCGCCGCAGAGGATGCCCTCGATAAGGTCGTTTCGCGCGCCCTTGACGATTCGATAGTGAAAATCGAGATCGTGGTCGCGCTGATAGTAAACATCCGTGCCCTGTAGCATATTCTCATGCTCGGTCAGCAGATTCGTTAGCTCGTCGATCTCCTGGTCGCTCATCCGCTCCGCCGCCAGCCGGGCCGCCATGCCTTCCATGGCTTCGCGGACGAGGAAGGTTTCAAGCAGAACCCCGATCGACAGTTCGACGACCCGGGCGCCGACATGCGCGGTATGGACGACCAGCCGTCGTTCCTCCAGCCGGCGGATTGCCTCGCGCAGGGGGCCACGGCTGACGCCAAATCGCTGCGATAGTTCAACTTCCTTGATCTTGGCGCCCGGAATGAGGTCGCCGGTGATAATCGCGTTGAGGAGCTGTTCGTAGACCCGGTCGCTCAATGTCGGCGATCGGTCCACGACCGGTCCGGCTGGATCATCGGAGGAACCATTCGTTGCTTGTATTGCTGACAATTTCACCTGGATTGTCGACAATCTATCGTCCTCCTTAACTCTCGGTCATACCAGAGACTCTTAGCGGTAAAAAATTTATATATATTTTTCAACATGATAATGCGGCTCTGCGAAAGCGATCCGTCGCAACCCATTGTGGATTTTAGTAACATATCGTTCGGTAGGTATGCTAATGGTTGACAATTGTGGAAGCGCTTGGGACGATTGTCAACGTTAAGCGATCGTCGGATCGAGGCGGGCCCACACACTGTCGGGCCGGATCCAGGCATCGATACGAAGCCCCGCAAGAGAAATGCGGGCTGCAGAACCAGAGGAAACGCAAATCATGATCCCATCATCTACGACTCTAACCACCGGACTGTGTCTGGCAGTTGCCGGTATGGTCGGGGTGACGTCGACAGTCTCGGCACAAGACAACTGGCCGGAACGCCCATTGAATTTTGTCGTCGGATTCGGTGTCGGCGGCAGTGCCGACCGAACGGCCCGCGCTTTATCCCAGTTCATGCCGGAAGAGCTTGGTCAGCCGATCAGTGTCGTGAACCGCGAAGGTGCTGGCGGACAATTGGCGGCAACGTTTGTCCTGGCTCAACCGGATGAGTAAGAGGGGCAAAAGCCCGGGCATTCGGCGTGTCGGGACTCATTGCAGGTTGAATCCGGATTCCCGATCTGATTCAATGGGTGTATGGTCAATGTCCCGCAAGATTTGGACGGCGCGTCGACGCGA
>LFIK01000960.1_pt1 | contig 22398 bp, 22 predicted proteins | sample 643401 | NCBI WGS metagenome assembly LFIK01 (sample SAMN03777447, study PRJNA286221) | soda lake metagenome | biome: soda lake; feature: Kulunda steppe; material: water; isolation source: sample T5-Br brine of Lake Tanatar-5 | place: Russia: Kulunda steppe | collected 2010-07
CGTTATGACAAAGAAAAACGCGAGGCCCTGGAGGCCTGGGAGCGGCGTTTATTGGCGATCGTTGACCGGGAATCTGGAAATCTTTTGGCGTAAGCCTTTGCGGCAGCGTCAAATGGACGAGATGCAGTGGCCTTGCATTGCCGACCTCAAAGGCGAGTCCATGAGAAAGCGGTTGGAACCAGACAGCGGAGTAACCCGCAGGGCTCGGAAAAAATCGTCACTGGGATGGTTCTGCTCATCACTCGGCGAAGGTCGATGGCGGATCAAAAACCCATCCGATATTGCAAGGAAACTGGTCATATTATCCCAGTTTCATGCAATCACTGCGAGCAGAAATCCCGATTTATGCAGCATGATCAGAGGGTTGAAAATTTTTCAGGGCCGACCACCTACGGGGAGGCGCTGGAGCTGGAGGGCCTGCCCGCCCATATCGAGTCTCTGGAGGCAGCTGTAGACATGGAACGCCAGAGGGTGGGCGACCCCCCGCTCTACCAGGCAGACGGAACCACCATCCAGGCGGCCATGGCCGACCTGGAGGCAGCCGAAGCCGAGCTGGCGCAGGCCTATGAGCGCTGGGAGTGGCTGGAGGCCCGGCGTGATGCGTGAGCCGTTCAGCGCATCGTCGGCATGACGAACTGATTGTCGTCGCGGACCCCGCGGGGCCAGCGTGCGGTAATCGTCTTCATGCGGGTGTAGAAGCGCACGCCGTCCGGTCCGTGGGCATGGAGCACCCCGAAACGCGAGCGCTTCCAGCCACCAAAACTGTAGAAGGCCATGGGCACCGGAATCGGTACGTTGATGCCAACCATGCCTGCCTCTATGGCGTCGGCATAGGTGCGCGCGGCGTCGCCGTCACGCGTGAAGATGGCTGTCCCGTTGCCGAACTCATGCCGATTGACGATGCCGGCCGCCTCGTCGAAATCGCTGGCCCGCACCACGGAGAGCACCGGGCCGAAGATCTCCTCGTTGTAGATGCGCATGTCGGTGCAGACATGATCGAACAGGCAGGCGCCCATGTAGAAGCCGTCGGGATGCCCCGGGACGTCAACCTCACGGCCGTCATGGACCAGTTCGGCCCCCTCACGGAGCCCGATCTCCACGTACTCAGCCACCTTGTCCCGGTGGTCCCGGGTAACGTGCGGGCCCATCTCCGGTTCGTCCGCGTCCAGTCCGTTACCGATGCGCAGCGACGCCAGCCGTGACTTGAGTGCCCCCACCAGCCGATCGGCGGTCTCTTCGCCCACCGGCACGGCAACGGAAATCGCCATGCAGCGCTCACCGGCGGAGCCATAGGCGGCCCCCATGAGCGCGTCGGCGGCGCCCTCGATGTCGGCATCGGGCATCACCACCATGTGATTCTTTGCACCGCCGAGCGCCTGAACGCGCTTGCCATGGGCGGCGCCGGTCGCATAGATCGATTCCGCAATCGGCGTCGAGCCGACAAAGCTGATGGCGCCCACCCGCTCATCGGTCAGGAGCGTTTCCACCGACTCCCGATCGCCGTTGAGTACGTTGAAGACCCCGGCGGGCAGGCCGGCCTCCTCCAGCAGTTCGGCGAGCAGCAGTGGTGTGCTCGGCGCCTTCTCAGAGGGCTTGAGAACGAATGTGTTGCCGCAAGCGATGGCAATGGGAAACATCCACATGGGCACCATGGCCGGGAAGTTGAACGGGGTGATTCCCGCACACACGCCCACCGGATGCCGTTGCGACCATGAATCCACGTCGCTGCCAACATTGCCGGAGTGTTCGCCCTTGAGCAGGTGGGGGATGCCGCAGGCGAATTCAACGACCTCGAGTCCCCGAACCACCTCGCCCCGGGCATCCGAGAGGACTTTGCCGTGTTCGCGCGTGATCGACTCGGCGATGCGGGAAAGATCGCGCTCGAGCAAGGCCTTGAACCGGAACATGACCCGCGCGCGGCGCAGGGGCGTCATGGCCTGCCATTCGGGCAGGGCCTGATGCGCCGCGGAGATGGCATCCCGCGTGCGATCGGCACTCGCCAGTGCCACCGCGCCGGTCTGCGCCCCGGTGGCCGGGTTATAGACCGGAGCCCGGCGATGCGGTTCATCGCGGGTCACCGTGCCATTGATGTAGTGGTTGATTTCGCGAACAGGCGTTTCGGTCATGTCCGTTTTTCCTTCAGGCCCCGATGGCCTCTTTGACTGGGTGGTGATCGGCAACCATGCTGCGCGCCACCTCGGGATGATTGATTTCGCCTGCGTGAATGTTCAACCCGTTGGCGAGGTTGGAGTCGCCGCGCATGGCGTCGCGAAAGCCGAGATCGGCGAGGCGCAGCAGGTAAGGCAAAGTGGCATTGGTCAGCGCATGGGTGGCGGTGCGCGGCACAGCGCCCGGCATATTCGACACGCAGTAGTGAACGACGCCATCGACGCGGAAGCGCGGGTCGGCATGGGTGGTGGCGTGGCTTGTCTCGAAACAGCCGCCCTGGTCGATCGCCACATCGACCACGGCACTGCCGGGGCGCATCGCCTGGATCATTCTGCGGCTGACCAGTCGCGGCGCGGACGCGCCGGGAATCAGCACGGCACCGATGACCAAATCGGCATCGCGAACGCTCGCCTCGAGATTCTCGACATTTGAATAAAGCGTCTGCACGCGACCGCCGTAGTGAGCATCGATCTCGCGCAGTCTGGTAAGCGACTTGTCCAGCAGGGTGACGTGGGCATTCAGCCCGATTGCCATCTGCATGGCATTGGTGCCAACCACGCCCCCCCCGATGATGACGGTTGACGCGCTCTGGACGCCGGGCACGCCGCCCAGCAGTGTCCCCGAGCCGCCATTGATCCGCTCCAGACAGGCGGCACCGGCCTGCACTGAAAGCCGGCCAGCCACTTCGCTCATGGGGGCGAGCAGCGGGAGCGCGCCGCTGTGATCCGTGATCGTCTCGTAGGCAATCGCGGTGCAGCCCGAGGCCTGCAGCGCCTGGGTGAGCTTTGGGTCGGGTGCCAGGTGCAGATAGGTATAGAGGATTTGGCCGTGGCGCAGCAGATCGTATTCGGAAGGCTGGGGCTCCTTGACCTTGACGACGATGTCGGCGCTGGCAAAGACCGCTTCTGGAGACTCTGCGATTCGTGCGCCGGCGTGGACATAGTCCTCGTCCAGGAGCCCGGCACCGATGCCGGCACCGGATTCGACTTGCACGACATGACCGCGTGCGACCAGCTCGCGGACGCCGGCGGGTGTCAGGCCGACGCGGGCTTCCTGCGGTTTGATTTCCTTCGGGACACCGATTTCCATGGTTTTTCCCCCTAGTCCACTTCGTTGAGCACATCGCTCAACACGTTGCATATCTCGTCAATATCGCCGGGTTCGCTGATGAAGGGCGGACCAAGCTGAATCGTATCGCCGCCAAAGCGCAGATAAAGCCCGCGCTTCCACGCGGCCATGGAAATCGCCCAGGGGCGGCGGGCTGGCTCGCCGGGGATCGGGTCGATCTGGATCGCGGCCGCCAGTCCCAGATTGCGGATGTCCACGACGTGGCGCTGGCCCCGCAGGCTGTGCACCTGCCGCTCGAAATGCGGGGCGAGTGCGGCCGCTCGTTCCGCCATTCGATCGCGCTCGAAGATGTCCATTGCCGCGAGCCCTGCGGCGCAGGCGATCGGGTGGGCCGAGTATGTATAGCCATGCGCGAACTCGGGCATGTAGGCCGGGCTGTGCTGCTCCATGAAGGTGCAATAGATCTCGGCGCTCGACACGACCGCCCCCATCGGGATAGTGCCGTTTGTGAGGTTCTTGGCGAGCGTCATGATGTCCGGAGTAACGCCGAAGAGATCGGCACCAAACGGGGCGCCCAGTCGCCCGAAGCCTGTGAGAACCTCGTCGAACACTAGCAGGATGTCATGCCGGTCGCAGATTTCGCGCAGGCGCTGCAGGTAGCCGGCGGGCGGGATGACGACACCGGCCGAGCCGCTCATCGGCTCGACCATGACGGCAGCGACATTGGAGGGGTCATGCAGCGTGATGATTTCCTCCAGACGGTCGGCCAGCTCGATCCCGTGCTCGGGTATCCCGCGGGAGAAGCGGTTCTCCGGGAGCAGGGTGTGCGGCAGGTGATCGGCGTCAAGCAGAGGGCCGAAGTTTTTGCGGTTTGGTCCGATCCCGCCGACGCTAGTACCACCCACATTGACGCCGTGATAGCCCTTGGCCCGACCAATGATCCGGAGCTTCTCGGGCCGGCCTTTCAGACGCCAGTAGGCGCGGACCATCTTCAGGGCGGTATCCGCCGACTCGGAACCCGAATTAGTGAAAAAGACGTGATCCAGCCCATCGGGCGTGAGCGCCTTGACGCGATTGGCAAGCTCGAAGGACAGGGGATGGGCGAACTGGAATGCCGGTGCATAATCCAGCGTCCGCGCGGCCTTCGAGACGGCGTCGGCAATCTCCTCGCGACAGTGGCCGAAGCTCGCGCACCAGAGTCCGGAGAGGCTGTCCAGGATCTCTCGGCCGTCCGACGCGGTGTAATGGCGCCCATGGGCGCCGGTAATCATGCGCGGGTCGGCGTGGAAATCCCGGTTACCGGTAAACGGCATCCAGTGGGTCTCGAGGTGCTCCCTTGGATAAGGGTTGGTAGATGCCTCGAGCGCATCGAGATACATTGCAGGATTGTCCCGGCTCATGTTGATTCCTCCCGGAGCATTCCGCCATCGTTGGATGCAATCTAGTCTGGGCGCTTCGGTTATACGATATAAACTTGTTGACGTTCACATTTGCAATCGTCAAACAATGATGGCACCGATTTCTGTTCTATCTTTAAGGCTGATCGATGAGCAAGCACAACGCCTCCGGCCCCGGCCAAGTCCACGATCTCGATATCCGGTTGATCCGCGTCTTCAAGGCCGTGGTTGAAAGCGGTGGGTTCTCGGCCGCCGAGAACACCCTCGGGATTGGCCGGTCGGCAATCAGTCTCGCCATGTCCGATCTCGAGGCGCGGACCGGGCTCAAGCTATGCCAGCGCGGGCGGGCCGGGTTTTCGCTGACCGAAGAAGGCGAGCAGGTCTACCAGGCCGGTAACCGGATGTTGGCTTCACTGGAGGGTTTCAGGACCGAGGTGAATTCACTGCACGAGCGACTTCGCGGTGAACTGAGCATCGGTATAACGGATAACCTCGTCACACTCCCGCACATGCAGGTAACCGAGGCGCTGGCGACCCTGAAAGCGAGGGGGCCGGAGGTACGAATCAACATCCATATGGTGCCGCCCAATGAGGTGGCGGCGGGCGTTATCGACGGTCGCCTGCATGTCGGCGTGGTGCCCGCGGTGAACAATCTCACCGGTCTGGTTGATCATTCGCTCTACGAGGAGACGTCGTACTTGTACTGCGCCCGGGGGCATCCGCTGTTCGAAGCGGCCCGGCGGGTGGGTGACGAGGCGATTGCCGACGCCGATGCGGTTGCTCCGGCGTATGCCCTGCCGGCGGAAGCGCTCAACCGTCATCAGCCCCTGCGCTGCACGGCCTCCGCCACGGACCGGGAAGGCATCGCCTTCCTGGTGCTCACACAACGTTATGTCGGCTTTCTGCCCGATCACTTCGCCGCCCCCTGGGTCGAGCGCGATCGCCTGCGGGCCCTGGCCCCCGATCGACATTACTACCGAATCGAATACACCGTGATTACCCGGCGCGACCGACGCCCCCACATGGTCCTCGAGACCTTCCTCGGGGAGCTTTCCGGCGTCAGTCCGGACGCCCGATGAGCTTATCGGGGCCTTTCACCGGGCAATGAGCCTCGAATTGTTCGCAGGCGTCCAGCAGGGTGGCGTCGGCATACTTGTCGGCAACGAGCTGCAGTCCAATGGGCAGTCCGGCCGCCGTGATTCCGCAGGGCAGGGAAGCGGCTGGCTGCTGGGTGAGGTTGAAGGGGTAGCTGAACGGCGCCCAGTCATGCCAACGCCGCATGCCCCGCCCGGACGGGACCTCTCTGCCCGCCTCGAACGCCGGGATGGGCAGCGTCGGGGTCGCGATAAAGTCGAAATCGACATGCAGCTGCCGGAACCGCTGACCGATTGCGGCGCGCTCATCGGTTGCCCAGAGGAACTGGTCGAGGCTGATGGCCCCTGCCGCCTCCACGATCTCCGCAAACCCCGGCTCGAGGCGCGCCCGCTGACGTTCCGCGAGTCCGCTGGCAAGCTGCCGCGCCCTGCTATACCAGAGGATGCGAAACACCTCCTCGGTGTTCTCCAGGGGCAGTTCGACGGGCTCCACGCGGGCGCCCAGCGATTCAAGGATGCTGAGTGCGGCATGGAATGCAGTGCTGACCTCGGGATCCGTCGCAACACTGCCAGCCGCATCGAGACAGGCGATGCGCGCGCCGTTGAGGGGACCGTCCTCGGCTCGCTGGGCGGGTGAGGTCTCCGGTGGCAATGCATACCAGTCGCGCCGGTCCGGCTTGCCGATGACTTCCAGCATGAGCCGAGCATCGGCGACGCTGCGGGTCATGGGCCCGATATGGGCCAACGTCCCGAATACGCTGGCGGGGTAGGCGGGTACGCGGCCGAACGTGGGCTTGATGCCGAAAATCCCGCTGAACGCGGCAGGGATTCGGATTGAGCCGCCGCCATCGGTACCGATGTGGAGCGCACCCATGCCGGCGGCTGCTGCGGCCGCCGCGCCACCGCTGCTACCGCCGGGCGTGCGGGTAGGATCCCACGGGTTGCGCGTAATACCGGTGAGCGGCGAGTCCGTTACGCCCTTCCAGCCGAATTCGGGTGTTGCGGTCTTGCCGATAATCGCCGCACCATGTTCTCTCAGCCTGGCCACGCAGGGTGCATCGATGCGCGACTCGCTGGCCTCCGGCACGGCCAGGCTACCCTTGCGCGTCGGCCAATCCTTCATCAGCAGGAGGTCCTTGACGGTGCTTGGCACACCATCGAGACGCCCGGCCGGGGCCCCCTGCTGCCAGCGCTTTTCCGAGGCGCGGGCCTGGTCCATGGCCAGGTCCGGCGCAGTGAATGCTAAGGCGTTGATCTGCGGCTCGACGGCTTCGATCAGCTCCAGCACGGCCTCCATGACCGTCACCGGCGAGAGGGCGCCGGAACGATACCGCGCGATGAGATCGGTGGCGGTTAGATCGGTGAGTGTCTCAGTCATCGTGTTTTCCTTGTGGGCCGCCCGGGTTGACAGAGGTAGAACGGCTAAATAGGGTAAACATAGTCATATTCAGATGATGCCCAGAAATGGCGCAAAAAACATCCCTCCCGGAACGTCAGGATTTTTCCGCCTCGCCGATACCGCGTCGGAAGCGCTCCGATTACGTCGTCCAGCAGATCCGGCGCTGGATCGTGAGCAACCGGATGCAGCCGGGCGACCCGCTACCGCGGGAGAAGGAGCTTATCGAGCGGCTCGGCGCAGGCAGAAGCACGGTGCGCGAAGCGTTGCGGGCGCTGGAGTTCCAGGGACTGGTGGAGATCGTGCCGGGCTCGGGCGGTGGCGGGCGAGTCTCGTCTATCGGCGCTGACACGGCCAGCGAATTTCTGCGCAACTACTTCTATTTCGAGAACCTTTCCTGGGCGCAGGTCTATGAGCTGCGGGAGATGATTGAGCCGAAAGTGGCGCAAGCGGTTGCGGGGCACCTTGACGAAAAGCACTTGGGCGAGCTGGAAAGCTCGGTGGCCTGCTGTGCGGAATCGAAGCCTGAGACGGAGGCGGAACGTCGGGCCCATCGCCAGGCGGAACTCGATTTCCACCGGCTTCTAATGGATGCCTGTCCCAATCCGATGATCCGGTTCATCGGCAACTTCATCACGGATCTGCTCGGCGACTTCGCGGCTTATCGGGATGTAATCGAACCGGAGAGCGAGCGTTTCCGCCAGCAAAATCTTGAGGCACATCGTGCTCTGATAGAGGCCCTGCGCGATGGGGATAGCGACCGAGCCGGGGCACTGATGCATGAACATATCCATGATGCGGGCTGTTTTCTCAGCGCGCGCGAGGCAGACATCGAGCGGCAGTTGTTGCTCTAAAAGGAGGATCGGACCATGACCAGGCAAGCGGCAGAGGAATGGCACGGCATCGCCGCCGGGCTCGAGTTCGATACCGGTAATTTCATTAACGGTGAATTCAGGCCCGCCCGCTCGGGGGCGACATTCCCGTCGCTCAATCCGGCGACCGGAGAGGAGATCGCCGAGCTGCCGCGCAGTGAGCAGGCCGACGTGGACGACGCCGTCGAGGCCGCGCGACAGGCACTCCGTAGTGGCGTCTGGTCCCGAATCCCACCCCGGGATCGCATGGAGATTCTCTATCGCTTTGCCGACCTGATGGCAAAAAACGCCGATGCGTTCGCGGCGATGGATACCCTGGATATGGGCAAGCCAATCAGTCTGATGACGGAGTACGACGTACCCGATTCCATCTACGCCTTCCGGTTCCTCGCCGAGGCCATCGACAAGGTCGACGGAGCGGTAACGGCAACGGATCCGGCGGCGCTGCATTACATGATCCGACAGCCGCTGGGCGTGGTGGGCTGTATCTCGCCATGGAACTACCCGTTGGCCATGGCCACCTGGAAGGTCGCACCGGCGCTTGCCGCCGGGAATACGGTGGTTCTCAAGCCTGCGGAGCAGTCACCGCTCTCGGCCAACCTCCTGGCCCGGCTCTTCGCCGAGGCCGGTGGCCCGCCCGGTGTCTTCAACGTCGTTCATGGCTATGGCGAGGAGGCGGGTCGGCCACTGGCCCTCCACGCCGATGTGGCCAAGATCTCGTTCACCGGTTCGGCGGAGGTCGGGCGGTTGATGTTCCGTTACGCTGGCGAGTCGAACATGAAGCGGGTATCCACGGAATGCGGCGGCAAGTCGCCTCAGATTATCTTTGCGGACACAGCCGATCTGGGCCTGGCGGTGGAGTATGCGGTCCACGGCATCTACGGCAATCAGGGCCAGGTCTGTAACGCGGGGTCCAGAATCCTGATCGAGGCGAGCTTATTCGAAGAGTTCGTGCAGCGCTTCGAGTCGTTCGCCCGCGAGGCCTATCAGCCCGGCGACCCGATGGATCCGGACACGATGCTCGGGCCCATGGTGGATGACCATCAGCGCGATGTGGTGCAGCGCTACATCGAAATGGGTATCGAGTCGGGCGCGGAACATCGAAAACTCGGTGAGGTGCCGGACTCACTTGCCGCCGGGTGTTACCAGCCACCCAGCCTTTTTCTGAACGTCGATAACGGCATGGGGATCGCTCGCGAGGAAATCTTTGGTCCAGTCGCCTGTTTAATGCCTTTCGGCCATGCCGAGGAGGCAACACGCATGGCCAACGACAGTATCTATGGGCTGGCCGCCAGTGTCTGGACGGGTGATCTTAATACCGCTCACCGCATGGCGCGGGACTTGGAGTCGGGCATTGTCTGGGTGAACTGTTTTGATCACCTTGACATGACAATGCCATGGGGCGGGTGGAAGCAGTCCGGCCATGGCCGCGATAAATGCATTCAGTCGCTGATAGACCACACCCAGTCGAAATCCGTCTGGATCGATCTGTCCTAGAGAGCAACCGGGAGCGCTGGCCATGAACGAACCACTGAAAACGGCAGGATCGCTGGGTACCTGGCCGAGAGGCGACGTGTTCTCCGCCGGCATCCGCTGCGGCGAACTGCTTTTCGTCGGCAGCCAGGTCTCCCAGGCCCCTGATGGCTCGGTACTGCATGCCGGTGATTCAGATGCACAACTGGCCGTCGTGCTCGGAAAAGTGGAATCGGTACTCGAGGCGGGCAGTGCCAGGGCATCGGATCTGGTGCGACTGCTCGTCTACTACGTGCCGGCCGAAGGATTCGATGATTCAGCGATCCGCCGGAGCATCGCGAGGTGGCTTGATTCGGAGGCGCGGCCGGCGATCACGCTCGTCCCGGTACCCTGGATGGGAGAGCCTGGCATCAGTGTTTCCATCGAGGGTGTTGCGATGCCCGCGATGAGTCGAGTCAGCGAGGTCAGCGCGGCGCCCGGGGAGTTTCCGCAGGCGGTTCGATGCGGGCGTTTCATTCATGTGGGTGCCCAGATGGCCGTCGATGCGGAGGGCGAGGTTCTGCACCCGGGGGATATCGTCCGCCAGTCTGAGGTGACCATGAAGAACCTCCGACAGGTACTCGCGACGCATGGAGCAAGCCTGGATGACGCCGTGAAATTCAATATCTATTACGTTGGCGAGGGCACCTACGAAGACTGGGAGGTCGCGGCCCGCGTCCGTGCGCGCTATTTCGAGGAGCCCGGGCCGGTGGCTACGGGCATCCCCGTGCCGGCGCTGGAAAAACCCGGCCTGCTCATCAAGATGGAGCTCTGGGTGATGCTGGGTGAAGATGGCAGCCGGCTGCCAAGATCCTATTCCTGGCCCGAGAATCACTGGGATTGGGCGATCCATCTGCCCTACAAGCACGGTCTATTGTGCGACGGGATGTTTTTCGTCGGTGGCCAGATCGCCACCGACGACCAGGGACGGGTACTGGAGCCGGGTGATACCGAGGCCCAGACGGATATCGCGCTTCGCTACATCCACCGTGTGCTTGAGCTCCTCCCCGGCGTCGAGCGGCGTCATATCGCTAAGACCACGACGTTCTACAAAGGCGAATGCGATGCTCGAGTCCATGAGCGCAATCTGAAACCGAGAGAAGCCTGGTTCCAGCCGGCGGGGCCGGTTACCAGCGAGGTGGCGCTGCCTGCGCTGGCTTACGAGGACATGATGATCGAGATCGAGGTACTCGGCCGGATTGATGACTGACCCAGCGCGTCAGGGCGCCGGCCATGATGCTGGAGAGAAACGTCCCCACGGTGCAGCCCAGGGCCGTCATCGCACCCCATCCCATCAGCACGCCACCGCTGAAATGCCCCATGGCCACCCGGACGTTCACAGGCCGCCAGCGAAAGTCCCCCGAAGCCAGGGCATAGGCCAGTGACGCGAAAACCAGCCCGGCGATGAACTCGCCATTGCTCGATAGCAGGGTGTTCTTGATGACCGTGGCGCAACCGGAAAATCCGTCCAGTCCCTGCAGGCGGGCGGGGATAGCGCCGCTGCGCTCGCCGAGCGTGCGTGCGACGCTGCCAAGCTCCGCGGTCACGCCGAGCGGGGCGACCCGCAGATAGGCCACCACCGCGACCATGCCGATGGCCAGGCCACCGATATGCCCAGGCCAGCGTCGCAGAAGCAACCGCTCGCGGAATCCATCTGCATCTTCTCCCACCTCGCTGGCTCGGTGTCGACGGATAAGAAAGGCGGCGATGACTCCCAGCGCGCCAAGCTGCAGCAGCGTCGAGCATCCGTAGCCCGTATATTCCGGAAGCCAGATAACGGGCGCCGTCTGAATCGCGGAGACATACAGCGGGTTCCACGTCACGAAGCCGAGGCCGAAGCCGACGATCACGCCCCCGAGGGCGATCAGAGGGGGGAGGACCCCCTCTCCGATACGATAAAGGTGGGCGCTGATGCCGGAACCCGACAGCGACATCCCGATGCCGAATACCAGCGCGGCAAAGGCGAGTACCCAACTGACCGGGCCGATATGGGCGTCCGGTGGGAGACGGCCTACCCCAGGGTCGGGGACGAGAAGTCCAAAGATCGCGTGGTACCCCAACGTTCCGATTGCGAGGGCGACCACGATCCCCAGGAGGCCGCGGGCATCGCGATGATCGATGAAGTCTCGCGTCACGGAGAAAAAGCAGAAACGCGAGCGCTGCAGCAGCAGGCCGAAAACGCCGCCGAGGGGCAGGCTCAATGCCAGCGTGGCATCCGCCGCCGGCCCGCTGGAAAGTGTCCATGCCCAGGCAAGGATACCGACGATGATGGCCAGTGGCAGTCCTGTTGCCGACAGAAAGCCCCGGCTTGACGCCGGGGCAGCAGTTGAGGTCGGCATGGCGTCTTACTGGCCACCCCAGACGGTGCCAGCCAGATTCGTCACCGGCACGCCCACGGCATTGCCGTACTCGATCCATGGCCCGTCATAGTTCTTCACGTTATAGCCGAGGATTTTCGAGAGCGCGAACCAGGTGTGGCTGGAGCGCTCACCGATGCGGCAGTAGGTAATGACCGGGCTATAGCCATCGATGCCAGCGTCGGCGTAGATGCGGCGCAGCTCATCGGCAGTTTTGAAGGTGCCGTCCTCGTTGACTGCGTTACTCCAGCCGACATTGAAGGCTCCCGGGATATTGCCGGCTCTGTCCGAGAGTTCGTTGACTCCGGCGGGGGCAATCATTCGGCCCTCGTATTCAGCGGCAGAGCGGAGATCCACGAGCTTTGCCTCCGGCGTATCGCTGCTGGCCACCTCGATGACCTCCGGCAGGAAGGCCCGGATCGAATAGTCGGCTGGCGCGACCTCAATGTCACCGGCGGCGTGTTGAGCGGGCCGGATGCTCACCGGGCGGCCTCCGGCCTCCCATTTTTCACGGCCACCATCCAGCAACCTGACGTTGTCGACGCCATAAATATCGAAACTCCATGCTCGCCAGGCGGCAAACCAGTTGTTGGTATCGCCGTAGAGGACAATCTCCGTGTCATCGGAGATGCCGGCCTCGCGCAGCAGGGTCTGGAAGTCATCGCGCGGGACGATGTCGCGACGCACGGTATCGGCAAGGCTGCTGGTCCACGGGCGGAGAGTGAGGAGGCCCGCGCGGCGGCAGCTTCTATCCCCGAGACGGACGAAATAAAGCCGAACGGCACCACCGAGCCACTGGCCACCGATGAAGCGGAGGGGCGGCAATCCGGCGCGGCCGGGAGCGGCGCCCGGAGCCGGCGTGGTCGCCGCGGTGGCCGCCGGCGTCGCAGCAGCAGCAGCAGCAGCGGGCAGAGCGCTGAGTCGAGCGCTGCGGCAACGACCGATGAGCTGTCGGAAACGTTTCAGGCAACCCCTCAGGACACCGGGCTTGTTGGAACCCCCGAGCCCTCAGGGATCGAATCGAGCAAGCCCGCAGCGGACGATGGCGACCAACCGAAAGCGCGCGGCCGCACTCGGCGGCGATCCAACGGCCGTGGCCGAACGACCGACACCGCGGGCAACAAGCGGGCCGGGGATACCGAATTGGTCGAAACGAAGCACGCGGATGTTTCCACCGAGCCCCGCTCGGCGGCGGCGGATGACCCACGGCGGTGGCCCGGACGGCCGCGACTGCCGGCGGCATCAGACGATGCCGAGACGGTGGAACACTCCAGCGCCGACTGATCCGACTTGCCATGGCGAAGGGGGTAACGATGCCCTCTTCGCCCACGCGGCAGGCTGTGTGGCGATGCGCCTTTAGCCGGAGCGGCGCTCCGCCACTGCGCCGGCCGTGACACAAAGCAGTTCGAAGAGCATGGTTGCACCGGCCAGTGCCGTGAGATAACCGGCGTCGAATGGGGGTGAGACCTCCATGACATCCGCACCCACCAGATTCAGACCGCGAAGCCCCCGCAATAGCTGCTGTGCCTCGAAGGTGCTCAGCCCGCCAATCTCCGGTGTTCCCGTACCCGGCGCATAGACGGGGTCCAGGACGTCGATATCGAAAGTGGTGTAGACCGGGCCGGTGCCGATCACCCGATGAATCTCTTCGACGACCGCCTCAACACCAAGATCGAAGTATTCCTCGATCTCGATGATCCGTACGCCCTGTGCTAGAGCATAATCCAGATCCGAGTCGGCATAGAGTGACCCGCGAATGCCAATCTGGATCATCCGGTTCGGATCGAGCAGCCCATCCTCGATTCCCCGTCGAAACGGTGTGCCATGGGTGAAGCGGTTGGCCTCGCCGAAATAGCTATCATTGGTATCGGAGTGAGAGTCGAACTGGATCAGGCCCACCGGACGCTCTGACGCCACCGCGCGAAGGGCGGGCAAGGAGCCCAGATGATCTCCGCCGGCAGTAATCGGCGTCGCCCCGGCTGCATGAATCCAGTGGTAGAAATCCGTGGCACGCTGGAGCGTGTCGGACAGGTCAATGGGATTGACCGGCACGTCACCAAGGTCCGCAACGCGGCACAGGTCGTAGGGGGCGATGCGGCTTGCCTGGTGAACCAGACGCATCATGCTCGATTGGTTGCGGATTTCCCGAGGGCCGTGCCGGGCACCAGCGCGATTCGTCGTGCCACCGTCCCAGGGCAATCCGACCAGTGCGATTTCGACCTCCGCCGGATCCTCCACCACGGGCAGCCGCATGAACGTTGAAGGACCCGCGAAGCGGGGAAGCGACGATCCGCTGATCGGACGGAAATGGGAATCCGGTAATGTCATTGATCTCTCCTCGTGGTCAGGGCAATGCGAGCCGTGCATCCCTGAACGCTACATCGTGCTGCCGCCGTTGACACCGATCGTCTGTCCGGTGGTAAATGTGCCGCCCGGGCCGGCAAGAAAAACAACGAAATCCGCGACTTCCCGCAGTTCCCCAATCCGCCCCAGCGGCGTGCGGGTTTCCTCGGCAAGGCTTTCCTCGCTCATCGTCTCGGGACTCAGCATGTCGGTTGCAATGGGGCCCGGCGCCAGTGTGTTCACGCGAATGCTCGGGCCGAACTCTCGCGCCCAGCAGCGCGTCAGGGCGGCAATGCCCGCCTTGGACGCGCAGTAAGCACTGTTCCGGGCACGACCGAGGTCGGCGAGGTCCGAACCGATATTGATGATCTGACCCTTCCCCTCCCCGGCCAGCATGTAACGTACCGCTTCGCGCCCGGCGAGAAACACCCCGCGCAGATTGACCGCGATGATCCGGTCGAATGCCGCGGCATCCGTCTCCAGCAGCGAGCGTTCCTCGAGGATGCCGGCGCAGTTGACCAGCACATCCAGCCCACCCAGATGCTGCGCCGCCGCTGCCATGGCATCGATGACGTCCGTTTCCGAGGCAACGTCCGCGCGCAGGGCCTGATGCCCCGGCAGGCGATCGGACATCGCCTCGACCACCTCCACCGCTGCCTGGTCGCTGCCGTGATAGATGATCACCACCTTGGCACCGGCAGCAGCCATGGCGAGGGCACAGGCGCGACCGATCCCACGAGAGCCGCCGGTGATCACCGCCCTGATCCCGTTCAGCGTACCGCTCATGCCATCACCTCCCCACGGTCCACCGGAATGGCCTGCCCGGTCATACCGTGGGCGGCCGGCGCTGCCAGATAGACGTAGACTCCGGCAATATCCGCAGGCTCCATGAGCCCGGGCAGCGTCTGTCCTGCCTCGATTTCGGCAAGCAAGGCCTCGATGGGACGCCCCTGTTGCTCGGCCATCCACTGGAGCGAGCGCATCGACGCCTCGGTGCGCACCCAGCCCGGACAGATCGCATTGACCCGAATGCCCCGCGGCGCCAGTTCCATCGCCCAGGTGCGGGTCAGGCCGATTAGCGCATGTTTTGAGGCAACGTAAGCCGAAAAGCCGGGTACGGCTATTCGTCCCCAGATGGACGATGTCACGATCACGCTGCCCCCGTCCGTCAACGTTGGCAGGGCGGCCCGCATGACCCGCCAGGTCCCCGTGACATTGACGTCGACGATGCGCGCAAAGCATTCATCGGTTTCCGGTTCTTCGTCATTGATCGGCGTGGGCAGTTCCATGCCCGCGTTGTTGACCAGGACATCCACCGGCCGATCGCGCCGGAATGCGCTCGCCAGCGCTTCTCCATCGGTTATGTCACACTGCAACGCGTTGACGCTGGCGCAAGCGCGCGCCGACAGGTCGGCCGCGACATCGTGCACAGCGGCGTCATCCGCCAGAATTGTTACCGCGTCACCGGCCTCGGCGAAGGCCTCGGCCACCCCACGGCCGATTCCGCGGCTGGCGCCGGTGACCAGCACATGTCGGCCGTCCTGGTTCATGGCTGGCCTCCCAACTGAAATTCCGTGCGCAGCGCCGCGCTGATGCGTCGGCGGTAACATGCCGCTACCCGGGCACCCTTGGCCGCCGTGGCCGCTCTGGGTGAGGTCAGCGCGCCGGCCGGCGGAATCCACTCCGGCCGGGGCGGCCAGGTGTCGTAGGGGGGCGCCGTCATGGCCGGCTCGTCCGGGATCCGTGTCTCGCGCACCAGGTCGGGATGGAAGTGCATCATCAGCGATGTCTCGAGGATGGCCGCATGTTCCATGTCGATGCCGGCATAACCAGCCGGGAACACCGCCTCCAGCGTTTCATCATCAAGGAAATCCCAATGCTGCATGCAAACGACACGGGGCGAGTGCTCGCCAAGCGCCCGGACGGCCAGGTCGATACCCTCGGTGAGGAACCAGCGGTTCTCGAGGTGGCCGTCGAGCACGACGATGCGCTGGATGCCACTGCGCGCGAGTTCGCGGACCAGATCGCGAATGATGGCTGTGAGCGTGCCGCCATCCAGGCCCAGGGAGCCGGGGAAGCCCGGCCCCCCGCCGGTACGCGGCATGGACTTGTAGCCATAATTCAATGGTGGCGCGATGAGACCGTCGACTTCGGCGGCGACCAGCACGGCGATGCAGAGCGGAATCTGAAAATCCACGCCGAGGGGCAGATGCGGGCCATGCTGTTCGGTCATCCCGGTTGGCAGAATCACCACCGGATTGCGTGACCGGCGCTCGGCAAACTCCGGCCAGGTCATCTCCCAGATACGTGTCGGTGCGTCTGACATGAATACTCCGTGTCTCGGTCCGCCGGGGTCTTTTATGCGCCCTGCTCCGCCGGCGTCGCCTCGTCGCCGCCCTGCTGGCGCATCAACTGCATAACATGGCGCTCGAGCTCACCATATTCGGGGAAATCCAGCAGCTGTTCCTTGCGCGTGAAGCGTTGGCCCTGCTTGAACGCCGGCAGAATCTCCTCGAGGACACTGCCCGGGTGGCGTGACATGAACTCGATCCGGTCGGCGAGGAAGATCGCCTCCTCGATGTCGTGCGTGACCATCAGCACCGATGTGCGCGTGGACTCCACGACATTCATCATCAACTCCTGCATGTGCCAGCGCGTCTGGGCATCGAGCGCGCCAAACGGCTCATCCATCAGCAGCAGCGCCGGGTCGGTCGCCAGCGTCCGCGCAATAGCCACCCGCTGTTTCATCCCGCCGGAGAGCTGGCAGGGATAGACATTGGCGAACCGCGTCAGGCCGACCAGTTCGATGAACTCCGCGGCCCGCTCGCGACGCTCCTGGACACCCGTGCCGTTAAGGCGCATGCCATATTCGACATTATCGCGGACCGTCAGCCAGTCGAACGACGTATAGCTCTGGAAAACCATGCCGCGTTCCTTGCCGGGGCCATGGATCGGGTTGCCATCGAGCAGCAGCTGGCCCGATGTCGGGAACTCCAGACCCGCCACCATGCGCAGCACGGTCGACTTGCCACAGCCGGAAGGTCCGAGGATCACGCAGACCTCGTTTTCCTCCATGCAGAAGTTCACGTTCTTAATGGCCTCGATGGTTTCGCCGCCTCGCAGCCCAAAAACCTTGCCGACCCCTTCAAGCGCGAGGTGCGGGCGGGGCTGATCGGCAGCGGCGGCGTTCCCGGTATGGAGTGACATTCGAGCGCTCCTCCGCTCAGCGGCCGTTACGGTCGAGGTAGGGAAAGAGAATACGGTAGAGCCAACGGAACAGGAGATCGAACGAAAGCCCCAGTAGGCCGATGACCAGAATGCCGGCGAGGATCTCGTCGGTATTAAGAAAACGGCGCGCGCGCCACATGACCGCACCGATGCCATTCGTCGCAGCAATGATCTCGGCGATCACCAGATACGTCCAGGCGATCGCCAGCATCTGGCGCATGGCGATCAGAATGTTCGGCAGCACCGCCGGAACGATCACCGTCCAGAGGACCTGCCGACGACGCGCCCCGAGCGTCATGGCGGTCTCAATGAGTTCATCTCGGACATTCCGCGTGTGATCCATCACCAGCGTGATCAGAAACCAGATTACGCCAAGGAAAAGCAGCGCCAGCTTGGGCTCTTCCCCCGTACCGAACCAGGCCAGCAGGATGGGGATGAACGCCGGCGCCGGAAGATATCGCCATGCCGAAACGAACGGGTTGAACAGGCCCTCAATGCGGGCGAACGACCCCATCAGCACCCCAAGCGGTATGGCGATCACGCAGGCGGCGAGGAAGCTTACGAGGATGCGAGTCACGCTAACCGCGATATCGATGCCGAATCCGCGATTCGCGAGCAGGTCATAGAGCGCGACAAGGACCTGCTCCGGCGGCGGGAGGAGGAGCGGATTGACCAGCTCCTGCCAGGCCGCGAGCTCCCAGCCCGCGAAAAAGACCACCCAGATGATTAGCCCGAGGACAGCGCTCTCCCGGGTGGAGATCGGCCGAAGGAATTCCAGCCAGTTTCCCCGGCGGGAGTACGCTTCCCCGTTTGGATGGTGGCGATGCTGACTCATTGCATGACTCCCGCCCGATTCCCGCGTAGCGGCATTCGGGGGTAAACGAGGGGCCGTCCCTGGCCCACCCCGTTACTGTGCCGAAAGGTCCTGGCGATACCCCTCCGCCGCGAGATCCGCGACCAGGCTGCAGTCAAAGGCCTCGTCGGGGTCTGCAAGCATCTCATCCAACAGATCGAGCTTGATCCACCACTCATTGGTCAGCTCGACTATGCTCTCCATCGCGCCATTTTCGATACCGAACGGCGGCTCCCCGTCGATGACACCGCAAATCCGCGCCACTTCATTGAAGTCAAGCATGTACATGCCGCCCTCGAGGTACTTGCCATTCGTTCCCATGATCGACTCGATGTCGGCTTTGGACCACTCGAGGTAATCGGCAAAGGCCTGATTCACCCCTTCGGTATTCTCGTTCCAGTAGGCGGTTGCTTCGAAGCGGGCCTTGAGCATGTCAGTCGCGGCCTGCCGGTGTTCGGCGATAAAGTCGGTGTTCATGTACATGACATCCATGAAGATACCGGTTTCCATGAGCTCCGGTGCCGAGGTATCGGCAACCACCCGCGCGCCGTCGAGGTTATCGACGACCTGGTTGACCCAGGGCTCATACATATAGGCCGCGCCGAGATCACCCGACATCATCGGTCCGACCGCCTCGTCCGCATTCAGGTTAACCCAGGTCACTTCGTCCGGACTGATGCCGACGCTGTCCAGCCAGAGCCCCATCACGAGCTCACCAATATACGCCTCGGGCGCGGCGATACGCCGACCCCGCAGATCTTCCGGTTCGAGCCCCGGCCCGATGACCACCTTGTCAACGCCATAGACCAGGTTCTGGACCGCGACCATGGTCACATCCAGGCTGCGCCCGGCCGCCACCGGGGCATAATCTCCGGTGCACAGATAGATGTCGAGCTGACCCGTTGCCAGGGCGGCGTGACCGCCAAGCGGATCCTCGAAAATGGAGATATCGATTTCATAATCCGGAGCGAGATTCTGCTGACGCACGATCTCGAAGAAGGAATAGCCTGGCCAAGACACACAGGCACCCACACTGATCCGCTCCTTAGCAGTCGCGGTTGTGGAGACGCCAATGACCGCTACAGCGGCGAACATGGCCGCCAGTGTCCATCGGGTTATTTTCTTAACTTCCAGCATCTCGAACCCCCGGGGCTTAGCCCCATTTCTGCTTTAAGTCCTGCAAAAGACGGTTAGAGTATATTCGGTGTGTCAATTATCGAACCATCGCCACCTTGCAAACCACGCTTTGGGACCAGGAAAAGCGAACCCGGCTCGATGGAGTCGGTGGAAGTGAACGGGCTTGACCCGACTCGCCACGGGCAACATATTAAAATGACAGTCGGCATCGGAATACCGAACCAGCCGCACCGATCGGGCACGATGGCCGGGAGCAGCGAATCATGGGAAGCGACCCGAGCGTCCCCAATCTAACCGATTTCGATCTCAAGCTTCTTCGAATCTTCCGTGCCGTGGTTCAGGCACAGGGCCTCGCACCCGCCCAGGAAAACCTCGGCCTGTCGCTCTCCACCATCAGTATCAAGCTCAAGCAGCTCGAGGAGCGTCTCGGCTTCACGCTTTGCGAGCGTGGCCGCAAAGGCTTCGCCCTGACAAGCGAGGGCGAGCGGATCTATCAGAGCCTGGGTCCGCTGTTCGACTCGATCATGGGTTTCCGGGAGGTCATCGCGGACGTCCGTGGCAACCTCACGGGCGACCTCCATCTGGGCTTCGTCGATGCGCTGGCAACCTACGACAAGCTGCGTTTTGACGAGGTCCTGCGACGCTACGCCGACGTCGCGCCGGATGTGCGCCTGCATTTCGACATTCGCTCGCCGCAGGAGCTATACCAGGGGCTTGTCGAGAATCGCTACCATGTAATTGTCACTCCGGTGGAGCCCGAGCGCGACTCGATCAATGCCGACTCCCTTTTCACGGAGGTGCAAAGCCTCTACTGCGGGCGGCAGCATGCGTTGTTCGACGAAACGGATCCGGTCGCCATCCGAGCGGCCGTGGAGTCGGCCATCTTCTGCGACAAGAACTACGAGGGTCCCTCCATGCTCGGCCACCATGACAGCCGGGTCGGACCCAGCGTCGGACACATGGAAAGTGCCTCCATGCTCATTCTGAGCGGTCGGTATCTCGGGTATCTGCCCATACACTATGCCGAAACCTGGGTACGCGACGGTCTGATGAGAGAGCTCCTGCCCACCGAGTATGCCTACGTCACGCAGTTCTATCTCGGCATCACGGCGAGCCCACCCAGCCGCATGGTAGAGGCGTTCCGGCGCTGCATGCTCGAGACACTCGCCTGCAGCTAATGCCACCGGCTATCCGCCACGCCGGATGAGCTCGGCATCGGCGGCCGCCAGATCCCGGTCCGTATAGATTCCGGGCCCCGGCCGGTTCGAGACCTCTGCCACCTGAACCCATTCACCGACCTGCAGAACATGCAACTGCTCCACCTGTTCGATCGCCTCCAGCGGTCTTGGCGGTAGCATCGCATAGCGCTTGAGAAAGCTAGCTCGATAGGCATAAAGCCCAGATGTCACCTATTCGCGCAGGACCAAACCCCTGAATCCGACCCAGACTCTCCACCCCCTCCCATGGACGCCCTTCAATGATCTCCTCAGCACGGGCCTCCCCGATGTGCCTGAGTCGCTCCAGCTCTAAGACCGTTGCCTCGTTCAGATCGATGCAGGAAAGCGCGCCCAGTCCGCCGGCGTCGAACTCGAAGTCCGGATCCCCTCGAAGCGTGGCCTCGCCCATCAGGGCGAAAACCGGGACGAGCTATCCGCGGTGTGCCATCCGCTGCCGCGTCAATGGAAGGCGAACTTACAATCCCCGAGCAACTCCTTCAAAGACTCATTCATTCCTCCACGGAGACGTTCGTGTCACGGTCCGGTTCTACCCCTGATTCCCGCATCAGCATTCTCTTAAAATCCCGTATTTCTGCCCTGAAAACGCCATTGACTTGCCGTGTTACGCCACATGGACACTCGAAGTTAATGCCCATTACGCGCATCGAGGCAGCGAAAAGCACCGCCTTGTCCTCATTGATATTTTTGATGAAGATCTCAACTGCAGGGCTACCGTTGTGATAATGCGGATCCTGAAACTCATACCCGTCATTTAGGACGTATCTCAGGGACTTCCGCAAAAACGGACCGACTTCGTCATGGCTTAACATCCTTTTGGCTTCCTCGTAATGAGATATGATCAAATCTCCCTAATTGAATAAAATAGTACGCTTATCCTGCTCCCACTGGAATCTGGGATCAAGATCCAGGACTCGCCGGCGTCTGCGCCAGGCGATCGGTGCGGGCGGGCATCAGCGTCAGGGCCATGGCCCGCTGTGCGCTGTCCGGGTCAAACTGCACATGGCGCACACGGCGGGCTCCCTGGGAGCGCGGCGGGTGCGATCCGGCCGGGTGGTGTCCCTGACCAATCTGCAACGCCAGCGTGCGGCTGACGGCGTGGCCATGGCGGATGAACTCGGCGAGGTGGTTCAGCGCCTGGGGCACCCGCAGCCGGTGGACCATTGTCCGTCGATCGGCGAGATGGTCGTCCCGCCGCCCTGGATGAGCTTCTCGGCCCGGGCTTTGATGGGCTCCCAGGCTTCGTGCCCCGGATTAAGGTTGAAGTCGCCGAAAAGGATCCGTGAGGTGTCCTCGTAGACGGAAGCGAGCCAATCCCAGTAGCGCGCCAGATAGCGAATCTCCGGGGTGCGATCACTCACCGAGTCACCGAATAGCACGTGGGAATTGGCCGCGGCGAACTCAACGCCGGCGTGTCGACTCCGGAATCGGGCCGAGAAAGGCTCCCGGGCGAAGCTGTCACGCTCATCGATGTAGACCACGGCCCCATCCACATACTCCACCGCCGAGTCGCGCCAGACGAAGGCGTATTTCTCTCGGTAGGAGCCGCGCCCAATGGGATGCGAGTAAATCGCGGACCAGGGTTCCTCGGTTTGCGCCTCCAGGGCCTCGACCTTGCGCTCAACGCCATGGGATTTCATAACCTCTTGGACGGCGATAAAGTCGAACTGCCGACCGATCACGGCCAGGGCCTCGTAGTCCTTGTCGTTGTCCCACCCCAGATGCTGGATATTGAAG
>LFIK01000961.1_pt1 | contig 22370 bp, 27 predicted proteins | sample 643401 | NCBI WGS metagenome assembly LFIK01 (sample SAMN03777447, study PRJNA286221) | soda lake metagenome | biome: soda lake; feature: Kulunda steppe; material: water; isolation source: sample T5-Br brine of Lake Tanatar-5 | place: Russia: Kulunda steppe | collected 2010-07
AGAGAGAGAGAGAGAGAGAGAGAGAGAGAGAGAGAGTGAGTGAGTGAGTGAGAGAGTGTGTGTGTGTGAGAGAAAAGAATTTGTTTGTGAGGAAAGAGTAAGAATGAGGGTCACGTGACGTGTCTAACGACCCACGAGTCACGTCGTGAGCCAACAGCCAGATGGGCAGAGTTGTCGCCAAGCACAAGAGCTTAATGCACAGGCAAGCTGCCACTTCAGCATTTTCTGGGCACTATCTCATTGCCCATCGCAACTTTGGCATGATACCTGCACACACGCTATTGACAACCTGCCAGTCCTCTCTCATTTTTGGATGGGCCATAGAACTACTGAAATTGTTTGGCTGCATGGTGCATTGCAGGTCTTTGCGCGCATGGAGGCCTATTTGGAGGCGCTGATTGAGGCCACACAGGTGCCAGAGCATGATTCATGATTTACTAGCTCAATCTCTGGGCTTGGCCAGGTTCTCAACCCTCTCCAAAGACATACATGGTGCAAGCAGCTGACCATGTCTGCCAGTTGGCCTGATGCTAGCCAATCATATTTAGATATGAGAGCCTGAGGAAGCCCGCTGCTAAGCGTGGTGTGGTCTGCTTGTCCCTGTTATCTTAAGCTGCATGTGCTGCACCTTTACCTGCGCGCATGCCGCTTTGCAGCCCAAGAAGCTCGTGTTCTGCGCAGTGGACGGCGTAGCACCTCAGGCTAAGCAGGCCCAGCAGCGCACACGCCGCTTCTTGTCTGCATACGTGGCTGAGGTCACAGATGAAACAGGCAAGTCCATTCCCCTGTATGCGTCTGCCTTTCAAATGGCTTGGGTTTTAGAGTTTGGGAGGTTGGGCCTCGTACATGCTGTACTTAGCCATGCTTGCGTACATGTGATTGCATGCATTTGTGTGTCACTTGTTTATGTTTTTCCGTCTCTGGCTTCTTAGGATTTGGGAGGTTGGCCCTTGGCCCCACGCATTGCACACCAATCACGCAAGCCCATGAGCCAGTTCGAGTTCGTGCACTTTCAGGAGGCTTAGATAAAGGCATCCTTGCGGTTGAATTGGTTCTGCTCTGCAGTGATGGCTGTGCTGCACTAAGCCGTGCTTGTGTACACGTGTGAGCGAATGCACGTGTGTGCGTGTGCATATCCATATGCACAAACGTTGATGTAATTAACGTTGATGTAGTTGTTCAAGTATGAGACGTGTCCAGATTAAGCCAAAGCGCACCTGGAGAAATACATGGACAGCTTTTCACAGCCATGCACTTCTGGGCTGCCTGCAGAGAAGGAGGTCAGAAGGGAGATGCTGTCTGAGAGTGGCAACAGGGTTGAAGTGCCAGAGATTACGCGGTTTGATGCCAACCAGATCACGCCAGTAAGTGCAACATCAATGGCATGCCAGCCAGGACACAAACTGGCACATTGAAAATACACATGACAATGGATGCTTTATATTAAGTATCTACTTGAAACAACCAAACATAACTTTTGGTCTTGACAACTTGATTCTTGCTGGGCAAGCTTTTACCCTGTGGATATCACATTCTCTTCTGGAGAAATTGCACTTAAAATGCAGTATGATATATGCAATCACCCACAACTTCAATTGAGGAAAAGTGTGCCAATGTGCACATGATGAATAAATAACAAGGATTGAGTGCACACAAGAATAGAACATTGGACCATGCAAGTGGCTCCTAGCAATCCCCTTATTAATGCAGCTCCTGGCTTGTGTCAAGTCAAGTTGAAAAGATTAAGCTTGCTTTCCTTTGGAAACATCTTCTCAAATAAGCTTACTATGCAAATTCACTGCACAAGTGAATACCACTTACTGCTTGCCAAGAGAAGAGCACTGGCACTCTTCTTGCTGTCTTGATTATTGTCTGCATTTCGAAATTGGTGCCTGGCACAGAGTTGAACATAACCTAATTCTGATGCATCGTGCACATGCGCTTGCAGGGAACCAAATTCATGGCAGCTGTTGCAGAGTTTCTGTCAAATTGGTTTAAGGCCAAGGTGATCTCACGTGCTTGCCATGTTGCTTGCTGTTCAATGATGTCCTCTGATTCTAGTATACAAGCCACTTATCTTGGTTTGGTAAGAATTGGAGAGTCCTGATCAAAATATGCTTCCTGCTTTATTACCTGTTAGCCCACATTTGAGAGCTAGTTTGCAATTGATTTATTCGTCTTGTGTTAATGGGTTCGATGCGCCATATTTCTCTCGCATTTTGATGTATGAGCTTTCTCCACTCAGCCATCTTTCTCTCCTGTGTAGGTGGCACGAGACCCTCGTTTTGCGAGCATGAAGGTGATGGTGTCAGATGCAAGTGAACCTGCAGAGGGAGAGCACAAAGTGAGTGCAGAGCTGGGTTGCGCTACGGGGACACGTTTCCTCAGGCTCGCGTGTGGCATAGTTGCAACTGTGCTACCTTGCCTGCAGATCATGCGCTTTATTCGGGCTGCTCGCGCTGATCCAGCCTATGACCCCCATACCTGCCACTGTGTCTACGGCCAGGTAAGCTCATGGGAGCAAAGGTACAGGCTTGCCCATAGCTGCCCCAAGTAGGTAGCGTCCTACTCTGCAAGATCATGTATCATGACACCTAACTGCATGTCCTGGCACAGCCAAATTCTGTTTCGCCAACTCAGGGTGCTTGTATCTGCTTCAATTGCACAACCACAACACCTCCAAAATTGGGTCAGGCTCAGGCAAATCAACTCAGGCATGGTCCAGCAATCAGGCATCAGGTTGTCCCACAAGGCATGCCTATAAAACAAATGCATGTGCTTGCACAAGCATGCCAACACAAACATCTGAAGCATCAGCGTCCGCGGCTACCGCTGCCAGGATGTGCCAGGATGTGCCACCGCTGCCAGTATGTGCCACTTTGAGCATGCTCTTTTATCTATCCTTCATGCTACTGCCTTGTTCAAGGTTATGTGGTGCGGTCAAGTGCCCTGTCCAGGTGCCCTATCCATGATTGCTCTAAGGAACGTCATGTGCCGTCCCCTCAAACGTTCTTTCTAACTGAGGGAGGGCTGCAGAATTGGAGGCTGGAAGTGCACTGGTGCTGGCTTGTGTGACCAATTCTCAGGACGCGGACCTTCTGCTGCTTGGTCTGCTGTCCCACGAGCCCAATTTTGTTGTTCTCCGGGAAGACATGTCTGCAAAGTCGCCGGTAAGCACAGGCACCAGTTGAAGGGATGTCCTTTCGTTTCATCCGGCATAACTTGAACCTGTTAGGTGACCTCTATACAGCAAGCTTGTTTTATGTACATCGGCTGCATTGTTGAGAGACAGCTGTGTTATCAAGACGAGACGCGGATGCCAACGCCACACTGACGTGTGTGAGTACACATAAGGTTAGCCAGTCCTTTGTCGCGCGGTGCACCCTTCAATCGCATGCCGCATACATCACAGTTCGCATCGTTTGTTGTGAGCTTGACCTCTGCTGCCCATCCATCTCCATCAAGCTGGATGCTTTGCCTCCATCGTTGCTTGCCCATCTCCTGCAAGACAGCCGCCTGTGTGTCGTTTCTTGCTTGACAAGGAGCACGGGTCTCTCTGTGTTCCTGCCCCTTGGCCCGCCTCACGTGAGACAGGCAAAGCACAAGCCATCAAGCAGGCAGGCCACGATTGACCCAATTGCCGAAAAAGGAAGGCAGACCCAAGTGGACCTGGCTAACACAACCGCCCGGGCAGTCTCTGCCCACAGCCTGCCAGCGCCAAGCCCTGCAGAGGCGCCTGCACCCCTTGGTGCTGCCGGGGGCGGTGCTCAGAAGCAGGAGCTGCACGGCAGCAACCTGGATGGTGTGGTGCCCAGCTTTGAGCAGGTGAGGAAAATGAGGAGAGGTCTGGGCTGTCCTTGAAGCGTGTCCTTGACGGGCACACGGAATCCTCAAAGACTTGCCGTTAAGATTCCAGATTTCATCATGTGATGGTGCAAGCAAATGTTGGCGTAACATATGAGTTACCTTCCTGCTTTGTCTCAGATGCTAGGGAGCTGAATTGGGATGTTTGTGAATCAGGAGTGAATCATATGTGCATTTAAATTATTTGCAGATTCGAATTTTATCGACTCATTCGCCGAATTGTAAAACACCGATTCGCGGATTTTGGAAACCCTCCCCAAATGGGCCCTGGGATGCACCTATTTTGCTCCCTATTGCTCCTTCTATTGACCCCACATTTACAACCTAAAGCATAGTTTTCTTAAGCATTATTTTAAAATGTGTGTATCAGGGAAGTTCAGGGAGGTGTGTGACATGTTCGGCTTGCCCTACTTGAACTACTTTTTGAAAACTTCTGGTTCCCCGGAAGCCTGTTCCAAATGTTTCCGGTTTGACCCTAGAAAAAAGCCCGGTCGGGGGCTGCGCCCCCGGCCAGGTGAGTCACTGCGTATACAATTTATATAGATAACAAGTGCTTGTAGCCTTGCCTGAAGTTTTTCCCATGACAGGGGCTTCCTTGGTCATATGATTGTTTTTACTCTCAATACCAAGCTTTTACTTTCCAATCAGCTTGAGTTAGGTGCATGACTGCTGCAGCTGGGAGCATGGTGTGCAATATTCATAAAGCCATTGCTCAATTTGCAATGCATTTAATTGTTTTAACTTGCACTGCACGACCACCTTTATTTCAGGTAAAGCACTCTTATTAGCTGGATGATTGCTGAAGGGGATGGCTGAAATTCACGTTACAATTCCACCTCACAGATTGTCCCATTCATCTGCCATGCATGCCTCATCCATCCTCATCCATTTTCCCTTCCTCCACACCAGCACCTCCAGCAGTGACCGGTGCAGGAGCAGGAGCAGGAGTGGGAGCAGGAGCGGGGGCGGGAGTGAAAGCGGGACCTGGGGAGGGAATGGCAAACCCCATGGACAGCCCATCTGCCAGAGGCGCTGTATTGGGCCCCACCCCATGAGGCCAATCGCGAATGGGACGGGCTGGCTCATCTTGTAGAATGCCTCAAATCTCCTCGTTATAGTCAGAGGGGGAAGGTATAGTCAGAGAGAAGCAAGTCATCCAGTAATTACCTGAAAGTGGGATTTGGATGCTGCAGCATCTACCCTGGAGTCCAGGGCTCAGGGCAATACTAAGGCTCTGTGGGATGGTTAGGAGGAGAAGGGCCTGAGGGCTGGGGGCTGGGATCTGGGAGGAGAAGGCTGTGAGGAGGAGGCCTCTGCACCAAATGGAAAGAAGATTGTCAAGCCAGACCACGCAGAAGCATTCTCTGCCCTCCTTTTTGGGTTACCTAGGTGAGGGAGGTCAAAGGTATCCCTGGAGGAGGCAGGTTGGGCAGGCCCTCTCCCTCTCCTCTCCCTCGCCCTTTCTTCTTCAATATTTACTTAACTTTACCTGCCCGGAAGTCAATTTATCATATTTCCGGACGCCCGGAAGGGCAACAAATGAATGTTGCCGGTGACCCGGACCAGCTTTAGCCCGCGCCGGAGGTGCTAAGTTGATACCTCAGGGGTCCGGCCGGGTTGAACTTCGCTGGTGTGTATATGTGATCGGAGGGGAGAAGGAGGGTCGGCTGGCATCAATTAGTGCCATGTGTCACTTACGTTCTTGTTCCACTGCTTCTTCAGTAAATACTGGGTCACCATGATGAATTGTTTATAAACCACTTCAAGAATGGAGCATTTGCACTGTCTGTAACCACTCAAATGATGTGGACCACTCAAATGATGCATCTGCAGGGTCAATGCTGGATTACTGTGATCGAGCACCTCCTTAATACATTCCACCAATTTTCTTCTGGCTTTGCAGGTTGACATCGGAGTTTTGAGGGATTGCATCCATTGGGAGTTTGAAGAGTTTCTAGGTGGGTCAGGATCAGCTTGTCGGTCACTGCCAACGCATGCGCGCGTGTTGTCAGAAAATCAATGGACTCTTCATGCTGGGGATGCTGGCTTTGGGTGCAGTGGAGCAGGTATGGGTATTGTGCAGCATGTTCAGTGGAACAGGGTGCATGGGGGGCAACATCCCGGCCACCCTGTGCCCTCGCTGCCGCCCTCAGCCCATGTGTGCTCGCTAACTCCCCACACTGCTGCTTCAAGGAGGAGTGCCACTACCATCCCATCACAACCCTGTGCACCCGCCGCCGCCCATGCCCCGTGCGTACGTGCAGGCTCCCCTGACGGCTGCTGCATTGAGGAGCTGCTGCGTGGCGGGGACAACCCCGGCCCCAGATTGACGTTCCGCTTCACTGCAGGCAGCGGGGGCGTCGGCCGGAGCCAGCCGTCCGAGTCCAGCCCGCAGCCGCTTGCGGCGGCTGCCAGGGGCACGGAGGGTGCCAGGGGCACGGAGGCTGCCAGGGGCACGGAGGCTGCCAGGGGCACGGAGGCTGCCAGGGGCACGGAGGGTGATGAGCACAGGGGTTGGTGGCCTGTAGAGCGCCAATTTTTGGCCCGAGCGAGGCAGCGAGGTGCGCAGCATGGGACGGCCTTGGACGGCCCCTGCCGGCTGCAGGGGCAGGATCTAGCCCAAGAGCCAACACGAGCTCATGGCCCTGACGTAGGGCGTGAGAGTGAGAGTGCTGCAGGGCGTGAGAGTGAGAGTGCTTCAAGGCGTGAGAGTGCTGCAGGGCGTGAGAGTGCTGCAGCCCCAAAGCCGACCGCGCGAACGGCCAGGGGGCAGCAAGAGGGCATTTTGGGGGCGGCGCCCTGTGTTGCGGGAGCACTTGTGTGCGTGTGTGTGTGTGTGCGTGTGTGTGCGCGTGTGTGTGCGCGTGTGCGTGTGTGCGCATGCGTTGCGGACTGCATGACTCTCAGCTTGCGGCACATGTGAATTGTGAGCTCTTAGGTGCTGCTGCTTTTGCTACAGGCCTGACAGTAGGGGTTGAAAGCCCTTTTGACTCTTGGATGCTGCTGTCACTGGCGCAAGCTAAACCGGTGAGGGCGATAACCAATTCAATTCTTGGCTGCTGCTGCTGCTGCTGCTGCTGCTGCTGCTGCCGCAGGCGCAAGCTTGGTTGGTGGGCTTGCAGGAGCAAACATGGACAGCAATGGGCCTTTGGGGGCTGACAGTGGGGTGGAGACCAATGGATTACCATCTTGTGTGGCAGGCATTGAGGGTGCAGATAAGAGGTCTGAGGTCTTGACGGCAACAGGGGTGGGAAAAGGTGCAGAGGCATCTGGGGATGAAATGGAGGAGGCAGCAGCAACAGGGGTGGAGGACAGCGCAGAGGTACCTGGGGGCACAGGGAACAGGGTGGCGGCACTAGGAGTGGTGGACAACGTTAAAGGGTCTGGGGATAAATGGGAGGATGCTCTAGCTGAGGAGGAGAGCTGCGCAGCTGAACTGCGTGAAGGGAGAGGTGGGCAGCTCTGCTCGCTCATGGTGCTGCCTCTTTGTGCTGCCTATCCTTGCTGGCTCCTGGTGCTGCCTCTGTGTTTTTGCTCTTCGTGCTGCCTCTGTGGTGGATCCTGTTGCATCATCTTGGTTCTGGCACTAAATGTCGTCTCTTGGTAGCAGGCCGGGGTTAGTGGGGAGGCGTGGATGACTCTTGGCGCTGAGATGCGCGGTTTGGGCCCGCCATTTTTGGGGGAGTCCCCATAGAAAATGTGGTCCACAATTTCCGTGGCACCATGCACAGCTTTCTGCCAGCACCATAGATCTGTTGCTTGCTGGTGGCAAGGAGCATGCGCCATATGGTTGTTGGCCTTATCGTAAGTTGCGTAATTGAATGCTCAGCCTCCATACTTCCAGTAATGCACACTTTTTGTTGAAGCATACTGTCCATTGCAGCCAAGTTTGAAGTGTGCCCTACTTTGTTGCTTCCTACCCTCAGTAAGGCTCACTCCCAAGAAGCCTGTCGCTGTTGACCTTGAACGCATCCTGGATGACTTGGTGCTCCTCACTTTCCTGGTCGGTGTTTTGGAAGGCGATCTAAAGTATGTCACGCATGTTGTGTGCCAGTCACCCCGTTTAGCAGGAGTTGTTATTTTTTTTGCGCCTGCGAGAGTTGTTAAGGAGCATGTGCATGTCTGTTTACTTGTGCATGTCTGTAAGGTCTGACTACAAGGAACTTTCTTTGTAAGGTCTTGTTGAAGTTTGGTGCGTGCACTTTTTCAGGAGCGCATTGCACTAGTGCATGTCTGCAAGGTCTGACTGCTAGAAAGATGAGAGAGTTCCTTGCTGCTGTGGAGGCAAAAATGCAGGGGCTCCTTGCTCTCACAGGCTGCCTCACCAAGAATCTTTGAAGCATGCCCGTACTAGCCTTGGACATATGACAGTTGGAATTGCCATGTCTCTGCTACGGACACAACTCTACACAGTCTTCATCCCACTGAAATGCACATTAATTGATGCGTGCTACAGCTTTGCATACGTTAATTATTGTGCATTTCAGTGGGATTAACAAGCACTTGCAAATTGCAACAATTGCAAGTGCTTTCAGCTGTCCTCGAGTCACCGCTTGGTAGTCAAACAAGCTTACATGTCTAAATGCCAATGAAAGTCCAAGGTTCAAACCTATAGATGTGCTGCACTGAGCGCCTGCGGCACCTTCATGTGTGCTGTCAAATCCTGAACATGTGCCTCGTATTCCTTGCATTGCTAATGCCCTCCCCGCAGGCGGGCAACGACTTCTTGCCATTTGTACCATCCCTTGACCTGTATGACTACCCTTCAAGCTTGGACCTTCTCTTAACTGCTTATAAAGCTTGCCTGCCAGACCTTGGCTCGGGCATTACACAGGTTGGTGTAAGGCCGCGGTCACACACATTTTTCACATTATTTTTACTTTGGGCAAAATGGTGGTCTCAGGAGGCCCCCAGAGAGGGTTCCAATCTTGCAAGACCCCTAGAAATCCCTTGTTTGGGGTTCTGTACATTGGAAAGAACATTTACCTTGGGAGTGTTCCTGAGGAGACAAGGTTTCCCTACATGGTTTACACACGTGATTTATGCAGCTGCAGCACTAGCTGGTGATGATTCTCCAGGCCGATAGTGCACTGTGATGATGTCTCATGTATGTGTTAGCCAGGCTCACACTTAGGGGGCGCCAAATGTGGTGAAGAACATCAGGCAAATAGAAAATGAGATGGAAAATCATCGCTGATATTTCCTGGGCCTGACTGCCAATTAAAGGAGCACTTGCACGCAAAGAAGGCTTTCTTTGCATGCGCGAGGACATACCCTCAAATGAAGCCAAGGACTGATGCACCATGGCCACATGCACAGGGGAAGAAGATAAGTTTTTAAGTGTGCGCCGACCGCAGTAACCACGCTCTGCAAACTTTCCAGCATTTTGTCCTGGCACTGTACCCTGATGGCTCAGGGTCGATTGACTGTCATGCAAGACCTTGCAGGCCATGAGCCGAGTGCTTAAGCGAGGGCCTCTGCAGCATGGCAGGCTCCTTATGAACAGTGCAGTCTGTGTCGTGTTGCTGCCTCATTGCGGCTTGAAGACCTGTTGCAAATAGCTTATTGGATCATTTTTTCTGGTCTTGGGGAGCAAGTTCACATAAGAGTATGGTTTCCAATAGCAATGGTGGAAGAGAGAGGAGATCATGGGGGAGTAGTGCAAGTGGAGCAAAGAAAATTTAGTGAAAAATTCCAGTGTGACTGCAAAAAGAATTTTCATTCTAAAAGTGGGATTTGTTTGCTCACGAGTGAAAACGAATGTGTGTGACCGCAAATTGTTTTCACTTCCAAGTGAAATAATTGTGTGTGACCGCGGCCTAAGATGGGAAGAAGTAAGTTTTGCTGATGCTTCAACACGGAAATTTAAGATGCACAGCGCACTTTGAGCAGTAAAAGGAGATGCTGCAGATGCAAAAATACTCTAAAATGATTCCTTGCCGTGTTCTGTCTGTACAACTTATTTCAAAATTCATTTGCATGTCAGGACCAAGAAAGAATTCAAGTTGTGATAGAGGGAATCATCTGAGGCCCAAAATGGGCATGGTTTTGGCTTGCTCTAAAGGCATAATCTACCCGACGGGCGAAAGCTAAGTGCTACGTGGTAGCTTTATTTTAAAGCTTTCCTAAGCACTTGATCTTAAAAAGTGCCAGTCAGGAACACTGCCCAATCGGTCATGGCGTGGACCCTACTTTTCACAGCCCATATCCCCAGATCACCCACTGCACCAAAGTACATAATTTTTGTTGGTTTGGTCTCTTTGGATTTAACAATCATCATTTCAAAAACAAATGGAGTGAAAAGACCCAGTGATTGGTGAGACTGGTGGTGCTTTGGGGGTAAAGAGACCTCTGGTTGGGACGTGGTGAGTGCATCTGGTTGGGACGTGGTGAGTGCATGGACGTGGTGAGTGCATGGACGTGGTGTGTGCATGGACGTGGTGTGTGCATGGACGTGGTGAGTGCATGTGTGGTTGGGACATGGTGAGTGCATGTGTGCGCAGTCTATGCAAGCACAGGCCAAAATCAGAAGCTGGTCACCCATCCTGGCCTTCAAAGTCGTTGGTTTCAACCCAAACTCCATCAGCAGTCAAGTAATGATGAAATGTCAAGTTACAGCAAAAAGGAACATTTCAGAAATTTTTTGGAGTAAACGCCTCTGCAATTGGGAGGGACATTGTTCAAGTCTGCCTGCCTGGCAAGGCAAATTTTTGTAGCCATGCGTTTGGGATTGTGATTTTGACGGATGGTATGAGCTTTTCTGCCTCCTATGGCCGCCACTCCACCCTTTCCTCTGCTATCCCATTCTTAATCAAGAGCGTATTTTTCAGCCTTGCCCAAATCAAGGTAGCAGATCTATCCACACTCGAAGACCGGACACTGCCTGTTGCCTTAAAACTTGCATTTTTGCTACCATCATGCAGATCTCAGGTGCTCTTTCAATTGCCTGTTTCTGCAACCTTCTTGTGCCCTGTTGCAGTCCGGGGGTGAGGTCAATTTCCAAAGACTCCACCTGGTCCTGAAGCGACTAGTTGGTGACGAAAATGCTGCTTATCAGCGACGAGCGGTGAGTTCAGGCAAACCTCCTTGTTGAAACTTGCACTTTCCAAAGTTAATACGGTAGCTTAGGAGCAGCTGCTCTGTACCGAAGCCCTGTCAGAACCAAATGTTTAACCTTAACCCTAAATCACAGACACACACACACAAGCAGCCTAATTTCATGGAAGCTGGGTTGTGCTTGCATGGCACAAAGGTCGCTTCGTCGTGCCAGCGCTTGACTTTCGCGCTTGCACGCCCAAAAGTACACCTGCCTCTTTGCTGCGATGGTGTCACGCATGCAACATCTATACTAAAAAACACCTGTTTTGACGCCAGCGCAATGGCCAGTGCCGTGATTGTTGGGGCAGGAGAGCAATTGCCCTGCTCCCCTGCGCTTGCATTTTTTAACTTCTGCACCGTCCCCCTATGGTTATCATCCGCGGCTTGTTCGCACGGCCGGGAAGTCAGCAACGCTTCAAAAATGGCTTAAGTGCGCCTCCTTTATCCGCCGTGCCGGTCGGTGCACCATTGGCCGTTCCTGGCTCCGCGCGCCAGCAGTGCTCAGCTCAGCAGTGAGCCAACTCAGCTCAGCCTGTGCAGTCAGGGCTCCTCGTCGGTGCCCGCTGGCGGATGGGGGCGCGGTCAAGGGGAGGCAGAGTATGCGCGCATGCATGCAAGCACGCACGCACGCAATGTTGATGACCGGAAACGCGCCTGCAAATGCAACTGGCTCTGTGATAGGAGAGTACAAAGCACCTGCTTCTTCTCCCGCTTACAAGACTGGTCAGCACTGATCCTGTGCTGGTGCCTGCGTCTGATTCCCAATGGCGTGTGCCGTGTGTGTAGAACATGCGCAAGAAAGCCTTTGAGAGGGAGCAAGCCAGAGCAGCAGATGCCACTGCCCAGGCCATGGAGCAGCTGGGCACACTAACCTTGGGTGAGTAACAATCTTGTCCAGGCTGCTGTTGATGAGCAGCAAGAGCTAGGCCATTGGTCGCTAGAGGTTTGGGTAGGACCTACAGGTGTGCAGCAGCTCCTTGGGCGAGCAGCGGCTTTGCCAAGGCTGTTGTCGCACAAGGTCGCACAAGCAAGTGCATGGAGTGTTTGAAGTCTGGTCAGGGGTATGGTTTTACACATGCAGCAGCACTAGTGAGTGTCATGTGCCCAACGCTTTCCTGGGCTTGCTGAACCCTCCTCAGCTGGTGTTGCTTGTATCACCCTTGTGATGGAGCTGGTGTTGCTTGTGATGGTGTTGCTTGTATCACCATTGGGATGGTGTTGCTTGTGATGGTGTGATGGTGCTCATGTCACCCTTGTGATGGGGCCCTCATTACGATGTTGCTATGATGCCCTTAAGCCTTAATAGTGCGCTTCCAATGCCAGGTCTTGCACATTGCAGCCCGCTGACTCTTACTCAACAGCAAATGGTACCCCTTAAACTATAACATGCCTCTGCACTGTACAACCGCTTGCTACTCTCATGAGCAAATTCATCCATGACATATCATAAGAGAAGCCTTGGATGATGTTTATGGTGCAGGCGGATCCAGCTGGGTCAGCATGGGGGAACTACCTGTGGGAACTGACCTGGATGACTTGCTGGTAATAGCATTACCATAATGCCAACAAGTGCCATGGCTTGTTGCTTGTTTTGCAAATGCCTCAAAGCATCTTTCAACACAAGATAATCAATGCTGGCATGCTGATCTTTACAGGGCCATGTTTCCTGTTCGCGTTAACAAACAATTGCGACAACCTGCTTCAAGTGTGCATGCTGCTTATGCTTGTGCCATCGTGTGCGCTTAAACAAATTGATTTACACTCAAGGCACACTGTGGGAGCAGACAAGACGGCAGGCTCGACCAAAGCTTATACATTTGCCTGTGTTTTACAGAGAACATTGACAGATGAGCAGTGTGCAGCTATCGGGCATGCAAGGGAGGACAAGATCGACCTGCTCACCGCCACCCCTGAAGAAGTAAGTCATGTGGTGATCCTGTGCTCCTATTTGCCCTTCAGGCATACACCCTGCACTATTAGCGTAAGTGCCATGCCCACATACGGCATGAGCGCCATGAGGTGCTTGGGACACAGCCAGTGTGCTGTGCATGCTATGCAATGCTTGTCATGTGATGGCTTGGCTTCAGGGGCTGGTCTGATCTGGCTTTGTGTGCGAGTTCTGTGCTGCAACTTTGACCGGGCAGCTGTATGTTGCTGAGTCTACGGTCCCCCCACTTGCTGGAACTCAGTGAACGCCAGGATTGCCCTCTCCAGCACCACTTTAGATCACTGTACCATATTGATTCCTGGACGCTGCATCATTCATCCCAAAACAAGCATGATCCCGCCGGGAGTTCATCACACAGACGTTGCGTGTCAATCCCATAAAACAGTGCAAGAGAACCTAGAGCTTGCAACACACTTGAACGCCCACTAGCGGTGCGCTTGCGCACAAAAAGGCTTGTCCATGCACCCTTGGACAGGTGCGGGCAGAGTTTGCGCGCCGCGTGGGCGAGCGCGTATCCACTAAGATCATGAACCCTGATGTGTGGGCTGAGGACCCCGTGGGCCTCACAATTCCAGGCTACAGGTGAGAGGCCTGCGCTTTTGCCATACCTGTAATTGCTTGCGTCCGGCCGCATTTAATCCATGATGTCTCATGTTGGGTGTGTTGGTGAACCTGTGGACTTCGCGCACCGAGGCTGCAAGAGCAAGGCCAGCATCACTTTTTGGTCTGTCTGTGATAATTCATGTGACATAATTGTTTCATTTACCTTATTGTTGCTTTGTTTCCAGTAGCCTGCCTGCACCTGAGCTGTACATGCTTGCACCTGGCTGCACTGCACCCATCACATAGAGGTGGATATGCTTGGCCTGGTTTTTGCATTCATTCCTTGCGTTTGAGATGGGCCCTACCTGACTGTGTTGAGCGTTTGAGTTGGGCCCTACTGATTGTGTTGGGCGCTTGTGCTGGGTCCTACCTGACTGTGGTGGGCGTTTGAGTTGGGCCCTACCTGAATGGGCTTCCAGCCCTTATCTGGAATGTGCATTGAACCTACTGGGCCTGGTCAGCACACGTGTATGTGCTTATCTGTAGGGACCGCTACTATGACCTGCGTTTCAAGGCAGGCAGCAATATTGACAAAGTGGCCAAGCAAGTTGCACGGGATTATCTCGATGGGATTGCGTGGGTCTACAGGTGCGTGGGCGCGCAAATTGCGTGTTTTTTTGGTGAATAAGGTTGGCTGTCTGCCCTGCTCAATTAATCATTAAGCCACGCATTAAGATGATATCAACATATCGCCTGACAAGTGAGCCTTACTAAGTGAAATACTAGTATAACAGTCCAGTATGCCTACCACCCAATCATTGGTTTCATTGTTACAGCATTAATTGTTTTGGCCATTTACTCAGTGAGATACAGAGGTCACAGTATTGTATTGCATGCATTGCTGGTGCACTCCTCTGCCCTGCAATGGATGAAGCATCTGCTCGGCCTACCCATCTCCTGAACTCTATCACTGGTGACCTCCCTGTGCTTCCCAAGCTGACACGGCATGCAGGCGTCGTAGCATGCAGGCGTCGAAGTGTGCAGGCATCGTAGCATGCAGGCGTCATTGCGTGCAGGCGTTGTAGCATGCAGGTGTCGTAGCATGCAGGCGTCAGAGCATGCGTGCCCCAAAGGATTTCTTTGAGAAGAATCTCAGACTTCCCTGACCCGACTTTCGCTCACGTGACTGCAGGTACTACAGCTTTGGCCCAGCGACTGTTCTATTCCATGAGGGCGATGGTGCTGTTGCCAATTCAAGCACAGGCAAGTGATGCAGGGTAGGCCTAAAAGTGGGGATGGATGAGCCCCTTACGTGAAGGCATGCATACTTCATCTCCAAAGCATAGGGTGCAAGCATATGATCATTTACGACACAAAAAAGGTTTATGTATTGAATGGGCAAACAAGCTTTCTACCTGATCATGGCTATCTGTGCAATGGGGTTTGGGTTTTCCCTTATCAGAGTGTTTGGCGACTCTTGTGTTCATAGGTGCCTCAATTTCCCACCCTGATGAGCCACTAGGAGCTTCATGGACCTGGCAGTACCCCCATCACTACGCACCCCTTATCAGGTGAAACGTTTGCATGCGCACACAAGGTGAATGTTACCTGAATGCATGCAACCTGCACGTGACTTCATTTTGGCCACGAACTAGTCAAAGTAGGCAAAATTACTTGCGCACACACTTGGCAACTGCCTTTTATTTTAAGGTTGACAATCGCTGCTTCCTGCCCCTTTGCTGAATTTATCTAATAACGTCTATAAGTGCTGCAAAATAGTACCCACTTTTTTGAAGTGTCTGCTAATCGCCTCACTCCTTCCATTGTAGAGACTTATGCAATCCGTCGATTGCTTCATATAAACCCAACGGCGCTCGTCTGGCCTCGCTCTTTTCTCCACCCATCACGTGAGTCAGGTTGTCATGCAAAGGTTCCCCATCATGCAAGACAATTTTGTACAAAGAGGGTATGAAATGTCTGTTCTAGGGCAAGCAGAGTTGCTCATTAGTGGTGCTGCCTTTCTTGGTCTATTCATATTTACAGTGTGGTGATTGTAATGTCACTGATTAGAGTTTCCGAGGGGTATTCATGCTGTGTTTAAAGCAGGATTATGATGCAAGCACAAAGGCATGTTTTGCATATCATATGACTAAGGATGGGTAAATAGGGTGGTCCAGTCTGCCAAAGAGACTCGCCGAGACTCGCCGAGACTCGTTGTAGATGGGTAGGGCCTAGATGGGAGATTATCGTTAAAAAACTGCTTTTCACTGGCGAATCCTTTCGACCTGAAAGTTTTCATGGTACTTTGATATAATTAGAAATGAATTATTTTAACAGGAGTGGGCCTTCCAGAGGCCGGGATGAGTCACAGGCTGTTCCGTCCTCTCCCCACCAGTTCCTCCCCCCTCAATTCCACCCTTATCTTTGGCCTTTTTCATCTTGTTTAGAGCTGCAGGCTGGACTCCAGGTCACCCACAGATAAGTCCTTGTGCTGCAGAAGATGTAAATCTGCTTCCGTGCGCGCGCCAAAGCAAGCCTTGAGCAGTGCTTGGTGCACATCTGGCCCCAAACTGACCAGTTACGCTTGCAGACACAGGCTGTGGGAGCATGCATAGCAGCTGCACTGTGGCAAGGGTGGGGAAGCCATGCTTGGAAGCCCACAGGCGCAAGGAGTTGATAGACTGAATGGTGGGGTCTGAAGTGCCTGCTGCTGCCAAGTGCTTTCCTCCCCTTTCTCCTTCCATTCTTTCACACGTTTGAAGACACATTGGCAGGGCTGCTAGCTCTCTGGAAGGATTGGTAGCCCATTACCCTGTCAGTCATGTTCATCACATCATCACGCTCCTCATCGTCCCACACCACCTCGTCTCTCATTTTAAATCTATCTCTAAGTTATTATAATGGCTTGGGGTAATTTGAGGGTTTTCTAGCGCATTTCTGCACAATAACGGCGTTTACCAGGCAAATAGGTGACACTCGTCAGTAACGAGGGTCCCCCCTATCCCCCAAAGAGACTCGGCGAGACTCACGTCGTCTCGTCGTCGGCGAGTCTTGGCGAGACCCCTGCCCAACCTTACATATGACAGAATCATATGACAGGAAACAAACATACACTCATCTTCGAAGCACAAGGGTGCCCGCAATTGCACACGCACGTGCACGCACACGTATAAACGCACAATGCCCACTGCACCATGGTAAATTGCAGCCAGGCTCACACTCAAATATATTGTTGGCCAGCATATGGAACAAGCTTGCATCATAAGCACAGGCAGTTGCACGACATATGCGGGCGTATGCTTGCATCATAAGCACAGGCAGTTGCATGACATATGCGGGCGTATGTATGCATCATAAGCACAGGCGTTTGCAGGTAAATGCAGGCGTGTGCTCGCACCAATCTCCCTTTGCAGGCTCTTGCGTGACCTGGGAGATCCTGCCACCGCGTCCATGCATGAGTGGGCACCGGTTAATGGTCCCATCCGGCCCTTGATGCAGCTCATGAGTGTGCTTCCTCCCAGGAGGTGAGCAAATATGTCACATCTTGGGGGATCAACTCCAGCAGCTCCGTGCGCAAGGATTTTTCAGGAAAGGGAGGCACCCTGCGTGCTGCTGACAAGGAAATGGAAAGACTCACAGATACATCGAAGCCAGATTAAAATAGCTCCAAACCAGTTTCCAAATTCAGTTCTTTTATTAGCTTCAGTAGCTGAGCAACAGGAGTCTATTTGCTTATAAAAGGAATGCAAGCAAGAGTATTTCGTCAGGCTGTGCTCGCAAGGCATCAAGCAAAGTCCAGAAATCCTGGGCAACATGAATTGCCAACACCCACATTGGTGAAGGCCAACGTGCGCTCTGCCTGCCCTGGCAGTGCGCTTATTTGCCCATGCAGCAGAGACGCTGCCCAGCCTGCTGCCCTTGCTGCCATGCCTCTCCCCATCAAGTGAAGGCCACTGTGCGCTGCGCCTGCCCTGGCAGCCAACTTTGCCCATGCCATGCACACGCACAGTGCAGTCTGGCTGCTCCAGCCTCCCCAGCATTCCCTCCCCCCGTCAAAGTGAACGTTGATGCTCGCTGCACCTGCCCTTACAGCGCGGCAGAGGCGCTGCCTGGCCCGCTGGCCACGCTGATGGTCCTTGCACAGTTCGCCCACGAGGAGGGCGTAAACGATGAGGCCTGCAGCGCCCCTCCGCCGCCTGCCACTGATCCCGCTGCCGCAGCGCCAGGCCCCCACGGAATGCGTCACGCAGGTGAGGTTTCAGGCACCATGGATGCGTGCCGTTGATTGGCTAGGCGCCTTACTGTGGCCACTGCTGCGGCGGCAGCCGCTACGCCCCTCAAGGGTGCGATGTGCAGGCAGACTGCTTTTGAGGGTGGTCTTTTGCCTTATCGTGAGGAAGCTTGGTCCCTCCTCACAGACGGGCAGGGGCAGCTCCTACCCTGAAAAGGCTGAGGTGGCTCCCCTTAAGCGCTGCGATGCTTTTATGTGGGCATGCAGCTTCTCCCCTTTTGAAGAAGCTAAGGTCGCTTCACTTGAGAGCTGCAATGCTTTTATGTGGGCATGCTGCTCCTCCCCTTTTGAAGAAGCTGAGGTGGCTCTTCCTGAAAGCTGCAACCCTTGTGAGGGCTTGCGCTTGGCCGCGCGCCCCCTCCCTCTTGTGTGCATGCACCTTTCTTTGCAAACCGTTGAGTGCTTGGGTTGAGGCAGCTGGCTCATCTGGCGTTGGGAGGTTTCGCTTATTTGCATTTAGGTATTGGACATGCCATTACATAGCAAAAGATGACGGTGTGCTTGTGGTGGAAGCGGCCCAAATATGAAGGGGTGCACCTGTGGAGAGCAATGCACCTGTGGAGAGCGGTATTTGGGGGCATTGCCATCTTTGCTGCCATATGGATGCAATCCTTCCCTGGTATTGGGCAAGTAAAGTATCCTTCCATAGTGTGCTGGGGTACCTTTGGCAGTGTGTTGGATCATTTTCATCCTTGCTGCTATCCTTGCCTCGTGTTGGGGGAAAACCTCTCAAAATTTGAGTGGGGGCAAGGGCCTTGGCGCTGCCAATCATGAGATGCTGCAACCTTAGGTGGCTGAAGGTGCTTTGTGGTTTCTTTTGACCGGCTTTCACAATTGATGACAACGCTTATTGCTTGCTGCAACTTCTGCAATGTGATGTGCAAAGTGCCATGCAAGGAAGTTCTGCGGCTAATGCTGCTGAGAGGGGGCATAGTTGTTGATGAGAATCAAATCATCATGCTTGCCTCATGTGTGCAGAGAGCACCAGCCGATTTTCAGCTTTAGAGACTGCATCCAATGACGAGGACTCTGACCAGGGACAGGATCAAGGTCCCAGTGGCTCCGCAGCAGATTCAGGTGACGTGTGCGCGAGCGCGTCTCAGTGTGTGACCTGTGGGCTGTGCAATGCAAAAGGGTCGTTGTGCGGCAGAGGTGCGGTTGCGGCTGTGCAAAAGTGTGGGTCTGTAGCAGAGGTGCGTGGAGCACTGTTCGGACTGTGTAGGCGGGCAGCCTGGATGTCTGGTGAGCCAAAGCGTGTGTTTGGTTGGGCTTTTGGCTTTGGTTTTGGTCCAATCAAGATTTCCCAATGGACTGCAGGGCCCTTGCCCAGGAAGTTTCTGGGCATGGCCAGATCGTCAATGGGAAGAATGCATCGCAGGCCAAACAAGGCACTGTCATGTGCTGCGCTTCCCATGCATTTTTCATTTCCATGCGTCACGGCAGTGCCCAGTGTCTTGATTGGCCTCTGAGCGCCACGTGCCTGTCTGATGCAACACAGTGCATACCGCGGATGGAACTCTGCAACATGCCCTGCAGAAGCAGCAGCCCGAAATCCATGCTTGCAGGAAGGGAAGGGCTTGACGCAAATGCCAGAGACTGGGTTGACCCTGATGAGGCACTCACCCTGAACTACCACGAGCAGCAGGACCTCCTCGCTGCTCTTGCCCGCCGCCTGGCTCCATACTTTCCAAGCGACGTGCAGAGCTTGGTCGACTTTGCTGGTAATGACGACTGCGCTGCTTGGTGTGCCTGAACAGAACATTGCCGCAAACTTTGAGGTTGGCCACCTAGCCACATCCTTCCCAGCAAAGTCTGATGGATGTTGATGTGGTTGAATCCTGTCTTGCTGTTTTATCGTCTGGTTGGGTCTGCTGGGAGTTGATGCCTAAGTGGGCTGACCACTGTGCCTTTTAAAAGGGGCTGTTTGTCACTGTGTCGTTGCACCCATCTGTGGGCTGGCTGATTACTCGTCTCCTTGCTTTCACGCTGTGCTGCCTTGCCCCTGGGGTTTGCTCCTGCTCATGGAGCTCGCTGCTGAGCCTCCTCCAAGCTGCTTTTCTGTGTCACCCCGATGGCTGCTGAGCCTCCTCCAAGCTGCTTCTGTGTCACCCCCTGGTGGCTGCTAAGCCTCCTCCAAGCTGCTTCTGTGTCACCCCCTGGTGGCTGCTTAGCCTCCTCCAAGCTGCTTCTGTGTCACCCCCTGGTTGCTGCTGAGCCGCCTCCAAGCTGCTTCTGTGTCACCCCCTGGTTGCTGCTGAGCCGCCTCCTAGCTGCTTCTGTGTCACCCCCTGGTGGCTGCTAAGCCGCCTCCTCTTGGGCGACGCGCAGTGCTAGTTCGCTTCATTGGGGAAGAGTGTGCCCTTTGCAGCTGCTTTGGCCACCTTAGTCCTGCTGTACTTTTGGTGTGTTGCGGGTCTCAGCCTGTGCAATCAGGGGTCCAGGTTAAAGAGCCTTGTCATGCCCAATCGTTGCTCTAGACTTATACACAATTGGCTCTCACACACACTTCAAGTAACCATCTGTATTTTCCAAACGCCAAGGCTCAGTAAAATGCCATGGTAAAATGCCTCAAATCAACAGCTGTCAGATCTCAAGTATCAAGCCAGGGATGGAGCATTCGCGCATTTCGAGTCATTCGCGAATTCGAGTTTTACCGAATCATTCGCTGAACTATGAAACACCATCAATATACTTCTATTGTGTTGCTAATTGATATTGGATGTGAAACTCAGGTTTGGAGATGGTCGGATTTTGAACCATTCTGGCACCCCATTTGCTGTTTTTCTTGGAATTGACCAAAATCGGCATCTCACCAACCACTGGGTCTTTTAACCCCATTTCTTTTTCAATGATATTTGTTTATTACAAGAGCACCAAAATATCAGTAAGCACATGATTTGGTGCAGTGGGTGATCTGGTGTGGACACTTGGCTGTGAAAAGTAGGGTTCATGCCACAGCCAATTACACATGGGCCCCGCAACGGGCTAGTTTCAAGCTCAGGTGCTGTGAAAAGCTTACAAGCTGGTCTACATCTGGACGCTGAGCTTGAAATTAGCCCGTCATGGGGCCCTTGCCCTGGGAGCATGCCAAAACCATACCCATTTCGGGCCTTAGACAACCCCCTCTGGTATTTTTCCAAACTCCAAAGCTCATTAAAGTGCCTCAAATCAACAGCTGTCAGATCTCAAGCATCAAGCACACAATCTCAGTGATTGATTCTTGGCAGGCATACTGTGACGGCCTACATGTGGTCAGGGGGCGCGCAAAAGGGTGGCTGCAGCAGAAGCTACAAAAGGGTTCCTGCGGCAACAAAGGGTTCCTGCGGCAACAAAGGGTTCCTGCGGCAACAAAGCACAGCGGCACAGCACCACGGCACACAGGCCCTTAGAAGCCCACTGCGGCACACGGGCCCTTAAAAGCCCACTGCGGCAAACAGGCCCTTCAAATCTCATTGCGGCACACAAGCCCTAGGAAGCCCAATGTGGCACTCAGGCTCTTCAAATCCCACTGCGGCACACAGGCCCTCAGAAGCCCACTGCGGCACACAGGCCCTCAGAAGCCCACTGCGGCACACATGCCCTTTGATGCCCACTACAGCACACAAGCCCTTTAGCAGCCACTTTTGAAGAGCCTCGCATGCGTACCCGTTCGAGCCAGACCCTGTACATGATGTTCCATGCTGCACCAACCCAACTCCGGGAGCCAGCAAGGACGGGTATGGGTGCTTGATGATGGAGTGCATGCTCTGCCATGCTGCTTGTAGGCAAAATGCAGGTGCCCATGGAGTCTTGACGCAGGCGCTTCTTTGCTCTGCCATATGCTGCTTGCAGGCAAAAAGTGGATGCACACGGGCGTCGTGACGCTGCAGCACATGAACCCCAGGCTGCTTGCAACCATTCTGCACGCCGTCTTCGCGTCCGGCGTTGAGCTTGATGCCCGCTCGCGGGTAGGCTTGCTCCCTTCTGGCATTGCGCCTGATGCCTGGTTGTTGGCAGGCTATGGATTGGGCTGTGGGGGTAGAGGCTGCGCCCCATGCTGGCCAAGGCGGTCAATGACAAAGCCGATGAAGTGGCCACAAATGAGAGTTGCACTCCACTCGTTATTGTTATAGGGCCCGCACATCACCAGAGCAGCGGGTGCACCAGCATCGGGCACACGCGATCTTCATGTGTTGTGCGTGGTGCTGCCATGCCCTGCCATCAAGCAGCTTCCTCCCACCAGCACATGGCGCTGCCATGCTCCCGCAGTCTGGCAACGTGTTCCATCCGGCAGCGCTCTTTGCCACGAGGGCTACGGTGGATGCTGCCAAGCGGTCGTTAGGCAGCCAAAGAGCGGCCATGGCATCAGCAGATCCTGCACATTGCAGCGGCAACAACGCTGCCAGCGGCAGCAGCAGCGGCGGCGGCAGCAGCAGCGTCCCTGGACGGTGCGCAGCAGCCACTGGGGGATTTGCACAGGCTCAGCGGCTTCATGCGTTGCCACGGGCAATCAAGGCTCCATGGATGCCTAGCCAGGTGGGCGGCTTGTTGTGTGGGCTTATGTTGGCTTGTGTGGGCACATGTTGGCTTGCTTTTGCGCATGAGTGCCCCGCCACTGTCGCTCCTGTGGCATCCACAAAGGTGCAT
>LFIK01000963.1_pt1 | contig 22360 bp, 15 predicted proteins | sample 643401 | NCBI WGS metagenome assembly LFIK01 (sample SAMN03777447, study PRJNA286221) | soda lake metagenome | biome: soda lake; feature: Kulunda steppe; material: water; isolation source: sample T5-Br brine of Lake Tanatar-5 | place: Russia: Kulunda steppe | collected 2010-07
CATCGCCGTGGGCCAGGTCATCGTCGTCATCGGCGACGGCGACGCCCCCGCCGGCGACAGCGACACCTCCGACGACACCTCCGACGACACCGCGGCAGCCGACAGCACCGAGGCGACCGACGACGCCGACCGTGGCGGTGACACCGGAGGCGGTGACACCGGTGGCGGTGACACCGGAGCCGCGGCAGCGGCCGCGAGCAGCAGCGCCACCTCGTCCGGCGGCTCGGGCGACGACGGTCAGGTCATCGGCAGCAAGGCCCTGACCTCGCCACTGGTCCGCAAGCTCCTGCGTGAAGCCGGCATCACCCCCGAACACGTCGAGGGCACCGGACCCGGTGGTCGCATCACCCGCGATGACGCGGAGCGGGCCATCGCCAGCGGTGGCGAGGCCCCCGCGGCAGGCACCGCCACCGAGACCAGCGCCGCCGGCGCGGACACCGCGCCGACGGCCAGCGCCCCGTCGGTCACGCCGCCCCCCGCGGTCGTCCAGGCACCGGGCGAGCGCCAGCGTCCCGCCGCGTCCCCGACCCAGATCGACTTCGGCGGCGACCGCGAGGTCACGCAGGACCTCAACCGCGTGCGCAAGGCCATCGCCCGGTCCATGATGGAGTCGCTGCAGACCACCGCGCAGCTCACCGCCGCGGTCGAGGTCGACCTGACCAACATCATGAACCTGCGGGCAGCCACCAAGGACGCCTTCAAGGCCAACCACGGCGCGAGCCTGTCACCGCTGCCGATGATCGCCCGCGGGGTGTGCATGGTGCTGCCGCGGCACCCGGTGATGAACTCCTCGATGGACATGGACGCCGGGACGGCGACCTTCCACCGCTACATCAACCTCGGTATCGCCGTCGACACCGAGCGCGGGCTGCTGGTCCCCAACATCAAGGACGCCCAGGACCTGACGATCCCGGGCATCGCCAACCGCATCGGCGATCTCGCCAAGCGCAGCCGTGACAAGAAGATCACCCCCGACGAGATCTCCGGGGGGACCTTCACGATCACCAACACCGGATCGGTCGGCACGCTGTTCGACACGCCCATCCTGAACCCGCCCGAGGTCGCGATCCTGGCGACCGCCGCGGTGGAGAAGCGGCCGGTGGTCGTCTCGGACGCCTACGGCGATTCGATCGCGATCCGCTGGATGAGCTACCTGTGCCTGTCCTACGACCACCGCATGGTCGACGGCGCGGACGCGGCCCGCTTCCTGCAGGACCTCAAGTACGTGCTCGAGACCCACGACTTCGGTCCCGAACTCGGCGTCTGAGGTACCGATGACGGCGCGCCCGGAGCCGCTCGCCCCCGACCGGATGCGCGCGGATGCCGACGCACCGCTGCGGGTCGTGCGCCCCGGCCGGGTCGACTACCTCGAGGCGTGGGCGTGGCAGCGTGCGCTGGTCGAGGCCCGTCGGGCGGGTACCGGCCCCGACACCCTGCTGCTGCTCGAGCACCCGGCGGTGTACACCCTGGGCAAGCGCGCCGACCGCACCCATGTGCTGTTCGACGCCGCGGCGCGTGATGCTCGCGGCATCGCGCTCGTCGACGTCGACCGGGGCGGGGACGTCACCTACCACGGGCCGGGCCAACTGGTCGGCTATCCGATCATCAAGCTCGCATCGCTACGCGGCGTGATCGGCTACATCCGGGCGCTCGAGGAGGTCGTGATCCGGGTGCTCGCCACCTACGACCTCGAGGCACGACGGATCCCGGATCTCACCGGCGTGTGGATCGCCGACGAGAAGATCGCGGCGATCGGCGTGCGCGTCGCCAGCGGTGGGATCACCTCCCACGGCTTCGCGCTGAACGTCCATCCGAACGCGGAGCACTTCACCGGCATCGTGCCCTGCGGCATCGACGACCGCGGGGTCTGCTCACTGGCGGGCCTGGGCATCGACACGAATCTCGACGAGGTCGCCGATCGGGTCGAGCGCACCGTGGCGGAGCTGTTCGTCGCTACCCTCGAACCCATGTCGCTCGACGAGATCGGGCGCTGAACCGAGTCGAAGGAACGTCGTGTCCGAGCCGGTCATCCCCGACGGCGCACGCACCCTGTCGGTGCTGCCCAACGGTCTCACCCGTGAACGCACCCAACGCGCCGGGGTCGTACGCAAGACCATCGAAACCGGTCGCCAGGAGGGCCGCAAGCCCGACTGGTTGAAGGTGAAGGCCAGCTTCGGTGAGAACTTCAAGGACGTCACCAAGCTGATGGAGGGCCTCGAGCTCAACACCGTCTGCGCCCAGGCCGCGTGCCCCAACATCTACGAGTGCTGGGAGATGCGCGAGGCGACCTTCCTGATCGGTGGTGAGGACTGCACACGCCGCTGCGGGTTCTGCCAGATCAAGACCGGCAAGCCCAAGGGCTACGACGTCGACGAGCCCCGCCGTGTCGCCGAGGCCGTCGAACACCTCGGCCTGCGGTTCGCCGTGGTGACCATGGTCGCCCGCGACGACCTCGACGACCAGGGTGCGTGGCTGGTGGCGGAGACGATCCGCCAGATCCGTGCCCGGACCCCCGAGGTCGGCATCGAGGTGCTGCCGAGCGACTTCGGCTACGGCCACGACCAGCGTCAGGGCCACCTCGCCCTCGAGCAGGTCGTCGGCGCGGAACCGGACGTGTTCGCCTTCAACCTGGAGACCACCCGCCGGCTGTTCCCCGTGATCCGGCCGTCGTTCGACTACGACCGCGGGCTCGAGTTCCTGGCGCTTGCCCGGGATCGCTTCCCGCGGACGACGGCGGTCAAGTCCAACCTGATCGTCGGCATGGGCGAGACCGACGACGAGATCCTCGAGTGCATGCGGGATCTGAAGGCGGCGGGCGTCGACTCGCTGACCATCGGGCAGTACCTGCAGCCCTCGGACCAGCATCTCGCGCTCGACCGCTATGTCACCCCGGAGACCTTCGCCCGGTTCCAGTCCTACGGCGAGGTGGAACTCGGATTCGCCCATGTCGAGTCCGGCCCCATGGTGCGTTCCAGCTACCACGCCGGGCAGCAGGCCATCGACGCCAAGGCGTGGGAGCCCTCCCCCGGTCAGCCCGGCGGCTGACCCGGCTCCGCGCCACGGCTCACGTCCACGGATGGCGCCCGCGGATCCCGTGGACGAGAGCCGCGCCGAGCACGTCCGGATGGTCACTCCCGGCGCGGGCGGCCGCGTCGGTGAGCAGCGCCTGTGCATCGAGTGCCACCCGGGCGCTCAGCCCCAGTGACCAGGCATCCGGCTCACGTCGGGTCCCGATCAACCACACCGCGAGTGCGGCACCGGCGACGTCCGCCGCACGTCCCTGCAGCAGCCCCCGCGCCGCGGTGACGAACAGTTCAGCCGGGCTGGCCCCGATCCAGCCACTCCCCGAGGCCCCGTCGTGCACGACCACGGCCGGGTCGGGACCGGGGAACGGCACGACCCCATCGGTTGCCACCGCCACCGTCGCCTCGACCTCGTCGGCCTGTGGATGTCGGCCGTGGCCGACCGGTGCCACCTCGACATACAGGTCGACGTCGCCGGCCCGGTGGGCCCGGACGCGCTCCAGCACCGCCACGGCCAGGCGGATCGTGCGATCGTGCACACCACTGCCACGTCGATCCGGGCTGCCGAACTGCGCCTCGAGCGAGAAGGTCGGCACCAGAGGCAATCGCTCGGCCGGATCGACGACGAGCACGTCGAGCAGGAGCCGACCGGACGGCACGACCGCACCGGCCTGCACCAGGTCATCGACACGGCCGCACAACGTGCGCAGCGCCTCGTCACCCCGTCCGCGCAGGCGGGTGCGCGGGTCGAGCCCGAGCAGGTCGGCGACGACATCGACCTCGGACACCCGTCCGTCGGCCCCGGGGACCAGGAAGCGTGCCGCCGACGGCCCGGCCGCGGCGGCGGCCTCCGCCGCGATGCGCTCACGCTCGCGACGGGCACGCGCGTGCGGACGGCCATCATCAGCGGTCACGGCATACTCTCGGGGCGGTGTCGGACCGGACTGGTCGGTGCCACGGCGGCGGGCACGTGAGGTCGCGCGGACGCTACCACCTCGACGCCGTGACGGGCCGCCAGCGACCGCGGCCACCCCGTCCGTCGGCCAGCTCCGAACGGCGATGTCCCACCGTGCCGAGGACCTCATGCCCAGCGACGTCGCCCCCGCCCGTGACCTGCACGCCCGACTCGCCGACGGGCCGGTCCTGTGCGCCGAGGGCTATCTGTTCGAACTGGAACGCCGCGGCTACCTGCAGGCCGGCACGTTCGTGCCCGAAGTCGTGCTCGAGCATCCCGACGCGCTCGCCCAGGTGCACCGGGAGTTCGTGCGGGCGGGGTCCGACATCATCGAGGCGTTCACCTACTACGGCAACCGGGACAAGCTGCGCCTGATCGGCAAGGAGGAGCAGCTCGAGCCGTTGAACCGACAGGCCCTGCGCCTCGCCCACGGCGTCGCGGCGGAGTTCGACGACCGCCCCCTGGTCGCGGGCAACCTGTCCAACACCAACGTCTACCGCCCCGCCGATCGGGCCGCCATCGCCACCGCGCGCGCCATGTTCGAGGAGCAGGCCGTCTGGGCGGCCGAGGAGGGTGCCGACCTCATCATCGGGGAAACCTTCTACCACGCGGGTGAGGCCCGTCTCGCCCTCGAGGTGATTGCCGGGATCGGCCTCCCCGCGGTGATCACCCTGGCCCTGCCGGCCCGCGGGACCCTGCTGGACGACGTGTCGGTCGCGGACGCCTGCGCCGCCCTCGCGGACGACGGTGCCGACGTCGTCGGGCTCAACTGCTTCCGCGGACCGGCCACCACCCTGCCGCCGCTGCGCGCCATCCTGGACCGGGTCGACGTCCCCGTGGCCGCGCTGCCGGTCCCCTACCGGACCACCGAGGCCCACCCGACCTACTTCGACCTGCCCGATGCCCGCGCCACGGTGGGCGCACCGGACGGGCAGACCTTCCCGCTGGCACTGGAACCCCAGCTGTGCACGCGATTCGAGGTGGCGGCCTTCACACGCGCCGCGGTCGAGCTCGGCGTGCGCTACCTCGGGCTGTGCTGCGGTGCCGCACCCCACGTCATCCGGTCGATGGCCGAGGAACTCGGTCGCACCCCACCGGCGAGCCTCTACTCCCCCGACGCCTCCCGGCTCTCCGCACTGGGAACGGACCCCCGACTCACGGCCCGCGACGGCTGAGCCGCGGGGGTTCGACGACCTCGACGCCGGCGTCGCCGGGTCACGCCCGGATCAACGGGACGTGCCCGTGTCGCCCCCGTCGCCGGGCATCGCCGCGACCACGGCGTCCTCGCCCTCGTCGGCCACCTCGACCTCACCTTCACGCTGCCGCGTGCCCTCGATCGCCGCACGGCGGGTCGTTTCGTCGGGCACCGGCATGTCGAAGGGCGGGGTGTCGGCATCGCCCACGGCCACCGGTGCCTCGGTGCGCAACCACACGGTCCGCTGCGCGAACGGGATCTCGATCCCGGCGGCGTCGAACGCGTACTTGATCCGCCGACGCAACTCGCGCGCGATCTCCCACTGACGGGTCGCAACGGTCTTGACCAGCAGCCGGATGTCGACGCTGTCGGCTCCGAGCGTCTGGACCCCGAGGACCTGGGGATCGTCCAGGATGAGCTCCCCCCACTCCGGGTGGTGCGACAGTTCGTCGGAGACGCCCTGGATGATCTCGATGGCCGCATCGATGTCCGCGCCGTAGGCGATCCCGACGTCGAGCAGGGCGCGGGAGTACTCCTGGGTCATGTTGCCGACGCGCCGGATCTCGCCGTTGGGGATGTGCCACAGGGTCCCGTCGACGTCACGCAGACGGGTCGAGCGCAGGGTGATGCCCTCGACGACCCCAGTCGCCTCGCCCGCATCGATGATGTCCCCGACGCCGTACTGGTCCTCGATGAGCATGAAGACCCCGGACAGGAAGTCCGTGACGAGATCCTGGGCCCCGAACCCGACCGCGACCCCGATGATGCCGGCACCGGCGATCAGCGGGCCGAGCTGGATGCCGATCTGCCCGAGCGCCATGATGGTGGCGATGGACCAGATGACGACGCCGGCCAAACTCGTGGCCACGTTGCCCAGGGCATCAGCCCGCTGGGTGCGCCGCAGGCTCTCGACCGCCTCATCCTCCGCCGAGGTGTTGCGGCTGCGCCGGCGGCCACCCCGGGTCGACTCCGGGTCCTTCATCCGGGCCACGCCCTTGCGGATCGAACGCTTCGCGAGCCGTGAGAGCACCGCGGCGATGAACAGCACCAGCACGATCGTCAGGCCCGGGTTGATGAGGTTCTCGACCAGCCAGGCCAGCTCCTCGGGAATCGGCAGCAGGTCGACCAGTCCCTCCACGCCGCTCGAAATGGTCTCGTCGACGGCATCGGTGGGCGAATCCTGGGCGAGGATGGATGGAACGGTGGACACGATGGGGACCTCGTTGGTGACGGGCGGGATGGCGGAGCGGGCAGGCTAACAGGCGGTCCTCGACCGTTCCCGCGGCCGACACCCGCTCGATCACCACCGGGCGCGTAACACGCTCGTAACGGTCGGGAAAAATGAGCGGTACAGCCCGGCCCTAGCGTCCGCGACCGCAGGACCGACCGTGACACGCCCCGCGTGTCCCCCGGTCGGGCGGGGCGCCCCGCCGAGTCCCAACCGCGGCCCGGTGCTGCGGCCAGGGCACCTCGGTGCTCCGGCTCGGGGCGTCGGGACGTGTCGGTCCAGGGCGCCTCGCCCACCTGTGCACGACCCGGGCCAATAGGGTCCGGGCCACGATCAACCGGCGGTACCTCGCCGACCAGACGTCAGACGAGACAAGGAGCGAGAAGTTGGGAAGCTCACCACAGAACGCACAAGAGGTCCTGGACCAGATCGAGAGCGAGGGCTACGAGTTCGTCGACCTGCGCTTCATCGACCTGCCGGGCGTCACGCAGCACACCACGTTCCCGGTCACGAACGTGAGCCTCGACACCTTCGAGAACGGGTTGTACTTCGACGGGTCGTCGGTCCGCGGGTTCCAGGGCATCCAGGAATCCGACATGCTGCTGATCCCGGACCCGACCACGGCCACCGAGGACCGGTTCCGTGAGCGCAAGACGCTCATGATCTACTGCCACATCCACGACCCAATCACCGGCGAGGCCTACTCGCGCGATCCCCGCAACATCGCGCGCAAGGCGGAGGCCTACCTCGCCTCGACCGGCATCGCCGACACCTCGTTCATGGGACCGGAGGCGGAGTTCTTCATCTTCGACTCGGTACGGTTCGACTCCGGGGGCCACACCTCGTTCTACGAGGTCGACTCCATCGAGGGGTCGTGGAACACCGGTCGCGACGAGGAAGGCGGCAACAAGGGCTACAAGCCGCGGACCAAGGGTGGCTACTTCCCCGTCCCGCCGATGGACCACTACACCGACCTGCGCTCCGAGATGGTCCACAACCTCGAGGCGTTCGGGATCCAGACCCAGCTGCACCACCACGAGGTTGGTTCCGGTGGTCAGGGCGAGATCGGGATCGAGTTCGACACGCTGGCCAAGATCGCCGACAAGCTCATGACCTTCAAGTACGTGGTCAAGAACACGGCGGCCGCGGCGGGCAAGACCGTGACCTTCATGCCCAAGCCGATCTTCGGTGACAACGGCTCGGGTATGCACACCCACCAGTCGCTGTGGAAGGACGGCGAGCCGCTGTTCTTCGACGAGGCCGGCTACGGCCAGCTCTCGGACACGGCCCGGTGGTACATCGGTGGCCTGCTCGCCCACGCCAAGTCGGTGCTGGCGTTCACCAACCCGACGACCAACTCCTACCGGCGCCTGGTGCCCGGCTACGAGGCTCCGGTCAACCTGGTGTATTCGGCCCGCAACCGCTCGGCCGCGGTGCGCATCCCGATCTCGGGTGAGTCGCCGAAGGCCAAGCGCATCGAGTTCCGGGTGCCGGACCCCTCGTCGAACCCCTATCTCGCCTTCGCGGCGATGATGATGGCGGGTCTCGACGGGATCAAGAACAAGATCGAGCCCGCCGACCCGGTCGACAAGGACATCTACGACCTGCCGCCGGAGGAGCTGCTCAACCTCCCGGCCGTCCCCCGGTCGCTCGAGGAGGCCCTGGAGGGCCTCGCCGAGGACCACGAGTTCCTGCTCGAGGGTGGCGTGTTCACCGAGGACCTGATCGAGACCTGGATCGAGTACAAGATGGACTCCGAGGTGGCCGCGGTCGCCCTGCGTCCACACCCCCACGAGTTCGAGATGTACTTCGACATCTGATCCCTTCCTGGGGCACAGACGAGCGAGGGACGGCCCACGGGCCGTCCCTCGTTCGTGTGCTCAGCGGTTCCCGGCAGCTCGGATGCTGGCCCCGGCGGGAGCGGTGTGCCCCGGCGATCACTTCTGACCGTCCCAGCACACCACCCCACCCACACGGCGGAAGCGGTGTGCCCAGGCGATCACTTCCGACCGTCCCAGCACACCGGAGCGGCATCTTCCCCCGGCTCGCCACCGAGCTGGATCAGCGCGGTCGGATGAGTGCCGCGACGTCGACCTCGTCGACGGTCCGGTGGGCGGCGGCCAGCAGCTCGTGGCTGCCGTGGGCGCGGACCACTCCCACCGTGAACAGCCCCGCGGCGACGGCCGCCGCGACACCGACCCCGGTGTCCTCCACCGCGGCACAGTCCACCGGCAGCTGGCCGAGTGCCGCGGCGGCCGACAGGTAGGGCTCGGGATGCGGCTTGTGGTTGGCGACGTCGTCCGCGCCGATCACGACCTCGACGAGCTCGGTGATCCCGGCCCGGTCGAGGACGTGCACCACCCCCCGGTGCGACGACGAGGACGCGACGCCGACGGGGACGCCGGCGGCCACCAGCGCGCGCAGCGTGTCGATCGCGTCGTGGTGGAACTCGAGCTCGGTGTCGAGCAGCGCCTGGTAGCCATCGCGCAGCTCACGGCGGAAGCTCGTCTCGTCGCCGAGCGAGGCCCGGGCGCTGAAGTACGCCCAGTTCTGGGGGAACGGATGACCGACGACGGCCGCGAAGTCCTCGGCCGACGCCTCGTAGCCCCGCTCACGCAGCATCCGGATCCAGACCCGGTCGATGAGCGACTCCGTGTCGGCCAGCGTCCCGTCGCAGTCGAACACGACCCCGGCCGGCAGATCCCGGTCGGGGTGCGTCGTCGGGCCGGTCGAGGTCCCGGTCACACCGGCGGCTGCGGGTCGTACTGGATCGCGCGGCGGACCTCACGGGCCATCTCGACCGAGGCGAGGCGGGCGACGAGGTGCAGCGCGACGTCGATCCCCGCAGAGACACCGGAGGCGGTGACGATGTCCCCGTCGTCGACGAACCGGTCCTCACCGCGGACCTCGGTGTCGGTACCGAGTTCGGCGAGTCGATCCAGCACCGACCAGTGGGAGGTCGCAGGGCGACCGTCCAGCAGGCCGGCCTCGGCGAGAATCAGCGCCCCGGTGCAGACACTGACGAGCAGGGTCCCTCCGGCGTGCAACGCCCGCACCCGGTCCCCGACCGCCGGCTGACCGAGTTGCGCCCGGGTGCCCCGCCCACCGGGCCACACGAGCACGTCGATCGGGCCGAGTTCGTCCCAGGTGGTGTCGGGTAGGACCCGCAGGCCCTTGGCGCATCGGACCGGACCGGGCCCGTCGGCGACGAGCACGACCTCGACCGTCTCGTCGCGCAGGGCCCAGGTCTGCAGGACCTCGAAGGGACCGACCCAGTCGAGTTCCTCGGCATCCGTGAACACGTGGATGGCGATCCTCATCGGCCCCGCCTCCGACTCCGACGGGTGCGGGCCCCGTCGACCGTGGACGTCGGCCCGGCGGCGCTCGGGGCGTCCGTGTCGTCGTCGGTGCCACCGTCGGCCCGGGCCGCCAGGGCGAGGACGGCGTCGGCGAAGGCATCGGGGGCCTCCTCGTGCACGAAGTGCCCGACGTCGTCGACGACCACCAGTTCGGCCTCCAGGTCGTGTGCGACCCGGGGAGCCAGGTGGACCGGGGTCACCCGGTCGCGTGCGCCCCACACCACGGTGGTGGGCACCCGGAGCCGGTTCGGACCGTCCGGCGGCCGCAGGAACGAGGCCCGCCGGCGGACACGGCGCACACCCCAGTCGATCACGGCGGCCCGGGACAGAGTCCGGTAGTAGCTCAGCCAGCCGCTGGGAGCCGCGCTGACGGCGGCGCTGTAGCGCGCCATCGCCTCGTCGTCGAACGGCTCCTGGTTCACGGCCGAGTAGCGGATGGCGGCCCGGGTCAGTGGCCCGCCCGCGAGCTTGAAGGCCACCTGGGGCGCGATCGGCAGGTTGAGCAGCGGGATGTGCCACGCCGCGGTCAGGTCGAGCTGCCGGAACGGCGACGAGGCCGTGACCATGGCCCGCACGCGGCCGGGGTGCCGGAACGCCGTGGCCAGCGCGACGGCCCCACCCCAGTCGTGGCCGACCAGCAACGCCTTGCCGGGCGTCAGCGCCCGGATGAGCTGGCTGGTCTCGTCCGCCAGCGTGGCCGGGTCGTAGCCCCGGCGTGGCGCGTCGGAGCGTCCGAAGCCCTTCAGATCCGGCGCGACGACCCGGTAGCCGGCGGCGTGCAGCCGCGTCGCGACCGGCTCCCAGCAGGTGCCGTCCTGTGGCCAACCGTGCAGCAGCAGCGCGACGGGTGCGTCCTCGGGCGCGAAGGCGTCGAAGGTCCGGACATGCAGCCGCGTGTCACCGACGCGTTCGTCGTGTTCGAGCCACACACCAGCACCTCTCGATCCGGGGCCGCAGCCTACGCCGTTGCGGGCTCCGTCCGGCGAGCACCTACCGTGCGCGGCCCCGTGGCCGCTTCCCGCAGCCTCCGTGGTGATCCCCGACCGCCCCGGCGAGGCGCCCGACGCCACTGACGAGGTCATCCATCGTGCCCCAGTCCCATCCCGTGTTCGCGCTGGCCGACCGATTCGTGGACGACTACGCGGCGAACGACCCCCTGGCCGCGACCTACAGCGGGGTCGCGGGCCACGACGACCGGTGGGGCGAGCTGGGCGTCGCGGGGATCGAGGCGAAGCAGGACCTGCTCCGGGCGACGCAGACGGCACTCGACGCCCTGCCGCCTGCCCCGGACGATGACGACGCGGTTCTGGCCATGCGCACGTTGCGCGAACTGCTCGACCACGAGCTCGAGGCCATCACCAGCCACGACGTCTATCGCGACGTCACCCACATGGCCTCCACGTTCCCCGCGATGCGCGACGTGCTGGAGGTCCAGGACGCGGGCACGGCCGAGGGCTCCCGGGCGCTGCTGGCGCGACTGCACGGACTGCCCGACGCCCTGGCGGGCTGGCGGGAACGCATCGGCCGGGCACTGGAACTCGACGCGGTCGTCGGCCGGCGACAGGTCCGCAGTGTGCTCGAGCAACTGATGCACGCGCAGGGACCCGACAGCGCCTTCCGGTCCCGGATCGAACGACTGGCGACCGACCATCCGACCCTGGCCGACGCCGCGCACGCGAGCTGGCCACCGATCGCCGAGGCACTCGGGCGGACGGCCGATCTGCTCGAAACGCGCTACCTCCCGGCCGCGGCCGCCACCGACGGGGTCGGCGTCGACCGCTACCTGCGCTCGGCAGCCCCGATGCTGGGCACGCAGCTGGACATCGACGAGACGCTCTCGTGGGCGTGGGACCGGCTGCGGACCGTCACCGCGCGCGCCCGTCGTGTCGCGGCACGGGTCGATGCCGACGCCGACCTGCTCGGCGTCTTCGACCAGCTGCGCACCGACGTCCGCTTCGCGGCGCCGTCCCGGGAGGTCTTCCGCGCCATGATGATCGAGCGTCAGGCCACCGCGCTCGATCACCTCGACGGGACGGTCGTCGACGTGCCGGCCCCCCTGCACCGGTTCGAGGTGCGCTTCGCCCCACCCGGCGGGGCGCTCGGTGCGTCCTACATCGCCCCGAGCGAGGACCTGCGACGTCCCGGTGCCCTGCTGTGGTCGCTGGGCGAGGGCGAGCTGGTGCCGCTGTTCGAGGAGATCTCCACCGCCTACCACGAGGGGTTCCCCGGCCATCACCTGCAGCTCGGCACCCAGCTGCTGCTCGGCGACCGTCTGTCCCGTGCCCATCGGACCCTGATCTGGCCACCGGGATATGGCGAGGGCTGGGCGCTGTACGCCGAGACGCTAATGGACGAGCTCGGCGCACTCGAGGAGCCCATGTTCGAACTCGGCTACCTCAGCTCCAGTCTGCTGCGGCTCGTCCGGGTCGTCGTGGACATCGGCCTGCACCTCGACCGCCCGATTCCCACCGATGCCCCCTTCCATCCCGGGGAACGCTGGACGGCCGAGCTGGCCACCGAGGCCCTGCAGACCCTGGCCGCACTGCCGGCCGACTACGCCCGCAGCGAGGTGCGCCGCTACCTCGGCTGGCCGGCGCAGGCCATCACCTATGCCATCGGCGAACGGGCGATCCTCGCGTTGCGCGAGGATCGACGCCGGCGCGACGGCGCGTCGTTCGGGCTGCGCCGGTTCCACGCCGACGTGCTCGGCTCCGGGCCGGTCGGCCTCGATCACCTGCGCGAGCTGGTGCTCGCTGACGGTCAGCCGCCGGACGGGTCGCCGGGCTCGATGCCGTAGAAGACCCGTTCGCACACCTGCCGGACATGGCGGGCGTGACGCCGACGGTCCTCCTCGAGATCCTGCCACCCACCCCGGCCGTAGCTGAGCGACCGGGCCAGCAGCTCGACCTGCGGCTGCGACGACGGCCAGACGTCCACGTCCCGGTGACGCAGGAGATACAGGCGGTTGCGCAGCACGGAGACGAAGCGGTAGCCCTCCCGCAGCCACGTGGCGTCCTGATGGTCGATCAGGGCCTCGTCCTGCAGGGCGTCGAGCGCCTGCATCGTGCCGGCGGTCCGGACCCCCGGCTGGCTGTGACCGTGCTGCTGCTGCAGCAGCTGCACCGTCCACTCGATGTCCGACAGCCCGCCGGGTCCGAGCTTGAGATGGCGTTGCGGATCGACCCGCCGCGGGATGCGCTCCTTCTCCAGTCGGGCCTTCATCCGCCGCATCGGCGCGGCCACCTCGGTGCTCGGCTCGGGATACGCATGGTCGCGCGCGATGTCGAGCAGTCGGCCGCCGAGGTCACGGTCACCGGCGACGAACCGGGCGCGCAGCAGAGCCTGGTGCTCCCACGGCTCCGCCCAGCGCGACCAGTACCCGGCATACGACGACACCGTCCGCGACAGCGGCCCGTTGCGGCCCTCGGGCCGCAGGTCGGCGTCGACCTCGAATGCCGTGCCCTCGGCCGTGATCGCGGACAGCGAGCGCATGACGTTGCCCACGATGTCGAGCGCGAGTCGACCGGCGACACCCTCGTCCGCACCCTCCACGATCTCGTGGACGAACAGCACGTCGAGGTCGGACACGTAGTGCAGTTCGCGGCCGCCGAGCTTGCCCATCCCGATGATGGCGATGCTGACCGGCAGCTCGTCGGGCCCCCCGAGGCCGAGCGTCCGGGCCTGTTTGCGCAACTCGTCGCGCAGCGCACCGGTCAGGCAGGCCTCACCGAGCGCCGTCAATTCCTCGCCGACCCCGCCGATGGTCGTCCCGCCGCCGAGATCCCGCAGCACGATCCGCAACAGCTCGAGACGCTTGAACCGGCGCAGCGCCGCGGTCGTGTCCTGCCAGTGCAGCCGTGCGACCGCCATGCGGACCAGCTGATCGCGCGTGCGGGGATCCTCGCGCAGGCGACCGTCCTTGAGCCAGTCGACTCCCTGGGGCTGACGGGTGAGCAGCTCCCCCGCCACCCGACTGGTGCCGAGCACGCGCCCGAGCAGATCGGCGGCATCGGGGTGATCGCGCAGGTAGCCGAGCAACTCGACATTCGTGCCCTGGGCTTCGACCAGTTCCCGGAACGAGCGCAGGCCGGTGTCCGGATCGGGGGTGTCCTGCAGGACCTGCAGGACCGCGGGCAGGACCGCCCGCACGGTGCGGGAGGTCCGGGTCATCCCCCCCGTCAATGCCCGGACGTCGCGCAGCGCCGCGGCGCCGTCCTGGAACCCGAGCGCGACGAACCGCTCCACCGCGGCCTCGGTACCCATGGCCGTCACCTCGTCGGGGACGCTCACCCCGGCCGCCGTGCCCGGCACACTCGCGTAGGTCTCCAGCAACGGCCGGTAGAACAGTTTGGCGTGCAGCTGGCGGACCTCGGACTGCACCCGCTGCAACTCGGCCAGGAAGGGTTTGCGGGCCGAGGTGTCCCCCGCGGCCCGGTAGCCGAGCGAGCGGGCGAGCCACTCCTGGCGTTCGGCGTCGTCGGGGATGGTGTGGGTCCGCCGCTCGTGGGCGAGCTGCAGGCGGTGCTCGATGGTGCGCAGCAGGCTGTAGGCGTCCGCGAACGACGCGGCGTCGTCGTCGTCGACGTACCCGCCGGCCGCCAGCGCATCGAGCGTCTCGAGCGTGCCCGTCAACCGCAGCGCCCGGTCGCCACGGCCATGGACCAGCTGCAGCAGCTGCACCGCGAACTCGACGTCGCGGATGCCGCCCGGACCGAGCTTCAGCTGCCGTTCCCCGTGCCGGCGGACCTCGGGCTTGGACTCGATCCGGCCCTTCATGTCCCGGATCTCCTTGATGACCCCGGGCGCGAGCTCGTCGGGATACACGAACTCGGCGGCGGCGGTCAGCCAGCGCTTGCCCAACTCCAGGTCACCGGCGACGGGCCGGGCCTTGAGCAGCGCCTGGAACTCCCAGGTCTTGGCCCATCGTTCCCAGTAGGCGACGAACGACGGGATGGTCCGCGACAGCGCCCCGGAGCGGCCCTCGGGACGCAGGTCCGGGTCGATCTCGTAGGCCCGGCCCATGGTCGTGGAGCTGTTGAGCAGCTCCAGCACGTGGCTGAGCACGTTGCGGGTCTCCGCGCCGGCCCGCTCGTCGTCGTCCGGGTCCGTCGGTTCGTGGACGAACACGACGTCGACGTCGGAGACGTAGTTCAGCTCCTGACCGCCGAGCTTGCCCATGCCGATGACGGCGATCCGGGCGGCCGGCGCGTCACCGGCCACCTGCTGGTGCACGGCCCGCAGCGTGCCGGTCAGCACCGCCTCGGCGAGCTTCGCGAGTTCGTCGCTGACCTGTTCGATCGGTGCGACCCCGGTCAGGTCGCGCCCGGCGATGTCGGCGGTGGCACGGCGACGGATCGCGGCGATCCCGGCCGCCTGCTGCGTGGGGTCCGCGGACGAGGCCACCGCCGCGGCGACCTCGTCCGCGACCGCGGTCACCTCGACGTGGTCGAGCGTGCGCAGCCCCTCCAACGCGTCGGCATGCCGGGCGATGAGGTCACCGAGGGGTCGGGACACACCACCGACGGCGGCGACCCGCCGGAACCAGGCCTCGTCCGCGCGGACGGCGGCGAACACCTCCGGCTGCTCGATCGCCAGCGCCGTGATGCACGCGAGCGCATCGGAAGGGTCGGCCGCCTCGGACACCGCGGCGAGTACGAGCTCGTCGAGGTCGTCCTCGGTCGCCAGCCCGGCCTGCTCCATCGCCGGCCAGGCCTGTGCGGAGTCGAGCCCGGCCGTCGCCAGACGGGCCCGGACGGAGGGTCGACGTGGGTCGCTCGCCATGGCGACCCCTACAGCATCGGCAGGTAGCGCTCGACCTCGAACGCCGTGACATGGGAGGCGTACTCGTCCCACTCACGCCGTTTGTTCGCCAGGAAGTAGGAGAACAGGTGCTCACCGAGCGTGTCGGCGACGAGTTCGGAGGACTCCATCAGGGTCAGGGCCTCACCGAGGCTCCGGGGCAGTCGCTCGATCCCGCTGGCGGCCCGCTCCGCATCGGTGAGCTCGAAGGTGTTGTCCTCCGACTCGTCGGGCAGTTCGTAGCCCTCCTCGATGCCCTTGAGCCCCGCCGACAGGATGAGTGCGAGGGTGAGGTAGGGGTTGCAGGCCGGATCCGGGGCGCGGTACTCGATGCGGGTGGAGGTGCCCTTGCGCGGCTTGTACATGGGCACGCGGATGAGTGCGCTGCGGTTGGAGTGCCCCCAGGACACGTTGACCGGGGCCTCGCCCGACGGCAGCGGTCCGTGCATGCGGGAACTCAGCCGCTTGTAGGAATTGATCCACTGGTTGGTGACCGCGGTGATCTCGCGAGCATGACGCAGCAGACCGGCGGTGAACGCCCGGGCGATCGGCGACAGGTGGTACTCGCCGGCCGGATCGTGGAACGCGTTGGTGTCACCCTCGAACATCGACAGGTGCAGGTGCATGGCCGAGCCGTACTCCTGCTCCATCGGCTTGGGCATGAACGACGCGTAGACGCCCCGCTGCAGGGCGGTCTCCTTGACCACCAGCCGGAAGGTCATGATGTTGTCGGCCATCGTGAGCGCGTCCGCGTAGCGCAGGTCGATCTCGTGCTGCGAGGGGGCGACCTCGTGGTGGGAGAACTCGACCGAGATGCCCATCCGCTCCAGCATGTCGATCGCCTGGCGACGGAAGTCCTGCTGGACGTCCAACGGGGTCATGTCGAAGTACGACCCGTCGTCGAGCGGCACCGTGGAGTGGGCGTCCCGGAACAGGAAGAACTCCATCTCCGGGTGGACGTAGAAGGTGAAGCCCATCTCCGCGGCCCGCGCCAGCGTCCGCTTGAGCACGTAGCGCGGATCGGCCGCGAACGGTTGACCGTCGGGGGTGAGGATGTCACAGAACATCCGGGCGACGCCCTGGGACTCGGGCCGCCACGGCAGGATCTGGAAGGTCGAGGCATCCGGCACGACGAGCATGTCGGCTTCCTGGATGCGCGCGAAGCCGTCGACCGAGGAGCCGTCGAAGCCCATGCCCTCACTGAAGGCGTTCTCCAGTTCGGAGGCGGTGATGGCCACGCTCTTCAGGAATCCGAGCACGTCGGTGAACCACAACCGGATGAAGCGCACGTCGCGCTCCTCGACGGTCCGTAGTACGTACTCCTGCTGCTTGTCCACGACCGGCTCCTGCCACGGGACCGTCATCTCCGAGCCTGCCCCGGACGGTCGCCACGCATCGTAGTGACCGGTATCGGGTGCTCCACGCTCCGGTGCCTCGCCCCACGACCGGTCGAGGTCGCTCGAGGGAACCCCGAGATGCCCGCGTGGCCGTCGACTCACCATGTACCCCCTCGTCCGCTCCCGCCTGCTGCGCCGCCGACCACACGCCGCAACCCACCCGCCGTGGATCACGGTGGGGGTCACGGGCGCTCCAACGACGTGTCGCCGGCACCGTCGGAGACGATGCCGGCGACACGTACCAGGTCAGCCGTTCTGAACGGTCAGTTGCGCGAGACCAGCTCGGGGTAGCCCGCGACACCGTGTTCGTGGACGTCGAGCCCCTCGATCTCCTCCTCCTCGGAGACGCGCAGCTGGCCCATGGCCTTGAGCGCGCCGAAGAGGATGGCCGAGGAGACACCGACCCAGGCCGCGACACCCACGATGCCGATGACCTGCGCGATGATCAGGTCCGCGCCACCACCGGTGAGCAGACCCCCGTCCATCGCGACGAGCCCGACCCACAGGGTGCCGAGGATGCCGCACGTGCCGTGCACGCTGATGGCACCGACCGGGTCGTCGATCTTCAGCGAGTCGAACATCGTCACGGAGACGACGACCAGCAGCCCGGCGAGGAAGCCGACGAGCAGCCCCATACCGAGGGCGACCGAGTCGGCACCGGCGGTGATGCCGACCAGCCCGGCCAGGATGCCGTTGGCCATCATGGCCACGTCCCACTTGCCGTCCTTGAGGCGGGTGAAGATCCCGGCCGCGGCACCACCGGCACCACCGGCGAGCGCGGTGTTGACGACCACGAAGCCGATGAGCTCACCGTCGAGCTCGAGCACCGAGCCACCGTTGAACCCGAACCAGCCGAAGAACAGCAGCAGGGTCCCGAGCGCACCGAGCGCGATCGAGTGGCCGGGGATGGCACGGGCCTTGCCGGTGGTCGGGTCGAACTTGCCGATACGGGGGCCGAGGAACGCGGCACCCACCAGCGCGGCGACACCACCGGTCATGTGCACGATCGTGGAACCGGCGAAGTCGGCGAAGCCGAGCGCGTCGATCCAACCGCCACCCCAGGTCCAGGCACCGACGATCGGGTAGATGATCCCGGTCATGACGACCGCGACGGTGACGTAGGCACCGAACTTCATGCGCTCGGCGACCGCACCGGAGACGATCGTGGCGGCCGTGGCGGCGAACATCGCCTGGAAGGCGAAGTCGATCTCCAGGGTGCCGTCGGGGTCGTAGGAGTCACCGATCAGGAAGAAGTTGTCGCTGCCGAAGAGCCCGGCGATCTGTTCGCCGTACATCAGGCCCCAGCCGATGGCGTAGTAGACGACGATCCCCAACGAGATCGTCATGAGGTTCTTGCCGATGATGTTCGCGGTGTTCTTCTGCCGGGTGAACCCGGCCTCGAGCATCGCGAATCCGGCGTGCATGATGAAGACCAGAACGGTGGACACCATCAGGTAGAGCACGATGGTCGCCAGTGCGAGATCGTCGATGCTCATGTCCTGCGCATACGCCGGCGTTCCGACGAGCAGCACGAGCGCGGACGTCACCACCCCCAACTTGAGTAGACGCTTCACGATTTCCTCCAGGATCAAATGACGTGATTCGGGCTGACCGGGTGGGCTCCGGATCGCGGCCGCTGTGGCCTGTCCTCCGATCGATGGTCGAGCTTCGATCGATCTTCAGGCGCACGGTCGCCGGTTCCGGTTGCCCGGTACGGTGGCGAAAGCTACGGAGGGGCCGTTTCCCCGCTGTTGATCTTCGGTTTCGGCCGTGTTTCGTCTCCGGGGGCCGTCAGAAGGCAGGACATGAGCCACGTCAGGGGCCAGGACAGCGCCGCATTCCGGCTCGCACTCGGCCAGATCGAGGCCCGGGTCGGCGACATCGACCACAACGTCGACGTGGTGCTCGACGCCTGGCGGCGGGCCGCGGCGCTCGGTGCCGATCTGGTGGTGTTCACCGAACTCACCACCTCGGGCTATCCCCCCGAGGACCTGCTGCTCAAGCCCGAGTTCGTGACGGCGAACCTCGATGCCATCGAGCGGCTGCGTCGCGAGGGACCTGCGGGGACCACCGCCATCGTCGGCTACGTCGGTGCCGGCGAGGGCGACAGCACCGATGCCGAACACTGGGACGTCGCCCTGGCCACGCGCAACCTGACCAACTCCGCGGCCGTGCTGCGTGACGGCGAGCTGGTCGCCACCTACGACAAGCTGCGCCTGCCGAACTACGGCGTGTTCGACGAGGCCCGCTACTTCACACCGCGCGATCGGGTCTGCCTCGTCGAGGTGGCGGGCGTGCAGGTCGGCATCACCATCTGCGAGGACATGTGGCACGACCGGGGACCGGCGTCCCGGGCGATCGAGGCCGGCGCGCAGGTGCTCGCCGTGCTCAACGCCTCGCCCTACAGCCGCGGCAAGCGCATCGACCGCGAGGCCTGGGCAACCCACCACGCCACCACCGGCGACGTCCACGTCGCCTACTGCAACGTCGTCGGCGGCCAGGACGAGGTCGTCTTCGACGGCGACTCGATGCTGGTCGGTCCCGACGGCACGGTGCTGGCCCGCGGAGCCCAGTTCACCGAGGACCTCATCGTCGTGGACCTGCCCGGCGTGCGTCGTGGCTCGCATGGCGATGGCGTCGAGGTGGCACGCCCGGCCCTGCCGCCCCGGAGCGAGCACCCCCGACTCGATCCGGTGGGTGAGGTGTGGCACGCCCTGGTGCGCGCCACCCGCGACTACTGCCACCGCAACGGCTTCCGCGACGCGATCGTCGGCCTCTCGGGGGGCATCGACTCCGCGGTGACCGCGGCCATCGCCGCCGACGCGCTCGGCGCGGACCACCTCGTCGGTGTCGGCATGCCCTCGCCGTACTCCTCCGACCACTCGCTGCGGGACGCGCGGGCGCTGGCCACCAACCTCGGGTGCACCTACCACGAGATCCCCATCGGCGGCCCACTGGCCGCCATGGGCGAGGCGCTCGGTGAGCTGGTGGTGACCGGGTTCGGCCACGACGACGGTCGCGAACCCGGGGTCGCCTACGAGAACATGCAGTCGCGGCTGCGCGGGCTGACGCTCATGGCCCTGTCCAACGAACACGGCGCGATCGTGCTCACCACCGGCAACAAGTCCGAGTACGCGGTGGGCTACGCCACGCTCTACGGGGACATGTCCGGCGGCTTCGCGGTGATCAAGGACGTCCCCAAGCTGCTGGTGTTCGAACTGGCCCGGTGGCGCAACACCGAGGCCGAGGTCATCCCGCTGGCCACGATCGAGAAACCACCGTCGGCGGAGCTGCGACCGGGCCAGTTCGATGCCGATTCCCTGCCCGACTACGAGGTGCTCGACGACATCGTGACCGGCTACGTGGAGCTCGACCTCGGGCTCGAGGCGCTGGTGGCCCGGGGCCACGACCGCGACGAGGTCGCCCGCACGATCCGATTGATCGACCTCGCCGAGTACAAGCGGCGCCAGGCCGCCCCCGGGCCGAAGATCACCGCGCGCGCGTTCGGTCGCGATCGGCGGGTGCCGATCACCAGCGGCTGGCGCGGCTGAGGCCGCCCGACTCCGGATCGAGGCGTGACACCGCCCGGGCCTGTGTCAGTCCAGCCGCGGTGGCGGGCGTCGCGCGAGCCGGGCGGGGCGACAGGTGACCGCGCCGGCGACGACGATGGCGGCCACGACCACCATGGTCAGGTTGGCGGACGTCGCATCGGCCAGCGCGCCGTTGCCGGCCGCCGCGAGCGGGCGGGAACCGAGGAACGACACCGACCACAGCGCCATGACCCGTCCGCGCAGCGCATCGGGCAGCCGGGCCTGCAGCTGGGTGCTCAGGCCGGTGAGCGAGCAGGTCATCCCGGCCCCACCGATGCCGAACGCGACGATGACGGCCCCCGGTGTCGGGCTCGCGGCTGCACCCAGCAACCCGGCGGCCAGCAACCCCAGTCCGAGCACGCTGAGCCGAGGCAACCCGAGCCAGAGGCGCAGCCGACCGAGGACGACGAAGGCGAGTCCGGCTCCGACCCCGAACGACGACGCGAAGACCCCGACCAGGGTGGAACCGGCCCCGAACCCGGCGGACAGCGACGGGGTGAGGGTGATGACCGGGTCGGCCCCGACGCCGATGACCCCGACGCCGATCAGCAGCAGGGCGATCCCGCGGTCCCGTCGCAGGTAGGCGAAGGCCGCGCGCACGCGTCGATCCCCGTCGTTGCGTGCGGCACGGGCCTGGATGTTCAACGGGACCAGGATGACGGCGAACACCAGGTTGGTCAGCGCCGCGATCCCGAACGCCAGGGCGGGTCCGGTCGTCGCGGCGATCAGCGCACCGATGGCCGGTCCCCCCGCCCGGGCGATGGTGAACGGGATGCTGTTGAGCGCCACCGCGTTGGCGAGCTCGTTGGGTCGCACCAGCGACGGGATGAGCGCGTTCATCGCCGGGCCACCGACGACGAACCCGACGCCCACGACCAGTGCGGCGAGCACGACCGGCCATGCACCGGGCATGCCGTCGACGCCGAGCACCAGCAGCGTCACGCCGAGCCCACCGGAACCGAGCGCCGCGATGAGCCGTCCGAGGATCAACTGACGGCGGCGGTCACCGCGGTCGGCCAGGGCACCGCTCAGCGGCGCGAACAGCAACTGCGGGCCGAACTGCGCGACGCTGACCAGCCCGACGACGAACGCGGACCCGGACAGTTCGAACGCCAGGATGGCGGCCACGATGTTGTGGATCCAGATCCCGGCGGTGGACAGCAGCTTGCCGGCGAAGAACGGCCCGAAGACCGGATCGGCCAGCAGCCGCCAGGGCCCGCGCGCCGCGGCCACGTCCGACGGTGCCGCGGGGGCCGGCCGTGCCGCGGGCCCGTCGGGCTGCGCCCGCCGGCCGCCACCGCCGTCCGTCGCCGGGTCGTCGCCGCGCCTCACGCGTCCCCCGTGACGCGGTCGAAGCCCTCGAGCAGCGCGGCGAGCAACTCGACCAGCCGATCCAGATCGACCGCGTCCCAGTCGGCCGTGACCTCGGCGAGCACCGCGCGGCGCTGCCGGGTCGCGGCATCGAGCACCGCACCGCCCTCGGCGCTCAGATGCAGTCGGGCCCGCCGTCCGTCGTCGGCGCAGGGGCGCTTGTCGAGCAGTCCGGCGGCCAGGGCCCGGTCGACGAGTCGGCTGGCCGTCGACGGATCGATGACGAGCAGCTCCGCCACGTCACCGATCGACGGCGCTCCGGGCAGCCGCTGGACCGCCCGCAGCAGCCGCAGCGTGCCGAGCTCGACGGTGCCCGTCCCGGCGGCGATCCGGCGGCGGTAGCCGGGCCGTTGCAGCACACGACGGACCGCCACGAGCGCGTCGTCGAGCGCATCGAGGTGATCGGTCGCCGCTGGCCGGGGTTCCGTCGAGGTCATGAAATG
>LFIK01000964.1_pt1 | contig 22357 bp, 13 predicted proteins | sample 643401 | NCBI WGS metagenome assembly LFIK01 (sample SAMN03777447, study PRJNA286221) | soda lake metagenome | biome: soda lake; feature: Kulunda steppe; material: water; isolation source: sample T5-Br brine of Lake Tanatar-5 | place: Russia: Kulunda steppe | collected 2010-07
GAATCGTCCAATAACCGGAGCTGCGACTCGATTGGGTGACCTGCGCCTGACGCTGATAGGTCCAAACCTCGCGGCCTGACCCATCACGAGTGGTAATATTCGGCGCGCCAAACGTCTCCAAGATTGCGGCTTTGGTCGTTACACCAACCTCCACATTCATCTGGACGTTGCCCTGCGTGAGATCGCTGTTACGGTCAGAAACCGGCTGAGGAGGCGTTACACAGCCAGCTAGCGCGACAGAAACGAATAAAATGATGGCGAATTTCCACTGTTTTGACATGACTACACTCTCTTAGCTGCGCGGCTTGCCCGCGCGTTTTGATTATTGAGTGGAGCATCAATGACAGATGCGACAGGGTGCGTCGGAGGAAAGTGTGGAGTAGTTCGGATTGCCGTGTGGCCCTAATCGCCCCGGAGAGATCGAGGGCTTGAGCGATTTCAGTGCCGGAGGCGTTTAGGACGTAGCGGCCGCACACATCACAAAGCTTCGTAGTACTGCCGAATTATGTCGGCCATCAGCCAAAATTTGGCTGACTGCCGTTTGTTTGACTTCGTATTCGGCCATCCAGGGCCTCCTAGCTAGTGATTGGGCATCACCGTCTAAGACGGCTAGCCGGCATCCTTTTTATTGGCGGGCAACATTCACTCAATAATTGCCTTGAGCAGTGCATCTCGGGCATCTGAATAAAACTGAATATCGATCTTGGTGGCCATATCATCGGATAGATCGAATAATTGACGCCGGCATGAGACAGGCATCAGTAGTGCCGTCGCCCCTTTCTCTACTGCGATTTCCGCAATGGTGACTGGGTTATGAATCGGCTCCACAGAGCCACCTAAATTAATTTCTCCTACAAGGATCAAACCGCCACGCACGCTTTTCTTCAATAGCGCTGTGCTCAATGCGACCAGAGACGCCATGCCGAGCTTGGCACCCGATTTGGAGGCATCGAAAGCCCGCAACTGAACCGTAAACTCATGGTGCCGCGGGTCCTTATCGCCTACCAGTTGCGCCGACCGAGCGTAGAGGTTTTGCTCCGCATAACCGATGCTTTCCTTGAACGCGGGCGGCACCGGCTTGTTCAGGACCTTGACGCCGGACCCTGGGCCTTCGTTCACCTCGATCCGGTATAGGCCGGGATGTTCCTCTCCGCCACCCGGAGAGATGGTCCATACCTGACCAGGCTCCAGGGGATCGTCACCTATACTGTTATCGCTCTGGAGTTCCGGAGTGGAAACAAACTTCTCGACACCGTCGGCGCCCATGACATAGCTGAAATGGGTATTTCTGAATTCAGCCGCACCAATCCGCCTCTGCTGTTCCTTCACCCGACGCCGGGCTTCCATGGCAATGCGAACGGCCCATTCGATATCTTCGTCCGAGACCTCATCGTCACCAGGATAAAGTAGTTTGAGCAGGCCGCTGACCGTTTTGTTGACCGCATTGGTATCCCGCCCAGACAGCGCGCCACCAAAAAACACTTTGTTCTGGATGAGGCTAACCCGGCTCTGATTGCGCAGCTGGCTCCAGCACTCCGACAGGAAATCGCTGACCAGGCCGAAATGGTCGGTTAACAGCTCCTTGCTTATTTTCGGCACGTCCCAGCCTGGCAAGAAGGCGTGGATACGGTCCATGAAGGCCGTATCATCCTTCATTTCCGGGGGCATGGGGCCGAATAGGTGGCCTATCCGCTGCTGATGTTCCACATCCACGTCAAAGTTACCCACCAGTACGATGCTGCCATCGGCCCGTATGTTTTCCTTGCCACGACTGAACTCACCCGACTCCATGTAGCCCTTCATGATGTTCACGCCATCCTTCTGGTCGAAGGAAATACCGGAAACCTCATCAAAGCAAACTACGTCGTATTGACAGACTAGTCCTCGCTGTCCATTGGCATTATTCACAAACATCCTGGCCACCGTGGCCTTGCCGCCTGATATCAGGTGCGCATAAGGCGACACCTGCTGGAATAGGTGGCTCTTGCCGGTCCCTCTAGGGCCAAGCTCGACCAGGTTATAGTTGCGTTCGACAAAGGGCACCATTCGCAAGAAGATTGCGTCCTGCTCTCGCTCGGACAAGCCACTAGCTTCTATGCCTATAGACCGTAGGAGGAATTGCTTCCACTCCACAGTTGAAAAGTCCTGCCTGGCCCTTGCCAGCGTATCCAGCACGTTCCGGTTAGAAAGCTGTATCTCTCGCAGAGCGGCAATCCCAAAGGGCCGTCCATTATTTTCTTGTGCGATCGCAGCGTCGTAGCTGAGGGTGACTTCCGCATAGAACCCCCCTGTTAACATCCGTTCGTGTTCATTGACGAGAGCAGGCGCAATGCGCACGTTATTCAACCGGAGACTCGGCAACGTAGCGATATAGGAATCGGTCTTTGGATCCAAACGCGCAGTAATCAGATCAATAATCTTAACTTCATCATTTTCTCTAGCCTGAGCTTTGAAAAGCTCTTCCTCACCGGCCTTGACGGTGCGGGACTTGAGCTGCCGCTGCACGATCTCCAGGCCTTCGTTGATCTCTTCTTGGTCAGTGCTTGCGCAATAACGCCCGAGCAGGAACTCGACCACATAGGTAGGTACCGGGAATTGGCGGCTGAAGGTTCGCACCAGGTCCTTTCGCACCAGGTAGCCATCCAGGGCCGCTGCGGCCTTTCTGTCGATATCGTCCAATTCCATTACTCTTGCCCCCCACCTATCACAGTGCCCGTCTGGGCAACCAGAGAATCATTTTCGTCGAGCAGAACAACCACCGCTTTCTGCCCTTCCAGATCTTCATCTTCGACAACCACGGAGGCGGTGCCATTAGCCTTAAGCGACTTCGAGCCGACCACCACACTGCTGGCCGCTTCACCCGGCCGGGTACGGATATCCAATGTGAGCCCTGAATAGTCGCCCGTCACCGCCACCGTGCAGCGCAACCCTTTCCACACCAGGTCAGTAAACTCGATAGCCCCTTGAGCGGAGGCGCCGCCTGCCACCACCAATTGGAGTGTCAGGCATTCCTGTAGGCTCAGGCCACCGTGAGCGTAATCCTCACCCTTCTTGAAACAACTAATGCCATCGGCCAGGGCAAAGTAGTGACTGGGGTTCCAGTACCAGGGAAAGAGTCGCTCCTGGGTTTCCGCACCGGCCTTCATCGCGGCACATCGCCCCCACTTGCTTTCAGCCAGTACGCTGGGCAGGTCAATTTTGGGTAGCCCCCCGGGCATAAGCAGCCAGCCGTGATCGGTAACGACGCGTACTCGCTTCCAGCCCGCCGCCAACAGCTCGGTAATGCGACCCTGCACTTCCTGCAAAAGGCTTTCCAGGTGTTTGGCCAGCTTCCAGCCACGGTCGTGACCTTCATGATCGATGTCGCCAAACTCACACCAGGCAAAACCCTCCCCCTGGCCGTCCTCTGTTCGATCCAGCAGCGTCCAGCCGGCGTCTTTCAGGAGTTTCTTGAGGTGATAGCCACCCTTGAGGGACTGGCCGGTCGCCGCCACGGCGGGTTCGAAGTCCGAACTGCTATCTTCCCCCCGAATTTTATCCCGGACTGGCGTCACCGCCGCCTTGCCAGTGGCGGTCACGCTGGGCAAAGCGGCCCAGGTGGGCGCCTCGTCTACATCCAGCCCTGCAGCTTCTAGCATCTCTGCCAACCGCTTGCCCGTATCAAAGCGCAGCCCATCGACAAAGAGCACGCATTCGCCGGGACTGGCCGGAAATGGGGGCGCTGTTGTGCAGGAGCCACCCGGATAGGAGGCACCATCAACGATCTTCTGCAGGTAGCGGGAGGACTCCTCCAGCCAGGGCAGGTAAACTGCCCGGACTGCCGTTGTAACAGCCTCAAAGTCAGACGTACTCTCCACTTCGGCCAAGGCGCGCGTTACGCCGTCATCCACTTTCCAGCCGGCGTTGGCATAGCCGTCCATCAAATCATCCACAGAGCCCGCCGCCAGAGGCGATTTTGCATAGTTGGCCATGGCGGCCAAGTGTTCCAGTGCAGACGCCAGCGGAGCTTCACCGAGCTCCGCCCATACCAGTGATCGCCTGCCGCCGTGTCTCTGTTCGAGCTCCAGTATTCTGGCCCGTGCTTGGTGCGCAGGAGCTTGGGCCAGAGCCAGCAAGTCACGGCGCAAGTGGTCTTCCTGGCCCTGGTTCCACTGAGGCCAGCCACCGGCCACGGTTTCATCGGCAAACAGATCAAAGGCCGGCGATTGGCATTTGCGAATTTGGGCGGGAATATGGGGGTAGCGGTGGGGCGCCTCGCAGAAACGTTGCCAAACCGCCTGCCAAGGCCCCTCGTGGGCCGCAAGCTTGGCGCACCCCGCTAGCACACCCTCATGCTGCGGGTTGAAAGCAAACTGGGAGGTGCATACCTCGACGAACGCCTGCCATTCGTTCTCATCCCTCGCGGCCTGGAACGCATCGCCCTGGTCCAGCCACAACAGCAAATCCCGGGTGGGGTCGCCGCCGGTTAACAGGGTATTGAAGTAGTCCTTATCCAGGCGCTTGCCCTTGAGTAAGTCGACGTCTACATCGAGTAGTCGATACAGCGCCAGTTGCATGGCATGCCGGGTTTCGCTGTCCTGCGCCATGTCCAGGCCAAGACCACCCTGGTCCGACTTCAGGTAGGCAAGGATGGTCCAGTCCTTGGCGTTCACCTGGGACCAGATCACGCCCCGGTATTGCAACTCAGCCAGCGGCTTGAGCGAGTCCGGGCAATCTTCCACCGCCCGCAAATCCTGACGGCTGACGCCGGGCAGGTAGAGAATGGGGACCATCCCATCTGGCAGGCACATATCATCCACCAAGCCGGCGATCACGCAGCGTAGCCAAATCGCCGGGCCGGTGCGTGTTTCAGGGGCATAGTCACCCAGTACCAGAAGCTCCGGCAGTTCCGCCTGAAGGACCGGAATAACCGCTCCCCATTGCCGGTCACGGTCTGGCCAGAGGATGCAGGCAGGGGCGACCTGAATGTCCGGATTGTAGATGCCGGCATCACGGATGGCCTGCAGGAGATGGTCCAGAACTCTCATACAGCAATACTCCAGTCTTGGTCAGGCCTTAGCACGCTCCCAGCTCCCACTTCTCTTCAAGAAGCCCTAGAAGCTCTTGTTGCCTGTTCGATACGATCTCGGGAGTCCATTCTTTTTCGTTGAGCACCTGAGTCGTCAAAGTATAAGAGCTAACGCCTGACCGCCCACGGAAGTAGGCATCTTTTTTCCGGTCAAAGTCATAGTTCTGAGCCTGAGAATTGCGTCGTTTGTTCAGCGGAACCAGATTGGCCAAGCGGTGAACCCAAGCTTCCCTTGCCTGAGCGTCTGGCCAATCTGTTTTCCACTGACTCTCTTCATTTACTGTTTGTGGCAGAACATGCTCAATGGTTAAGAGGCTCGCATCGTAGCTGGCCGCACCATCCGACAAAAACGAGTCCAAACGGAGAATCAGATAATTCCTCCTTCGAGCTGTGAGCGTGTAGATATCCCCATCCAGTACTTTTCTCATTTCCTGCTTTTCACCCTCAGTCAGTAAAACCGCCTGCACAGGGGTATCCGCGTTGTTATCTCCCATCAGTTCTGAGATCACAGTGGAATAGCGCTCGATCCGTTCATTCACATTCTTTGCGGTCAGATGCAGACACGCAGCAAGCCGCTCAAGCTTCTCCATAAACCATAGAACGTAGTCGGGCCTGTTCTTTTGTTGGGACAAGAAGAGCATGGCCGCTGGCACCCAGTCAGAGTTGTCGATTCGGTTCAGCCAGCGCAGGTAGGTATTAATCTTTTGAGCATCCACTTCGGCCTGATAGCTTGAAGAGCGCAGAATCGACAAGGCTTCTGCATAGGGTTCCAACACATCATCCACCAAAGCTTTAGGTGAAGACACCTGGGATAAAACGTGCTGTCGAAACTCCTCTAACAGAGCTTTCTTGGCCTTTTCGCGGGCGTAAACCATTCGAACGTAGGCGAAGAGGTCATTAAAGCCTGCACGGCCAAGCTCAACCTCCATGTCTTCCCATTTCTCGTTGTAGAGCTCCTGTTCCTCTGATGATTCAATCGCGCCAATGATGTCCGCTTTGATGATATCGGTAGGCTGCAAATCGAGGCCGCGGCTATTCATTACGGAGAAAACGCGAAAAGCTGACTGCTGGCTGGGTGTAGAGACTGCTACCAGGAAACAACGCTGCAGCAAAAAACCGACAAACCCCTCAAGTGATGGCATATCGCCACCAAAGGACCAATCGATCCGGCTCAACAGAAGCCGGGCATTAGCCTGAATGTTTTTCCGGGATTCGTTCTGAATAGACTCGGTATTGAGGTACAGCAGCTCGTCGAACTGGAGCGTTTGCACGTACTTGGCAAAAAATTCTTTATCCCGCTCACGAAGCGTAAGGCGCGGTTTTGCGGATAACCGCTCAAATCTGTTGCCTGCCTCGACAATATAGTTCTTGAGCAAGGCTCTATCGTCTGGGGCGGAGCGAGCTGCCAACGCGGCCAGCAGAATAGTCAGCGTTGTCAGCCGTTGTTGGCCATCAATTACCTCAGCCGCCGGTTTCCCCTCCTCCTTGATCAGTACGATACTACCGAGAAAGTACCCTTCATCGAGTTCAGAGCGGTAGAAATCATACAAATCATCAAACAGCTCCGATGCCTGATCGACTGTCCAGGCATAAGGGCGCTGGTAAGAAGGGATGACATACTCGAACTCTGAGCTGAAAATTTTGGCCAACGGATACTCAGCGCCACTGATCTTTTTCGCCATATCAGACTACCTTCGCTTTGTTGGTTTGGTCTCGCGCAGCCTGTTTTTCTGCCAGGCTCAGGTGATGATCATTGATCCGCTCGCCACCAAAGGTGTGGTACCAGGGTGCTGACTTCACGTCCTTGCCCCGGTCTTTTGTCCATTTGATGTTGGGTTTGTCCCGCAGGATGCCGGCGCCTTTCTTTTTCATATCCCCGACGGTCATGAAGGGGCGAATGTTGAGGCGCACGCCGTCGTTGAGGTCTGGCTCCCAGCCGATGGGTTGTTGTTCTATGGGCTTCCAGCGCACGAAGATGTCGTAGGGGGCTTCGCCTTCGAGAATCTGCTCCAGTTTTTTCTTCAGGGTTTCCGCAGCGGCGAGGCGTTCTTCGGCACCATCGATGCCGTTGTTCCTGTCCTGCTTCTGGCGGCCAATCCAGTCACCCAGATAGGTATAGATCAAGGTTTCCAGATTCTTGCGGTCGAGCTTGTGGTAGTTGACCAGAGCCGAGAAGCCATCGGGCAGGCCGTCCCAGATGTGCCAGATAAAGGGGCGGTTCTGGAAGAGTTTGCAGTGCGGGGTGAAGAACTTGTCCCGCAGCCAGGTTTCCAGGGTTTTGCCGGCGTGGTCGGCACTTTTGAGAAGTTCTGCCAGAACATCGGTGGACCAGGCATCGCCATAGGCAGCGGCCAGCAAGTTCAGAAGACGGTCGGCTGCCGAGGCCTCACCGCGCACCGGGGGAATACAGACAATGCCGTCTTCATCGGCGAAGGGCAGCAATTCCTCGCAGCGTTCAACCCATTCACGCTGCTCATCGGCCAAATCCATCTCGATATCCAACTCGGCGGGCCAGCGGTAGCCCAGCAGGCGTGCAACCCCGACTTGCAGAACCGTGTCGTCGGTGCGCAGCGGGCCTTCGGTTGTCCACTTTTGTTCTTCGTCCCACACGACGGAGCCACAGGGGTGGCCGTGGAAGATCCATTGGGTGGGGTCGTCGGTGTAGGGCTTGGGGAGACCATTAGGATAATTTTTCTCGGCTACTTTGGTCCAATGTTCGTAATCGAAAGGCACATTAATCATATACTTGGTTTGAACAAGTATGCTTTGATTGATTTTACGGACTTCAATGTTGTATTGAGGACTGCTACAAAACGCCCACAAGATTGGCAGTAGTCCAGGATCATTAGGTATTATGGCGCAACAGTTTTCGTCGTAAACCCGCCCGGAGTATATACTAGCTTTCAATTCACGCATCTTGCTTATACTGACACCTGGCCTCCCCCAGTTAGGGCGACCTCTTTGCCAATTTTGTGCTGCGTGATTTAAATGTTTAACGCTTTGAGCCAATTCGTGTAATTCGCCTAGACCATTTTCCCATAAAACCGCGTTTGAAAGCCCAGTTGAATGCAGAACTTCAGTTGAGCTGGTTTGAGAAAGCTCCCAAGCGCCACCAAATCCTGAGACTTCCCAGAATCTCCGAGTAAATCTATTCAACTCTCCTGTAGAAATACCCGAAAGAGCAGTGCAATATTCTGCCAAAAGCGGCAACTTGCTATGCTCTTCAAAAGTAACTGTTGAATCAGGGTTTTTTAGTTGACCAAGCTGATAAATCCTGGAGAGCTCAAAGTTTTTCAAAGAAGTTGCTTTCAGCTCAGGGCCTGCAAGTTCTGAACAATCTATGAATGCAACAGTCGATGATTCGGATGGCTCGGCATTTGTAAGTGTGTAAAGAGCAACAAATGCCCCGGCAGCCGATGCGCTATCGAAACCACCTTCACCAATACGAGCCACCAAATTCCATTTATAGTTTCGCAGTAACTTTATTCTGTGATTTTTATATCTTTTTAGATAAAGCCAATTCTGAGGCATTACTATTTGCGCAACGCCCTTTTTTCCAGAGAAGTCTAGTATGCGCTCAAGAAATACATTGGCCAAGTCATGACGGGCATCGTAGTGCACCTTTTCACAATGACTCGATAGCGTTTTTGATTGTTTCCCTTGGGAAAGATAGGGGACGTTTGTAACAATATAATCATAGGATTGAGTAAGAAGGGTCGCGGCTTTTACGACTCCTTTTGCCACCACTCCCATCTCAAATCGCTCATCATCCTTCTCACCCGCCAACGCTTCATTGAGCAAAGGCCCAACTTCTTCCCACTTCAATTCAAACAGCGAGCCATTACCCAAGCTCGCTTCCGGGTTGATCAAGCTACCCAGAACTGGTGCGTCCTTAAACTGCTTATAAATCTCTTCTAGCGCTATCTGCAGGTTGGTGTTGTCCCCTGCCAGTGCTAGCCACTCCTGCTTTTTGGCGCTGAGGGACAAACCGGAGCAGGCCAGGTGCAATTCCGGCAACGGGCGGTAACCCTCAGCTCCGGGGTATTTCCAGGCAGTCAGGGCCAACGCAAAAGCGGCAAGCTCCACGCAACGCTGATCCAGCTCCAAACCATGAATATTCTCTCGCAACACCGCATCCACGGCGTCCCGAGCGGACAAACCGTCACGCTCCATTCGCATGGGCACCAGCATCAGGAAGGCGGCCACCAGAAAGTGGCCGGAGCCGCAGCAGGGGTCCAGGGTTTTCAGGTCGGCTAGTTGTTCCGGCCAGGCATCGAAGGTACCGGCAGTCGGTGTCCAGGTTTCGTCCTCCTGTTTCACAAACCGCAGGTACTCCAGCGGCACACCGTGAATAGCGGCCTTCTGACGCAGTGCCTCTTCGCTTTCGGCGTGCATTAGGTCGCTTTCACTAAGCTTCCGTCCCGCCCACCAGGCACCGAGGGAGTTGTCCAGCAAAAAGCTGACCATGTAGGGCTCGGTGAATAGCTGGGTGACGGCGGGCAGTTCCCGGGCGCCGATTTTGACCTCGGACTTGTTGACCTGCTCCTTCTTTTTGGACTGCCAGAACTGGTAGACCCACCCCAAGCTGTCGGAGGCGGTGAACACTTCCAGCGGCAGGCCCTCGACCTGGCGCTCCAGCGCATGTTGGTGTTCCGGTGGCAGGGTGAGCATGAAGACTGGGGAGCCCAGCCGGAAGATCTGCGGCAGCATACGGGCCGCATAGCGGGCGGCCAGTTCCCAGCCATTGGTGGCGCCTTCATCGGCAGCCAGGTCTTCACACTCTTCGAGGGTGATGGCCACCGGTTCGTCCGGGTCCGGGTACATCAGCAGGCCGTTTTCCGCCAGGAAGCGGGCAAAAAGCATGCGGTGCCAGTGCTCGTAGGCGACTTCTTCCACCAGGCGATCCATGCTCTGAACCTTGCCGCCGTTGAGGGCGTCGCCCAGTTGGCGGCCATGAGCGCGCAGCTTTCGGCGCAGCGCCCGGTCGGTCCCGCTCAGGTGCGCGGCCGGTGTGGGGTCCGCCACGCCCAGCTGGTCCAGCGCGGCGCGGGCACCGGTTTCAGCGGTATCCCGGGCGGCCTTGACGGCACGCTCCAACTGGCTTCTCAGGGTCTTGTCGAGTGGCTTCACTCCATCTCCTCAATAATTGGTTCAGTATTGGCTCAAAATCATCATGCGAGCCAATTATGCATATTATTGGCTCGCAAATTGGCTCGCGAGCCCATTCCTGCGCTATTCGCGGCCCGGAAGCCAGCGTGCCGCACGACCTTTGCCCTCAAGGCGGGCCAAGCCATCCTCGCGTAATTCCTCCAGCAAGCGCTTGGCCATACTTCGGCTGACCGCTATTTTTTCAAGCATCTCGGCAATGGCCAGGCCCTGCTTCGGGTGCAATCTGAGCAACGTCAGCAGCTGTTCTCGCGGTGTGCCTGCCAAGGCGTGCGGGTACTTTTTGCGGATTTCCGCTGCCAGGCGCCAGTGACTGCGAGACTCTTCACTGGCGGGTTCAGCCAATCCACGGCCAGCCAGGGTTTCACATACGCCTTCCAGACGGGCTTTGGTGATTCGAGTCACTGCGGCCAGTTCAACTGTATCGGCTGTTGTCTTACGCCAGAGATGACGCAGCACGAGCAATTCATCCATGTTCAGCGGTGGCTTTGATGCGTCCGCCACCAGCATTCGAAAGTCAGCATCCAGAGGTGATTTGAGCAAGGTCACGGTCACCGACTCACCGATTTCCTGGATGATGGGTAGCCGCTTGCCCTCCATTAGAAAAGCACTGAACATGCGCCCAACTCCCAGGTTACTGCGGTTGACCAGTCGTAAACGGGTCAGTGCTTCCACCAACAGCGGGTTCCGTGCGGCGGGCTGGTGATGCAGAATGTTGTCCGGGGTAATGCCCGCGATAAAACCGCCGTTATTGCTGATTTCCATGCGTTCACCGAAGAGCTTGGTCATCACCGGCCCGGCAAGCCGGTAATCGGCATGGCAGAACGCATTCATCAGGGCTTCACGCACCGCAATTTGCGGATATTGGTTGTATTCAAAATGGTAAAACCCTTGCTTTGACGTGGTCAGCGGGTTGTAGGGGTGTATCAGTGCTTCCAGCCGCTCGATCGCCTGGGGAATGCTGGTGACTTTGTCTTCACGCAGGTCGTAGTCCGCGTCGGATGTCATGTGCAGAAACAACCAGTAATGGCCGGGCAAGTATTGGCGAATCGCGGTTTCGCTGCCGGCAAGCATGACGGCGGCTTTGGTCAGCTTGCCATCGGGCAATACCCCGAGCGCCTGGAGGAGCCGTCGATCCTCCAGTTGCAGGAGGTCACCGGGCGCATTCTCCTGTTTGGCCAGGTTGCGCAAGGTTTCCATTGCCGTAGGTGAGAGCACCTCTTGCAATGGGGCGCTGATGATTTCGGCGCTCAAGTCGGTTTCACCGGTCTCCACAGCGATTTTACGACGCAGCGTGCCAGTCAGCGGCTGACAGTCTTTACCAATACGCACCGTGCCGCGGCCCTTACTATCCGTATAGGGGGGCAAACCCGGGTGTACCTGCATCAGCAGAAGACGCCCGGTTCCCTCTGGGACAGAAAGCGTTTCAAAGACGGGCATAATTTTTGGGTCTGTCTGGTCGTAAACCGCCTTTTTCAGCAGGTTGATGTCGATTTCCGGAGGAACGCCGATAATGGCACTCTCACGCCCTTGGGACCGGTCGGCCACCCCAAACACCACGGTACCGCCGCCGCCATTGGCCATGCATACGGCCATTTGGACCACGGTTCTCACCGCTTTGTCGCGGCTTTGCATGTCCCACTGCTTGAAGTCGAGATCCTGGTCTTCCAGGTCCTCGGCTATGCAGTGCTCCAGTTCCGGGAGCAGAGACTCTATTTCCGCGGCAGTCCTCATGGATGAAGTCATTCTCCTTATTTAACTGGCTCTTTATTCGACGGAAATTGGCCCGTCTGGAAGCGCAGCCTTGAGTTGTTGCTTCACTTCCTCGGCCCAGGCATCGATGTCTGCGTCAGACTTCAGCGTGCGGCGGGGTACATGAATAAACTGGATCTCCGGCTCGCAAAGCTAGGCTGCCGCGACGGCCACATTGTCAAAACGGCTGGGAATTGCCGCTACGCGATCGGCAAACATGGCAATAGCGCACTGATCCAGGGTATTTAAGACCTCTTCAGTGGATTGAAGCGCAACCTTGGGCTGATCGGCCAGAGTCAGACGCTGATCTGCCAACAGCTGGTTTCGCTGTTCGGGCTCGAGTTGTTGCCAGTTGCCGTCATCAGCCAGGCGCGCCATGCCTTTTTTGTGGCGCTTCTGGTAATCCTGGTCCAGTCGATTGAGTGCATCCCGGAGAGCCTGTGTCAGACTGGTAATGAGTGGGGCCACCGGGTCAGGGTCGGTCAGCAACTGTCGCTGCTGTTCAATAGTTTCTACCTGAGCCCGGAAGACATCGGCATCGTCGAGCCCGCCGGCATGGGACATCAGTCGGTTTAACACCACCCAGTTAGGCCAGCGCTGATGAATGCACTCCGAGAGGTGCTCCCAGGTCTCGATGTTCGAGGCCAGCTCTTCGCGCCGGTTATAGAGCGCCACCAATTGCTCGTTACCGGCGGCGAGGCGAATGTCGTCAAGGAAGGTGGTATCTGGGCGCTCCGGCTTGGGAGCCTCTCCGCCGGCCTCGTCAGCCAGGTTGGAAAGCTTCTGCAGGAACTGGGGCACATACGCCAGCTCCTCACCCTGCTTTGCAGACAAGCCCACCTTCTGCAGCAGCTTACGGATTTGAATGCGCTGAAGGGTAGTGACGGTGGCTGACTCTACTTTAAAAAGCGTTCTGCCAATGCTCTTGCGCTCCAGGCTGGAAGGTTCAAGTGGTTGGCCGCGTTCATCTTGGGCGCGGATAAGGCCAGCCACCAGCAGGGCCTGGAGGCCTCCGTCCACGGCGTCACGGGACCAGCCATAGGGAGAGGACTCAAAATGGGTGCGAATATCCGCGCCTTTTTTGCCACCGGCGATAGCTCCGAGAATCGCTTTGCACACCGAATTTTTGCCAGGTTCACCATCATCACCCACGGCTTTGAGGGCATCCGGGGCACCTTTTTGGGCCTTTTCGTAGACTTTGGACCAACCCGCATGGTCGGCGGTATGAAAATCGGGGTAAAGCCGCTGCAGTGCATTGTTGGCGGCCTCCAGGATCATCTCTTGGAGATCGTTGCCCAGAATCTCATTACCACCCCCCTGGAAAACACGGGCGCCGGAAAAGGCTTCGTTCAGCAATTCCCGGATATTACTTTCCGCAGTCTGCTTGGTCGTCTCCATGGAAGCCCAGGCCTCTGCGCCTTCCGGGGTATTGGGGACGCCCCGCTTATCCAGGGTTGCGCTGGCGGCCTTGTAGTCGATTAAATGATGCCGCAGGTCATCCGCAGAGCGTTTGGGGATGAACACGAATACGGTGGGGGATTGGTTACCGGCTTGCCGCGCATCGGCACGCACGGAGTTCTCGTCGCCGCTCCACCCATCCCGAACCCAGACGTAAATGCGCCCATCCGCATCAGCTGGCAAACCCGCATCGAAAACCAGGTCGATATCGCGAGTAACTTTCGAATGCCCCTGAACCAACGATAACTTGCGGACTACCTCCCCGAAGGTCCGGCGGATACGGTCATCTCGCTCGGCATGGATGCGATGCGCTTCGCTAGATAAAGCAGCGCGTTGACTGAGGAATTCATCTGTCCAAGCAGCGCTCTCTTCAGTCTGAATTCGATACTCATCACCAACTTTCATCAGTAGCTCGCAACCATCGAGCAAGCCTGGGAGTTGACTGCGCAGAATACTGCTCCCGCCCGCCAGATCTTCGACAAGCAAGTCGGCAAGGGAATCTATGGTTGCACGGATGCCAATCTCATTGTTTTGACTGCCGAGCTTGTTGATCAGGAACACCAGGCCGCAGGCACGGGCCATAAGTCGCTCGCTATCCGACCCCTTGATCCAGCCGATGGTTTGCTCATGGACCTTTCGAGGCAGAATACGCGACCGAAGCAGTTTATCGGCGGAGTCAAAATAGAGATAATCCGCGGGCACAACATGGCCAATCGGCTCTCCCAGGTTAGTCTGAATGACCTTGTGTACCATGCTGAGCTGGTTACGCAGCTGACTGTCCGTACCCGTTTGATCCAATACGCGCAGAGTGCTTTCCCAAAAACGTCTGCGCACCGGCAAGATAGGATAATCCTGTGCGAAATAAGGCAAATCATCTTGGCGATGAGCAAGGGTAGTCCCGGTCAGATGCCTGGAGATTTCCCCCAGGTTGGTTTGCATGATCTTCTCAATAGGGGCCTTGGCTTCCGGCTTCTTGGCCAGGATGACTTGGCGGATCACGGCATCAACATCCGCGTCTGATAGCTCGACAGGGACGGTGAAACGGCCCTCGAGCTTTTTTAGGTTACTAGTGCCCGTAACCGCGGTCTGACCGGTACCAATGAACAGGAGCTTGCCAGAGAAGTTCTTACAACATGCCTCTACCACTTCCTGGACGGCAATTGAGCGCTGGCTATCTTCTCCAATAAATTGCTGCACTTCGTCGAGAACAACTAATGTCAGCGGAAATTTGTCATCCTGCGTTAAAGCCTGCCGAATGGCCTTGAGCATTTCATCGCTGGAAATATCTTGCACATAAGGGTAAAGGTTGTTTAGCGTTTCGACGCAAGATGCTGGGGAGGCAAACAAGGTGGGTTTCGATTGCACCAGTGCATTATGCAAACCCTCCGCCACATAGAAATTATCCAGCTCTTCATTCCAATCAAAGCCGTTAGCCTCAACATACTGACGCACTTGATCGTGTATGCCCTCTTGCTTAAGCCACATCACAAATCGAGCAACCGGATACTGCTCTGGTAATCCCACAGACTTAAATAGAATTCTAAGCAAGGCAAGGCGCACACTACCGCTAGCGCCGGAACCCAGAGTGCCAGACGCCGCATGTAAACCACCGTGGCGTTTTGCTTGGGTGCTGAGATCTATCAGCTGATCGTTGACGACCTCGGGCAATTGGGCAATTCCCCGGGCCGTGGCTCCATCTTCAAAGACAGTATCCACCCACAGCGCCCGTAGGATTTTGACCAGATGGGATTTGCCGGAGCCATAGAACCCGCTTACCCAAACTGCTGGTTGCTGGGCCTGATCAATATTTTTGAGGTAAGTCTCAAGGATGTCCGAAAGCCCCTGCTTGTACTGGCCTTCACAAACAAAAGTCTCCAGCTCGTAGCGAAGAACCGCCAAGGCATGGCTTGTCGCCTCATCATTGACATTTGCCACCCCGTCGTTGACCAGCCTACGCGCTGCTGGATCTTTCTGGTAAATATCCCGATTCTTCATTAAAAGCCTCTTTTTCAGAATTCCCTGCCCGCCGTAATTGGTAGAGCGAGGTAGTTCCACCCGTCGTAGCCATCCAGCAAACGATAGTTATTGTTTTCGTAACTCCCAGGGAAAAAAACCAATAATCTTCCGGGCACCAAAGGCGCCAGGTGATCAACTACATCCTTTACTTTAAGCAAGCCAAATAAGGATCCAACACCCTGAATCGCCAACACGGCGTTTTCATCAAGCTCGTGACCAACCTTGAAGCGCTCGAATTCATCGATAATGTATCCGAGATATTTTGGTAGGACCGTGGCGAGTAAATGCGGCTTCTGGAAGTAACTTTTTGCATAGCGTTGATTGCTGAGCCAAGCAGGAAATGTATCCGTCAAATCGAAAAGTGCCCAGTCGTGGCCTGCACGTTTCGTGGCAAGCTCAAACTCATCGACTCGAGCCCGTAGCCAGCGCTCATCATTTTCGTCGTAAACACAAAAAATCACGCGTTGCGCAGCGGCTGCATCTGCCCGCCATGGGATGGCGATATGCCTGCCATAGGATTGCGCCAAGCGTTTAACTCTGCTCACGCAATAACTCCTGCTCTTTTTCATTAATCAGACCGGGGAATAGCACCTCGATGACATCACCTACTCGTTTAAGCCTTATCCAACCCTTGCGCGAAGCTTCCTCGGCAAGCTCTATAGCTTTTGCGCGCGGACAATCGACCAGTCTCATGTATTCAGTGCCAAAGAGCTCACTTCCGCGGCCGCCGCGTAAGTAGCCGAGCAAAAGTGCATAGGAAACATTGCCAACACTTGGGGTGGGATGGGTGCGAATTTTCCGCGCCCGGCCGCTCAAGTGTCCGGATTTGGTCCAGCTTGAGTTGATGTTCTGCGCCGTTGATTTCAATGTGGCGCTACTGAAGCGGTTGGGTTCCTGACGATCGATAAACTGCTCCAGAGCATCCCTGCTAAGCACTGCCCCGCACGGGTATTCCAAAACGAGGGGTGCCGTGGATCTAAAAATGGAGTCTCGGGCATAGGCACAAAGCGCTGCTAAAATTGGGCGGGCCGATTCATCCCGACTCCAAAAATAACATAAGCCTCGAAAGAGAATATGGGTGGTGTCCAGAGAATAGAGCTGTGATAGGTGACGGTAAGTCAGCCGACGAGTTTTACCTGACCGTTTAGACAGACAGTTATCCTCCTCAATAGCACGAAGATAATCGGCTTTTGATGCCTCGGTGGAATCGACGTAGCTGAGCAGCATTTCCAGCTCATCTAGCATCATGGTGCGCGCTGTGTGCACACCCCCCCGATCGAAACTGAACCCAAAATCAGTCCAGGATTTTTGATTACCGTTATCTGCGGACACAGGCGTTATCAACTCCAACGTGACGTGGTTTTTAACTACTCAAGTAATAATGCTTCCAAGCATCACGCATCTAGTGATGCGACGTGCCTTGTAATGCGATCAATCGACACCTTTGTGTTTCCCAACCGGCATCTAGTCTAACAGCCCCGACCCGCGACACTCTGAAAACCTCTCCCCAAATAATTCGCCTCCCAACTCCCATCTAACACACGCCGAGACGCCGCGCTCACTTCATCAGCGAGCTCCTGGCGCTCAAGGCCCAGATCGGCGGACAGTGCAGCCCCTGCAACAATATGATATTCGGCAGCGTCGGTGAGCTTGTCGCGATCAACTGACAACTGCTCCAGCCACCCACATTCAAGATGCATACGCATCGTGGCGATGCCATCAGAGGATTCCGCCCCTGCGGCTTTTCCAGCCATTAGCGCAGAGACTAAACAGATTAAGACAGTCGTTCGTTGCTTCATAGCACTAGGTCATCTCTTTGGTCACGGCATGTTCTTCTCGAATCTGTTCTCCGACATTATTGACAGCTCGATCATCCTCGATGTTTTCTGGACGGACGATCTCGCCAATCACATCGGCGTCAAACGCAAGACCATATGCAACGGCCAATCTCCCAAAACTCGCCTCATCAACCCCCACTACCTCAAGGTATTCGGGCAATGGCAATTGCTCCATTCGTGTTGCCCACGCATCATTTCGTGGTGGAAAGAGATATGACAAGGCTTCTTGGTAGAACTCACACGATGCACCACCGCCGGAAACAAACACGGGCAAACCCTCGTGCCAAGCGGGCGATGTCGGATAACGATTAGTTTTCGTGTAACGGAATTCGGCTGACCATGACTCTTTAACTTGTTTCCCAAACTCGGTGTCAACCTGTCGCAACTCATCAAGATTGGCACCAAGGGCGTTCGCAAACTCGTCATCACTAGGAACTGGATCTTGTGGGGATAGGTACCAAGGGTTTTCCGATTTAATTTTGCTTAGCCGCTCCTCAACAAGAAAACGCGTACCTAACGAGGCGACTTTTCGGGCCAGTATAGGATATCGATGCGTGTCTTCCTCGTTATCAGAAACGACATTGAATAGCGTTACATCAATCGTTCCCCCACCTATGTCAATCAGCGCATGAAGGTCTTCTGATTTCCTTGGTGATTGCACATAAGAGCTTACTTGAGCGGCAAATTCGGGAAACGCCCGAACCGCATCCGGGTGAATATAGGCAAAACCGTTAGTGTCTTTCTCATAAATGTCGGTTTGAGTCGGCAACTTAAAGGCAACCTTCGCTTTTTTAATGGTAATTTCACCATCGTGACCGCTCAGACGCCATGCGGCCAATGCAACCGCGCGATAGGTTTCTTCTAACTTACTACTAAGCGCATTGTCAGTGGGCAAGCCAATGTTGACAAACCAGTCGAATTCGGTACCACGGTAGGTATCAGCCTTTTCCTTAAATAGCCAGCCGCGTGAATGCCGGAACAACAGTGCCAGATACGCAACCATACGGACTTTGTTTTCATGGCTCCTGTTACCCCGCAAGAATTCAATTTTTAGGTCATCGAATATCTGGTCATCTGATCCTGCATCACCAACACGGCATACGCCATTTTTATCTATAACCAATCTGACTGGCACGGTATATCGATCGATGCCATTGCCCTCCTGCAGAGGAACGGCATAACGCACCCTTTGCTCCCCTAACACAACCTTTGAGTGGCAAGTACCAAAGTCAACGCCCACGATCAACTGAGCTTTCGAACCATCGGGACTTCCATCTGGCAACTGAACTCGATGCTCGCTTTGGAATACTAACTGCTGACACCCCGAATCCCGCTGTGATAGATTAATGGCTGTGGTAGTGGTATCAGCGGGCTGCTTGTTTGTTCGCTCTCGAGCGACCTTAGTCTTAGTCGTCCGCTGGTCACGCGACGATATCTCCGATTCCATACCGCCCGTATCATTTTGGCCTGACTGCCTCGCCTTCCACATTTCTTCAAGCCTGTCTTTCCATGACATAACGCGTCTCCCTCTGTCGTCAATTCACGCGTATTACGCCCATACAAACGTCACGTGAATGACTCGTCATATTCGATCGGTGTTCGAGCTTTTCCACTTGCATATCAAACCGCTCCTGATTTTTACGGATGCGCCCCTCTTCGGCCGCGATAAGCCCGACGCGCCCTTTGGCCTTGTGTTCTTCGAGGACCTTTTGCCGAGACTGGATCAGTCGATCCCTATGCTTACGGGCAGACTGGATCTGAAAGTCGACGCGGTCGCGGTTGGAATTCTGCCTCTCTCCCCTCACCCGTTGGTAGTCATCATCAATGACGTCATCGCAAACGCCCAAGGCTTCTTTGAGAAACTGAACATTCACTTCATTCTTTACTGAAAACCAGTCAATGCCATTAACCCGGCTATAATTTACCAGTCGCATAGACTCCTCGGCATTTAGGAGAGTGCCTGACCCTATGTGCTGTGCACTCGCTCGCAGCTCTTCTTCAACCCTAAGGCCTTCAAAAGTCCAGCGTTTGACGACAAAGCCGTAGATACCTGGCTGGACCTCATCTAGTTCACTAGCGTCAACCGAAATAGCTATTAACGGATAAAACGACTCATCCTTTGACTGCAAATCCTCGCTAATGAAGCGCACTAATGGGTGAAACTGACTAATACACTCCACGCGCTCATTCGGTTGCCGGACTTTATTTAGGAACTGACAATCGACTGCTAACTGACTAACTAGATTAGTCTGGCCAAACAGTTTTTTCTTTCTGATAAACTCGTCGAAACGTCCCCTTAGTTTCGATGGCAGCCCGAGCCGATACAGGATCGCACCAGATTCATTTTGCTGATCATCTTTAATTTGTTTTAACTGATGGCCATCTGCATGACGGTCTAAGTAATCTTTTACGAATGCAAACAGATCAGACTCGGTAATCCGCTTGTTGAAGTCATGTGCAGCCTGTACCTGCTCAATGATATAACCACTATGCGCAATCAGATGAGATGCTTGCCGCTCAAGCTCTTCCTCGTCATGACGGATTTGCTCAACGGCAAGAGCAGTCCTCTCAATGCGTTCCGCTTCCTGTTCAGGAGATAGCTTATTACGGATTAACTCTCCGGTTAGCTCAGCAATCTTCTCACCAAGGATAGCCTCCATTCCACCAAGTGCCTTTTCGAAAATCTTTAGTCTTTTGTAAAGGCGATCATAGATACGCTGATCAATGGTGTCGTTGTAATACAGGTTCCATATGCTTATTTTTTTAGCTCTCTGACCAATTCGATCGATACGCCCTATTCGTTGCTCGACTTTCATTGGGTTCCACGGTAGGTCATAGTTGACAAGCACACGTGCGAATTGAAGGTCTACCCCTTCACTCGCGACCTCGGACGAGAGTAAGACACTCTGATCGGGATTATTTTTAAAGCGCTCGATTACTTCACTTTTAGACTCTCGCATACCGCCCATTAACAATTGACTACCAATCTTTGCTTCGTTTAGCCGTTCATGAAGGTAAAAAAGCGTCCCACGAAAGTAGGAGAAAACGATGATTTTTTCACCCGGATGCTCTTTTAAATAATCGCTTACAAGCTTTTGAAATCTATTGTATTTTGAATCATGCGCCCTTAATTCATGGAGTTTAATATCACCAAGGCCATTATCTCGAACCCACTGAATCAGTGGCGCTGTATCGGAACAATCTTCTTCCACATTTTGCCCTGAGTCTTCGTAGGATTGCTCAGCGGCATCCGGCTTACCACCTTTTAACCATGACTGGGCTGCAGCGTACATGGAACTCGAGAGTTGTCTTTGCGGCAGTGCAAGGAGGAACCCCTCATTAATCTCCGAATCGCCCGCATAATCACGAACCGCATCCGTCACCGCATTATAGAGCTTACGCTCAGGACCGTCGGGTGGTAGATCCACGAACTCAGAATGGGGCTCTCTGACAGTCCGCCATTCAGTTACGTCTACTTTGCGGGTTCGATTAACCGCATGACCTAGGAGGTTAATACGCTCGATGCGGTTTGCTATATCGATACGTTGCGACCTATCTGAGAGGTGGTCTCTATCGAATGGCAATTGCATAAGCTGCTGCAGCTGCCGGTTTTCAGCGAGCAACGGATGCCTTGCCGCTTTACGCAGAGTCTCCAATATCGTATTGCCATCGGCCCTTTTATCTAGTGCCAACCCGCGCGCTCGCATGAGCGGCTCATTAGCATTCAATACTTGCGGGAAGACCTCCTTGACGTCAAAGGAATCGGGATCGACCAGCTGCAATAAATGAAACAGATCATCACTCTTCAAATTGATCGGGGTAGCGGATAGCAGGACAACATGCTCACTCACATCACGCAAAAGTGCCCCGAGCTTTGCGGTCTGACTCTCCGGATTTCTCAGATAATGCGCTTCGTCCACTATCAGTAGATCCAAAAGCGAGTCATCATCCGCTTTCGCCGCAAGAAGCTGCGCGAGCTGCTTACTGGCAGATGGCGGACGATCCTCCTTCTCCCAGTAACGCCGCGGAGGCCTGAGGCCCTGAAAGCTGCAAACGTAAGCTTTACCATCAGGTGTTTCATGCTTTGGCCTACTCAGAACATCTTTCAGCTGTTCCGCATTACAAATCTCGGCATCAACCGCAAAACGCTTACGGAGTTCATCACGCCATTTCTCACGAAGCATAGCCGGGCAGAGAACAAGCAAGCGTCTGGCGTCGTATCGAGAACGAAGCTCAGTCCAAATGAGCCCAGCCTCAATGGTCTTTCCAAGCCCCACTTCGTCGGCGATCAAAATGCCTTTGGCGGGAGACTCAAGGAAAGAAAGTACTGGCTTAAACTGAAAGGCTAGAAACTCCGTATTGGTTGTCTCCATGCTATAAACAAGGTTTGCCAGGCGACCGCTTAGCTGTATTTGAGACAAGTTACGACGTAAATCGCCAACGCGCCCGAAGCTTTTTCGTTCCAGCAAGTCCCATGGGTCTCCCTGGCCATCAGGAACTAGTTCAAGCTCATATTCAGGCTGATAACTCTTCCCATCAGGAAACATTACTTGGTATTTCTTAGTCCCAGCCTGCTCTCGGATTTTGCCGGTAATAACACCAGTACGCCCCGGATCATTTCTCAATCGGACCTGACTGCCTTCTTTGAGTACCTGGGCTTCAATCATCGGTAATCACCGCCGAGCTATAGGTTTGATGTTTCTTTTAATTTCAATTTGCGCCGAGCCTTGGGGGAAATTGCTGGCGAGGATAACCTTCATCACCTTCGATGAAGCCATCACTTCCAACAGACACCTGCCCCAACCAGCCACATTCAAGGTGCATACGCATCGTGGCGATGCCATCGGAGGATTCCGCCCCTGCGGCTTTACCAGCCATTAGCAAGTAGGCTAAACAGATTAAGACAGTCGTTCGTTGTTTCATATCAATCCTTTGAAAGGCCACTCCCTTTCGAACGCTAATTCGATAGTGCCAGATTTTTTCCATGAGCACACATCGGCATCTGCATCCGACGTTATTTGTCGCATCTGCGAATTATTTTTGCGATATGACAACCGTA
>LFIK01000966.1_pt1 | contig 22329 bp, 26 predicted proteins | sample 643401 | NCBI WGS metagenome assembly LFIK01 (sample SAMN03777447, study PRJNA286221) | soda lake metagenome | biome: soda lake; feature: Kulunda steppe; material: water; isolation source: sample T5-Br brine of Lake Tanatar-5 | place: Russia: Kulunda steppe | collected 2010-07
ACACACATATACACACCTTCTTACGTGCAGAAGCAATGCACAAGCACACACATTTGTGTGCACCTACGCACTCACTTGATTGCAATGCCCTCTACAGCCTCGGCTCTCCTAGGCACTGTCAGCATGAAGCGGGAGGTGAGGACGGTGTTGTAGGAGGGTGCATTGGGAGGGGCCTGCAGGCGTGGGACAAAAGACAGCATTTGACGATGTTGATTGGCCCATCAATGGCAGTGGGATATGCTGGAGGTTGGGGAGGTTGCAGTAGGACATGGCTGCTGGCATGTACAAGAGCCCGGCTTGGCGCTCTGTTGAGGCCGCTTAGTCTTTCTGAAGAGCTGCACAAGGCATGCTGGCGCGATGCCTGCCGGCAGAGAGCATGCTGGCACATGAGGACATGGCTGCTGGCACGCCTTCCGGCACATTTGAGTGCGCATAAGTGCAAATTACCCACAAGCTTTGCCTCTTGACTCCCACCAACCTACGGGCTGCCATAAGTCGACACGAACTAAAATGGGAGAAAAACGGTCATGTGCAGGTCACCAAGTTAGCCGGCAGTTGAAATGGGCTGAGTGTGGATCCAGGGATGCGCTTGTGAAGTTGTCAGATCTTGCAAACTTTCAGTGCAGGCACGCCTGATAGTGCAGTTTTCAAGGCACACGCAAATCTGCCAATGGTCCCTTCCAGTCTTGGGACACTTCTCCCTCTGGTATACTACAAACTTCACCCATTCGGGCTTGTCCGGTATCTCCTCCATGAAACTAGTGAACATTGCATTCCTGACTACAAATGTTTGCTTCTTTTCAGACTTTTTTGCCATCTTAACAAAAGTTCTTGACAAGAGTGGTCTAAGGTAAAGGTAGCGGTCAATTGCCGCTAGGAACGACGTTAGGATTATTGGATCGATAAGAGAAGACAGTGCAAGTGAAAGGAGGATTTCGTCAGTTTAGAGGACGGAACATAATAATTACGTCACCGAAGCATCCATTGGCACAAGGATGACGGCAGCGATCAAGTTGAGCAGTTGCTGGACCGCATCGATGAAATTAAGCACCATGAAGGCCAGAGCAACATGCAGAAGAAGGAGCACGGAGTTCGCCGCAAGACAGATGAAGAAATTCAAAAGGAGATGATGGGAGACGGATGGAACCCTTTTGAATTTGGATTGGCATAAATGTAAATTAGATATAGACTTCAAACACAAAACGAATACATGGGTCGGATTCGGACTATAGAGCGTAACTTCTGAAAAACTTTTGAAATTTTATTTAAAGTTAATATAAGATTAAAATTTTTATTCGGACCATTCGCACTTAAAAAAACACGATAAACGTAACATAATGACCGCCATTCGCACTAGGCAGAGGCAGGGAGTTTGATGCCCGCAAGATTGCTCCTTTGATTTCTTGGCTAGGACTTCGTCCCTGCATAACGGGCTAAAGAAGCACATGTGGAGCTCATTTCACTGACTCCATTGACCGAATTCAGATAACGAGGACCACTGCCCTGGCTGCTGCCAATGCTTCTGCTGAACAGCATGCAAGCAAATTTGTCCACGCGCACATGAGCTTGCTGCTTGCATGTATACAGTTTGTGCACATATGCATGTGCCTGCATGCTAATGTGCGTATGTCACATACGGTATGCGCTTATAAAAGGGGTTGCATGGGTGCATGTGCAGGCAGGCAGGCACTGTGTACACAAGCTCCCAGCTCATTGCACACATCCCCATGTGGTCTCTCTCCGCAGGAAATATGCTCCCTTGTTCTCACAAACAGGATCTCATGATGTGTCCGCTTTTTTAAAACAGAACAACCATAAACTTCCTTTTTTCCTTTATGAATTAATCGCTTTTTATGAGCAGGCTAGCAGTCGCAATTCTTGACTGAAGGCCTTATCCTTGTAAACCTTGTTAACCTTGTACGCAAGCTCCCAGGCATGTACGCACTTAGGAAGAAATGCACACAGGCATGCACAATGCAAAACACGCATGACCACATGTACACATCACATATATGCGCGAACATGCACGAATAAGCGTGCGTGACCGCGCAACACACGCACACACACACGCACACATACACACACACGTGCACGAACACACAGGCATGCACATCGAGCGTGTGCACGCTTGCACATCGCATGCCTCGGCACGCACACGCGCATGAGCACATGTCGCACACACCTTGCACATGCACAAGCACATAAACATGCACACACGTCACTTGCACATTGCCCGCAAACATGCATGAGTACATGCAACTCACACAACACACAAACAAACTAGTGCACGCCTGTGCACGCATAGAGACATTTACAATGCACACACATACATTCACACACATGAGCACACATACCACACACACCTTACACACATGCACGCACGCAGGCGCACGCACAGGCATGTATGTACAGACATGCGCGCACAACACATCTCAAGCACATTCCATGCGAGCATGCTCAGTGCACACACCACACAGGTACAGACACACAGGCGCGCTCCCTCGGGCATGCACGCGTCACGTGCATTCAAGCACAGCAGTGCTTGCTCCAAGACTGCTGGTATTGCATGTGCATGGACGGACTGCAGGGGGGGCGGCAGGGGCTGACAGGAGACTGGTCAAACACCGGGAAGCCAGACACAATCAATAGCGCCATGAAATACGCATCTTTCGCTTGCAGCATCTTATTCGTAGGCTCTAGCATTTAAGGTATAGCCTAGCTAGGCGATATTTGGGGAAAAAGCTTTTTCCCGGGGGGGAAAACTTTTTTGGTTTATTCGACTAGTCCCCCCCCCTAGTCTTTTTTAAAGTCTTTAAAAGTTTTATTCCTTTTTTGGCCCTAGTGCGAATTAAAGTATCATTAAATTCTTTTCTCTTTTTAATTATCTTTAAAAGACCATTAAACACGTCGATTACGCCTAGTGCGAATCCAACCATGATAAGTATTTAACTAGGCGCAGCTGCCAAGCCGCGGGCCTCATAGACAGGTTTCTGAAGCAGGTGCAGGTGCATGCGCGCACAAGCTTGCCTCAAAGACAGGTTTCTTAAGCAGCATGCAGGCAAACTCTAAGTCCCATAACCGGAAATAGGGACATTCAGTTACAGGAAATTGAGTGGCATACTGTCAGTGTCGCTGATCCAGCGCGGATGAAGTGAAGCTTTGGGACAAAGGACCGATGTTACCTTGAAAGAAATCTTCCAAAAATTAAGTTATTGCTTTAAGATCGTATAACGTAGGTTCAGTCTTGAACCTTCAACCGGCCGGAAGCTGTGCGATTGCACTTCAGTGCATCCCGTATTCCAAGGATTAAAAATTGCTTTTGAAAGGATCATATTGCATGCGTTTCAAGCAGCATAGGTTCCGTGCAGAAGCTTTGTCCGGAACTTTGTAATGCACTTCAGCGCGCGCATTCCGGAGTTCATATATGATCAAAATTTTAAATGTGGATTGCAGTTCATATAACATGCGTTCAAGCAGCGTTGGTTCCGTGCTGAAGCTTCGACTAGAAGCTTCGCGATTGTCATCTCAGCGTATTCCGCATTCGTGGACATAATATGCATTTGAATGCTGGAGTTAAAATTGTTGTACTTGTGACACCGTTTCAGACGGAGTCTCAGGGCACCAGTCCGTGCAATATCCGAGGAATCTCCATCCGCCGTCCCGAGGAGCCCAGGTCCCGGACCTCTCCCGGAAGGCGTCAAAAACGTAATCATTCGTTTCCGTGGAATTCTCGCGGCGTCAGGGCGCAGGGCCATCCGCAGTGTAACCGAGATGTGTGGATAGGTTACGTATGCCTGAGGCCGCCGCAGTGCTTCGCCCGCGGCTTGGAAATAATGTTTAAGCATATAGTGATGCACTTTGTTGTAAAAATGGCGCTACAGATGTTTTACCGAAGTAAAAAATATATTATTTTTTAACATTCCGAACCTGATAAGAGGTGGCCGAGCGGCGAGTCGGGTTATTTGACCTACCGCAAAGCAACTATTCGGAAACCGGAAGAAAATAACAGGCGTTGACAGGCGCGACTATGGGAGCTTATTATGGCACCAGGTCAAGCTGAAAGCAACGAGAGGCAGAAAAGGTCAACCTATGGTGCACGCTTTGGAAGGACCTTCGTCAGTAGATACATTGGAGCTATATCAACCACCTCCGAAGAAGAGAGCGACGTATGTAGGCCCTGGTACAGGAGCAGGTCCGTCGAGAGCACAGGCGGTACCCGCAAGAAGAGCACGTAGACATTGAACGTCAGGCATGGCAGGAACCTATCACGGAAAGTTCAATAAAAATACAGTAAAACGCCAATGCAGCCACCCTGCTCGTGCTCGAGCACCATCTGTGCGCCTGCCCTTGAGCACCATCAGTGCGCCTGCCCTACCAGTTTGCAAGGCACACAGCCACCCTGCTCGTGCTTGAGCGCCATCAGTGCGCCTGCCCTACCTGGGGTGGGTAGTCTGGGAGCTGCAGGTAGGCCTCCTCCAAAGAGGAAGGGGGGGGTGGCGGCGGCAGGAGTGGCGGCAGGGGGCTATTGGGGCAGGCCTTCTGGAGCAAAGCCACAAAGGTGCGCTCCAAGTCTTCAGGGCTTGGGTCTGACCTGCAGAGGCAGAGCAAGTCCAAGCAGAGGGAGGCCCGGGTCGCACACACGGCACAAGCAGAGGAACGCCCGGGTCGCACATATGGCACAAGCAGAGGGAGGCCCGGGTCGCACATGGCAGAAGCCCCCTATGCTGGGCCAGCAGGCACTGCAGGGTGTGCTCTGGGGCACAAGACGCTGAGGGACACATAGTTCTGAGGCGCTGATGGAACCTTTGTGCTGGGCCAGCAGGCACTGCAGGGCGCTCAGGGGCACACGGCGCTGAGGGACACATGGTGCTGAGGCGCTGATGGAACCTTTGTGCTGGGCCAGCAGGCACTGCAGGGTGTGCTCTAGGGCACACAGCGCTCATGGACACATAGTGCTGAGGCGCTGATGGAACCTTTGTGCTGGGCCAGCAGGCACTGCAGGGTGTGCTCAGGGGCACACTGCGCGGAAGGGCACATGGCGCTGAGGAAACCCCATGCTGGGCCTGCAGGCGCGGGTCAAGCAGCGCCTATGACCTATCCAACTTCCAGGGCAGATCGGAAGTCATGTCACCACTGGAGGACCCCGAGTGCTGGGATGGCACATCCGGTGCCGGCAAAGAGTCATATGTTGGGTAAGGTCAAGCCCGCTGCAATGAATGAGCATTGCACCCCGCACAAGTCGGGCGAGCGCCTCAGAGTCGGCAAGGGGCCAGCAGGGCATGTATGCCAGAGCTGTTTTGTAAGGATGGCAGCGCCATCCTTGCGTGCCAGTGATGTTTTGGAAGGACGGCAGCGCTATCCTTGCGTGCCAGTGCTGTTTTGGAAGGACGGCAGCGCCATCCTTGCATGCACAGCGTACGAGGGGCAGCGCTCGGCATGTGTGTGCAAGCATGCAAGTGGGACCACAGTGTGATGAAGGTGCAAGTGCATGAGGGCCAGCGCTCGGCATGTGTGTGCAAGCATGCAAGCGGGATCACAGTATGATAAAGGTGCAAGTGCATGAGGGCCAGCGCTCGGCATGTGTGTGCAAGCATGCAAGCGGGATCACAGTGTGATAAAGGTGCAAGTGCATGAGGGCCAGCGCTCAGCATGTGTGTGCAAGCATGCAAGCGGGATCACAGTGTGATAAAGGTGCAAGTGCATGAGGGCCAGCGCTCGGCATGTGTGTGCAAGCATGCAAGTGGGATCACAGTGTGATAAAGGTGCAAGTGCATGAGGGCTAGCGCTCGGCATGTGTGTGCAAGCATGCAAGTGGGATCTCAGTGTGATAAAGGTGCAAGTGCATGAGGGCCACTGGTACGCAGGTGCAGGTGCAAGAGGCCTCATGTGGCACCATACCAGTGAGCATGAGCGTGTTTGCCTTCGGGCCGGAGTCAGAGTGCACAGTGCCATCATTGCATGCACTTGCACCTTGATCATACCGTATAAATCATACCCATACCAGAAGGATGGCAGTGCCATCATTGCATGCACAGCGCATAAGGCCCAGCACTTGGCATGTGCTGGCGTGCAATAGCCAATCAGTTGGCATTCGCCACGCTGGGGGGGAGCCAGCAGCTAGCACGACCTGGGAGGCCCTGCCTGCCATGATGATGCCTTTATGGAACTACTGTGGACGGCGATAAAGCGGGGGCAATGCTCGAGTGAACACGGCTTCCATGGCATGGATGCATACAGTCAGTGAGCCTTGGCATGCACACAGTCAGTGAGCCGTAGCATGCACACAGTCAGTGAGCCGTGGCATGCACACGGTCAATGAGCCGTGGCATGCACACAGTCAGTGAGCCGTGGCATGCACAGGCAAATCCAGCAGCGCAGTGACGCTGCATGTGGCGCTTGCGGGGTGCAAAATGAGTAAGTGCCACCGGTTCAGGTATGGTTTTGTCGACTGGAGGGAATGCAGAGGGAGACTGGCAGGGAGAGCTGTCGCGGCACATGTGCGCTCTACCGTACAAGGCCTGTTTGCTGTGTGCATGTGGACAAGCGCAGGTTCTTGGGGAGTGCGCGCGCCAAGGAAAGAGGGGAGGGAAGAAGCAATCAGCAAGCTGGAAAAGCGAGTCTTACCCATCAGCAAGCAGTGCCGCATAGCATACGTACGGGAGGTTGCGCACTGCGAATGGCTGGAAGGGACGAGCACCTGGGTTGCGCGGAGAAAGCAAATAAAACGGCCCATTGGAAACAGCTCTTTGGAGATGACACCTGGGTGGTGCGTAGCAGGCAAATGGCCCCAGCGCATGGCATCCCGCGCAGCCCACGCGATCAAGAAGACCACATCGGCCGTTGTGTGTGCGAGTGTTTGCATCTGAAAGACAACTGCTCGCAAACATGGCGACCTGCATGGGCAACACATCCAGAACTCTCTAGCTTTGCATGTGTGCAGTCCCCAGGAGCTGAGTGTCAGCTCGTGTTGCAGGGGTGCCTGCCTTTGTCTTAAATAGGAGCTTGTGTTGCAGGGGTGCCTGCCTTTGTCTTAAATAGGAGCTCGTGTTGCAGGGGTGCCTGCCTTTGTCTTAAATAGGAGCTCGTGTTGCAGGGGTGCCTGCCTTTGTCTTAAATAGGAGCTTGTATTGCAGGGGTGCCTGCCTTTGTTTTAAATAGGAGCTCTTGTTGCAGGGGTGCCTGCCTTTGTCTTAAATAGGAGCCCGTGAAAAGTGAGCGTGCTGTTCATCCCTCGTCATCCATACTGAACGCAGGGTTGGGCAAACACACAGCAGTTGTATTGTAACCTAACCTAAAACACACAGCAGCTTGAGTCATACCAAATACACAGGCAAGCACTGCGTCAAGATCACTTTGCACCGTTTGGGGACTGCACTCTGAAATCAGCACTGATCAATGCTGGGTTTTACGCTCTCGGTAGGATGATCATGTGAAAACAGGGAATACAAGCTCTGGCTGAAAGTGCACTTTTGCTGCTCCTTGCTCCTGTTCTTGCCCCACCCTCATTACCATTAGTTACGGTTTGATCGTCAAGAGCAATCTGGCTCATGGCTGTCACAAGCTTGCATCAATGCATGAACTGACAGGAATGCGATCCTGTTCTCTGCTCCATTTAGATGTAGCTTCTGGTGCAACAGGTGCAGCGGAATAATAAGCAAGGACAACAATAAATAACAGTGCACCCATGCACCTGTCTCACACAACCCTTGCACCCCCATTGCCACCCACCCACAAGCGGGTGCATGCATGTGCGAGCACAGATGCACAGACACACAGTAAGCACATCTTTCCATGCAGACGTTCTCCGGACCTGCAGCTTCTGCAGCTTGCATCACCAATGGCTCGACGGGGGGCCCAAAATCCTCCTGGAGCCCAGCAAGGGTGTCAGATCGGGAGTAAGTAAAAATTGTTGTGCGAAGGCAAAGGATGAGAGATAATGCTTTCAAGGGGGTGGCTTAGAGAGGGAGAGGGAGAGGGAGGGATAGAGATGTGCATACATTAAGAGAGGGAAAATGCAGGGGAAAGTAAAGACAGGGAGGACACACAGCTCATGTGACATGAGGCTGCAGTGATTCCTTGCCACTCAGAGCTTGCATGCGGTGAAGGTGATGGTTGAGTCAGGGCCTTGCCACCCAAAGCTCGCAAGCAGTGATGGACACGGGTGAGTTGGGGCCTTGCCACCCAGACCTCATATGCAGTGAAGTAGGTGGATTGGGCCAGGGCCTTGCCACCCAGAGCGCGCATACAAAGAAGGAGATGAGTGAAGTCGGGGCCTTGCCACTTAGAGCTTGCATGCAGTGATTCTTTGCCACTTAAAGCTCGTATGCAGTGAAGGACATGGGTGAAGTCAGGGCCAGGGTCAGCAGCACCAGCGCAGCTCTGGTAGGCGTCTGGCAACATCAGGCAAAGCTTCCAAGAGGGACCAACATCAGACAAAGCTTCCAAGAGGGACCAAGGGCTGTCCGCACATCCCGGAGCCACCTGCCCACAACATGCACTTGCGGCGCTGCCTGCATGTCCATGTGCGCACACTGAACAACAGCGCAAGGCGTCCAACCTCGGGAAGCCGTTCCAGGGGATTTGTGTGCATGTCGTGTGCTGTTGTGTGGTTAATGTGTGCATGTTGTGTGCATGTTGTGTGGTTCAATGTGTGCTGTTGTGTGGTTCAATGTGTGCATGTTGTGTGCATGTTGTGCATGTCGTGTGCTGTTGTGTGGTTCAATGTGTGCACATGCACATATCTAATGAGAGCTTTGAGAATGATCATAAGGGATTCCTGCCTGATCCAGCTTGCCGCTTCCCTCACCGTCTTTTGCTGGTTTCCAGTGTGCTGTGGTGCTGCAGGCTGCTGCTGCGTAGCATTGGGGCTCTGATCAACGAGGGGCAAAGGGACAACCTGCACCAAAAGATTTTGCGAATCCAGTCTTTGGGGAAGTTGTAGGTAAGCGAAGGGAGGGTAGCAAGCCAGAAAGCAAGGTGTGAATGCTTTGTGCATGTGTGTGTATGTGTATAGGCTCGTGCCGAAAAAAACCGCCCTGCTCGCTTGTGTGCCTTATCTTGTTGGAACTTTCCTGACATTCCCCCCCCACCGGGTCACCAGGCCATAGAGTGTGCTTCTGCACAAAGTGCACTGCAATATTGTGCTCCCACTTGATTGGAGCTGCAGGCATTTGGGGAGACGCACTTGCAAATGCTTGTGTGGTTGGCTCCGCCCACTGAACTCCCCGCTGTTGTAAAATGCGAGGCCGCTCCCTCGCCTCTCGTGGGACATGCCCTGCGCACACAATCAGCATACACGCAGCAATGCATGCAGCAGTGCACGTGCACCATCATATTTGCTAGGCTGCACACAAAGCTGCCTGGCTGATGCTTGGGAGTGCACACCAGGCCATGGGCTGAAGGTTGCATCACAACAAGCAGCCTGTGCCGCCGCTGAGTCAGCGTATGGGATGGGCAGTTGCTCCTGCAAAGGGGCCGCGAACGGCTGTGCAGCAGTCACCTTGAGCACCAGCCAAGCTGCTCCAAGATCGCTGGCATTGAGTGGATCATGCTGAGACTGGAAGGCCTTCGTCACCACCTGCACACCAACAAGGGGAGCTTGTGATGCAGCCATCCAATCATGCTGCAGTGGCTGCAACAGGGAGGTCCTCGCAACCCTGGGCTCACAGGGTTTGCGCCGGCAGTCAATGCAGGCTGGTCACCAGAGGCAGCCTTGCCACGAGGTGGCGTACATATGTGCGCACATCGGAGGGAAGGGGACCTGAAGGTGATGCGGCAACAGGGCTTTGGCCTATGGCGTGTGGCAGCGCCAGGCTCGCAGGCACTTGTGCACTGCTTTGTGTGCTCTTTGTGCCAGGCCACGCTCTGAACCAAGCTTTGTCTGTGCGTACCTGTGTGTAGAACGTCTGCTCACACTCGTGTGCCAAGTGCCTGTTTGCAGCCTTACGCCTATTTGACTTTACATGCTGTCAATGCAGCACTCACCTCGGCACCATCTTTGTGTGTGTGTGGGCAGAGCTGAGGTGCTCAAGTGCTCTGCAACAACAGCTCCGCCAGATCAAAGCCACAAACCTCAAACTGACGGAAGTGGTTGCTGGTCAAGCAATGGTCCGGAATGCAGACCTTTAACATCAGTCCTGCCCCTCAAGAGGCCACGTCAATCTGTGCGAATGCCGCCCTGCCTCACCCTCTCACCAGTGTATGGTGTGCCACTACGTTGAACTTGTTCAGAATGAGGAGGTGGGTGTCTGAAAGCTGGCCCACCTGCAAGGAAGAGCAGGTGAAGGATTGAGTCCTGGGGATGTGACTTGGGCACGGGAAAGTTTCAGTCCTGGGGCTGTGGCTTGGGCACGAGAAGGAATGAGCCTTGGGGATGGCCAAGCCTAGGGTAGCCTAAGGTCAAGGAGGTCAGTCCATGCGAACACTGCGCTGAGCCATCCCTGCACCTTTCCTCTGCACCCGATTCACTTTTTGGGGTATCTGCATACCAGAGGCCAGGGAAAAGATGATGGGACTAGGGTTCAGGGTTAGGGTTAGAGTTTCAGGTTTAGGTCGTGCACACACATGAGTGCACAAGCATGCACACCTACTGTGTGCGAGCGGCGCACACACACACACACAAACACACACACACACTCGTGCGCGCACGCGCAAACATATGAACAAACATATGAACAAGCACACACACACATGCCACACCTAGCACTTGGCACGCTCCTGCCACGCACCAGCAGCTGCGGTTCGGGCGGCAAGAACGGGTCGTGCCACTTCTTATGCAGCAGCTGCCCTGCTTTGATCGAGCTGCTGGGCTGCGCATCCTGGCCTGTGCTGCTGGCGCCAGCAGTTGCACTGCTTCCAACAGATGAATGTGCCTGCCCGGGCTCTTCATGTCCCTGGTTTGACATCAAGGTGGGCATACTACTGGTTGCGCTTTCTGGCGTGGGGCCGCCCTCCACTTGGTCGAGAACCTACGTCAAGAAACAGGGGAACAGGGCACAAGTGAGAAGGGTAACCCAACCCTAGACCCTATCTATACGACTCTAGAGCGCCCAACCAGTCTTGCTGCACTGCCTAGCTGCACATCTTGTCACCGCCTTGCTGCACATCTCATCACCGCCTTGCTGCACAGTCTTGCTGTACAACTCATGGCCACCTCGCCGCACATCTCGTCATTGCCTTGCTGCACATCTCATCACCGCCTTGCTGCACAGTCTTGCTGCACAACTCATCACCACCTTGCCGCACATCTCGTCACCGCCTTACTGCACATCTCATCATGGCCTTGCTGCACATATCAATGCCAGGGTTGGAGCACAGCGCAAGCGCACAGCCACTGCCGCGGGTGCAAGCAAGCGGTAAGCCTCTGGGGCCGGCACTCCTGGTGTCATGCTGGGATGACCTATCAGACATTTCTTGCTACCCCTTCATTGTGTCAGCAATGCACCCGTGAGCAGAATTTGAGCGAGCGCAGTGACATCACGCAGACAGCGCCCTGCCAGGAGCAGACAGCACAGTGGATTCTAACAGGCAGCGCCCCCTGCAAGGGGCAGCTCAAGAGCTACATGAGCATGCAACTGCAGCTGGTGCTGCATGGCAGCAAGCTACCGCGGTGAGTGCTGCATGGGAGCATGCAACTGCAGCGATTGCTGCATGGGAGCATGCGGCGCCCCTAGTGTGAGCTCTGCGTGAGCATTTGCTGCAGCGTTTTGTGTTCCGCAGGGAGGCGTGCAGCAGCAGGTCGTGCTGGATGGAGACGTGCATTGCCCTTTTTCGTGCAAAACCAGCCCCCAGCAGTGCTTCTATGGGGTATACATGATGGCAGCTATGGGAAGATGCAACAGCTGCTGCCTCAGGGGGGCACGCATAAAAAGAAAGCTTGTAAGGGTTGTGGAGCAGCAGCTCTAGCTGCAAGGGGGCGTGCGCAGTTGATGAACAGGTCCAGGCTGCAAAGCTTATGTGGGTGGGGAAGGTGGTCTGAGTACGAACAGCACATTATGGCATTTGTGTTCACACTGCACATCCACTTTTCATACCGGGTACTTTTCAATTTCACACTGAGTTGTTCATGTGTATTTTCTTGAATTCAACTTGTGGCCAATTTGGATCCGCTAAGTGCGAGCGTGTTGGCCAGTGAGTATGTGAACAATTGGAACGCCTTCAACTTAAAAAACAAGTGAAAACACAGCATCTTGTGTCACCTAAGGTGCACTCCACACAACCCGAGCAGTGCAAGCACACCTGACGCGCCGGTGGCTGCTCTTGATGCGCCTTGGGCTTTTTGGCCAGCGCAGACGCCTCGCGCACCTGGATGTGAGCATGGGCACAGCCAAGTGGCTTAACACAGCAGTAATGAGTTCCTGAACCTTGTGCATTGTACGCAGTTTCCTACCATTTTTTATTCTTTCAAGCTATCTTTCTAACACGCAGTGAGAGACCTGCGGTTTACACAGTATGTTGCTGAGGCGCCTCACTCGACCACAAGGTCAGCAGCGTGCAGGGCGCTGGAAGCTAGCTTATGCTGGCCATTGTGCAAGCTCTTGGCGGTTTTTTGTGCCAGGTGCAAGCCTTGTTCCTCATGCAGGCCATTGCAGTAAAAGAGGTCATGAGTGTCGTCTGAACCTTACCACAAAAGTGATCCCCGTTGGCTCATCCAGAATGAAGTTAAACTGCATAGCAAGGATGCAAGTGTGGTTGTTTGATCGTGACAATCGTTGTGAGTAGTGGTTGAAAGTCACTGAAGTCCAGGATTTGCAAATTCCTACTCATGCGCAGCTCGCAACAAATTTCTGTACTGCAACTAAGGAAATGATGAGTGAGCATAGACGAGCCTCCCCTAAGCTTATGATGTATAATAGATGTATGATATGGTGCATTATGATATATTATGTACATATGTATTGTGGTATTATATAAAGAACAAGAACCCATAGAACAAGAACAGGTATACGTATATTATATACATATGTATTATGGTATTATATAAAGAATAACAACACACAGAGAGTAGTGATGGACAAGCCCTACGGCAACCCGGCAGTAAGGTGGCAACGACATGTGTAAGTAAAAGGCGTCAAGGTCCCAGTGCGCAATTGAGGCTCAACTAGGGTTCCCTTCACTGCAACAGACTCTTACTTAGCTCAAAGTTTCAGCCAAGAGAAGGTGGCAATTATCGAGATTAGAAGCTGCTAGGCATAAGAAAAATGAAGAAAAGCTACAGGCGGCGAAATACCCCCTTCATCAATTAAGGAAAAGGAGACACATTGGTCCGAAGTGCCGTGAGTCTCCTTCACCAATGGAAAAGATAACTAGTGGGGATCTGGAGGGTGGCTGGTAGCCCTCCTGCTCCAGACCAAGGCCTTGGAAGCATTTTGTTTTTTCAAGCGCATCTTGTTGTAGTTTATTTGTGAGCATAATGGACCAAGTGAGCATGCAATCTAAGGTCAGCATTGTGGATCCTTCGTGAATCAAGGCTGAGCTCTTTGAGATGGCGCAAAGTGTTGGAGGTATAGATTGAACCTCCCACACAAAGGAGGATGGTGTGAAGAGTAACGTTTTTGGCTTTCAAGCGCCTGCATAGAGTGTTGTGTTGTTTGCTAGAGGCCTCCAGCAAGTGACCAGGCCTGGTGTCTTCACAGTATTTGACCTCTATAAGGTGCACCTCCCACTTATTAGCTTTGAGGTCATGAGCTCTGCACAGTACCCCATTGCATCTAGCATGCTGCACCTGTTGTAAGTGAGGAGTGGAAGGTGGTTTGGATTTAACGGGTATGGGAGTAAGCAGAATGGCATCAGGGCGACTAGTGGACCACAGCCTGTCTCAGACAGGCATCAAAAAGCCAGCTGGGTAATGTCCTATTATTAGCATGTTCAGAAATTTGAAGGTTCTTTTGGGCCAAACGGTCAGCGCTGCCGGCATCCATGTGGACCAAACATCCTGCCAGAGAGCCTTTGCTGATGGCTTTCGTGATGAGCCTGCAGGCGATATTATGACGTTCCGCAATCATTCCAGAAATGATGTTGTCTTGACACCCTGAAAGAATATGAAGAGCACTATCTGCTTGCTGACAGAGTGGAAACTGAAGGCTAGTCGACTTTTTAAAGCGGACAGCATACTTTTGGTTAAAAAGGGTGCCTGTGCGGTAGCAAAAGATATTGCGTTTCATTTGGAAGGAGAGATTAGACATGCTCCAAAATGCGTTGCTTATACCTTTATGGACGCGTGGAAGCAGACTCTGATAATAAGAATGATAACCAGTTTTTGGGTTGGCGTATCCCAGTCTATGGTTCAAGTGCATGTGGGATTTTGATGAGGCTTGGAGATTAGGAAGGTAATTCAGTCTCGTGCTGTGTCAAGGAGCTTCAGCGCTGAAGCTATCTCCAGATGTTTGTTGATAAACTTCTGCGACCACTAATCAGCTAACATCAAAGAAAGGATTGCCACCAGGGTCTGCAGTGCGGATGATTGTTTCAGCAGGGATAATATTTCCATGGCAGGCTTGGTATTTGGCAAGGGCGTCGGCACATTCAATCCGGCAATTCTAGCATAAAATCTTACTGTACAAAGGAAGATGTGAGATTAGGAGTTATGCATGGTATTAGAAGGTTGTCTCCTTGGACATGGTGACGGTGCTTTTCTGGGTACAACAATTGTTTCCTATTTTGATGGAGTGAGGTGAGGCTGTCTGTGGCAATATGAATATGATCGTGAGTGACAGCAGCAGCTATAGCTGCCAGTTCTGCTCTCCCTATGGTGTTGGTTATATCAGCAATATAAGGTTCAAGCAAACTTGAGTTGCCCATACTGGGGTGGTAGACACCTGCCCCGAAAACTTGACCGCCTTCTTGGATATGGCAGCTACCATCTGTACAGGTCCAGGACTTCCAGTCAGCAGTCTTGAGTGTGAGACACGGTTTGGATCGGTGGAGAAGGGGGAGAACTTCACTCGAGGCAGGTCCAGGTGGGGGCACTTGAAGGTTTGAATTTTGTCCAAGTGAAGCTTCCCAAACTTCTTGAGGCCAGTCGCTGTTTCAGCATGTTTTGTGTTGTGTATGGGATCGTTAGCAATGCTATACTAGGTATAAATTTGTGTGTTCGCATTCACAACAGCAAATTTGACTGCACATACCGTCGTCTCAGTCTTGGTGGCAGCCCCTGATGCTTGTGCCTGTTGATAAGTGCTGCTGATGGCAGGCCAAATTGTGGGTGGAGACAGAGTTATGGCGCAGGTCGGAGCTTGAGGTGCCATTTTGCTGCACCTGTGCAACATGAGCAAGTTAGTTCGGACAAATTGAATGCAGGACATTTACACGCTGACATGTTCCATGCCCATTTCACTGCAGCTCCACTGGGTCTCATTCCTTTCAAGGCAAGAGGAGGGGGAATGCTGCTGCTGCAGCTGCTGCTGAACTCAGGATAGCATCAAATGTGGGTGCAAGGCTGTGAACACGGCCACAAAACCTTATCCTTTCATGTCACAAGTTCAACACATTTTTACCTGGCAACAAAACTCTCCTTACTTATCCAATTAGCCCTGAGAGTTGCAGAGCAAAGCTGGCCAACAGAGCTCAGGATCATTTGCTCACAGCATACGCCACACAATATTTATCCTATGATTAAGCGCATGACGACGTGAGAATTACGCATACGAAAATTAAAATTACATATTATGAGTCGGAAGCCAACTTTCATTCAAACTGAGCTCGGTCCCTCACATTGCACTGTTTTATTTTTAGAAATCACTCAAATTAATAGGTTTCAAGAAGACTGAATTCAGGCAGTACGGCATGTTATCTCGAGATCATTGTTCCAGCAGCCGAGAATTGTTCCAGCCGCCAGCTATCTCTACAATTGGCCTATACCCTGTCTTCTCCTCCTTGTAGCTGAGACTCTGGACTGAGCTTGACCTGACATCTATCCCATGGCATACCTGCAGCACAGGACAATACACATTGTGAGCACCGCAACTTGAATCTGCCAGTTGCTTTCCTGTAAGCAACAGCATATAATTGCTGTGTTACAAGTGACAAGGCCCAAATGCCAAACCTTGGCTCCCCTTCTCTTTCCCAAGCCCAAGGCCCAACTCACTTGCGGGTCATCTCACGGGCATTGGACTCGTACTTGGCCTTGTCCTGCTTCATGAGCTGCATGCAGCACCAACATGAAATTCCGCACATTAGCAAATTACGCATCAAGAAACAACAACCCAGGAGCGCAAAGTGTGCAAGATGACCCGCTGGCGCAGAACCCCGACACACGCATCAACAACCATGTTGGACGAACAATGTATCAGTGTTCTTTGCTTTGGGAAAACATCTACAACAAACACGCTCAAGTCCCAGAAGATGCAAGGGCAAGCATTGGGAGAATCTCGCCAAGCAAGCAGGCCCCTCATCGGCAAGGCGTCCTGGCTAACTTCTAAGGCCTTCCACAAGAACCTAGGCTAGCCAGAGTATTCAGCACGAGAGAAGGACACATATGCCGCACACCCTGATGTGATGCGCTTTTGTACCACCTGGCCTTCAACAGTCCAGGACTGTGTGCTTCGGCAGCAGCGAGCACTGACCTTAAATGGGCTATGCTGCACAGCTCAACTAAAGGATTCACTGGGCTGTTCTGCCTACTACACAGACAGAGCATCTCCCTGCTGTGAAGACACTGCCAATCACTTACATTGGCAATCTCGGGCACGAGGGGGTCATCTGGGTTCGGGTCAGTCAACAGGGAGCAAATGGACAGCAACACCTGCTTGCGAGCACCGCATTTGTTGGGCTGAGAACAAGCCATATGGGACTGCATGCAAGAACTGTTTGTTTTGGCTGAGCGCGGGGCATGGGAGTGCAAGCGTGCAAGCGGCCAAGACAAGGGTCAGTTTTTGGAAAGGAGATCCCACCCACAGCAAAGCTGCCCGTGCTGCTTCATGTCCAGCACATGGGCAGACGTGTGACTGCTGCTCTGCTCCGCAAGCGCCCGCCTCTCACCTTGGACACAGTGAGTGCAGGGCTCCATTGATCCTTCAAGATATCTAAGCAGACACTGCCATTGGCATTGATGTTTGGGTGGTACACCTGCAGGTGGATCATACACTGCCAGATCAGAGTCCAGCCTACACCATCGCCGAGCCAATGGTAGTCGTACGCGGGGGGGTAAGAAGCTGAGCTCACTCCAGCAATCAGATATAGATGCACGTGGAGGGAAGATACGGGGAAGGCCCAGGGTTTTCCCCTTTACCCTAACCCCTGACAACCTGAACCCTGAAGGTGGGCCTGGGCTTGCTCAAGACTTGTTGATGAGAGGTCCAGCTATTCAGCACACAGCGCGTAGCTTGTGCAGCCCCGCCCCTCTGATGCAGCATGTGGGCTGCCTGTAAACATGGACATCGCTATGGACAGCGCAGTGGACGATGGGCGCATGCATCGACAGGCATGGCTTGGAAGGCAAGGGCAATTCAATGCAGAGATCAATACCAAGCAGGGCTCATGGTTCCGTGTCTAGCAGGAATTGGTAGTCTGAAGAAAAAATTAAGACGGCGGCACGTGGGATTGCGCAAAGTTGCTGCTCTTCATGCATGATGCAACTCCCATTGCCAACATTCGATTTCTTGCTACAAAATGAGACAGATCGGTGCTGTGGAGATGGCACTGATGATGAACATCATCATGACACCTTCCTTATCACCACAATCACCCAAGAAAAAATACCCCCACATCATGACAACAAGTTGATCATCGCCAGTAGCCAGCCATGTCTTCAAGGGGAAAGGGGACAGACCTTTGTCTGGAATTGGACCTTCGGGGGCTTGAATGGGTAGTCAGGAGGGAAGTGAATGCTGCAAGGGAGCAAAAATAGACGAGCAACTGCTAAGATTGAAACTGGCAGGACAGCAAAATCCCCTTGCTCCAAACCACTCACATCCGCGTACATGCGTTAACTCGCACGCATGTGCACACATATGTACACATGCAAACGAGCACACGCACCAACATGTAAACACAATTGATAGCACATGTGCACATACAACACACTTATGTGCACAAGCGTAAACAAGAATGCATGCATGGTATGGTGCACATCCAGTAGGGCATGCACAAGCATGGACAGACAAACACTTGCACGCACACTCGCACTCAAGCACACAGGCACACTCTCTGGTCCGCATAAGGCCCACACCCGCGGCACCACCCACACAGGACAGGTTGATGGGAGGCCAAAGAGCAGGAACTGGCCTTGTTTCACCAAGAAAGTGGGCAAGTACCTGAGGAAAAACACCCCGCTGGCGAACGGCGAGTCTGCGGGGCCCATGATGGTAGCTTGCCTGCGTAAGTATTTAATGGAGATGGCACCTCATGGTCAAAGAAAAGAGCAGCTCTCTGGTTTCCTTTCACTGCAGCTGGGCCTAATGCCAGGAAGGCAAGGAGCATTTCCAGGAGTTAAAAGACACAGTGCCCCGTGCTGCCCCACGTACCAGTGAAACATATCGGAGCTGTCATTTGGCCCTGCTGAGCAGTTGGGAGGAGGGTCACGCTGTGTACAGTGGAAAGGGGAAGAAGAAGGGTTGGGGTTTTAAGAACGTGCCCGCGGAGTACCCCTCTTTCTGAGCCCCCGGACCTAAACGAGCTACAGCTCAGGCATCGTAATGCAAACAAGGGAGAGAGGGTGGGTGCTCCTGGGGCCCGGAGAGGGGCAGCGTCCCCCCCCGTCCTTCTAGTTTGTACCTGCAAGTCTGCCAACTCTTTCATGATCCTCTTGGACGCCATGGTGTTGCCTGGCGCTGCTCAGCGCAAGAAAACCAGGTGGTGCTGGTGAGCAACTCACGGACTGGATGGATCACCAAAGCTGCTTAACTTCTGATTAATAATTTTAAGGAAAATGGGTTTACAATTAGATTGCTGACGCCGAGACAGCATGGCTCGGTAGGGTGGAAGACTGATGGCTGCCACGTTACTGTCAAATGCCACGGCCAGTCCCTTAAATGCTACAGGGGTAGTTCTAAACGCATCAGTTGGCCTGCCACCTGACCATGCCCTCCATGGCAACAGCCATGGGCGTCACCATGTGTTCGGACACCATAGTCGCCATGATGCGCATCCCCACGTTGTGGTGCACAATGACAACGGCTTGCCTCCAAATCCAGCCTATGCAGTGCTCCTCGTGTACGGAATACTGGTGAGTGCGGGCTACGCACCCTGAGCAGTGACAGCTTGAGCTGTGCTCACAGGAGTACAGAGCAACAGATCGACAGATGGACCACCTGCTGCAGCTGATTCTCGTGTTTCTTTCTTCAATTCCCCCCGCAGTTCTTGATGGTAGGAGCCCAAGGTATGTGTCCTTGCCAGTTGTGCACTGCACTGCATCGAGCGCCTGGCATGATGACCCTTATAATCACTGCATCACACCTCCTATTCTCTGTAAACAGCTGCCTTGTTCATGTGGAGGAAACGGCACCAGCGCTCGTACGACCTGGTCACACTTGTGGGACTCTGGCTCATGCCACCAATGCTGTGTGTGCAGCTCCATTTCTGGAGATTCCTGCTGGTGAGTTCGACTCTCCTGTCTGAGCACATGGGGTATCAGTCGGAGCAGAAAAGTTAATGAATTAAGAAACGTACCTAGTGCTGGATTTGAGCGTCATGCAGCAGGCACTGTCCAAGGGTTAGGAGTCCTAACTCAGGACAGATGAAAAGCAGGGAGTATGTCTCGTACACAGGGGGTGCAGACCTCGATGGGTCAGCCCTGACGGTGGCTTTGATTGTCTTGGTGCAGGCACTGTCTAAGGGTTGGGACGGATGAAAGGCACGCAGTATGTGCCATGTGCACAGAGGGCTGAGCCCTGATGCAAAAGTTTGAGTGCAGAAGCGCCTGTGCTGTACAGCTCTCAGGAGGCTCAAGGGTTGAGGAGGGGTGCTGCACTTGCAGGGGCACGCAGGGAGAATGGAGCAGCAGCGCACGGGCAAGGCTCTGAGGGGAGTCGCGTGCTGAGGCAGCAGCGCGCAAACGCCTCAGAGGCCGCTGTGGCCCCCTCACCCTCTGCTCCCAGGTGTGGCTCTTCTACTCCTGCATCACGGCGCGCCTGCTGTCCCTGTGCGCCCGGCCCCGCATGGAGTTGAGCACCCCCCGGAAGGTAGTGGGCCGTAAAGATAGGCCTGCATGGCATGCAAAGCGTGCAGCGCGCAAAGCACATGTGGCCTGAAGCCGGTCGAGCTGAACACCTAGGCGAGCGTGACATGCAAAGTGTGCAGTGCCCAAAGCGCATGTGGCCTGGAAGGGGGTCAAGCCAAGCAGCTAGGCCAGCATGACACGCACGGCTCAAACACCCTCTGCCTTTATCAACAGGCTGGCAGCATAAGCAGCAGATGGGGTGTGCCGGTCTTGGGGCCTGCACAAAGTCAGGAGGCTTCCGGGGCAGTATCAAAATGCCAGGAGGTGTTGATGGGTGTGAAGGCTCCCAGGGCTCAATGCAACCATGATGCCAGGACCTCTGCAACCAATCCCCCCAGGGCTCGGTGCAACCACGATGCCAGGACCTCTGCAATGGAAGGCTAGAAACAACTGTGGGCTAGCCTGCCTGGACCCTGGCACGAAAGGGCCTCACCTCATGCGCTCGCCCGCTCCCGCTGCTGCCTGTGAGGCTGGCCTCACGCGTGCCTGTGTGTGTGTGGGCACAGGTGTACGGCTGGTTCCTGGGGGTCTACAAAGTGAGCAAGTTTGTGGGGGTCATTGGCTACGTGATGCTGCTGTTTGAGATGCTGGGTGGGGCCATCCTGCTGCGGCTGCTGTTCCCGGCGGGCTTCTCGATCGATCTCATTTGGTGGGTGCTTGCTGCTCGTCATGGTGTGCACTCAGCACTGCCGGGTGTGATGCAAACTGGAGTGCCCGCACGCACTGTTTCAACCGACCCTGCTGGCATGCACTGTGCGGCAAGGCGCATGCAAACCCCAGCAGCCACGCGCGCTGTGCCTGAAGGATGGCTGCGCGCACAAGGTCTTGCGGCAACGCGCAAAGAGCCTCGCACACATGGCCTTGCCTACAAAGCCTAGCGGTGATTCACACAAAGCCTTGCGGTGACGCGCACAAAGCCTTGCGTTGATGTGCACAAAGCCTCACACGAATGGCCCTTGCCCGCAGAGCCTTGCAGTGATGCGCACAAAGCCTTGCGATGGTGATAATGTGCGTGTTTGCTTGTGTGTCTTCGCGGGGTTGCATTAGGTATACAAATACAACAGCTGCACGTAGCAGCAGGTGTTCTTTTTGGCGTGCCTTTTTTTTTGCGCTGTGTGCAGTGCCATGCTGTGCGGCACGTTTGCATCATGGCGCCCTGACGGGCGGGCTGCCAGCTGCTGCTGCTTCTCATGACCGCGTTTGCCCACCCTGCAAACTTTCATACACCATCCGCTCTCTGCACGCGGGCATGCCTTGCAGGTATGGTGTGTATTTCGGCGTGCTGGGGAGGGACTGCGCAGAGGTGGCCTCTGGTGAGAGCCTGAGGTGTTTGCTCCCGTCCTTGTCTCTGCAGCTGCGCGCGCCCACAAGAAAGGCATACCCACCAAATTGCACATGCACAAGCACGCACGCACGCACGCTCACCCATACTCGTGCCCATACATCAAGGCGCATGGACAGATATGCACGCACACGTGCACGCGCGCGCGCTTACATCAAGGCGCGGGGACAGAAATGCACGCACACGTGCACACACGCGCACATACTTCAAGGTGCATGGACAGACATACACGCACATGTGCACACGCGCGCACATACTTCAAGGTGCATGGACAGACATGCACGCACATGTGCACACGCGCGCACATACTTCAAGGTGCATGGACAGACATGCACGCACATGTGCACACGCGCGCGCAGACCGCATGGCGTCGAGTGTGGGCAGCCAGGGTCGCAAGCTCGTGAGCACTGTCAACAGCTGCGGCATTTGCAACAACGAGCTCAAGGATTTCTCGCACCTGGGAGACCAGCAGGTGTGTGCTGTGTGTGCGTGTGTTTGTGATTGTGGTCGAATGTCAGGACGGGGTAGCAGGTATGCGTGGCTGTATGGCCGGGAAGCAGGTGTGACTTGTACGAGTGGCAGGTTTTTTTTATCTGGGAGGTAAGGAGCAGGAGAAGGATGAAGGGGGGAGGGGTAAAGAGGAGGAGGTAAAGGGGAGGCCGAAGGCAGCCTTGCACGACGTGCGCAATGTGTGCCGTTTGATCACAGGGTGGCTCGTGCTGGGCCATGCGTTCCACACCTGGCCGGCTGCCCTGCCCCTGTGCCCCTGCCCCTGTCCCTCCCACTGCCCCCAACACCAAGTCTACCCCTGCAGCTGCCCCCGACACCAAGT
>LFIK01000968.1_pt1 | contig 22307 bp, 28 predicted proteins | sample 643401 | NCBI WGS metagenome assembly LFIK01 (sample SAMN03777447, study PRJNA286221) | soda lake metagenome | biome: soda lake; feature: Kulunda steppe; material: water; isolation source: sample T5-Br brine of Lake Tanatar-5 | place: Russia: Kulunda steppe | collected 2010-07
CCTCTGCAGCACCCCCCTCCCCCTCGCACGCGACGGCGCACGCTTGCTCACAACGATGCTGGAGCAGTGCAACCTCAGGGACTCCGCTGCTGCGCCGCTCCCCCCCCACACCACACACTTCACATGCCTGATCATAAACCCCGCCTGCCTCCAGGTCCCCTTCCCCCCTGCCCCCAGACCAAGTAGGTTGGGGCGGGGCCTCGCACGTACTAAAACCAGGGTAGTGCGCGCTGCTGGCTGGTTCTCCGCAGCGCCAACCGGGCACCCCTGCACCCAACAGTCCCCCTGCATATCCCCCCTGCCCCCCTGCCTCGTGTCTCCTTGGGCAAGCCCCTTTGGCGCAAGCCGCCAGGCCTAGCAGCGCCACAGACGCCACCATCATTGCAGCCGCCCCCGCCCCCAGCCCCTCCCACGTCTTCTTGGCGTGGCGCCGCACGCGGGTGCGCCCAAAGAAGCTGCCCACCACGGATGCGACCGTGTCGCCCACACCCAGCGTCACCAGCCCTGCAGCCGTTCCATGTTGTTCAAGGTGTAAATATAAAATAGCTGTCTCCAGCTGCACCATTATGTTGAGAGCCGGGATGGAGCATTCACACATATTGAGTCATTCGCAAATTCGAATCTTACTAAATCATTTGCCGAACTGTAAAACACCAATTCGCAGATTAACAGACCCTCACCCAAAAGGCCTCTCCTAGGCCCCCCCCTGCCCCAGTTTGTTCTTGTTATCATCTTTTATGCCCTCCTAATTTGTATTGACTTTAAGCATGATTTATCATTGGAGAATTCAACATGATTTTTCTTGGCTGCTTTGTACTCAAGTGTTGCATCTGCTGCTCAGCGCTAGCGCCTCGGCCTCCAGCTGTCGCAGCTGCTTCACCAACTTTGCAACCTTTTGCTTCTCATCTTCATTCTTGGGCTTACACAGCTGAAGCCCACCTGTCTCTTTGTTGTTACCCAGGAAATAATAGCCCATGCGGGAAGCCCCTCCCCAGAACTCATGGTCACCGTGCAGGCACACCACTTTTGATGTGCCTGTCTTGTTCTGTTTGAGCACCTTGAAATGGCCCCACTCCGGCCCCCTAGGCATCCCCATTAGGATAAATTACAAGCCTGATAAAGGAGAGTGGGGTGGGGGGCGGGTTAAGGAGGGTAAGTTGGCGTCAGTTGGCGCCTCCCCCTCCCTCTCACAAGCAAACGTTTGATCAAATCATTCGGCGTATTTTCAATTTTACTGAACCATTCACGAATTATAAATTCAAAACAGGCAAATACTCCATCCCTGATTGAGAGTCCCCCCCCCCTTCCGCGCACACAAGCACGCATGCGCACACACAAAAACACACACACGAACGCAGGCGCACATGCTCCCTTATGCACAAATGTGCATGCAAACACAAAAACACGCACCTACACACGTGCGCACCTGTGCAAGCAAGCAGGAGGCAAGGACCGTGTTGGAGCATGGCGCCCCACGAGCAGGCGGCCCAAGCAGGCGTGTTCAGGGGTAGCTGCCCCTCATGGCTTCCAACTGCCTCCCGCCACCTGCCATACATGCAGCTGGGGCTAGAGAGGAGCGTGGCATGCACCCAGCAACCGAGCCTGCATGGGGCAGGGAAAGGGGTTCAGGGCAATGCAGGCGTGAGCATCAACGCATGGGCCTGGAATGGGCGAGGGGTCCAATGCAGGCTTGAGCAGCAAGGGTCCAAAGTATGTGTGCCAATAGAGCAGCGGATTGTGAGGCAAGGCCGGGGGTACTTAGGTAAGGAGGCATGAGCATGCAACCATCGGCTAGGCCAACACATGGCTGCCGTACAGGCCTGTGACCAGAAAGGAGGAAACAAAACGCTAGAGACAATACACTCTCAATTGCATGTGTGCTTTATTCGCTGGCCTCCCCATGATGAGATGGCACACCCCAGCAGCAGCGCCATGCGTGTGTGCGTGCCTGGGTGCATATGTTTTGTGTGTGTGTGTGTGTGTGTGTGTGTGTGTGTGTGCATGAGTGCGTATGCGTGCGTGCGCCCAATGCCCTCACCAAAGGGGGGCAGCGCACCCCAGCAGCAGCGCCATGTGCGTCACAAACAGGGGGCCGCCCAAGTCCCGCTCGTCCACAAAGTGTGACATGAAGGTGTGCAGGGTGGCATGCAGGGGGGCAGGCAGCAGGGGGGCACGGGTCGCACGGACCAGCTCCACGCTCAGCAGCGCCACGAATGCGATGGCCAGGGACAGCTGCAGCGTATGCAGGGTTATGGGGCAAGGGTGAGGAGAAAATGGAGAGAGGTGACCTTGCAAGGAAAAGCGCATGTGGGTGCGGGTGATGCTGGCGCAGGATCAGTGGCTGAGGCTGCCGTGCTGTAAGTGCAATTGTACATAACACATTCTCTCTCATTTCCTCCCTCTCCCTCCCTCTCCCTCCCTCTCTTTCTCCCCCCCTCTCTTTGTATCTCTCACACGCACACACACACTCTGACTCTCTCTGACTCTCACGCGTATGTGTCTTTCTGTCCTTCATACGCAGCGCACAAGTTACACCACATGAACACGCAGAGTACGTTCATGTACACAGTCACTCACCACAAGCATGGGGGCATCCACTATAAGCACCGGCACAAACAGGAGCAGCACCAGCACGTGGTAGCCCTTGCGCACAGCCGTGAGAGGCCACTGGTGCGCCTTGATAACATGGGCCTGCGTGGGCAGGTAGGGGAGGCGCACATGGCTGCATGCATGGGCATCATGCTCGTGGGCCTGCATGGGCAGGCAGGAAAGGTGTACTTGGTTGTTTGCATGGGCAAGGCATTATGCTCATGGGCCTGCATGGGCAGGCAGGAGAGGCGCACATGGTCGTGTGCATGGACAAGACATCGTGCTCATGGGCTTGCGTGGGCAGGCAGGTAATGCGTGCATGGCCACGTAGGTTCGGGGGCAAGGCATCATGCCCGAGGGCAGGCAAGAGCAAGCAGGGGTGGCATGTGCATGTGCAAGAGAGTAGGTGCTCATGGGCATGCAGAGGGGCAAATAATGGCTGTGTGTGCAATGCATGCACGTGTGTCTGTGTGCTTGCATCGTGCATGCACATGCACGCTTGTGTGTGTTGTAGGGGCGCGCGCATGTGCAGTGCAATGGAAGACAATCGATTTCTTCACCGCGCGTCTAAAGCTGCAGGGATGGCAGAGGGGGTTGCTCAAGCTCTTGCCCTGATGCAGGCAAGCTCGGCATCTCTGCCCCCCCCCTTTTGTGCTCCTCAATGCTTTTGCAGAAGCACCACGCTCTGCTCCCCTTTTGTGCTGCACCTCTGCTCCTCACGTGTGCTGTGCTCAATGCTTGCAAAAGCATCATCCTCTGCTCCCCATTTGTGCTCCTCCCCTTTTGTGCTGCACCTCTGGTCCCCTTCCGTGCTGTGCTCAATGCTTGCAAAAGCACCACTTTCTGCTCAATCAGTCAAAGTCCACCCTGTGCACCATGTGATACCCGTGACAAATCACCCACATGCCAGCGCGGGGCGGCCCGGCTACGTGTGGGACTGTCCAGGCAGTTGGGCATCGTCCAGGACGAGTAGGATTGTCAGGCAGTGTGGGATATGGTTCTACCAGCGTGGGGCTGATCAGCTGGCGTGGCACTGTCTGGGCAGTGCGGTTCAGGCAGGCAGTGCGCGGCTCCCCGGGCAGTGTGGCACCGCCCAAGCATGCAAGGCTGCAAATCCCAGGCATCCAGGCAGGCAAGAAAGGGGCAGGCAAGGAGGACCATCCAGCCCCACCCCCCACCTGAGCTGCAAGCGCCATCCCAAGCACTGCGCCCCAGTAGCCCAGGATGCACAGCCTGCGGCCCAGCACAGGGCCAGGGGCGGCGGTGGCTGTGGCGGCAGACGCAAAGCGGCCCGCCGCAAAGTGGGACATGAGGTAGCTGAGGGTGGGCTCCGAGCCTGATGGTGCTTCCAAAGAGACACCCAGCCCCTCTCCAGCAAACGCGCCATCCGTTGTGCCAGAAAGCAGGGCAGCGCGGCCAGTGGGGATGCCGCCCGGCAAGAACACGCACACGGTCCACACCGCTAGCCGTAGGAGCTCGGCGGCACTCCAGCACAGCAGGGCGGCGCACGCCCCTGTCTGTGCTGCGCGGCCCAGCAAGCGGATGCAGGTGCATACAGGTGTGACAGCAGGTCCGTAACAGTAGGGCTGGCGGACCTGTGCAGCAGCAGGCGCACCAGGACCTAACCCTGCTGCTGCAGGTGTCAGAGGAGGCGGGCATGTGGGAGCTTCCTTCAAAGAGCATGCCGCCAGTGTTGCTGCCGCTGGTGCCCCTGGTGGACTCTTGTGCATAGGGCTGCTTGGCAAGCACTGCTCCGTGCTGCGCTCTTGTTGCTGCTGCTGCTGCTGCTGCTGCTGTGCCTGCACCTGCTGCTGCTGCCCCATCCGCTGCCGCTGCCGCGCTGCGGCACTGCCGGCCCCCAGGCCCCACGCTGCTCCGCCCGCCACCACCCCCCACAGCACCACCGCCAACGCAGCCTGCACGCTGGCTACGAGCTCGGCGCGCACGGCACACTCACCGCCCTGGCTGCCTGCCCCACAAGCGCTGCAGCCTTTATGGGGCTCCAGAGCGCACTGACCCAGGCCATGCGCTGTGTGTGCTGAGGTCCAAGTGGGGCCGTGCCCAGCGTGCGCTGTGCCCCAGGTGGGGCGCAGCTCTGGCTGCACCTGGGAGGTCACACCAAGGACAGCTGCCTGGCTGAGGGCTGGCAAGGGTAGGCTGGCGGAGTGGGGGCACAAGATGCAGGCGCCTGAGGGCGCTCTGCAGGGCTTGCTCCCTGGCACGCTGGCGCCACGGTACACGTTGCTTGCTGGGCGGGGTGGCGGTGGCTCAAGAGTGGCAGGCGCTCCGTTGGGGAGGCAGGGAGGGGAGAGCAGGAGGGCGCACGGCGGGGCGGCACGTATGGCCACGCAGCGCAGAGCCTGCAAGAGGGCCTGCACCAGCAGCATCGCCTCGCCCTGCATGCGTGGATGGATGCACACATGCATGCAGTGTACCGCAGGCGCAGGCAGGGTGGGGGCATGCCTGGCAGAGGAGATTGAGCCCGCAATTGAGGCCGATGGATGGTCGTGGGTCTTGCAGCTCTCTCCCCCAAAGTTGAGGGGCCTCAGCTCAATTGTGAAGCTGGCACAGGCGCTGCTGGTGCCAGTGCTGTCAGCAGATTGTGCAGCTTCTCCCTGACCCGCAACTTCATGCACAAGTGCGCGTGAGTGGTAGCACCCCCGCGAGCTTGCGTGCTTGCTCCAAGCCCTACACCAGACACCCTAGACCCCAACCCTGTGAACTTGCGTGCTTTGCTCCAAAGCGCAAGGCGTGCATGCGCCACCCGGGCAGCAGCGCATGCAACCTGTTGTACAGGCCAAGTTGCCTCTCCCAGACCTCCTACCCAGAAGCGCTTCGGAGTAAGCAGCAGCGTCATGACATGCTGTGCTGGCCAAGCTTGTATTGTCAGGAGCTAACCAGCACAAGAGCTGGGCCGCCTGCAGGAGGCCTCTGATCTGAGCTCATTTCTGTGCATGCTGCCTAGGCCCTGTAACAGAGCTTATGACCATGCACACAGCTACGCGCATGCAACCGCACAAACACACACAGCTGCACGTACGCAGGCCTGGAAAACACTTGGCTTTTGTGTCCCATGGGCAGAAGAGGAGATACTTGCCTGCAAGTTGCTGCCACATTGCTGCGGCCCTGACCCAGAACAAAGCCATCTACTAAGCCACCAGACACCCCCAACGCCTTCAGCGACAACGTGAGTGCTTGACGCACGCTTGTTGGTGCAAATCCCTAACCGCAGTCAAGCAGCAAAACCAGCAAGTGCATGGCACGTGCTTTGTGCAGCACCCTGCACAACGCACGGCCTCCATTCTCCCATGCCCATTCCATCCGAGTGCAATTTCACACAGCCCTTACGCACCATGGTAAATGTGTTAGGTAGGCCCGACAGCAGTGCGTGCGTGCCGAGGGGGGCCAGGCCGCCCCCCAGGGCATGCAGTGTGCGAAGGACCACAGGAGCCAAGGGCTCTGGGGGTGCCCACAGCACACAGTGTGCCACCCTAGCTGGTGCACCAGAAGGAGTCAGCAGGCTTGCAAGCTCTGGTCCCTCGGGCTGCTGATCACCAGCGCTGGAGCTGGCGGGACCGCCGCAGCTGCTGCTGCTGCTGCTGCTGCTGCTGTTCCCCAACCCTGTTCTGATGCCCCCTGCCCCTGTTGACCCAAGCCAGAGCAACAGGAGCAGAACGGTTGCACTCCCAGCCAGGCAGCCGACAGCTGCAACACGCGAAGATGCAGGGGCAGCGGCTCGTAAGAGCGGCCAGCCTTGCCTGATTGGCCCTTGGCTGCAAGGAAGGCACCTGGCGCGTGCCCACACTACTGCCCCCAGCCATAAACACAGGCAGAAAGAGGCCTCGACCGCTAACGCCATGGACCCCCACGACATAGCGGCTGCAGCAGCTGTGGATTCAGCTGCTGAGTGGGACAGCCAAGAGGTGTGGACCAGCGCCCAAGCTAGGCAGGCGCAGGGCACACCAAGCAAGCCGTGTAGCAGACCCTGCTCCTGCTGGGGTAGGCGGCAGACGTGCTGGCTCTGCGGCGGCTGTGGTCGCGAGTGCAGCCGAGTGCCGCTCGCGCTGCCGGCTGCCGCGAGCTGCTGAGAGGCCTCAGTTGCGTGTTCTTGCGCCTTGGAGGGGGGATCAATGTCTGGCTGCCGCCGCACTGCAAAGCAGCCTGCGCAGGCAGACAGATGGTTGAGGGCCCTGCTGTAGGCTTTCATCTCTGCTTGTCATCTGTGCCTGCAGGTCCTGCCAGCGCACAGCACACACCTGGGGCATCCTTGCCTAGAACACTTGCAACCACACCCCTCAACAGCCATACCCATGGCAGGTAGCTGATCAAAAGAGAGCAAACCATTGTTGGCAGCCCAAGGCACCTGTGTGCTGTGTGAGCCTGCTCATTACATGACAGGCATGGCCAGGCTGCTTCGGGCAGGATAAGGTGCCTGGGTGGCTGCTCTTTGTTTTGCCCACTTGCCTGTGATGATGTGTGAGGGTATGCTGGTGCCCGCCACCGTAGCCAGCAGCAGGCATGTGCCCACAAGGGCGAACACAGCCCAATTATGCTGACCTGCAGAAATTGATTTGTACATGCGGAGAAGCTGAAACACTAACACTAACAAAAGAACTAACACGGTCTTGCAGTCATAACCGCAAATCAAAGCCTTGCTTGTTAAGCAAAGTAAATTGCTGTAAACTATCTCACTCCTGCTGCTCGTGTCAAGCTTGCTTACGTAAGTATGCATGATCGAGCATGCGCGGGAGTATCTAATCCCGCTCACTAAGAAGGGACACATTGCCAGTCCCTGCACGCTTAAAAGCGCATGAAGATGCATGAGAAAGAATTGCGCCTGCACTAACAAAAGCAGGTAAGCTTTCTTTGATTTAAACGCTGACTAGACCGATCAGGTGCAAAGGCCAGGTTCGGCATGCTTTCAGTGCGATACTCAAATAATACAAGGCATGCTATGACACTGACCTGACACGCTGCCCAGCGCTGCCAAACCCAGCCTGAGTAGCGGGTACACCAGCAAGAGCGGGTAGACAACCTCCATCACCATGAGTTGAAGTCAGATGGTCATCTCAATTAACATCTGGAAAGAGTATCCTCTCGCAAGCATCATCTAGAACCCACATCCAATTCATGGCTTGTCAAAAGCACCAACTCATCAATCTCTCGGCCACGAGTTTTAAACACACATGGTAAGACAGCTGTTTTTTACAGCCTCAAATAAAGTCTGTAAGCCGTGATCTCAGATTGAACTCGAGTACTGGAAAAGAAGCTGAGAGGTTGAAGCAGCTTGATCAATTTCACCAATCATTAACATTTCTCATATATTTGAATACTGCATATCTGACCGCTTGCACTTCAGTTTGAGTGAACAATGGCGAGCTCAGCTCTGGCCAGGCCCTATCAGATTGTGGTATGGGGTGCCACGGGTAAGCCTTTTGTATGCATTGGAAGGGCAATGGCCTGACTTTTGCCAGCCTGGTCATGGCAAGCTTGCGGTCCACAACGCGCACATGTTTTTTGAGTCCTTTTGGGCTCACATGCTTGAGATCATGTGGGCAACCTGTTGGTCACTAGTATTTCGTACAATATTAGGTTGTTTCTGGAACAGCTCTGGCAAGTGAAGACTTGCCAGCATGCGGCTGAAGGCTTCAGTAGAAATGCCCTCGCTCAGGTACAGCACAGTGACCCTTGCCTGTTCCCACCACTTCAGGTTTCACTGGAAAGCTCGTGTGTGAGCACATCTCAAGAGACTACCCGGTATGTCTACTCTTAATGGTTCACTGGCATCACTTGCGCTGACTTGCACCCAACCTTTTTTCAGCAGTACATGACAAATTGATCAGTGCTGCACACCCTTCTTCTCTTCGGTCTTGTGTGGAAGCTTTCACAGCATGAAGATCAGACCTTTTCAATAAATCAGTTTTCCACGGATGTTACATCACAAACTTTCATTCGGTAATTGCCTTGACCATAAAATTATGATACATGTTGCACATATCGCAGGGAAAGTTCTCGTGGGCGATGGCAGGCAGAGATAGGCAAAAGCTGGAAAAAGTGCGGCAGGAGCTGTGTACCATAAACCCTGATATGGAGGTGAGACGCTGTGTGGAGGGGACGCACCTTGGCAAGCACAGCAAGTGCTATATGCGCACATTGGATTTAACAAGGATGCACTGAAGGTCCGAGAGTGTTGGTTTTGTGATTATTTGGTTCAGACTGTAAGTTGTTTGTTAAAGGGGTGGGTTTACCCACGGAGGATTCCTTGAGGCTGTGCTTGGGCTCAGAGCAGTGCTCAGAAGGCAGCATTGCTTTGATTCTGGGCACGCACTGGAGCATGACTGGCCGCCGCATGAAGTTGAGCCTGCCTGCCAGTCCTCGCAGTTGAAGCAGCTACCAACATGCTAGCCTCCAGTCTGCACGTTTCCTTCTTCAGGCGCATTCCGTGCACTGATGTACCACATGCACTAAGACAAACAAGACCCCGGCTTCTGCACTGTGCAGAGTGTGCCGATCCTTGTGGCAGACGCAAAGAATGCATCTGAAGTTGGAGCGGTGCTGCAGCAGGCTAAGGTCGTGCTGTCTGTGGCAGGCCCCTTTGCCAAGATTGGCAGCGAGGTGGTTGCGCAAGCCGTGGAGCAGGGCACTCACTATTGTGACATAACGGGTAAGTTCTGGGAGAGTATCAAACCGCGGCCTGGGTATTAATTTCGGGTGCTGGCGGTCTCAGGTTACGCACCTCTGCAGTTGTCTGTCTAGGGTTGACGCGAGTACGCTAAAGCTAATGGTCGCACTACTTGACTGGAGGCCTTTCCTTGTAACCCTAGAACGCTAAACAGATCCGAGCTCTCAAACTTGTGTCACCTCCCCGACGTTGGGGACCCATAGAAAAGTTAGCTTCTGGCTATGTGCTGGAATCCTTGCTCGGCCTCGAGTGATGTAACTCAGTTGTAGTTTAGCAGCATGCTGGACATTCTTACTCAGAAATGAGGTTGCAGCTCGTCCTTACATGCACCCTCAGGCTGCGTGAGCCCCAGAGGCAGCAACTTACAACTTGGAAGCCCTGCAGCGCTTTTCTGCTATGCCTGTGCTTGCTTGCAGGGGAAGTCACATGGGTGAAGCGCAACATGGAGAAGCACCATGAGGCGGCCGCCAAGAAGGGTGTGAAGATCGTCCATTGCTGCGGTTATGACTCAGTCCCCTCAGGTGTGCAATGTAGCTGCACAACGCACCTTGTGACCAGTGAAAAATGATTTGGACAATATCAATACGCATATGCTTCTTTGGGCTACCAATTATGAAAAAGTACGCTGTGAGTGAATATTTTTTGCCTCTTTGGCGCGGCTGAATCCCTCAGTGTCCGCTCAAGCTCAAAATACATGAAGGCCAAGCCTTGTTCTCTCTCCACAACTGCACTCAGATATTGGCGCTCTCATGATGGCTGATTATGCTGAGAAGCAGTTGGGCAAGAAGGTTGCAAAGGTGCGATGCTAAGGAATGATCCCTAGGCTTGATGCATTTTGAAGTGTATACTAACACTGTTGGCCATTCAGAGTTGGTAAAGTCATGATTTTTGTGACCATCATGGCACAAGCAAGCCTGCAGTACCTGAGCCAAGCACACCATGCAGGGTTAACCTGATTTTTGGTTGAACCTCTTGCATGCCTGCTTGCAGCAGCACGTGCTGATATCCCTGGCCATGCACTGTGGCCTGTGTTGTAGGTGTACACGCTGGCAGGAACAGGTAAAGGCGGGTTCAGTGGTGGCACCGTCGCCTCTGGCATCAACATGATGGAGACTGAGCCTCAGGAGGTATCCAAAGTTGCCAGGGACCAGTACTACCTGGCCTCATTCCACAACAAGTGAGCAACTGCTAAGGGCTCTGCCCTCAAAAGCTGGCCTGTGCGCACACATGCACACACGCACACACGCATACGTATCTCTTTCACGCCAAAGCAAGGCCCCTTACACATGGGTTGACATTATCGCCAGTGTTTGGCATACACCAGGATGCTGCACGCTGCTGACAGACTTCGCTGCCAGAGGGGTTCAGGGGGTGAATAGGGTGCTGAATTGTACGTACTCTCTCAGGCATTTACAGTTGCAAAAGCACAGAAGCGCTAGCGTTGTCTTCCCACCTGGTTTGTGAACGCGCTCGAGAGATGCCGAGCCCAATGTTTCCCCGCTGTATGCCCTTGCCCCCACATGGCTCTGCCACTCCTGTCTCTTGCCCACAGGCAGCTGGGCAACGACAAGCCGGCGCCTTTCACTCCCACCAAGCTCCAGGAGCCTGATGAGTGGGCAGGGCCATTTATCATGGAGGGCTGCAACGCGCGCGTGGTGCAGCTCAGCAATGCGCTCCTGTCTCCTCAGGTGTGCGAGCTGGGGTCCTCCACCATGGAGGGCTGCAAGTGCGAGCATGGTGCAAGTGCGAGCATGGTGCACGTGCAAACATGGTGCAAGTGCAAACATGGTGCCGCTCAGCACTGCTGCATCAGCAGTAGATCCCCCGCCTCGTATGGTGTTAGAAAGTTTGCAGGGCACATGGAATCCTCTTGCATATTAGCCAGAAGCTGCAAGCCTCGGTGTGCGCTGGCACGCAAGGAGGTTGAAGGAGGCGCGGATCGTGTGCCCTGGCTAGGACTTAGACCAGGCAACCAGTGGCGCAGGCTGCAAGCAAGCTAGACGCTAGATGCAGGCGATGGATGCAAGCATGCTAGGTGCCAGAAGCAAGCAGTGGATGCAAGCAAGCGAGATGCCACTTCAGCTGCTGGTGTCAGCGTTGTTGGTTTGGCTGCCAGCGTGCCAGGCCTGCCAGAAAAGCACTCAGAGGGTGATATCTGGACATGCCACAAAGTAGGGGCAGGTAAGGCAGGAGCGTATGGCCGCCTGCGTGCACTCCTCATGATACTCCCCCTGGTAAAGCAGGAGCGTGTGGTTGCCTGTTTGCACTCCTCATAGTACTCCCCCTAGTAAGGCAGGAGCGTGTGGCCGATGCATGCATGCGCGCATTCTCCGTGCACGCATGGCTCAAACACAGGCGTTCCACATGAATGCGCACACAAACACACACACACTGCATGTGCACAATGCATGTGTAACTGCAGGGCCCCTACGGCAGCGACTTCCGGTACACTGAGATGATGTCTGGGGGCAAAGGCTGGGGCGGTTTCCTGAAGGCGTGCATTGTGTCAGGCATCATGGCTGTGGGCGGGCTGGCGCTGTCCACTAGCATCGGCATGTGGCTGCTCAAAAAGTGAGTGGGCGTGCCAGGAAATCAAACACGCTTTTGCTTGCATGTTGTCTGGCACCATGCTCATGGGCACAGGTTTGCCCTTCCAGCTGGCATCGGCATGTGGCCTGCCCAAAATGGTGTAGGTGTGCCAGCGTAGAGCGTCTCTTGCAAGGCTTTTTTGTAGCAGCGCTAATCGGCCTTGCGCGAGACGACTCTGCTGACATTCAGATCACTGTCGCAAGGGCCTCCTGATCAACAAGCCCTGCCAGCAACACTCATCTGGAACAGTGTGCCAGGCTGCACCAGCCAGAAAAAGCAGGTGCTTGTGCTTGCCCAGCACATGTGTTGCACTATGGCTTATCTAAGCTACATGTCAGAACCAAATTACGGAAATGGTATGCAAGGGAGGGGGCGGGGCAACAGCGCCGGCATTGCTCAGCAGCTCAGGACTCAGCAGCTCACAACTCAGGAGTGAGCGGCCCCTCGTGGGTGTTGGGGCTCCTTGTCGGTGTCCGCTGGCAAATAGGGGGTGGTCAAGGGGAGGCAGTACACTAGTGGATGCGCGCATACATGCAAGCACGCATGCAATGTAGATGTCCGGAAATGCGCCTGCAAATACAACTGGCTCTGATATAGGAGAGTACAAAACGCATGCCTCACTGCCCCTGCTTTTGTTTTGTTTTGTGAAGAGGCAGGCGGTGCGTGTGGTGGGTGTGCCTCACAGATAAATCCTTATCCTGAAAGGGTAGCGTGCACATCTCATCATATCTTAATCATACACGCACACACAGAGGACTTAAGGTCATGCCTGCTGGGTGGCTGGGGGCCACCAGCCGACCGCACATCCCACCAGTGCATGGGCACGTTTCCCGCTCACCTGCTCACCTGCTGTCAAGGCGCAGGCCCCTTCCTCCCTTCCCTTTGCGTGCACAAACGTGCATATCCCCGACCCTCCCTGCGTGTGTACACATGCGCACACACACACACGCGCGCGCACACACACACTTAAATGGGCGCGTCACGCTGTGTGCGCAGGGTGGTGCCAAGCCCTGGAGAGGGGCCCTCGCTAGAGCTTCAGCGCACTGGCTTCTGGAGCCACAAGATCGTGGGCGTCACGGAGGATGGCACGGTGTTCACGGGCGAGTGCGGCGATAAGCGCGACCCAGGCTACTGGAGCACCAGCCGCATGGTGCTGGAGAGCGCGTTGTGCCTGGCGCTGGATGAGCAGGCCATCAAGCAGTCAGGTGAGGCTGGATGTGCAGGCCATCAAGCAGTCAGGTGAGGCTGGATGTGCAGGCCATCAAGCAGTGAGGTGAGGATGGATGAGCAGGCCATCAAGCAGTCAGGTGAGGCTGGATGTGCAGGCTAGCTATGCAGGCTGGTGGAGCAGGCCAGGTAAGATGGGGTTAGGCCAGATAGGCAGGACAGGTGAGCAGGCCAGGTAAGATAGGGTAAGGCTGGATGAGCAGGCCATCAGGCAGTTGGGTGTTGGGGAGTGTGCAGCCTTGGAGGCAGCCAGGTGGAGAGCAAGCTCCCTGCATGCTATGGCAAGCGCCTGAGCTGCAGAGAGCTGCTTGTGTTTGAGTGTGGACGTGCTGTGGTTGCTGAGGAGAGGGGCAGTGCTGGGAGTGCAGGGGCATAGCTCTGATGTGGAGGCCGGCACTCGCTCTGGCTGATCTAATTGGTGCAAGTTAATCATGAAGCTTGCTAATAAGCAGCAGCTGCTTGCTCTGTCTTTCTTAGGTTCAGGAGGGCCAAGGCAGAGCCCAGACGGGCACTCGCTGCAGGTCAAGCAGCAAACATTGAATAGCATCAGGTGTAGATTCCTGCACGTATTGTACACAGGGGCAACCCTGACTTGAGCACAACTTTTTTGCGATAACGTTGCGCAATGTTGTAACGTTGCGACACTGTGAGAACGTGTCTCAGGCTGTGTGGGTCTGCTTTACCTGCCTGCCTGCCCCGCCATCTCCATCAGGCAAGTCACATGGCCAGCCTTCAAACCTGCCTCACTCTAACAGGCAAATGCAAAGAAGGAGGCGTACTCACCCCTGCAAGCGCCATGGGCCTGGTGCTGATGGACCGCCTGAAGGCTGCAGGCCTCAAATTTGCTGTGCATGGACCTGTTGATAAATGATCATTAAGCAGCACCAGCTTCTAGGCATTCCCGCTCACACTGGCTTATATACTTGCTTGAAATACTTTGATTTTGGGAAGGTCTGCTCTAATCGCATTGCGAGTTATTAAGCCGCAAGCCTGCAGGTCACTTTTCTTCAGTTTTTCATCCATACTGCCCTGTTACACACTATATAGCCTCTGCTGCTGATGGTGTATTGCAAACCTGCATCTGAAAGACTATCTGATGGATTTCCTTCAGGGTAGATGTAGACTGATCAAAATAACGAAGGCTGAATGAGGTACAAGGTTTAAAGAGGGTGCCGAATGAGGTATATAGCTTCAGCAGTAAGCTCTTGGAAGATTATACTGACATGATACAAAGTTTACAAGGTTTACAAGGATAAGGCTTTCAGTCAAGAAGTGTGACTGCTAGCCTGCTCATAAAAAGCAAGTACCTCATGGAGGAAAAAAGTTTATTGTTATTCTGATTTAGGAGAGCAGACACATCATGAGATCCTGTTTGAGTGAATGGAGGAGCGAATTTTCTGCGGAGAGACCATCTGGGGATGAGTGCACTGGAAGACAACTTGTCTGAACATGTTGCTCATCCTGAATATTATCATTAGCCTCAGCGGTCGCACGTCGTGGAAGACATGTGATTCCAAGAAGCTGTCTCATTGCAAAGGGTGTAAACATAATGATGGAGTATGAATCGGGTAACGCTGCGAATGACATCAAGGGGGAGGTCAAGGAACTTGTACTGGGGAAGTGGGTAAGTTTAAGTTTGAGCTTCAGCCAGGTAGTTTGACTGTTCAGGTTGCTGGTGAACACCAGCCATACAGAAAACATCCATAAGCTCTGAAATAGAACGATAGGAATCATTAGTTTGTTTCTGGAAAAATCAAAGGCATTCTCAGAACAAGCTTGGGAGAAATAAAAAGCTCTAGTCTGATTGACAGAAATTTTGTGTGCCAGTGGTAAATCCGATTTACACGAGCCATTAAACAAGTCTGCGAATTGAAGCCTCAACGAACACATTTGCATGCAAGGACACCGGAAAAGAGCATGTTTTTCATCTTGAATTGCCTGCAAGCCACACATATCACAGGTACCATCATGATGTTCCCATCTTCTTGTCTCGACACGCAGCGCGTGGGAATGTAAACTGAAACATGCCACGTTGCACTGTGTTTGCTTGCTCAAATCCAGATGCAGATACCTAGGTACAGAAAAAGACAGTCCTTCAGTAGTCTCTGTCCTAAGAGGCAACCCAATTATGATATATTTGCAGCCTTGTCCATCTCATCTTCATTGCCTAGCTGGTTTGCCTGGCTCCAGATACTCTCAACTTGAGGTTGAACCTCTTCCTCCCATAAACAACAAATTCTGACTGTGGGATCGTTTGGAATGTTCTCACGCGATGCTGGAAATCACCGCTCCTTTCCAGACCATGTAAAGCATCCAAGAACTCAGCACTCCAGCACTACTTGTTGATAGTGCTCATCGCAATATTAGCCTTGAGGACTTTGGCAAGAGTGCTACTACTACTGCATAGCAGAGCATTATAAACAGCCGCTCGGAACCAATATAATTGCAAGGGCTCTTGGCCACACTCACGTAACACAGACCAGTTGGGAGTGGTGCGCTCTACACCTAAGATACCTTTAAGCTAGCACATATGAACTGTTTGCAGAGGGCAGTCCATCGCAGCTCCTTGCTTCATGTACCTAGTGCCCCATATTTGACTTGCATACATTCTTGCTGGAAGTGCATATCCTTTAGCCAACATCATCTGCAGTTGACCTGGTTCATTCGCAGTTAAGCTCAGATCATCTGCATACAACATGTGTGTCACGCAAACATCAGCTACTCCTGTCACTGCCCCACGTACGTCCCAAGCTATGCGATCAACATCATTGATGTACAGAGAGAAAAGCAAAGGTGAAAGAGGGCATCCTTATTTGACACCACGAGTAGGCTGTACCCTTGCCTGCTTAGTTCCATCCACCAGCACATACTCGTCTGCATCATACATATTTTGAATGATCTTCAAGAGGCAGGTGGGCACGCAATTGTGTTGGAGGTGCTCCCAAAGGGCACACCTAGGAATGGAGTCATATGCCTGCTTGAAGTCAATAAATGCTGCATGCAACCTAGGTGAGCCATGAGGTTTTTATGTTTGCGCAGCATGCAGCAAATGTCTGAGGATAAAATGGGCTGAAGAGTGAATCTGCCTGGATAGAAACCAAATTGTGTGTCAGGTATCTTATTGTTCGTCTGACACCACTCTGTCACGTATACTCTCAGGACATTCACATACAGCCTGTACATAATTCCGCTCACAGCCAACATGCGATAGTTGTTTGGATCCAGCACAGGACCTCTTTTATGCAATGGTGTTACTTTGGCTGCCTTCCACATCTCAGGGATCTGAGCTTTTTCCATCATCAAGGCAAAGGAGCAGGCAAAGTAGGGTGCCAGCACAGTCATCTTTTCAAGCTGGCACCTCTTTCCCAGCATACTTGATAAAAGGGGCAGCAATACAGTCAAAGCCAGGTGACGCCCGGACATTCAGATTGCGCACGAACTCGCACACCACAGGGTACAGGTCATTAGCTTCTGGAAGTTCAAGAGCATCCGGGTCAGGCATCCACCATTTCTGTGCACCTTGTTGAAACAGTACCTCAGGTGGTGGGTGATTGCGGCCCGAGGGAACAGCCATGTCCCGCGCAGAGGCTCCAGAATTCCCAGCCCAGTGCGCAGCAACCCTCTGTGCTACCCCATAGACAGAAGTGGGTAAGGAGAACGTATAACCAGGGCCCTGTTTGTAGGTGGAGCGCACCACTGGTGGTAAGTCAGCCGTCTACTATTTTGCTCTCTCGGATGTTTGCTGGAGAAAGGCATCCAATAAAGCAGATGCCGACAAAACGATTAAGGTTAATGGGTTCAAAGTTCTGCAGGTTTTATTTGGAAGTGTGGGAATGTGCCAGGCCCTCCATGGCTGAAAGAATATGGGTGCACCAACAATTGGCAGACCCCGAGCTGAGCCGTACGTCAGCACGCAAAATCTTTTTCATTGTGGTGCTGTTGCAACGGGTCAAGGAGATGTTAAACCGCAGTGCTGCTCAAAACCAATTGAATTGCAGGGGCTCCAGACCACATTCTAGCATGATACGCCAAGAAGGAGTAGTGAAGGAGTAGTTAACATTTTCAAGTACTGCAAGCAGCCCATTATGTGTGGGATTGTCCATCTCTTTGCCCTGTCGTAGGTAGGGGGTTGCCCAGATCTGATTTGCATACATGCCAGCAGGGATCGCGTACGGCTTAAGGAGCCAAACCTGGGCGTGTAATCTGTTGGCAAGGTTGTACTAACACGTTCCTGAACAACCCTGACATGATACACATAAGACTCTCGGGGCAAGTTAATGAAGGGGAAGCTTTACGAAGCTGCACCTGCCAAATGAGCTCCTCCATGAGGGCAGCTAAGAAGAAGCCCGTTAGGCCCGTGGACCAAAATTCAAAAGACAGCATACAACAAATGTCAAGTGCACGGACATATACTTAAAAATCTTGAATCAATGAAGCATGATGATGATCACGAGAAGATGAATGGCCGAGCAAATGATGATTCTTGTATGATATGTATTTTTGAAGAAATTAATATCCATAAAAAAAATGGTTAAGTAAAGTAAAGTGAGGTCGGTGAAGTTAAGAGTGACCATCTACTGCATTTTGGCAAACGGTCTATTATCTTGATGATTTTAAGGATTTTCACGTGTCTGAGAGGCTCCCGGCGGGAGCAGTTTTCTACAAAGGCAGGGGCAGTCACATCAACCTGCCCTGGTACCTAGTCCCCATCGTATCTTAAAAGGCTAGGGCAATCTTGTAATCAGGGGTATGAAATGTCTCCATCTTGTGCGATGCAGAGAGCTTTAGGTGTTGTCCTGGTGTCCCTTTCTGCAACACTGGCAGTCCACGAGGCAAGCCATGTCGAAGCCAAACAGGACGGGCCAGTGCCAGGCCTCTCCCTCATTGAAACGCCTGAGGTCCTGGACCGAGTGCGCAAGTTGATAGCAGATAATGTGGAGCCCACCCTTCGGTACTGGCGGGGGGTGATACAACAACGTGATGGCAGAAAGCTGACGATGCAAAACTTTTTTCAGACAGCCCGCGCGTTGATGATTCGTAAGCGTGAGTGACATATGCACATCGCATCCACACAAAGGCGCACATTCACACAAGCACAGAAGCGCACATGCGTGTGGGTAAGCGCACACATACACACATTACAAGCACTAATGTTCACGTCCACACACGCATAAAGTTGATGCAAATAAATACACATCCATGTGCATGCATACATACTAATGGAAGCATGTCCCTCCGGCGCCGGCATGCACTCAGGTTTGCATGCCCCCGCTTGCATCCCCGCAGATGTGGCGACTGCCACCGTGTGGGCCATTCACAACAACACGCTTATACGCCCACATCACCACGCGCCTCGCCGCTCGGATTCCTGGCTTATGCGCCAGGAGCACTTCCCCAACAAAAATGCGGCAGAGTCAAATATGCTCAGGTATGCTGCTCCCTGTCAAAGCAAGGGTATCACTCCGTGCAAGGTGGCACTGCTTCACAATTTTTTGTTTTGGATGCTTACTATCCTGCATGAGGCAAGGAACATGATACCTTGTGCAGCTTCCGCTCAAGTAGAAGGTTAGGGCTCTTCCCATGCTCACACTGGAAGCACGTAAAGCTTGGTCTGTGACACATACTTATATGCTCAGATGACATCCAGACAGGCTGGCAAGAGTAACGTTCTAGAGCACTTATAAAAAGAATCAATTTTCTACCCCCCAGGCAATGCTTAGACCAGACACTTTGGTGGATCTCACTTACAGGAAATTGATCTGCTATGACTGTGATCCTAAAAGGAGGAAGACAAAAAGCTCAAAATTACATCCATTGATGGCAGTCACGCTTGGCAAGGATGGGATTCATGAGGCCAAAACTTTCATTGCAAAAAAAACTGTGCTTGTGAGTGTGATAAAATTTGTGCAGCAGCTCATGCAATCCTGTACAGGTACCACGTGAATGAATGTATTCCCCTCAAAAGACCATTGAGTCACCATGGCGCAAGCGCCTTAAGCATGGCATTGAGTAGCCCTCAACAAAACAATGGCTCGTGCTGTTCAAGATGGCAGCTCCAAATTGTGTTATGAGATAGCTGTGGGAGCGCCTGTTTTGGGCGAATGTGGCACCAGCTTTGACACACGAACAGGCGCCCAAGGGCAAGTGCGCCTGCCCAAACAAAATTTCATCCAGCTCTAGGGCACTTCCAATGTGCCACAAGTTGTGTACGTTTTTGGTGCTACACATGCAAGTAGCACTAGGTGCTTCGATGCCCCCACTCCCAACACCTGGTAGGTAACTCAGCATCAAGCCACTACCTCATGCCCTTAAGCAGCACATCAACAATATTTTGCCCAATACATTCATTCAATTGATCAGAGAAATATAGATACCACATGCCCCCAGGGATAAGATTGACTGACGAGAAATATAACCCTGGTCTCTGCGCATGCTCATGTACGGACATGCTCACTAGTCACTCTCCGTGCTCAATTGTCTCCTTGCTTGTTGCATGCTTTGTACGCAGCCTCTGGCTGGCACTAGAGGAGGCCATGGCAGCAGGTAAGCAGAATTCAGCTGCTCATGACATGAGATCTCCTGTGCTGCTCTCCTTTCCAAGACAGTCGCAAAACCTGAGCTTTTCAAATGCTCAAATGCAGTTGAAATGAGTGCGTGCGCAATACATCTATTGAATGGCAGTCATATTCTGCAATATCCTGTCAGAATATTCAAATTCTTCTTCATCATGTCTGACTGTCCTGTGCATCGCCCTCTTGGGGCTGTCTTGCCTCATCTCATGCTCTAGCAGTGTCATTTAAGGGTATTGCTGCTGTTTATGGTGTGCCGCTAGCAAACTGGAAAACCAAGTCTGCCCTTCATGCACAGCAGTCAGCCAAGAGTGTTGTACAGTATAACTTATACTGAAGGAAGCCCTGTCTTTCAGATGGCACCATTTGTCCTACCTCATGATCATTGCTTTGTTGGTTTGATTTCAACTCTGAAATAATGTTGGAAGGGAGCGACACGTAATCTGTCATTCGTGGATGGGCTCTGCAGTGCATTTGTAAACACCCTAAGCAATGCTCTACACCATTCATAAGTAAAAAATCAAAACGTGGTGACCTTAATGCATAGGCCCGTGTGTAGTGAACTTGAAAAATTTGGATTATGATTGTTAAGCTAGTGAAGAGTAACACCATGATTGGAACCCGTATCACAGTGGTGTGGAATGTTGCTGCCACTGTTGCCGCTGCTGATGCTGATGCTGATGCTGCTGAGGATGAGAATATGCAGGCAATGGTTGGTGCCCCGATGCTTCAAAGATGTGGGAAGTGTCTCGTTTTATATTTGGCTGCAGGTGTACGCTTCCCTGACGTCGTCTTCTTGTACAACACCGGAGATCAGCCAATGTGCCGCTTGCTTTATCCATGTGGGTCACCCTGTACGTGTTGCGATATCACGACAAACAGCTAAGGCCATGCTCCCTTAGAATAACACAGGCAAAACAGCATATCTTTGCCGCATATGAGGCATGCTCTGCTGAGTGGTGTCCTTGAAATTGATTTGTATTTTTCTACTACCCATAGCTGCCTTTTCTCTTAAATATGTAACATGTAACCTGGCGCAATGCTTCATTTGTCTGAGCAGATCCTTGCATTGCAACAGCGGATGGCACAGTTACCCAACATGCGTGTCTGCATGCAAGCAAAAGACCTCCCTGCATATCGAATTTGGGCAGGCATCAGCTCATGCCATGACAACATTTGTGCTAAATAAGTGCTGCTTTCCATGCGGATGTTGGGCAGGCGACACTGAGCATGCTCCCCCCATCTCTTTGATGGGATTTGATGAAGCTCTTCTGGACCGCCAAGTCCCTATAAGTCCACAGCAGAAGCAAAAAGTTGGTGTGTGGATGCTATGTCTGCGATGGCAGATGTGAGGAGTGTATGTGAGAAGTGTGTATGTAAGAAGTGGATGCGGAGCAGTGCAAGGCTCAATTTTGCCAGGTGTTCCTGCTGTTAACAGTTACAAGGTGAAAGCCATGACCTGAAGGGTAACTGTGCGGTAACCGTAGAGAGTGACCAGGCAGCAGTGACGACCTGAAGATTGAGAGCAGGGATGATGGTCCCTGGCATGGTTGCACCTGCAGCTCCTGCCCACCGTGTACCCACTCTTCACAAAGCTTGCTTGGGAAGCGGTGTTGCCATTGTATGTGCTCATGCTTTGCGCTTCTGCACCGTGCTGAATGGTTTGCTTAGGCAATACAGGCATCTTTGATGCCTGCCGTTGTCCATGTGTTAGTGATACAGCCATAACTACAGCCAGGGTATCACTTTTGGCATGCAGGCAACTATGTACGTCTGTGCACTTGGGCCAGCTGGATTGGTGCAGAGGCATGTGTGCCACCATGCACTTGTGCAGATAGTCACAAGGGCTGGTTTTAGTTGAGAGCTTTATTGGCACGCAGATGTGCATGCCTGAATGTTCATATGTGCAGATGGTCACCGGGGCTGGTTTCCAGAAGGCACCGGCGCAGGTGACTTCTTGATGTCCCACTTCCGGTGAGGCTTGCACACACTTGAGGCATGCTTGCCCAGGGGGCATGCAGGCAAAGGGGCATGCGTGCAGCAAATCATGGGGCACACACAGCCAAACAGGCCAGCACATTTGGTGTAGGGGGACGCATGCAGCTGAGTGAGGCAGAGCACCTGGCTGGTGCATCCAGGAGGCCCCTCAGCATTGCTAGCTGTCAGTGAGGCAGAGCACCTGGTTGGTGCATCCAGGAGGCCCCTCAGCATTGCTAGCTGTCAGTGAGGCCCCCCTTTCCAAGACAGATGCTTGCATGCAAGCACTTGGCAGTCAACTGACTTGGTAATGGCGCAAGCCCTGGCTAGGGCTTAGCTGACGGCTGCAGCTGCACCAGCTGCTCCAGCAGAGCCTTCCAGCTGCAATCCATACATGACACACGTTCCACACAAGCTGTCTGCTTTTTCTGCAACCTGTGTTGTGGTCGCGGTCGCAGTTTCACCGGCCACTCCAACGGCCCCTCTATAGCGCCACACAACCCTAAAGTGATATCCCGCTCTGGAAGGGGCGACCCAAAGTGGACTGAGGCGCAACAGGTCACCAGGTGCGGGCGCAGGGGCAGGGCAGCGGGTAGGGCTGAACTTGACGGTAGGGGTCAAGCTGGCGTCCCTATGCATCCATGTGCATCCACATGCACGCCCCCCCCCCCCCC
>LFIK01000969.1_pt1 | contig 22276 bp, 23 predicted proteins | sample 643401 | NCBI WGS metagenome assembly LFIK01 (sample SAMN03777447, study PRJNA286221) | soda lake metagenome | biome: soda lake; feature: Kulunda steppe; material: water; isolation source: sample T5-Br brine of Lake Tanatar-5 | place: Russia: Kulunda steppe | collected 2010-07
CTCAACCGCCCGTGCCGCTCCTCGACATCCCAAAACCCCGGCTGCCCGCGCATCGATCGTCTCCCAATCCGACGCAACGATTGAATCAGAAAGCAGCCGATTCGGGGAGGTTTTTAGAGGCGTCCAGCTGACGAGCCAAATGCCATCGTCGACTTCGGTGATTCCCACTCTCTGGCCGGCGAGCACGGTCGAGACGTTGATCTTCTTTCTTGCCATGGAGATGCGGCCGCAGGCGGTGACGAGGATGTCCCTGTCGTGAAAGGGATATTCCACCTCGGGCAACCCCTCATACGGTCTCGAAGAGGGTGCATAGAGTTCCGCCGGCATCCTCATGTCGAGTGCTTCATGGGGCCGCTCGTCGTTGAATTCGTTGACGAACCGGTCGAACCGGTCTTGCTGCTGCAAGGTGTTCATTCCCGGCGGTCGCGTCGTTTCCTGCTTCAGCGTGCGGTGCAGGCGCTCGTGGCGACCATTTTGCTACGGATGGTCCGGCTTGTTGCGCTCGATGGCGATGCCGAACGGGCGCCGCATACTGCCGGAATAGCCCTGCACCTGTCTTTGCCCCCCGCACTCAGATCAAAGGCGTCGAGCAGATCGTCACAGCGCGCCCCGGCGGCGGCGCCCGACAGGCCGAGCAGGCGCGCCAGAAGCAGCAGATTCTCCCCCCCCGGTGAGGTCCTCGTCGAGGGAGGCGAACTGGCAGATCATCCCGATTCGGCTGCTGATGTCGAGCCGTGCGTGCGATAGCTTCCGAACTGGCTCAAAACTGCAATCCGGGAAAGCTGTTTCACGGCTTGATTACCCATATTGCATCGCAGTTCAATCTGAATGCCGCGACGTATGGAAGCTGCGCGCGTATCATCACGCATCTGCCATATGGATTTCACGGCGACGCGACGAACCATCTGGACCTCGATCCGCCTTCGATCCACCTTGGCCCCGCTCGGGGGTATCGCAGAAAGGTCCCCGCCCATGACCTCCCGGTCGCTCGAATCACCCCATCACAACCGCATCGCGGCCATTCATCCTGAAGTCACCGCCTGGCGACGCGACCTGCATGCCCATCCCGAAACAGGGTTCGAGGAAGAGCGCACCGCCAGGATCGTCGCCGAAAAACTGCGGGAATTCGGCGTCGATGAGGTGATCGAGGGGATCGCCCGCACGGGCGTCGTGGGGATCATCCGGGGGCAGGGGTCGGGAGAGATGATCGGCTTGCGCGCCGATATGGATGCCTTGCCGATGCAGGAGCGCGGCCAGGCTTCGCACCGTTCGACCGTGGACGGGAAGATGCATGCCTGTGGTCACGACGGGCATACGGCGATGCTGCTCGGCGCAGCGAAACTCCTCGCCGAGAGCCGCGCGTTTTCCGGATCCGTGGCGGTGATCTTCCAGCCCGCCGAGGAAGGTGGTGGCGGCGGGCGCGTCATGGTCGAGGAAGGATTGTTCGAACACGCGCCCTGCAAGACGGTCTGGGGCCTGCATAACTTTCCCGGCATTCCGCTCGGCTCCTTCGCAGCGCTGGAAGGTGGCACCATGGCGGGGATCGATTATTTCGACATCACGATACGTGGTCAGGGCGGGCATGCGGGCGTGCCGCATGAAGCGACCGACACGGTCCTCGCCGCCGCCCATCTGGTCACGGCGATCCCCTCGATTTCCGCGCGCAACGTGCCGCCGCACGAGACCGTGACCATCGGCGTGGCCAGGCTGCGCGGCGCGGACGCGCATGTGATCATGCCGGAAGAAGCCGCGATCGGCGGTTCGCTGCGCTGGTTCGACGAACAGGCCCGCGCCCTGGCGGAGCGCCGTTTGCGCCAGCTCGCCGCGCGCATTGCCGAGAGCTTCGATTGCGAGGCCGTGATCGATTATCGCCGCCTCTATCCCGCGACGATCAATCCGCCGCAGGAGGCGCACATCGCCGCGCAGGCGGCTGCGGCGCTGGTGGGTAGCGACAACGTGATCCGCCACCACGCCCCCTGCATGGCCGGGGAGGATTTCTCCTTCATGCTCGATGCACGGCCCGGACACTACATCTGGATGGGGGTCGATGCGCCGGACCACGTTTCAGGCCGGCTCCACTATCCCGATTACGATTTCAACGACGCGGCCATCCCCTACGGGATCGGCTATTGGCTCGCTCTGGTGGAAATACTCCTGCCCCGCGCCCGGTGACGCGGGGCATCCGAGGGAGCCCGGTACCCACTTTTGCTGAAATCGCTTGGTCGGGCGCCGCGATTTCGAACCGCAAAACCGGTACCCACTTTTGCTGAAATCGCTTCAGCTTCGCCGCGCGAGGAGCGCCCGGCTGACTTCGGTGATCGAACCGTGCAGGCTGTGGTCGTCATAAGCCGAAATCAGCGCGTATTCGAAGCCGCCGTCACGCCAGTAGCTCGCGCGGCCCTGCGGCAGGGTCCGGTAGGTGGGCGCACGCGGTGACTCGGTCGCGGCCGCCTTGACCACGAGCGACAACCGTTCACCCGCATCATCCTCGTAGATATAATGCGCAAGCGGCCCCTGCTTGCTGCCGAGCAGCCGCGCGCCGACCAGTTGCAGGCCGACCATATCGAGCTGTGGCGGTGAGACCTCGCCGCCGAGCTTCTCGGCGAACCAGTCGGCGGCCAGCGTCAGCGCCTCCGCCGGAAACTCAGCCGGATAGAGCTCGTCCTCGGCGAAGACGAAATGCGCGCCCGCCGCATCGGCGACATAGCCGGGATAGGGCGCATTCGCATAATCATAAGCTGAGTTGCCAAACCAGCCGGCTGCCACGAGAATCGCGGCGGCGGCGGCGTTGCGCGCATAAGCCGGCATGCGCGCGCGCCAGCTCTTGCGCGCCGCGACCTTGGCCGCGAGCCTGTCGGTGAGAGCCTCGGTGAGTTCGCGCGTGCGCGGATCGGTTTCGGCCGGATCGTCCTCATAGGGCGCCAGAGCGGCGGCGGCCTCCTTGAGCGCCGCATTATGCGCGATCAGGCTCTCGACGCGCTCGAGGCGCTCGGGATCCTGCGCGATGCGGGCGACGATCTCGGCGTGACGTTCAGGGTCGAGCGTGCCGTCGACGATGCGCTGGATATCGTCGTCGGTCACGTCGTCATGGCGGGTCGTATCGATCATTCTCTCGATCCTCCTCAGGAAACCAGACGGAGATGCGGGCCCTTGCGGCCTCCCACGACGCGCCGCAGCGCCTCGCGGCCGCGCGCCAGCCGGGACATGAAGGTGCCCAGCGGCACGTCGATGACGCGCGCGGCATCCGCGTAGCTCATCTCGTTGATGGCCACGAGCACGATCGGCTCGCGATAATGCTCGGGCAGTGCGTGCAGGGCATCGAGCACCTGGCGCAATTCCACCCGGACGGGCTGGGCCGGCGGCTCCGCCGGCTCGGCGATGGCGGGCTGGGCGGCATCGCGCACACGCTTCTTGCGCACATTGTCGATGAAGACGTTGTGCATGATGCGAAACAGCCAGGCACGCAGATCACTGTCGGGTTGCCAGCGATCGGCTGCCGCGATGGCCCGGGTCAGGCAATCCTGGACGAGATCCTCGGCCTCGTCCGGTTTGCGCGTCAGCACCATGGCATAACGCCGCAAACTGGTGACATGCCCGGTGATCTGCTCACTCAAATCCTGCCGCGACACCGCTCTTCTCCTCTGGATTGCCTCAATATCGCTCACAAACGGGCCGGGCGGCGCTTTCATCCGCAACCTTGGGAAAAATCGCATGTGGCAGGATGACGCAGCATCGGGAGCCGATTCAGGGCGCCTCGTCGCGCAATGCGAACCGGGCCCGCAAGCCGATCAGTGCACCGCAAATCAGATGCACCGCAAAGGCGCCCGGCGGAAAGGCGATGAAGGGCGAGAGCACCAGCGGCGCCACGGCGATGGCGAGCCCGAGCACGGCCATGTCGCGCCAGTCACGCCGCAGCGGCTGGGCCACGTTCTTCGCCGCGACGAAGACGGCGGCGATGGCGAGCAGGCTGGTGACGATACCCGGCCCCGCATAGAGATCGGCGCGCATGGCATAGGCGAGCAGGATGAGCGCCGCCACGAGCGCCACGACCGGCATCGGAATGCGCAGAAGCTGGATCGGTTGCATGAGCGTATCTCCTCGGCTCGATGGATTCAGAAGGTGAGCGTCGTCACCAGTTCGTTGATCTGGATGACCGCGCGATTGATGTAAAAACCCTGCAAGACCAGATGGTTGGCCAGCATGCCGTCACTGCGGGCATTCATCACGACGGGCGGATGCAGCTGCGAGGCGTAGCGCAGGGTCGTCACGGTCTGATTCCAGACCGAGGAGAGCCCGCGCGCGGCGATCAGCGTCTCGAAGTCACGCCCGAGCTCGCGCAGCAGCAGGTAATAGGCGTAGGTCACCCCCTTGTTGCGGAAGAAGATGTCGTCGGCCTCGAAATCGATCAGCCAGAACACGTCGTTGCGGCTGTGCTGTTCGAGCTGGGCGGTCTGCGAGCCGAGATCATCGGCGATCCGCGTCAGCGTCGAGGCGAGCGCATCGGCGCGGCGCTCGAAGATCGCCTGTCCCTGCGCCACACGGTTGTTGTAGGAGGTCAGCGCGCGCAGGGCGGCGCGGTATTGCTGCTCACTCGTCACCGTCGGCATCAGCGACTTTTCGAAATCGATATGCCAGATGTCGCCGGGAAACTGCAGGAAGCCGGCGGCGCGCTCGAGATCCGGGTCCGCCCGCGAGGAGCCGCGCGCGCGCCCGATCGTATCGACCATCTCGAAGGAGAACCGCCCCAGCGCCTGGATGATGCCGAGCTGGAAATTCGGTGCATTGTCGCGCAGCCCGCCCGGCATGAACCAGGGGTCGTTGGGCAGCCAGCCATGCTGGTTGACCTCGCGATCGACGAGCGCGATCGCCATGTTGATGGCGTAGCTGCCGCCCTCCACCGCCGCGCTCGGGCGAAAATTCGGGTTGGCGTCCATGCGCGTCATCACCGAACCGATGATGCCGAAATAGACGACGAGAAACCCGGCGAATCCGATCAGGCCGCGCCGCGCGATGGTGCGCCAGTCCCGCCCGAAGGTGAGCTTCGCCACGAAGATCGCGGCATCGACGGCGAGCGCGCGCGGCGCACGCGGCGTGTGGTGCTCGACGGCTTTTTCCTCCTGCGGCACCGGCACGAGGGCGCGCGAGCGGCGGTCGTCACCCTGTGAGCCCGCTGGCAGGTGACCGGCATGGGCCATGATCAAGCCTCCTCACGGTTGACCGCCATGCGGCTGGACGTGGCGATGGTCACAGGCATCATCGGCTTCTCCGCAGGTGCGGGAAGCGCCTCGTAGATGCCGGCCGACAGCGTGATCAGCGGCTTGGTGCCATCGCGCGATTTGGCCTCCTCCTGCAAACGCCGTGCGGCGTCGTTGGCGACGAGGCAGGCGAAGAACAGGCCGAGCGCCGAGACGAGGACGAGTTCGATCCCGAAGATGAAGATGCCGAACAGGCTCGTCACCGCGAAGGGCAGCACCATCGCCCAGGCCAGGCGCGGCGACAGGGCGAAGAGACCGGCAAGGGGCGCGAAGCCGTTGTCACGCAGGAAGAGCAGCCCCTCCCGGCGTGCCCCACGCGCGATCGCCTCCAGGCTCGGCAGGGCATCGATGCGGGCATGCAGACCCGCATGGGCCCGCCCAGCCAGCCTGCGCGCGAGATCCGCGAAGCCCCTGGCTCCGGCAACGGCCCTGGCGGGAACGGTCTGAACGAGGGGATACCTGCGCAGATCGAAGCGCGCCGGCAATGCCCGAAGCGCGGGCATCGCGACGAGGGCGGGCGCGCGGGTCGTTTCGCCTGTGGTCACGTCTTCGCGAATGGTCATGGCTGCCTCCGGGGTTCGAATGACACTCTGCAAACGGGGCGCGGCCCGGTTTCATCCCCGGAAGCGGACGATTTCGCATTCCACCGCCGCAATGACGACATCCGGTCGCAGGCGGGATGAAACCGGCGCGCGCTTCGTTTGGCAGGGGGAGAGCAAATGCGAACAAGGGAGAGATCCGATGCTGGCACGCCTGGTACACGGCAGCGATCACGCAACGAATCACGCAACCAATCACAGGAGCATCGCCACCCCGACGGCACGCCACCAGAACGGGCTGATGCGTCAGCTCGCTCAGGAGAGCCTCGATCGCCTGGCCGGAATGTATCGCGACTGGCGCCATGAGCGCGACATCACCGCCATCGCCCGCGTCCTGGAGCGGCTCAACGACCGGCAGCTCGCGATGCTCGGCCTGTCGCGCGCCATGCTCGAAGTCGATGTGGCACGCCTCGCCATCCGGGCGGGCTATATGGAGGATACGACCTATACCATGGTGGGAGAGCCTGAGCCTTCAGCGCGTGGAAACAGCCGGAATGATCAGGGTATTTCACTGTTCCACGCCTGAACCTGTTCCACGCCCAGTTCGCCGAACATCCCCTTCAATCAAAAAGCCGCCCGGCAAGTCTCGGGCGGCTTTTTCGTTCTTGGGCGCGGTTTTCCTCCCGTGACGGAGAGCGGGGCCGGCGCCTCACTCTCCCGAATCCGGCGCATCCACGGGCATCTCCGGCAGCGGCGCTGTGATCTCGGCATCGGCCATGCGCATCTCGACCATGCCGACGGCGATCACCACGAGGATCAGCGCGGCGATGGCCGTCTGGCCGAGGCGCAGGGTCTCGGCGCGCTGTGTCAGGGCCTGCGGGATGCGCCGGGCGACGCGGCGCAGGGCGCGCCCGCCGCGCCGGCCCGACGCCTCGATGCGTCCATGCAGCATGATGAAGGGCGCGGTGATCTGCCCGATGAAGGTCTCTACCCCCACCCTGAGCGCATAGGCGCGGATGATCGCCGCGAGCGCGATCACGATACCGGTGATGACCGGCAGCGGATCGGCGGGTTTGGCATCGAGCACGGCGAGCCCCTCCGCAGGCGCGATCAGCGGCCAGCCCATCGGCAGGGAGGCCGAGAGCGCGACGAGGCCGAGGAAGGGCACGACGAGGCTGTCGGGCTGCGCGCGCACGGCCTCGGGCGCCGCCGGCGCCTGCTTCCACAAGGTGTAGCCAAAACGCGCCATCAGGAGCGTCGTCGCGACGCCCGAGAGCGTCAACGCGACGATCAGCCAGGGCAGCCAGGCATCGGAACCGGCCTCCAATGCGCTCTTCAGCGCCTCCTTTCCGAGCCCGCCGGAGGTCGCGGCGAGCCCGGCCAGAGCGGCGGCGGGCAGGGCGAGGGCCAGCATCACGAAGATCCGTGCGCGCGGACCCGCCATCGCCCCGTAGACACCCGCTCCGAGGAACAGCGCGCCCTTGGCGAGCGCGTGATGCGCGGCGAGGAAGACGAGGACGGGCAGCAGCGCGGGCCAGGCCTCCGGCACCATCAGCCCGGCGCCGAGCCCGAGCGCGATGATGCCCATCTGGCTGACGCTCGAAAAACCGAGCACGGCCTTGGGGCTCTCCTCCCGTGCTCCGATCAGCGCAGCGGCGAAGATCGTCACGAGACCTGCGGCCATCATCACCGTGGCATGGTCGGGATAGGCGTGGAGGCCGAGCGGCAGGCCCGACAGCATGCCGAACAGCCCCGCCTTGATCATCGCCCCGGAGAGGACGGCGCTCGCGGGCACCGGTGCGGCCCCATGGGCCGGCGGCAGCCAGAAATGCAGCGGCATGATGCCAAGCTTGACGGCGAAACCGCCGATCATGAGCGCCACGCTCAGCCCCGAGAGCGCGGCCATGCGCAGATCCGCCAGAAGCGGCGAGCCGGCCTCGTTCGTGGCCAGCAGCAACCCGGCGAAGAGCGCGAGCTCGCCGGCGATGACGAAGGCGATATAGAGCCGTCCGGCGCGATAGGCCTTCTCGCTGCGCGCATGCACCACGAGCCCGAACGAGGCGAAACTCATCAGCGCGAACAAGGCGTAGAAGCTGAACACGTCCTGCGCCAGGATCAGCCCGATATTGCCCGTCATGGCGAGCAGGAAGCAGGTGATGAAACCCGTCGCATGCACGTCGCCGCGCATCCAGCGCCGCGCCGTCGCCGCCGCCGCCGCCCAGAGGATCGCGGTGAAGGCGAGGAAGATCTTGCTGACATAATCGAGCCCGATCACCGTCCCCATGATCAGCCAGGGCTCGCTCAGCGTCGAAGGTGGTGCGAGCAGCGCGAGCACGAGCGCGGGCAAGGGCGCGATCACGGCGAGCCGCAGGACGAGCGGTCGCGCCGCAGGCAGGATCGCCGTGATTGCAAGCGCGAGCGGGGCCGCGATCGCGGCCAGCAGCATCACATCCGACATGAGGTCACTCCCGTTACGTATTTTACTGGCGGTATTCGATGGCGACGATGAAGCGGGTCCATTCCAGCGGGCTGAAGGGCGCGTTGGCGAGCCCGCCGGCGATCAGCACCAGAGCGGCGGTGACCAGCGGCGGCGCCGAGAGCATCCAGCCGATGCGCCGATACCCGGCACTCTTATCTGTCCCCTTGCCGGCTGCGACCGCACCATCCGCATCGACGAACCAGGCCCGGTGCAGCATCGGCAGGAAATACGCGGCGTTGAGCAGGCTGGAGCCGAGCAGCAGGGCGATCACCCAGCCCTGGCCGGCATCGAGCCCGCCGGTGGCGAGGTACCACTTGCTGACGAAGCCCGCGAGCGGCGGCAGGCCGATCATGGCGAGCGCGGCCAGCGTGAAGGCGAGCATGGTGCCGGGCATCCGCCGCCCCACCCCGTTCATCGCGCTGACCTTCTTGACGCCGAGCCCCTCGGCGAGATTGCCGGCGGCCATGAACATGGTGATCTTCATCAGACCCTGGTGGATCAGATGCGCGAGCGCACCGATCGCCGCGATCGGGCTCGCAAGCGCGACACCGAGCGTGATGTAACTCACCTGCGAGACGGTCGAATAGGCGAGCCGCTTCTTGATGTCGTCCTGGGTCAGGGCGCGCAGGGAGCCGTAGATGATGGTGATCCCCGCCGCGATGGCGAGCGGCAGGGTCACGCCGAGATCGACGGCGACATGGATGCCGAACACCTCATAGACCACCCGCATGATGCCGAAGGCCCCCGCCTTGACCACGGCCACCGCATGCAGGAGCGCGGAGACCGGCGCCGGCGCGACCATGGCGATGGGCAGCCAGGCATGGAACGGCACGAGCGCCGCCTTCACGCCGAGCCCGGCGATCAGCACGAGGAACAGCATCAGGGCCTGAACCGGCGATTCTGCGGCGATGTCGGCCATCATGCCGCCGGCGGCGAAATCGGTGCTGCCCGCCATCACCCAGAGCCAGAGCGTTCCCACCAGCAGCACGAGCCCGCCGGCGAGGGTGTAGATCAGATAGATCCGCCCCGCCCGCAGCGCCTCCGCCGTGCCGCGATGGATCACGAGCGGATAGGTCGCGATGGTCAACAGCTCATAGAAGAGCAGGAAGGTGAACAGGTTCCCCGCCATGGCGATCCCGACCGTCGCGGCGACGCACAGGCTGAAGAAGCCGAAGAAACGCGCGCGATGCGGGCCTTTCTCCAGATAGCCGACGGAATAGATCGTCGTGATCAGCCAGAGAATCGCCGACAGCGCCAGGAAGAGAATCGCCAGCGGATCGGCCTGGAGCTTGAACGCGAGGCCGGGCAGCATGGTGAAGCGCACATCATAGATGACGCCCTCGCTGACCTTCCAGCTCAGCCATGCGACGAGCGCGACCTTGATGCCGGCAGCGCCGAGATTGATCGCCGTGCGCCATCCCGCCGCGCGCTCGGGCAGCGCGAAGAGCAGCGGCACGATACCGAGCGACGACAGGAGAATGAACAGCGGCAGCAGCGGGACTTCGTTCATGGCCTTGCTCCGAAGGGGTATCCGATATCCATGAAGGCGAGGATCGGCGCGGCGGCGAGGCCGAGACCGACCGCCGTCAGGGCGAGCATGAGAGGCGGCGCATCGGCGATGGCCCAGCCCTGATGCTCACCCACAGGCGTGCGCTGCCGGTCGAAGCGCAGGAAGGCGGTCATCACGCGGCTGAAATAGGCGACGCTGAGCAGGGTCCCGATCATGGTGATCACCACCCAATGCCAGTAGCCGGCCGCCATCGCGCCCTCGAGCAGCCCCCATTTGCCGGCGAAGCCGAGGCTCGGCGGCAGGCCGATCAGGCTGATGGCGGCGAGCGCGAAGGTGAATTGCGCCAGCGTCGGGCGGATCGGCGAGCGGTCGAGATCCGCGATCCGGTCATGGCCGACCTCGTCCTTGATCCGCCCGGCGGCGAGGAACATGGCGGCCTTCGCGATCGCATGGGCGAGGATCAGCAGCGCCGCCGCCTTCCAGCTCTCGGCGAGACCGACCTGTCCGGCGCGGGCGAAGGCGACGAAGATCAGACCGATCTGCACCACCGTCGACCAGGCGATGAGCAGCTTCAGACTGGCCGCCTGCAACGCCTTGATGCCGCCCCAGATGATCGCGCCGCCGCCGAGCAGGCCGATGAGGGTGACCATCATCTCGTCGGGCAGGGGCAGATATTGCGTCAGCCGCAGGAAGATGAAGAGCGAGGCCTTCACCACGAGCCCCGACAGCAGGGCCGAAGCCGGTGCGGTCGCGTTGGCATGGGCGGCGGGAAGCCAGAAATGCAGCGGGAACAGAGCCGTCTTCAGAAGCAGGCCCGCCGTCAGCAGGGCGAAGGCGACGGTGAGCGCGGGCGCGGGCTCCGCCGCGATCAATCCGGCGAAGTCGAGCCGGCCGAGCTCCAGATAGATCAGCCCCACCGCCATCAGGAAGAGCAGCGCGCCGAGCATGCTCGCGATCATATATTCGAAGCCCGCCCGCATGGCCTCGAGCCGCCCGGTCAGCACGGTCAGCCCGATCGCGGCGAGCGCGATCACCTCGATCATGACATAGAGGTTGAAGATGTCCGTGGAGACATAGGCGCCGTTCAGCCCCGAGAGCAGCAGCAGCCAGAGCGGCCAGAAATAGCGCCGCATGCGCGCATTCTCCTCGCCCTCGCGGCGTGTGGAGAAGGTGTCGAGGGCGCCGAGGCTGACGAAGAGCCCCACCAGCATGGTCATGCCGAGCATCACGACGCCGAGCCCGTCGGCGCGCAGATCGAGCCCCAAAGGCGCCCCCCAGCCGCCGAGCGAGACGACGACCGGGCCACCGGTCAGGACCTGCGCGGCCAGCATCACGACGCACAAAGCCGTGACGACGAGGCTCGCCAGGCCGATCTGCGGCGCCGAACGCGGGAAGAGGAAGCTCGCCACCGCACCCAGAAGCGGGGCGAAGACGGTCAGGGCGAGCCAGTCGAGGGAAGCGAACTCAGACATCCCGGCCATTCTCCAGGCTGTGAATGCGACGGATCAGGGCGAGCGCGACGGCGGTCGCGCTGACCATGACGACGATTCCGGTGATCACCAGGGCGTGCGGCACCGGATCGGCGGGCATGGCCGGTTCGCGCCAGGCGGCAACGATCAGGATGAAGCTCGCCCCGACGCCGCAGAGCTTGAGGGCGAGCACGCGGCGCAGGCTGTCGCGCACGCTCAGCGCACCGAACAGGCCGATGCCGAAGACGATCATCCCGGCAATGCCGAAGATCGTGCCCGTGTCGAGCAGGGTCGTCTCGAAGGTCATGGGTCGGTCTCCCTGACGGTGACGGCCACCGGCTCGCGCCCGTGGAACAGGGCGGCGAGCGTCGCGGCGATCGAGATCGTGACCACGGCCTCGATGATCAGGATCAGGCTCTTGGCGTGGGCGGCGGGATATTCGAATGTTGCGCGCCCGCCCTGGGCGACGAAGAGCGCCACGGCGGCGAAGAGGGCCGTGCCGATCACGAAGACGATCCGCGCCGCACCGCGATGCGCTGGCAGCGGCGTATAGGCGCGGGTGATCAGCAGCATCAGCCCCACCGCGGCCAGCACCGCGCCGCCCTGGAAGGCGCCGCCGGGAGCGATCGCGCCGACCCAGAGCAGATAGGCGCCGACGATTACCGCAGCCGGCAGGGCGATCCGGGCGAAGCCGGCATAGACCTCGCCCATCACCGGCGCCGGGGCGCGCGCGATGCCGCGCTCCATCGACCAGACCGCGACGATCGCCGCGAGCAGCACGACCACCTCCATCAGCGTGTCGAAGGCGCGGAAATTGAGCAGGACCGCCGTGACGGGATGCTCGACGCCGCTCGCCACGAGATTTTGCGCGACGAGCACGTCGAGACCCGGCCCACCTATGGGCGTGGCGAGGAAGGCGCTGATTCCGGCCAGCGTCACCATCGCGCACAGGGCGGCATTGACGACGAGCCCGCCATTGATGCGCAGCGGCGGCGACAGGGTGCGCCCGCGCAGATGCGCAAGCGTCTTCAGGAGCAGCGCGCCGGTCACGCCGGTGCCGATCGCCGCTTCGGCCAGCGCCACATCGGGAGCCGCGAGCCGCACCCAGGCCAGCGCCGAGAGCAGGCCGAAGACCACGAAGCACACGATCATCGCGAAAGCGTCGCGCAGGATCAGGACCCCTGCGGCGATGCCGATGATCGCGAGGGCGAGGACGAGATCGAAAAGAACGAGAGCGTTGATCATGGGCGCGTCTCCTTCTCCGCATGGGTATGGCGGGCCGCAAAGCCGTCGCTGCGCGCGTGCCGCGCGACGAGATGGGCGCAGGTCGTCCCCGAGAGTGCGACGAAGAGCCAGATCAGCACGAGCCGCGTGATCTCCCCGGCTGATCCGGCGAGAAGGGCGGTGCCGAGGCAGATCAGGGCGAGACCGAGGCCGTCGGCCTTGGTCAGGGCATGCAGCCGGCAAAACAGATCGGGAAAGCGCAGCAATCCGATGGTTCCGGCCATGAAGAAGCAGGCGCCGGCCAGGATGGCGAGCGCGGCGAGGATATCGAAGAGGATCATTCCTTTGCTCCCCGGGAGGCGAGGACGACGAAACAGACAAGGGTGACAGCGGCGAGCAGGGCGAAGACCAGCGCCACGTCGAGCAGGGCCGGCATCGCCATCAGCTGCGAGAGAAGCACGAGGATCGCCACGGTGGTGGTGCCCGTGAGCTGCGCCGCGAGCATGCGGTCGGCGGGCGCCTTGCTGCGAAATACCGGCACCAGACCGGCGAGCAGCGAGACCAGCAGCACGATCGCGACAATGGCCAGAAGCGCGCTCATGCCGCCCCTCCCGCCGGCGATCCGGCACGCTCGGCGCGCGGCAGCAGATCGAACATGGCTGCAACACGCCATTCCAGATCAGCCAGCTCGGCATGGGTGTCGCGGCGCAGGTCGAGGCTGTGCACGACGACGCTTCCCCCCTCCAGCTCGGCGCTGAGCGTGCCGGGCAGGAGCGAGATCGCATTGGCGAAGAAGACGCGCGGCGCGCCCTGCGGCAGGCGGAGCGAATAATCGCAGAAACCCGGTGCGAGTTTGATCCGCAGGGCGAGTGCGCGGCGGGCCACATCCGTGGCGCCGAGCACCGATTGCCAGGCGAACCAGCCGGCGAAGCGCAGGGCCGCGATCGGCGCGATCCGCCAGCGGGTGGCGGGCGTCGTGGCGAAGGCGAGCGCTCCAGCCAGCGCGATGGCGGGGATGCCGAAAGCCGCCGAATCCGGTCCCGCCCCGGTCAGAACGAGCCAGAGGCCCGTCGTCACCACAAGCGCCCAGGCAAGCCGGCGCAGGCGACGGCGCAGGGCGCTCTCGCGCGGGGAGCGCGGCAGGAAGGGCTGTACCGGCAATGCGGGGGCGGCGCCGTGATCGGGCCGGGGCGGATCGAAGGCGCGCACGCTTCGGTCCCGTGCCCGGACCGGCAACTGCGTGGCTTGTGCGCCCGCGTGATCATCACCCTTGCGATACATGGCGTTCATCGAGACCTCTCCCACGGACCATCCGGTCATCAGCGAGATGCCCGCCGCGCGGAAGGCGGCGCTGCATCTGCAGGCGCGGCCATGTCCCGTCGCGAGGGGCGTCTGTGCTTGCGTTGATTCGTGAGAAAGACGGATGAGCGAAGGGTTTAATCCCGAAATCGGCACGATTCCGGCGAAAATCGGACATAGCCGCCGCAGCGCGCCGGCCCGAAAGAAAAACCCGCCGGAGAGGCGCTCCGGCGGGTCAGGGTCGATGGGTCAGGTGGTCTGTCCGGCGCCTTGCGTCTCGTCGCCGCCGGAGCCCGAACCGGTATCCGTGTCGGTTTTGGGCTCCTCGGCCTTGCGCTGCCTGATGATATCGTATCCCGCCACGCCGGCGATCGAGATGCCGGCGATCAGGTGCATCAGGAAGGCCCAGGACGAGAAGGCGCCAAAGCCCAGAAGCACGGGCGCGAACAGCGTGAGGACACCGATCGCCGCCATCAGCCAGGTATCGATCTTATCGGGCGCCAGCGCGAGCTTGGCCCAGAGCAACAATGCCGCCCCGCCCAGGATCATCGCCGAGGCGACGGAGACGCCGTAGGTGGCGCCGAAGAGCGGCGTGAGGAAGAGCAGCAGCGCCGCTGCGAGCGGCACGGCCTGCAAGCCCCTGGCATGCGCAAACAATGTCTTGAAAACCTGCATCGCGAACCCTCCTTCAATGGCCTCGAACAAGGCCCGGGAAACCGGGCGGAAAATCACATCGACGGCATTCCTGGCCCGATGTCTCGCCCTGAAAACGGATCGCAGCGCAGAATCATCCGGCGGCATGCAATAAGTGTTTTCACGAATATGTGAGCGCGCCGTCAGGCGCTCTGCGCGCGCTCTTCTTCCAGAGCCTGGGCAATATGCTCGGCGAGGCGGCGCGCGGGCAGGCCGGCATCGGCGGCGGTCATCAGGACGATCTCGGTATCGGAGAGCGCCGGCATCAGCGCGCCGGCATCGCGGGCGAGATCGTCCGGCACCAGATCACGCGGCAGCACCGCGACGCCGAGTCCGGCGCGCACCGCCGCAAGCGATCCCGCGAGCGAGCCGCAGACATAGGCCGCGCGCGCCGGACGCTGGGCTCGCGACAGCGTGTCGAAGGCGCGCTTGCGATAGACGCAGGGCTCGGGGCTGACCACGAGCGGCATGCGTCCGTTCTCGCGAAACAGCTTGTCGTCACGCGCCGCCCAGACCAGCGGCTCCGACCAGACCTGCTGGCCGTCGAGCAGGGCGGCGGGTTCGCGCTTGGCGAGCGCGATATCGAGCTTTCCGGCCCGGAAGAGATCGAGCAGGTTCAAGGTGAGATCACAGGTGACTTCGAGCTGCACGCGCGGATGCGCCTCGGCGAAACCGGCCAGCGCGCGCGGCAGATGCGCCGTGGCGAAATCCTCCGGCGTGCCGAGCCGCACCCGCCCGTCCAGCATCGCTTCACCGAAGGAGGCCAGCGCCTCGTCATGCAAGGCGAGCATCCGCTCGGCATAGGGCAGCAGCCGCTCCCCCGCCGGCGTGAGCATCACGGCGCGCACATTGCGGCGAAACAGCTTCTGGCCGAGGGATTGCTCCAGCCGGCGCAATTGCAGGGAGACCGCCGACTGGCTGCACAAAAGCACCTCCCCCGCCCGGGTGAAGCTGCCGGTCTGCGCAATGGCCAGAAAGGCGCGCAGCAGGGTGAGATCAAGACGGGCGGCGGCCATGCGGGTCTCCCGAGGGCGATGGTGATGCATTTCATTTCGTAATGGAAAGACGTTCTTTAATCAATTTCTGAAATGCAACTCCTTCCGCTAACGTCCCGCCATCGACACAGCGGGTGCCGGCCCGGCGCCTGGACGAGGGAGACCGCGCATGAACCAGCAATTCGCACCGAAGACGTTTGAGCCCGCCCTGCACGCTTCCGCCGACACGGTGGCGGTCGCCGTTGCAGAAGGTGACGGTATCGGCCCGGAAATCATGCAGGCCACGCTCAGGGTGCTGCGCGCAGCCGGCGCCCGCATAACCCCGGTTCCGGTGCAGCTCGGGCGGGCAGTCTACGAGGCCGGTACCGCATCCGGTGTCTCGCCCGAGGCCTGGGATATTCTTCGGGAGACCGGCGTGCTCCTCAAAGGGCCGATCACAACGCCGCAGGGAACGGGGGCGAAATCGGTCAATGTGACCCTGCGCAAGAGCTTGGGCCTCTTCGCCAATGTCCGCCCCTGCACCGCCTTCGCCCCCTATGTGGCGACAAAGCATCCGGGCATGGATGTCGTGATCGTGCGCGAAAACGAGGAAGATCTCTATGCGGGGATCGAGCATCGCCAGACAGACGAAGTCTATCAGTGCCTGAAGCTGGTCTCGCGGCCCGCCACCGAGCGGATCATCCGCTACGCCTTCGAATATGCGCGGGCGCACGGGCGCAAGGAGGTCTCGTGCTTCTCCAAGGACAACATCATGAAGATGACCGATGGGCTATTCCATCGCGTCTTTGATGAGGTCGCGGCGGAATATCCCGATATCGCACATGATCACTGGATCATCGATATCGGCGCAGCGCGCCTCGCCGCCGACCCGGGACGCTTCGACGTGATCGTCACCGGCAATCTCTACGGCGACATCATCTCCGATATCGCCGCCGAAGTCGCGGGCTCGGTCGGGCTCGGCGCCTCGTCGAATATCGGCGAACACGGCGCCATGTTCGAGGCGATCCACGGCAGCGCGCCCGATATTGCGGGTCAGGGCAAGGCCAACCCCTCCGGCCTGCTCCTCGCCGCCGTGCAGATGCTCGAGCATCTCGGCCAGGGCGATGTCGCGGCGACGATCCGCAACGCCTGGCTCGCCACCATCGAGGCGGGAATCCACACGGCGGATATCCACAAGCGGGAAATCTCGCGCGAACTGGTTTCGACGCAGGGCTTTGCCGATGCGGTGATCGCACGGCTGGGGCGCGAGCCCTATGCCCTGATCCCGGCCTCGACGGGTGCCCCGGTCAGCGTGCCGGTCATTCCGCCGATCGCGCGGCGCGAACCGGCCATCAAGGAGCTGGTGGGGATCGATGTCTTCGTGCATGCGGCCGAGAGCGATCCCGACACCCTCGCCGATCGCCTCCTCGCCGCCTCCGCCGACCAGCCCGTGGCGCTGACCATGATCAGCAATCGCGGGGTCAAGGTCTGGCCGCAGGGTCAGGCGCAGACGCTGCTGACCGATCACTGGCGGGTGCGCTTCCTCTTCACGGTGAAGGCAAACCGCACCCTGCCCTGGCAATTGCTGCGCGCCCTCGCGCTGGGCGGGATCGAGGTGGTCAAGACCGAGCAGCTCTACCGTTTCGACGGCGAAAGGGGCTATTCCCTCGGCCAGGGCGAGTGAGCCGCAGGCCCTGATGGCGCCGGGTCCATTGGACATCCCGACTGTTGGTGATCCGGCGCCTGAATCCGGGAATCTTCATCAATCACAATACACTAGCCGGTTCCCCAGCGACATGTCCGTCCAGGATCTTGGCTGTGGCCGGCACAACCGGGTCTTTCAGCCGATCCGCCGGACAGCACCGCCACGCATGATCTGCGTCGCCGCGACCAGCGCGGGAATGGCGAGGGGGCGGAAGGCGGGATGCAGCGGCTGTGTGTTGCCTGTTGCGCGCGCCGTTGCGGGCATGGCGGGATCGGCTGCGTGCAGGTTCGCCTCCGGGGCGAGCAGCCCGGAGGACATGATCCGGGGGGCGGTGATCTCGTCGGCAATTGTCTCGGGTGCGCTGACAAGGGAGGCGCTGACAAGGGAGGCGCTGATACGGGAGGCTTGCATGGCTCTTCTCGGGTGGCATCGCGTCAGTGCGACGGGCCGGAAATTTGCCCCGGATCACGACCCCCGCGCGGCGCGATCATGGCGAATTTGGGAATTTCGGTTAACGCGGATTTACTGTGGCCCCGCTGCCGCAACCCGGTACGGCAGACAGGGCCCATCTTGGCTTGCGCTTCAATCCGGCGTGACCGCGAAGACAGCACCCGTATCGTAGCGCTTGACGAAATCGACCTCTTCGCCGTTCCAGTGATAGCAGTAATGTGCCCCCTGGACAGGGATCGGGATCACGTCCGGCCAGAATACGCCGATGCAGCATCCCCCGTTCATGCGCACGCTGTCCCATATGAGCCCGTCGCTGCCGGCGCCCCGCAGCTGCGCCGCGATGGCTTGCGAGGCCGTGTAATCCGCAGGGTCTCTCGCGCCGGGGATGGCGTTCACGTTGTGCAGATGGCGGTCGATCCGACCGATGAGGGCGCGGAAATCGGATGTCCAGCCGGGGCCCTCGTCGGTCGCGGCCATGAACCGGGCATGGTGATGGATCGTCTCTGCAAGGGCGACCTGCTCACGATCGCCGGCATAATAGAGGCCGTAGCTGCCGTCGGTGAAACGCCCGGGGCGCAAGGGCGAGCAATGCACGAAGGGCGCCATGACGAGGCTTGCACCCGGTCCTGAAACGCGCCGCTCCGGCGGCACCTTGCCGAGATCGCCGACTTCGTTGCGAATACGCGGGTTGGTCTTGGCCTCGACCGCAACCAGCGCCTCCCAGTCGCGCGGATCGGCGATGTCCTCGAACAGATCCACGGGCGGGTAGATCGAACGGATGATCCGCCAGGTCTGTTCCCACCTGACAGGCGTCAGGATTGCCGCATCGCTCACCAGGCGCCCCGCTCGGCATCGAGCCATTCGCGCATCAAGGCGAGATCGGCCATTTCGCCGCGCAGCATGATCTCCAGCGCCGATGCCCCGCCGAAAGCCTTGTTGGGCTTTCTCAGCCAGGCATAGCCGCGGGCCGGATCCCGGAAGAGGTGACGCAGGCCTTTGTGGATGCCCATGAGATGTGCCATTCGCATCCGCAGGTCGCGATCGATGCGCCCGATAATGCCCTGCTTCCAGCGTGCCCAACTGCGTGCAGGCATGTCGCCGAGCAGAATGCGCGCTTCGGCATCGCTGAGACCCCAGACACGCGCGAGATTGACGACGCTGCGCGCGAGCGCGCCTGCCTCGGCATCGGTGATGACGGGATCGGTCGCGGCACTTGGCGTGGCGGCGATGGCATGAAGCTGCATCGATGCCTCCTTTATTTGGCATCAATATAGATAATTTTTGCCAATTGGCAAGTGCGATTGGGCCGGAACCACGTCTCCGCCGGGCAGCCTTGCGCCGCCGGTCGCATCAAGAACGTTCCTTGTCAGCGCTTACGCCAGCCCTTCGCGCGTCACCCAGTCGAGGGTCTTGTCGAGGGCGCGTTCGAGCCGGTCGAACAGGGCGTCGATCTCTTCCTCGGAGATGATCAGCGGCGGGCACAGCGCGATGCGGTCGCCGGCGAGCGAGCGCACGATCAGGCCTTCCTCCTGGGCGAAGGTCACGGTCTTGGCCGCGACGCCTTTCTTGGGATCGTATTGGCGCTTCGTCGCCTTGTCGGCCACGATCTCCATCCCCGCAATCAGCCCCATGCCGCGCGATTCGCCGATGAGCGGGTGCTGCTCCAGCGCCGTGACGCGCTTCTGGAAATGCGGGGCGCGGGCGCGCACCTTGCCGACGATGTCCTCGCGCTGGTAAATCTCCAGCGTCTTGATCGCCACGGCGCAGGAGACCGGGTGGCCGGAATAGGTGAAGCCGTGGCCGAACACGCCGATCTTGCGGCTTTCATCCAGCATGGCCTGATAGATGTCCTCGTTGAGCATCACCGCGCCCAGCGGCGCATAGGCCGAGGTGATCGCCTTGGCGGCGGAGATGCTGTCGGGGCGGATGTCCAGCGCGGTGGAGCCGAACATCTCGCCGAGCCGTCCGAAGCCGCAGATCACCTCGTCGGCGATCATCAGCACGTCGTAGCGTGAGAGCACTTCCTGGATCTTGGGGAAGTAGCCCGCCGGAGGCACCACGGCCCCGCCCGCGCCCATCACCGGCTCGGCGATGAAGGCGGCGACCGTGTCGGGGCCCTCGCGCAGGATCTGCTCTTCGAGCTCGGTGGCGAGACGGGTGGAGAATTCCTCCTCGCTCTCCCCCTCATGCGCGAAGCGGTAATGGTGCGGGCAGGAGGTGTGCAGGATATTGGCGATGGGCAGATCGAAATCGGTATGATTGGCCGGCAGCCCCGTCAGCGAGGCGGAGGCGACGGTGACGCCGTGATAGCCCTTGAGCCGGGCGATGATCTTCTTCTTCTGCGGACGCCCGCGTGCGTTATTATAGTACCAGACCAGCTTGACCTGGCTGTCATTCGCTTCCGAGCCGGACGAGGTGAAGAACACCTTCGAGACCGGTACCGGCGCAATCTCCTTCAGCTTCTCGGCGAGTTCGATCGCGGGATCGTGGCTGCGCCCGGAAAACAGATGCTGGAAAGGCAGTTTGAGCATCTGCTCATAGGCCGTTTCCGCGAGTTCCTTGTTGGAATAGCCGAGCGCGGTGCACCACAGACCCGCCATGCCCTCGAGATAGGGCTTGCCCTCGGTATCGTAGACCCAGACACCCTCGCCGCGCTCCAGAATGAGCGGCCCGGTCTCGCGGAAGGCGGCGAGCTGCGTATAGGGGTGGATCAGGGTTTCGACATCGCGGGTGGCGAGATTGGACAGCACGGGAAGCCTCCTCGAATTCGGCAAGCCGAGCGTAATCCCGACGGCTTCCGCCCGAAACCCCGCAAAACCCCCATCCGCAGGTGCGTGCGGGCACGGCACGCTCGCGCTTCCGCTTCCGCGCTTGATCTGGCGCGCTTGACCTTGGGGGAATGACGCACGATCTCTCCCCATGCAGTCCCCTCCCCTTGCTCGCGGCCCCTGCGCCCGGCCTGCACCACCGGAGCCCCGTTTGTCGATCACCCCCGTCTCCAGCCCCGCCCGCGCGGCGGCGCCGCCAGCCGAGACGCCCGCGCGCTTCGTCAGCGGCTCGGTTCTGCGCCATGTCGTGGTGATGACGGCGACGGGAACGGCGGGCGTAGTCGCGATCTTCCTCGTCGATATGTTGTCGCTGCTCTACATCTCATGGCTGGGCGATGCGACGCTGACAGCCGGAGTGGGGCTGGCGACGATCCTGGTCTTCATCGCCACCTCCATCAATGTCGGGCTGATGATCGCCGTCGGCGCCCTCGTCGCCCGCAGGCTCGGGGCAGGCCACGCACAGGATGCCCGGCGCGTCGCCACAAGCGCCGTGATCTGGAGTTTCGCCGCCGCCGGCCTCGCCACGGCACTTCTGATGCCGTCAGCGGGGTTCATTCTCGATCTGATGGGGGCACGCGGCGCCGTCCATGCGGTGGCGTTGCATTATTGCCTGATCGTGCTTCCCGGCAATCTCACCATGGCCGTCGGCATGGCCTGCAGCGGCATTCTGCGCGCCACCGGCGATGCGCGCCGCGCCATGAACCTCACCCTGATCGGTGCGGGTTTTACCGCCATCCTCGATCCGATCCTGATCTTCGGGCTCGGCCTCGGCGTCACGGGCGCGGCGATCGGGATGCTGACCTCGCGCATTCTGTTTGCCGTGATCGGGCTGTATCTCGTGCAACGCCATCACGCCATGCTGGTGCGCCCGCATTTGCGGGATCTGCTCGATCACGCCCGCCCGGTCTTCGCCGTGGCCATACCGGCGATCCTCACCAGCGTCGCCTCCCCGGTCGCGATGGCCTTTCTCGCCGGGGTGATCGCCCGTTTCGGCGCGGAGGCGATCGCCGGTTCCGCCGTGATCGAGCGGATCACCCCGGTCGCCTTCGGCGGCCTCTTCGCCCTGTCGGGAGCCGTGGGGCCGATCCTCGGCCAGAACTGGGGCGCGGAGCGCTTCGACCGGATGCGCGCCACCCTGCGCAATGCGATGCGGGTGACGGCGCTCTATGTGCTCGTGATCTGGGTGCTTCTGCTGCTCGGGCGGGATCTGATCGTGACGCTGTTCGACGCCTCGGGCGATGCGGCGACCTTGGTGGTCTTCTTCTGCCTCGTGGCCGGGCCGATCTGGTTCTTCAACGGGTTGCTCTTCGTGGCCAACGCCTCCTTCAACAATCTCGGTTTCCCCTTCTACGCCACGGCCTTCAACTGGGGGCGGGCGACGCTTGGGACGATGCCGCCGGCTCTCGCGGGTGCCTCCATTGCCGGGCCCTATGGCGCGATTCTCGGGGCCGGAATCGGCTCGGCCCTGTTCGGCTGCCTCGCCATCCTGACCGCCTTTCACACGCTCTCCCGGCTCGAACGGGTCGGAGCCGGGCCGCCCGAAATTGCGCGAAAAGGGGTGACAAATCGTGAGCGTCGCGGATAACGAAGGGCATGAGCAACCGACCGCGAGCCAATCCCGCATGAGCACCGCCGCAGCGGATATCAAAGCCGATGCGCGCCAGCGCAGGCAGGGCGACGAGAACGCCGACAAGGCCGACAAGGCCGAACTCCTGATCACCGACGGCTGGGAGGATTACCGCCTGATCGATACCGGCGAAGGCCGCAAGCTGGAGCGCTTCGGCAAGGTCGTGCTCGACCGCCCCGAGCCGCAGGCGATCTGGCAGAAGAGCGATCCCGGCCAGTGGAAGC
>LFIK01000970.1_pt1 | contig 22267 bp, 22 predicted proteins | sample 643401 | NCBI WGS metagenome assembly LFIK01 (sample SAMN03777447, study PRJNA286221) | soda lake metagenome | biome: soda lake; feature: Kulunda steppe; material: water; isolation source: sample T5-Br brine of Lake Tanatar-5 | place: Russia: Kulunda steppe | collected 2010-07
CCTCCAGCGCCCACACACTGCTGTTCACGCCGTTATCCAGCAGCCCTGGCCGGAAGTCCGTATCCAGACTGCCGTCACTGCGGTCGATTGCGGCAAGGTAACGCTGGTCGACGCCATCCAGCCCCGTAAAATTCCCGCCCACATAGACACGATCCTCGGTCACACGCATGGCGCGAACGAAATCCATGCTTCTGCTGCCCTGGATCAACCAATCCGGATCTGGCTGGCCATTGGCATCGAGCCGGACAAGAACCAGGTTTTCCTGACCGTTCACAGTCAGCCGCCCACCTGCAACGAACAGGCCGCCCTCACCATCCGGCAGAATACGATGCACAAGGCCACCCACACCGAGCCCTTGCGCTGCATGACCCGTGTCTCGCTGCACCGCCATCAGGGAGTCGTTGAGAATGCCGCCGCCCGTGAACTCACCGCCGATGAACAAGTGATCGAACGCCACCGCCATCGTGCGAACACGTTCTGAGCCAAGTGTTGTAGGTGGCCCGGGGAGCGCACCGCGCACGGGCGAGACCACGCCGTCGCCAGACTCCACACGGAAATACCAGTTACGTCGGTTTTCCAGGTCCGTTACAAGGTAGGGGGAATCGACTCCCAGGGCGGAATCCGCATCACTGCTGCTCGCGTGCGAATCGAGATCGAAATCGGGATCAGTAGACCAGTAGAGGGTATAGCCGCCGTCACCGCCGTCCCAGCTCACCTCCACGCCCTGATTCAGGGCCCGCGTGGAGATCTGGATTGCGGCGGGCTCGGCGGCCCCGCTTCCCGGGTCACCGTTGCCCCCGTCGCCATTACCTCCGCCGCCGCTGCTCCCGCTTCCAAGACAGCCGGAAAGCAGCAGCCCGAGGCCGGCGAGGCCACCGGCAAGAAACAGACGACTCAGTGCCTGAATGGATTGATGGCCTGGCATGCGTGGGTCCTCCCTGTATACCCGTCCCAAGCCAGACACACTACAGCCCCATCCCTGGGACAGGTACCCGGGTTACCCCAGATGGGTTAGTGGGTTAACCCTGCTCCCGGGCCACGGCCCGGTAGCCGATGTCGCGGCGGCAGAACATCCCGTCCCAGTGAATGGTGTTCACCAGCGCGTAGGCGTTTTGCTGCGCTTCCGTGACGGAATCACCCAGGGCGCAGGCGCACAGCACCCGGCCGCCGCTGGTCACCACCCGGCCCTGATCGTCGGTGGCGGTGCCGGCGTGGAACACCTTGGTACCGGGCTGTTCCTGCTGCGGCAGGCCCTCGATGACGTCGCCCTTGCGATAGCCGGCCGGATAGCCGCCGGCGGCGAGCACCACACCCAGGCTAACCTTGGGCGACCACTGGCAGTCCACCTCATCCAGGCGCCCGTCCAGCGCCGCCTGACACAGTTCGGTGATGTCGGATTCCAGCCGCAGCAGGATGGGCTGGGTTTCCGGGTCGCCCATGCGGCAGTTGAACTCCAGCACCTTGGGGGTGCCGTCCGGGCCGATCATCAAACCGGCATAGAGGAAGCCGGTATAACGGTTGCCCTCAGCGGCCATGCCGCGCACGGTGGGTTCGATGACCTCGCGCATGGCGCGTTCGTGCACCTCGGCGGTGAGCACGGGGGCCGGGGAATAGGCGCCCATGCCGCCGGTGTTCGGGCCGCGGTCACCCGCGTCCCGGGCCTTGTGATCCTGGGAACTGGCGAGGGGCAGGATATGCTCGCCGTCCACCATGACGATGAAGCTGGCCTCCTCGCCCTGCAGGAATTCCTCCACCACCACGCGGGCGCCGGCATCGCCAAAGGCGTTCTGCTCCAGCATGCTGTCCACGGCCGCCAGTGCCTCGTCCACAGTCTGCGCCACCACCACGCCCTTGCCGGCGGCCAGGCCGTCGGCCTTGACCACGATGGGCGCACCCTGGGCTTTCACGTAGGCGCGGGCCTCATCGGCGTCGGTGAACGTGCCGTAGGCCGCGGTGGGAATCCGGTGTCGGGCCAGGAAATCCTTGGTGAAGGACTTGGAGCCCTCCAGCTGCGCCGCACCCTTGCTGGGGCCGAAACAGGCCAGGCCGGCATCGCGGAACGCATCCACCACGCCCATGACCAAGGGCTGCTCGGGGCCGACGATGGTGAGGTCGACCCCGCGCTCGCGGGCGAAGGCCACCAGGCCGTGGATATCGTCCACGGCCAGGGCCACGTTTTCACACTTGGTTTCCAGCGCGGTGCCGGCATTCCCCGGGGCGACAAAAACCTGGTCCACGCGCGGGGAACGGGCGGCCGACCAGGCCAGCGCGTGCTCGCGGCCGCCGCCGCCGATGATCAGTACCTTCATGTGGTCGTCCTCGATTGGTGCTGGTGGACAGAGGCCCATGATGCGCACAAAGTGCGCACCCTACGCGGGCTCGATCCACACGATATGGCTGCTCATGCGTCAGGCTGAACTCAGTGGCGGAAGTGGCGCATGCCGGTGAACACCATGGCCATGCCGTGTTCGTCGGCGGCGGCGATCACTTCCTCGTCCCGGATCGAGCCGCCAGGCTGGATAACCGCTGCAATGCCTGCCTCGGCCGCCTGGTCGATACCGTCGCGGAACGGGAAGAACGCATCGGAGGCCATGACCGCACCTTCCACCTGCAGGCCGGCGTCCAGCGCCTTGTCACGGGCGATGCGGGCGCTCCACACGCGGGACATCTGCCCGGCACCGATACCGACGGTCTGCCCGTCACGGCCGTAGACGATGGCATTGGATTTCACGTAGCGCACCACTTCCCAGACGAAGCGCAGGTCACGCAGTTCCTGCTCGGTGGGCTGACGCCTGGTGACCACGCGCAGCTCGCTGTCGGCCACCCGGGCGATATCGGCATCCTGCACCAGCAGGCCGCCGTTGACGCGCTTGTAATCGAGCTGGCCCTTGCGCTCTGCACCCCACTGACCACAAACCAACAGGCGTACATTCTTCTTGGCGGCCACGGCCTGCACCGCACCGGGCTCGGCCTCGGGTGCGATGATCACCTCGACGAACTGACGATCGATGATGGCCTGGGCCGTGGCCTGATCCAGCGTCCGGTTGAAGGCGATGATACCGCCAAAGGCGGAGGTGGGGTCGCAGACGAAGGCGCGCTCGTAGGCATCCAGCAGGCTGCTGCCCTCGGCCACGCCACAGGGGTTGGCGTGCTTGACGATGACGCAGGCCGGGCCGCTGAAGCTCTTCACGCATTCCAGGGCAGCGTCGGTGTCAGCCACATTGTTGAAGCTGAGTTCCTTGCCCTGAAGCTGGCGGGCCGTCGCCACAGAGGGCTCAGCCGGGTAGCGCTCCCGGTAGAAGGCGGCACCCTGATGCGGGTTCTCGCCGTAGCGCATGTCCTGGGCCTTATGGAACTGCAGGTTCAGCGTACGCGGATAGCCTTCCGGCTTGCGCTCGGCATTCAGGCGCCCCAGGTGACTGGCGATGGCGCCGTCGTAGGCGGCGGTGTGCTCGAAGGCGCGCGTGGCGAGATCCAGCCGCAGGTCGAAGTCGGTGCCGTCCTGTTCGGCGAGCTGGGCCAGCACACGATCGTAGTCAGCCGGGTCTGTGAGCACGGCGACGCCGTCATGGTTCTTGGCCGCCGCACGGACCATGGCCGGGCCGCCGATGTCGATGTTCTCAACGGCGTCCTCGAAGCTGCAGTCCGGCTTCGCCACCGTTTGCTGGAAGGGGTAGAGGTTCACCGCCAACAGGTCGATGGGCTGGATGCCGTGCTGTTCCATGATGCCCTCGTCGGTGCCCCGGCGCCCCAGCAACCCCCCGTGAACCAGCGGGTGCAGCGTCTTCACACGGCCAGCCATGATCTCGGGGAAACCGGTCACGTCCGACACATCCTTAACGGTGAGACCGGCCTCGCGCAGGGCACGGGCGGTGCCACCGGTGGAAAGCAGTTCCACGCCGCGCTCGGCCAGTGCCCGGGCAAAATCCACAATTCCGGTCTTGTCGGAAACACTCAGCAGCGCACGCCGAACGGGGCGCAACCCGGCCTTGGCAGTCATGGCATCGTCCTTTCTGAATCAGTGGATTGGCGGGGCGGGATTATACGCGGGTTGGGGAACCCTTGGCCACGCCGCGCCGGCGACGGGAACGTCGGGCACGGACGGGACCGGCAAGGTGGCCGGTCAGTCGGACAGGTTGTACTGCAGCAGTTTCTTACGCAGCGTTGCCCGGTTCATGCCGAGCATACGCGCGGCCCGCGTCTGGTTGCCCTGGCAATACTGCATCACCGCCTCGAGCAGCGGTGGCTCGACCTCCTGCAGGACGAGCTTGTACAGGTCGCTGCATTCATGGCCGTTCAATCGGGCCAAGTACTGGTCCAGCGCACCGGCCACGCAGGCGCGGATCGGCCCTGTACCGTCTTCCGCGGTCGGGCAAGCGTCTGGCTCGAAATCGATTCGCCTCGCATGTTCGTTCATACGTTCTGCCTTCCGCCTGATTGGCGGCACCCCCCGATGAAAAAACGTAATCGCGCGCCCGCGGCACGATAGAGCCCAGCACCGCCTGCGCGGCGGGAAAACGATCATACGGAAACGGACAGACAACGCAAACGTGTCCGAACGCAGCTTGGGCTGCCGGCCGAGGCATTTCTGCTTGCCGCAACCGGACCGACGCCCGCCTGATCTGAGCTCCGGTCACCCGTGACGCGCTGCTTCCCGTTAGGGCCGGGACCCTAACGGAAGTCGAACCGGTACTGGGCGGACCCCGTTCCCGGATCAATCAGTTCCATGCGCACGGCGACCGGATGATCGCTGGGCATGCCCGCCTTCCAGCGGGTTCTCAACCCCGGATCATCCAGGTAATCGGCCGGATGAAACCAGCGTTCACCCGAGACCCGTTGATTCTCATCCAGCAACGACAATCTTAGCAAGGGATACGGCTGGCGAAAGTCGGCCTCGTTCACGATCACCGCCGTGGCCACCAGCACACCGTCCAGTTTCGGGTGTTCAGTGACCTGGCTGCGCACCATGCGTAGCTTGCCTCGCTCCTCCCGCAGAGGCAACTGGCAGCCGGCCAGCGCGCACCCGCGCTCCAACCAGAGCCGCAGTTCGGGATAGGCCGCCAGGGCATCACGCTGGAACCAGGCGACCTGGAGCACCAGGGTCACGATGAGGCACAGTATCCCGAACGCCCATCCCCAACCGGCCAGACCCAGTCCGGCGTTCCGCTGGGCGACGCCACGCGATTCCAATTCCAGCGCCGAGGCCAGGTGCCAGTCATCAGCCAGCGGGAGGTTCACATCGGGGTGGGTTGATTCTGTCAGCAGGGGATCGGCGGAAGGCTCGACACGCAGGGATGCGGGTTCGCGAAGCATGGCGTCGGTGGCGGCATGGGCTTCAGCCACATGGGGCTCACCAAAGTCCTGTTCCGTCACCAGTTTCTGCATGGCCGCCGGCAACTGTGCGGCACAGCGGCGCCCGGCATCGAACACGGTCAGACACATGCCACAGCGTACGTGGCGCTCCGACGCCGCGATCAGTTCATCCTTGACCCGATACAGGGCTGCGCAGGTGGGACACTGCGTGTACATGGTTCTCTCGTTTCGCCGATCCGGCCGCGACCCGTCATCATAGAGCAGGTCGACTCGGCGCACTGTGAAGCGATGCACAGGCGTGGGCGATGTGCTGGGGTCTGTTGAGGGATGCCGCCTCAGAAGACGCGCTCACCAAGCAGTAACGCCCAGTCCCCCTCCACCACCGGCTCCTGGAAGCGGACGGCATCGCGATAGGCCTGCATGACCTCGGGTACCTGATGGCTGAGTATACCGGACAGCACCAGCATGCCGCGGGGTCGCACAAGCCGGCACAGTCGCGGGGCCAGGTCGATCAGCACCCGGGAGAGGATATTGGCGATCACCACATCCGCCTCCCCAAGCTGCGTGGCGTCATCGGCCAGGCTGAGCGCAAGCCGCTGAGCGACGCCATTACGTTCGGCATTTTCACGGCTTGCCGTGAGCGCCTGCGGGTCGTTGTCCACACCGTGACAGGCTTCAGCCCCGAGCAGCAGGGAGGCGATGCCCAGGATACCCGAACCGCAGCCGTAGTCGATTACCCGTCTGCCGCCCAATGAAGCACCATCCAGCCATTGCAGGCAGAGCGCGGTGGTGGGGTGTGTTCCCGTGCCGAAGGCGAGGCCGGGATCCAGCTTGAGCACCACGGCACCCGGTTCCCGTACCTGGCCGTTGCTCGGACAGACCCACAAGCGCTGACCGAACCGCATGGCATGGAAATCATCCATCCACGCGCGCTCCCAGGCGCGATCCTGCAGGGCCTGTGCCTGCCAATCACCGATGGAAACCTCGCCCAGTTCTCGCTGCAGGTGGCGCCGCACGGCATCAGCGTCGGTCGAGGGTTCGAACAGGGCCAGAACACATACCCGCTCCCACAGCGGACTGGTTCCCGGGTCCGGCTCCAGAACCGGATCGCCGCCCGGATCCTGAAAGGTCACCGACATGGCCCCCTGCTCCATCAGCACATCTTCGGCAAGCTGACAGTAGGCCGCATCAAGCTGACAGGCGATCTGCAGATAGGGCATGCCTTGACCTCCGGGCGCCCGCGGCCCGTCAGATGCGTCGTTATCGGGGGAGGTGATCAGCCTTCTGCGGAGACGCAGGCCGCAGCCTGGTCACGAGTGTAGAACACGCCATCTCGCAAAAAGCCCGCAATCAGCGACGCTTTCAGCGTGATCGGGGTGCCACTACTGTCCCGGTTGATGACGACCGCGTCGGGCAGGCCGTCCAGGCAGTGGAAGGGCGCCGGGCTGCCGCCAGCGCACAAGGAGGGGTAGACCTGGCCGGTCTCGGTATCGCAAAAGGCCGGAACAAATCCGCTACAGCGGTTCTCCGCACTGACCCCGCCCGTGTAGCGATAGGCCAGATTTTCCTCTCTGAGCCGCTGCTTCGTCATCACCCGTGCCATAAAAAGACACCTCGCGACTGCTGCTGGCAAATTGGCAATCCGGCAGGCACCGAATCGGCCTCTGGAGGAGCACTAAAACCTGACTCCACCTTACTCATTTACTGTACAAGTGCGCAGTGCACGTCTGTACGTAAAAGGCACTTCGCGCGATTATAGGGAAGGCAACAGTAAAGTCCAGCGATACTGTCACCCCGCGACGTCATCGTTGCGACGGCCGCGGGGCAACGGTGTTTACTCGCCCTGTTCCTCGTGGCGCTTGACCGCGTCCAGCAGTTCCTGCCGGGCGGCATCCACGCCTTTCCAACCGACAACCTTGACCCACTTGCCCTTCTCGAGATCCTTGTAATGCTCGAAGAAGTGGCTGATCTGGTCCAATAGCAGCTTGGGCAGATCATCCGGGCCCTTGATGTTGCTGTACACAGGGGTCAGCTTGTCCACCGGCACGGCCAGGACCTTGGCGTCCTCACCGGATTCGTCCTCCATCTCCAGCACGCCCACGGGGCGGCACCGGATAACGGAACCTGGAACGAGGGCAAAGGGCGCAATAACCAGCACATCGGCCGGGTCACCGTCACCGCACAGTGTGTGAGGCACGTAACCGTAGTTGCACGGGTAGTGCATGGCGGTGGCCATGAAACGGTCCACCATCAGCGCTCCGCTATCCTTGTCCACCTCGTACTTCACCGGATCCGCATGCTGCGGGATCTCGATGATCACGTTGATGTCATCCGGGACAGATTTGCCTGCGGAAATCTCTGCTACGTTCATGCGAACCCCCTCGCTGAAAATGTCTGCGGGCACCGCAACCCTGCGGCACAACCCGGCGGATTATAAAGGACTGACCGTGCTGCAGGTAAAACTGCTTCACCTGCCGAAACGTGAGTCATGGCGGCTTCAGCGCAGCTCGAACCCGGTACCCAGCCGCTTAGCGACCGAGGCGTTTTTCAGGCGCACGTACTGGGGAAGACCGTTCCGGAACGGCGGGTAGTCTTCGCCCTGGATCAGCGGCCGCAAGTAGCGCAGGCATTCCGCGGTGACGCCCATGCCGTCCTCGGCGATGTACGCGGGCGGCAACTTCCGTTCCACGTTGGCCACCGCAGCCAGGTCCACGCTGCCGATTTCCCACTGGTACGGCTCGTCCCGCTTGCGCACGATGGTGGGCATGACCGCGTTGCGGCCTTCCAGCGCGAGACGCACGGCCGCCGCGCCCACCGCGTAGGCCTGATCCACGTCCGTCTTCGAGGCGATGTGGCGGGCAGCCCGCTGCAGGTAGTCCGCCACTGCATAGTGGTACTTGTAGCCCAGGGCGTCCTTGCACATGCGGGCAATAATGGGTGCGACACCGCCGAGCTGGGCGTGGCCGAAGGCGTCACGGCTGCCGGAATCGGACAGCAGCCGGCCCTCTTGGTCCAGCAGCCCCTCGGACACCACCACCACGCAGTAACCGTGGCGTTCCACCGCCTCCTGCACCTTGCGCAGGAAAGGCTGCTGGTCCAGGGGCACTTCCGGCAACAGGATGATATGCGGCGGCTGCCCTTCGTCCTCGGCCGCCAGCGCCGACGCCGCGGCGATCCAGCCGGCGTGTCGGCCCATCACTTCAAGCACGAACACCTTCGTGGAGGTCTCGGCCATGGAGCGCACGTCCAGCCCGGCCTCCAGCGTGGAGACCGCCACGTATTTCGCCACCGACCCGAAGCCTGGGCAGCAGTCGGTCACGGGCAGGTCGTTGTCCACGGTCTTGGGAATACCGATACAGGTAATGGGGTAGCCCAGTTTCTCACCGAGTTGGGACACCTTGTGGGCAGTGTCCTGGGAGTCGCCGCCGCCGTTATAGAAGAAGTAGCCGATATTGTGTGCCTCGAACACCTCGATCAGGCGTTCGTACTCGGCCCGGTTCTCCTCCAAGCCCTTGAGCTTGTAGCGGCAGGAGCCGAAGGCACCGGCCGGGGTGTGACGCAGGGCGGCAATGGCCTGTTCGGATTCCTGGCTGGTGTCGATCAGGTCTTCGGTCAGGGCGCCGATAATGCCGTTGCGCCCGGCATAGACCTTGCCAATGCGCTCCGGGTGCTGGCGTGCCGTTTCAATCAGGCCGCAGGCACTGGCATTGATAACCGACGTGACGCCGCCGGACTGGGCATAGAACGCGTTCCTGAGAGCCATGCTCCCCACTCCTTGCGATACCTATCTCGGGACACTGTGGCGCCCGCGCAGGCTGGCACGCGTCAACTGGGCACCTGGAAAAGTTGGCGCGAAGCATACAGCAAAATGCGAGCCGCTGCAGGGACACGGTTTCGTGAGCCGGACGGCATATTCCCATAAGATAGCTGTCAGAGCGGCGCGTGCAGAAACAACAGCCCAGGCGCCCGACTCAATTGGATATGCGCAGACAATGACAGCGAGGACCATGGACCCGAATCGGATACTCATGCACTGGCTGGATGTGTGCCGGCTGCGGGCCGGCCCGCAGGACCAGGTTCACTCCATCAATCTGCTGGTCATTGCGGTGGCCCTGAACACGGGCCTGTCGGTTGTTTTTCTGGGGCAGGCGCAGGGCGCGGCCTCTCCGCCGGCGCAGGCACTGCTTGGCAGCGGGGTCGCCCTGCTGTTCTGCTACGCTGTGCTGCAGCTGCGCGGCCTGGGCAACCGATTCGTACAAACGGCGACCAGCCTGTTCGGCGCCAATGCCTTGTTGACGGTGGCTGCGCTGCCGGGCGGGCTGGCCCTGAGCAGCGCAGGTCCGGAGGAGGCCCCGGCCTGGGCGGTACTGTGGTTGCTGGTCATTGCCGTGTGGACCGTGGCCGTCACCGGCCACATTTTCCGGCATGCCCTGGGTGTCCCCATAGCGGCCGGACTGGCCGTTGCGATTCTGTTGTTCATTGTCTCCATGTTCACCGGCAGTCTGCTGCACTGATAACGGGCCACATCCCATGCATGTTCACATTCTCGGCATTTGCGGCACGTTCATGGGTAGCCTGGCGCTGCTTGCCCGCGAACTGGGCCACCGGGTCACCGGCTGCGACCAGAATGTCTACCCGCCCATGAGCGAGATGCTCGACGCGCAGGGCGTGACGGTCACGCAGGGCTATGACCCCGCACAACTGGATCCGGCACCGGACTGCGTGGTGATCGGCAATGCGCTGTCACGCGGCAATCCACTGGTGGAAACCGTGCTGGATCGCGGCCTGCCATACAGTTCCGGACCGCAGTGGCTGGCCGAGCATGTGCTCCACGGGCGCTGGGTGCTGGCGGTGAGCGGCACCCACGGCAAGACCACCACCGCGGGCCTGCTTGCCTGGCTGCTGGAGTCGGCGGGGATGGAGCCGGGCTTCCTGATCGGTGGCGTACCCGGCAACTTTGACCGTTCAGCCCGCCTGGGTGGCTCACCGTTTTTCGTGATCGAAGCGGACGAATACGACAGCGCCTTCTTCGACAAGCGCTCCAAGTTCGTGCATTTCCGCCCGCGCACGCTGATCATCAATAATCTGGAACACGATCACGCCGATATCTTTCCCGATCTCGCATCCATCCAGCGCCAGTTTCACCATTTGGTCCGTACCGTGCCGGGCAGCGGCCTGATCATCGCCAACGGCGATCAGCGCAGCGTGGCGGAAACGCTGGCGTTGGGATGCTGGACGCCGGTAAGCCGGATGGGGGCCGCCCCGGACAATGACTGGCGCGTGCAGCCCACGGAGACCGGCTTTGCCATCAGCGGACCGGAACTCGCGCCGACCCCGCTGGCCTGGGGCATGCACGGGGCCCACAACGCGCAGAACGCGCTGGCCGCCCTGCTCGCCGCGCGCCACGTGGGCGTACCGCTGGAACAGGGGCTCGAGGCCCTCGGCGATTTCCGTGGCATGCGGCGCCGGCAGGAACTGCGCGGCGAAGTGCGCGGGGTACGCGTGTACGATGATTTCGCCCATCACCCCACCGCCATTGAGGCCACCATCGACGCATTCCGGCCAATGGTCGGGGCCGGTCGCCTGATCGCGATTCTCGAGCCACGCTCCAACACCATGCAACTCGGCACCCATCGGGAGCGGCTCCCGGATGCGCTGCGCGGCGCCCACCGCAGCTGGCTGTTTCAGCCGCCGGGGGTGCACTGGCCGGTGTCCGAGGTGGCGGAGGCCCTGGGCGCGCGCGCCGGCTGGCATCAGGACCTGGACACGCTGGTCGCAGACGTGGTGGCAGATGCGCGCCCCGGCGACTGCCTGCTGGTGATGAGCAACGGCGGCTTCGGCGGCATCCATGACAAGCTCCTGGCCGCACTGGCCAAGCGGGAGGTGCAGGCATGAGCCAGTCGATCCGCACCCAGGGGGTCACGCTCGCACTGACCGGCGCCTCCGGGATGCAGTACGGCCTGCGACTGCTGGAATGTTTGCTGGCGGCGGGGCGGCCGGTGCTGCTGCTGATCTCCGACCCGGCCCGCGTGGTCATCGGCATGGAAACCGATGAGCGGCTTCCCGGGCGAAACCGTGATGCCGAGCGTTACCTCGCGGCACGTTACCAGGCCGAACCCGGACAACTGCGCCTGTTCGGCAACAGCGAATGGACCTCCGCCACCGCCTCCGGCTCCGGCGCACCCCGCCGCATGGTGGTCTGTCCGTGCACCACGGGCACCCTTGGCAGCCTGGCGGCCGGCACCAGCAACAACCTCATCGAAAGGGCCGCGGACGTGGTCATGAAGGAACGTGGGCAGCTCATACTGGTACCCCGGGAGATGCCGTTGTCCACCCTGCACCTGGAGAACATGCTGCGCCTGAGCCGCAACGGCGCCACCATCATGCCGCCCAGTCCAGGCTTCTATAATCGCCCTACGCGGGTGGAGGAACTGGTGGATTTCGTCGTCGCCCGCATCCTGGATCACCTGGACATTCCGCAGGATCTGATGCCCCGCTGGGGTCTGACCGGGGAGTCCTGATAGAGCACTGAGGACGCCCGTATGCACATACCGCTGTTCCCGCTCCGCACCGTCCTGTTTCCCGGCGGCCCCCTACGCCTGCGCATCTTCGAAACCCGCTACCTGGATATGGTCAGCCGCTGTCTGCGGGAGGACAACTGTTTCGGCGTTTGTCTGATCCGGCGCGGCAATGAGACCGGCCGACCGGCAGACCCCCACCTGATCGGCACCACGGCGCGGATCGTGGACTGGAGCCAGGGGGCGGATGGCCTGCTGGGTCTGCTCGCGCTTGGCGAACAGCGCTTCCGCATTGTCGAGGCCGAGGCCGCCCGCAACGGCTTGCTCTGGGGCGAGGTGGAGTTACTGGAGAATTCACCCGGCGTGCGGCTGCCGGAACAACCCCCGGAATTGCTACGTATGCTGGATGACATACTCAGGCTGCCCGGCCTGGGTTACGAACATGTACAGCGTGATCCGGGCAACGCCCTGTGGCTAAGCTGCCGGCTGGCGGAAATCCTGCCACTGGACCTGGCCCAACGGCAGCAGCTCCTGGAACTGGACGACCCACTGGAGCGGCTGCGTGCACTGCAACCGTTCATGCCCGGATTGCGCCTGCAGGATCAGGCATGAACGGCGCCGCGCCGGGCTTGCGGCGGCGCGGCGACAGCCGCTACAGGGTTGAGAACACGCGCCCCATGATATCCAGCGTGGTCTCGACGACGTTGTCATCATGGGCGCTGGAGACGAAGCCGGCCTCAAAGGCGGACGGCGCCATGTAAACGCCCTGATCCAGCATGCCGTGGAAGAAACGCTTGAAGCGCTCGGCATCGCTGGCCATCACGTCGGCGTAACTGCTCACCTCGGCCTGTTCGGTGAAAAACAGGCCGAACATGCTGCCAAGCTGGTTCACCCGCACTGGGATGCCGGCCCGTTCCGCCCGTTCGCGGATGCCAGTGGCCAGCTTCTCGCTCTGCCCGGCGATGAATTCAAAGGTGCCGGGGCGGCTCAGCACTTCCAGGGTTTTCAGCCCGGCCGCCATGGCCACCGGGTTCCCGGACAGGGTGCCCGCCTGGTAGACCGGACCCAGCGGTGCCAGGTGCTCCATGATGTCCCGGCGGCCGCCGAAGGCGCCCACCGGCATGCCGCCGCCGATCACCTTGCCGAGGCAGGTAAGGTCCGGTTTCACCCCGTAATGGGCCTGGGCGCCGCCCAGGTTGACCCGGAAGCCGCACATCACCTCGTCGAAGATCAGCACGCTGCCGTGGGCAGTGCACTGCTCGCGCAGGGTATCGATGAACGCCTGTGTTGCGGGCACGCAGTTCATATTGCCGGCCACCGGCTCCACGATCACCGCGGCGATGCGCTCCCCCTGCTCGGCAAACACCTGCCGCAGCTGGTCCGGATCGTTGTAGTTCAGCGTCAACGTGTCCTTGACCACGCTGGCAGGCACACCCGGCGAGGTCGGCGTGCCCAGGGTCAGCGCACCGGAACCGGCCTTCACCAGCAGGGCATCCACATGCCCGTGGTAGTTGCCCTCGAACTTGACGATGAGGTCCCGGCCAGTGAAACCGCGCGCCAGACGCAGCGCGCTCATGGTGGCCTCGGTGCCGGAACTGACCATGCGCAGCAGTTCCATGGAGGGCACCAGCTTTTTCACCTGCTGCGCCATCCGAGTCTCCGCCTCCGTGGGTGCACCGAAGCTCAGCCCGCCCGCAGCCGCCTGCTGAACGGCTTCCACCACTTCCGGGTGGGCGTGCCCCAGCACCGCCGGCCCCCAGGAGCAGACGTAATCGATATAGCGGGTGAAGTCCTCGTCGTACAGGTACGCCCCCTGTGCGCGCCGAATGAATACCGGCGTGCCGCCGACACCGCGAAACGCGCGCACCGGCGAGTTCACGCCGCCGGGAATATGCTTCTGGGCGGCCTCGAACAGGGTCTCGGAATGCTTCATGGGAACGGGTCCTCGTTAGCGTTTCATCAATGTGGCCAGGCGCTTCACGGCGCGCACCGGGTCAGTGGCGCCATGAATGCCCTGGATGACCGCCAGGGCATCCACGCCCGTGGCGGCGACCGCTGCCGCGTTGTCCGCGTCGATACCGCCAATGGCAACCAGGGGATGACTGAACTGCCGGCGCGCTTCGGCCAATGTCTCCAGCGTGACGCGGGGCGCCTGCGGCTTGGTAGGCGATGCGAACACGGAGCCGAATGCCAGGTAATCCGCGCCGTCCGCCGCCAGGCGCTCTGCCCGCTCCAGGCTGCCGTAGCAGGAGGCACCGATTACTGCCTCGGGCCCCAGCAGGTGACGCGCGCCGGCGATGGCTTGATCGTCACGGCCCAGATGCACCCCATCGGCACCGCTTACCCCGGCCAGTTCCACGTCGTCATTGACGATAAACAGCACGCCCTGTTCCCGGCACAGTCGCGCGAGCAGCCCCGCCTCGTCCCGGCGCCGCTGGCACGCGCTGCCCTTGTCGCGGTATTGCAGCACGGACACCCCGGCAGCCAGCAGGGGCGCATACCAACGCTCCAGAGCACCAAGATCTCTGGCCGCGTCGTCAGTAATGAGATAGACACCGCGCACCCGGTCAGCCGTTTTCATGCGCATACTGTGGCAGGGCCCACCGGGGCGGGCAAGACTTCCCGACGCGTTGCACAGACGGTAGAGTACACGCCAAGTCATTGAACGCCCCAACCGGTGGAGATTCCATGGAATTCAAATCCTACATGTGCGTGATCTGCGGCTGGATCTACGAGGAGGAGGAAGGCCTGCCCGATGAGGGCATTCCGGCCGGCACGCGATGGGAGGACATCCCCGACAGTTTCACCTGCCCGGAATGCGGTGCCGGCAAGGACGATTTCGAGATGATCGAGATCTGATCAGCTCAGACCGAGAAACCAGTACGCAGCACCGCCGAGCGCTGCCAGCACGATGATCACCGCGGCCACCATGGGCAGGCGGCCACCGCCGGAAGGCGGCGCAACCACCGGCCGACCCGACGGAGCCGGTCGCGGCCCGGAGGATGCGGTGGTTTTCGGCGTTTCCACCGCGGCCCCGACAGAGGACGACCGCTTCCCGCGGTTCCGCCGTGCATCCGCATTCTCGGCCTGTTCCATGAACACGTTCTTCCGCCGGCGCTCCCGGGCCTCCTCGTGGCGGCGGTCTTCCTGATCGCCGGTCTCCACTTCCATTTGCAGGCGCGCCAGCTTGATCCGGTCCAGGGACTCGTCCGAAGACACGAGCAGGAATTCATCGGCCAGCTCATCCCCGAGCGATACGCCCAGATCCGGAGAGACCTCATCCGAGGCTGTGCTCTGACGCTGCGCCGCGGTGTTCGCCTTTTGCAGGATCTCGTTGGCCTCGGTGAGGTCCACCTCCTGCGGGTTGGACGAGGTACCGACGAAAGACGTGGGAAACGGGCCGGGCTGACGCGCCGCGGAAACCGCATCAGGCCGATCCTTGGCTGACGCGCCGTCCGCATTCGTCGCCTGCAGTTCCACCAGCTGCTCGGCCAGCCGCACTGCACGGCGTTGCGACTGCATTCGTGCCCGCTCGGACAGGTGCAGCGCCTTCTTCAGCGCCACGACCTCGCCGCGCAGGTCGTCCACCCGGTCCTCGGCGCCATCCCCCTCCACGCCCTGCAGGGTGCGCAGGGTATCCTCAAGTTGGCGGACACGGGCCCGTTCCCGCTCCAGGGTTTCCCGGTGGCGGCTGATTTCCCCTTCCATCTCCGCCACTTCTTCCTCTGCCGTGCGCCAGGCGCTCTGGGCCGCGGCACGGTAGCGGGCAACTTCCTCCTCGACGGTGGATCGGGCGGACTCTTCCTGCCTCAGGAACTGCTGGGAGAGTTCATCATAGCGCCGCTGCAGACGGGCGCCGTGATCGTGGGCTTCCTGCAGCCGTGCCTCAAGGTCAGCTACCTGATCCTCAAGCCGGCGCCGTCGCGCCACCTCCGCCGCCTGGGCGCGCAGATGCTCCGCCTCGGCAAGACGACGGGCCGCCTCTGCCTGCCCTCGATGGTAGGCCACCTCGTCCTCGAGACGCTGGCGCACCATGGCCAGCTCACGCCTCAGTTTTTCAGCTTCCCCTGCTTGCGACATCCCGACACCGTTCTGAGAAAGTACAAACACCATCGGCCCGGCGCCTGCTCTTCAATCGACGCTTGCGTGACCGACGCTTCTCGCGCCCCACCCCGGCTCACAGCATACCCCTGCTCGCGCATGCAGGGCCATCGGCCCGTGCGGAGGCCGGGCCGCCTTCCCTAGTACCCGGAGGTTTCCACCTCCAGACCGTCGGGGAGGGTGGGCAGGCGATACAAGCGGCTGTCCACGCGCCCGTCTGCGTGCAGTGCCAGCATGCGGTAGCCGGGAGGGATGGCATCCAGGCCGAAGGTCTGCCCGCCAGGGCGGAACTGCACGCAGGTCGACGGTGTGGCCAGCAAGCGCACACGGCCCAGGCGCCGGTCCACGTCCTGGTGCACATGACCCCACACGATGGCACGCACGCCGGGGTGCCGCGCGCACAGTTCCAGCAAGGCGTCGCCGTTGCCCACGCCGATGCGGTCCAGCCATTCCGAGCCCGTCGCCACCGGCTGGTGGTGCAGGCAGATGAGCACGTTCGCCTCGGGGCTGCGCTCGAGCAGTTTGTCGAGCCGCTCCAGCTCATCGGTCTGCAGGCGCCCGCCCGGCTTGCCGGGCACCGAGGAGTCCAGGCTGATGATCAGCCAGGAGCCGAACCGGGCCTCGAATACCCATTGCACCGGCGGGGCCCGGTAGATTTGGCGCATCAGGTCCCGGTCATCATGATTGCCCGGCAGCACCAGCACCGGCACATGAAACTCGGCCATCCGCTCCCGCAGCCGCTGGTAGGCCACAGTGCTACGGTCATGAACCAGGTCGCCGGTCAGCAGAATCAGATCAATGGGACCGGCGTACTCCCTGACATGCGACAGCACGTCCAGGCATGCGCGTTCGGTCTCCACGCCGGCGAGAGTGCCGGCCGGATCCTCGAACAGGTGGGTGTCGGTCACGTGCAGCACCCGCAACGGTGTGCTGTCCAGATTCTGGCGCATGCTGGCTGGATTCCCGATGTCGCTGGAGCCACGTGTGATACGTCACTCTAATCGTCGTCACTGTACCCGGTCTGTTGTTGCCGTCACAATTTATCGACCTGTTCGAACGCCGGAGCATGTTATGAGCCGAACGACGCTGGAGCTATCGGAATCGCTGGCCGCCTATCTACGGCAGGTACAGCCGGAACCGGGCGCCGTGGAGCAGCGCATGCTGGATGAAACCGCTGCGCTGCCCGGCGCCAACATGCAGATCGCGCCTGAGCAGGCCAGCCTGCTCAGTGTGCTGGCTGCCGGCATCGGCGCAAAGCGGACCCTGGAGGTGGGCGTATTCACCGGCCTGAGCACGCTGGCAGTGGCCCGTGTTCTGCCGCCCCGCGGCAAGGTGGTTGCCATGGACATTGACGCAACGACCACCGACCGGGCGCGCGCCTACTGGGCGGAGGCCGGCGTGGCGGATCGCATCGACCTGCGGATAGGTCCGGCGCTGGAGAGTCTGGACGCGCTGCTGGCGGCCGGCGAACAGGACCGTTACGACTTCGCATTCATTGATGCCGACAAGCGAAATTACTGGCACTATTTCGAACGTTGTCTGGCCCTGCTCCGCCCCGGCGGCATGATCGCGGTGGACAATGTGCTCTGGCATGGCAAGGTGGCGGACACGGAGATCAGCGACGCCACCACCACGGCGATCCGCACGTTTAATGCGCGGCTGCGAGAAGACTCCCGGATCATCCACGCCGTGGTGCCGGTGGGCGACGGGCTGACCCTGGCCGTGAAGCGGCCGACATCCAGTACGACTCGGGACACTGCATGAGCAATCGACTGCAACAACTGACCCTGGGCCTGGCGCTGGGCCTGTCACTCCTGGCATTGGCAGGCTGCGCCTCGTCGCCGGCAACCCCCGGTTCGCCGGAGCGCTTCGAGCAGGGCCGTGAAGCCTACATGGCCGGCGAATACAGCCGCGCCTTTGAACTGCTGCTACGGGAGGCCGAGGATGGCAATCCCGATGCGCAGTACACGGTCGGCTACATGTACTACGAAGGGCAGGGTGTGCAGCAGGACGAGGACGCTGCCCTGCGCTGGATCCAGACCGCTGCCAACAATGGCAGCAAGCGCGCGATTCAGGCGCTGGGGCAGATGGCCGGCATTGGCACCCGACGCACCACCCAGCCGTCGGCAGAGGCGGAGGAATCCGCCGACTGAAGCCGGTCCGGCAGGTTCACGCCAGCGGCTTGATGAATACCCGGGAATTGCGCCTTAGGTTGTAGAGTGCCTGCCGCCCCATGGGCAAATCCGTCAGGCTGGCGGGCTCGAAGCCCCGCTCCTGAAACCAGTGCGCGGTCTGCGTGGTGAGGACGAACAACCGGTGGACGCCCTGCCGCCGCGCCTCCCGTTCGGCATGACGCAGCAGGCGATCTCCGCGGCCACCGCTACGGTAGTCGGCATGGATCGCGAAACAGGCCAGTTCCGCCATGGCATCATCGGCATGCACCGACAGGGCGGCGCTGGCGATAATCATGCCGTCGCGCTCGATGACGATGAACTCCTCGATGGCCGTCTCCAGGGACTCCCGGGAACGGCGCACCAGGGTCCCGTCCCGCTCCAGCGGCTCGATCAGTTCGAGGATTCCGCCCACATCCTCCACCGTGGCGCGCCGCACGGTTTCGAAAGGGTCTCCGGTCACCAGCGTTCCCACCCCGTCACGGGTGAATAACTCCAGCAGCAGCGCCCCGTCCAGCCGACGGCTGAGCAGATGCACCCGCCGCACACCCGCCTGGCAAGCACGAACCGCGCCATCCAGCAACCGCAGCCGCTCCTCCGCGGCATGCTCCTCGCGCCACTGGTGCACCAGGCCGACGGCTTGGTGCAGATCCAGTTCCCGGATCAGCCGCCCGTCGGCATGGGTGGGCGACTCGTCCTCGCCGATATAGATGAGTTTCTCGGCGCGCAAAGCCTGGGCCACCGCCAGGGCCACCTCCTCGGCAGCCAGGTTGAACACCTCGCCGGTGGGCGAATAGCCCAGTGGCCCAAGCAGGCAGATGCTGCCGGCCTCAAGCCGCTCCTGTAGCGCCTGCACGTCGATCCGGCGCACCTGGCCGGTGTGCAGGAAATCAACGCCATCGCGCACGCCCACCGGCCGCGCCGTGACGAAATTGCCGGAGGCCACGTGAATGCGGAAACCCGCCATGGGCGAATTGGCCACGCCCATGGACAACAGCGCCTCGATCTCCACGCGCACGGTGGCGGCCGCTTCCTTGACGCATTCCAGGGCCGGATCGTCGGTAATCCGCAAGCCTGCGTGGTAGCGGGCGTCCACGCCGTTGGCCGCGAGCCGCGCATCGATCTGCGGGCGAGCACCAGCCACCAGCACGACACGCACGCCCAGGCTGTTGAGCAGGGCCAGATCATGCACCAGGTGGGCGAAACCGGGGTCTGCTACCGCCTCGCCGCCAACGCTGATCACGAACACCTTGTTCCGGTGGGCGTTGATATAGGGGGCGCTGCTGCGAAACCAGCTGACGAAATCCGCGTCGCCGCGACTCATTGCCCGGCCCCCGGTTGCTGGCAAAAGCGGCGTATCAGATCGCGCAGCAGGTCCACCGTGGGCTGCAGGCGGTCCATGGCGAGAAACTCATCGGGCTGATGAGCCTGGTCGATGTCGCCGGGGCCCAGCACCACAACGTCCATGCCCAGCTGGCGCAGGAATGGGCCCTCGGTGCCGAACGCCACGGCGCGTGATTCACTGCCGGTAAGTTGCTCCGCCGCCTGCACGATGGCCGCCGACGCCGGGGTCTCCATGGGCGGCAGACCGGGAAACAGGGGTGTGAACTCCAGTTCCAGGCCGGTCTCGATCAGCGTGCGCTCCAGGCGCTGCCGAAGGATGCCCCGTAATTCCTCCAGTGACATGCCGGGCATGGGGCGGACATCGATCTGCAGTTCACAATGCGAGCAGATCCGGTTCGGATTGTCGCCGCCATGGATGTGCCCCAGGTTCATCGTAGGCACGGGCACCTCGAAGCGCGGATCCACGTGCTTGGACTGCAGTTGCTGTCGCCACGCCACGAGGTCGTTCAGCACCCGTACCATGCCCTCCAGGGCGCTGACCCCCAGAGACGGGTCGCTGGAGTGCCCGGAGCGACCGTGCAGGCGGATGGATTCCATCATCACGCCCTTGTGGGTGTGCACCGGGCGCAGGCCGGTGGGTTCGCCGATAACCGCATGCCGGCCCAACCGGCGGTCCGCATCGACGAGCGCCTTGGCTCCGGTCATGCCGCTTTCCTCATCGGCGGTGGCCAGCACCACCAGTGGCCGCTGCATGCGGGCGGCATCCAGGTCACGGACCGCCTCCACCACCAGCGCCATGAAGGATTTCATGTCCGAGGTGCCGAGACCGTACAAGCGGCCGTCGCGCTCATCGAGCGCAAAGGGGTCGGATGTCCAACCGGTATCATCATAGGGCACCGTATCCGTATGACCGGCGAGCACCAGCCCGCCCTCCCCCCGGCCAAGGGTGGCAATCAGGTTGGCCTTGTCGGGCGCGCCCGGAATGGGCTGCAGTTCACAGGCGAATCCCAGGCCCTGCAACCAGTCCGCCAGCCGCTCGACCACGGCCCGGTTCCCCTGGTCCAGGGACGGATTGACGCTGCTCACGGATGGAATGGCGATGAGCTGGCGGAGCATCTCCATCAGCGGTGGTGGCGATGCAGGCATGGCGCCCCCTGTGCTGGCAAACTGACGAAAGCGGCGGCGCCCGCGTACGGCGACGCCGTGAACACCTGGTTGATTCTGGGGAAAGGCGTGACGCCGGGCAAGCACGGGCGCCGGCCTGGCCGACGCCCGATGGGGCCGAGGAAAGCGCTGATCGTCTCCCTACAGGCCGCCGGAGCCCCAGCTGCTACGTCGGCGCACACCGAGACGGGGCAGGATAAGCCCCATGACAATGCCGAAGGCCAGCACACCGGAGCCCACGATGAACCAGCGTTGGTCGTTGCTGTCGCGCAGGCGCTCCGTCTCGTGGCTGAGATCCTGGATTTCCCGGCGCAGATCGATGACTTCCTTCTTCAGCTCCTCGTTCTCCTCATGGAGCTGTAGACCGCGGGAGGCCTGCTCCACCCGCTGTTCAAGGTTATCCCGCTCGGAGGCGGTCTCCTCGAGCACGGACTCCAGCTCATCCACCCGCGCCTCCGCCTGGGACAGGGACTCGCGCAGCGTGGCATTCTCCTCGCGGGCCTCGCTCAGGCTGCTCTGCGCGCTGTCGAGTCGGCTACGGGCGCTGGGCTCACCGGATAACAGCCGGGACAGCACCCAGCCTTCAGCACCGTCGCCAAGGCGCACCCGCGTCCAGCCGGAATCCGTCTCCACCACCTGCACCCGCGTGCCGGCGGGCACCATGCGCTGGATGCGGTACTGGTTACCGGGGCCGGCCCGCATGTCCAGGGACAGTTCGTCGCTGATGTAGCGCGTCTGCTGTGCATGGCCGATCGCGGGCACCAGCAGCACCAGCGCAAACAGAACAGCAACGAAACGACTCACGGCGACCTCCGGAATGATGGATGCGCAAATTGTATCCCAGCATAGTGCCATCGCAAGCTGACGCCTAGCAGAGACAGGCAGACGCGGAACACGGCAAACAACGCCGTTACGTTAGAATGGCGGGCCGTACACCACCACCAGGAGCCTCCCATGCCGGACCCGATCCCTTCCCTGTGGCTGAACAAAGGCGAGGACCGCCGCCTGCGGGCGGGCCACCTGTGGGTGTTCAGCAATGAAGTGGACAACGACCGCGCACCGCTGAAAGGCTTCGCGGCGGGCCAGGCCGCGCTGCTGCGGGACCACGCCGATCGCCCCCTGGGCACGGTCTACGTTAACCCGCATTCACTGATCTGCGCACGCCTGGTCAGCCGCGATCCGAAACGGCTGTTGGACCAGGCCCTGTTCGAGGAACGGCTGCGGCGCGCGCTGGCGCTGCGCGAACGTCTGTATGACGCCCCCTGCTACCGGCTGGTGCACGGTGACGGCGACGGGCTCTCCGGATTGATCATCGACCGCTACGGCGACACCTGCGTGGTGCAGCCCAACACGGCCGGCATGGAGCGGGCACTGGAGGCCCTCATCCCCGCGCTGCAGGCCACCGTGGCGCCGAGACACGTGCTGATCCGCGCCGACAGCCCCATGCGGGAACTGGAAGGCCTGGAGCGCTACCAGCGCTGGGTCGCGGATGCCGGCCCCGACATGCTCGAACTGGAGGAGAACGGTGCCCGGTTCCGAGTGGCAAGCCAGGATGCGCAGAAGACCGGCTGGTACTACGATCACCGGGCCAGCCGGGAGCGGCTGCCGCGCTACGTGCGCGGGAAACGGGTGCTGGATGTGTTCTCGTACGTGGGC
>LFIK01000972.1_pt1 | contig 22256 bp, 13 predicted proteins | sample 643401 | NCBI WGS metagenome assembly LFIK01 (sample SAMN03777447, study PRJNA286221) | soda lake metagenome | biome: soda lake; feature: Kulunda steppe; material: water; isolation source: sample T5-Br brine of Lake Tanatar-5 | place: Russia: Kulunda steppe | collected 2010-07
TACTGCTAAGTGTCATCCTGTTCGCCCTGCTGGCGATATCGCTGGCGAGTCTGCTGAGTGCGCAACTGAACGGCCCGGTGGTGTTGCCGGGCGGCGCACTGATTGGCGCACTCGCCGCGGCGCTGATCGTGTTACTGGTGCAGGTCTGGCTGGCCCGCGCCGAATCCCGCCGGCAGCGGGAGGCGCTGGATGCCGAGCGGGCCAGGCTTGAGGCCACCGCGCAGCGTGATCAGATGGCAATCCTCAACCTGCTGGACGAAATTCAGGGTCTGTCCGAAGGCGATCTGACTGTCGAGGCCTCGGTTGGCGAGGCCTTCACCGGGGCGATCGCCGATGCCTTCAACGACGCGATAGACGCCCTGCGCAACCTGGTAACCACCATCAACGAGACCTCGGTCCAGGTCTCGACCGCAGCCTCCGACAGCCAGGCCACGGCGCTGCAGCTAGCCGAGGCGTCGGATCATCAATCGCATCAGATCACCCTGGCATCCGCCGCCGTAGGCGACATGGTGACGTCCATCGGGCAAGTCTCGGCCGATGCCGAAGAATCGGCGGGAGTGGCGAATCGATCGGTAGAACTCGCGCAACGGGGAGGTGAAACCGTGCGCCGGACCATCGACGGCATGGACGGTATCCGTGAGCAGATTCAGGAGACTTCCAAGCGCATCAAGCGGCTCGGCGAGTCGTCGCAGGAAATCGGCAATATCGTCGAGCTGATCAACGATATCGCTGACCAGACCAATATTCTGGCCCTGAACGCCTCCATTCAGGCGGCGATGGCGGGTGAAGCGGGACGCGGTTTTGCGGTTGTTGCCGACGAGGTGCAGCGATTGGCGGAGCGTTCAGGCGGTGCCACCAAGCAAATCGAGGCTCTGGTGAAGGCGATCCAGACCGACACCAGCGAGGCCGTGATGTCGATGGAACAGTCCACGGCGGGTGTGGTTTCCGGCGCCGGTCTGGCCGAGGACGCCGGCGAGGCCCTGCAGGAAATCCAGGCGACTTCGGAGCAACTGGCACAGTTGATCACGCGGATCAGTGAGACTGCCCGTCAGCAGTCGCGTGCGGCGACAGGGGTTTCCGATTCGATGAACGTGATCCAGGAAATCAGCTCGCAGACCTCGGCCGGTACCAACCAGACGGCGACATCGATCGGCAACCTGACCGAACTTGCCAATGAGCTGCGCCAGTCAGTTTCCGGTTTCAAGCTGCCGTGATGAGCTGCCTGCTCATGGGCTCGGCCCCGTCCGGCCAGCGCCTCGGGGCTGGTGTGGTCAGAACCCGGGAGATGCGCTGTGATCGATAGCGACAGGGTTCTGCGCGGGCTCTCCTGGTTGCGGGAGGAGATCGACCGCAGCCTGGATGAGGCCGCCAGTGCCATCCAGGACTACACGGAGGGTTTCGCCAACCGGCGTGAACTCGAGCGCTGCGAACAGCACCTGCGTGATGCCCGCGGCAGTTTTACCATGCTGGGCCTTGACGAGCTTGCACGCCTGGCTCAGGAACTCGAGTGGTTGCTGGCTGGCTTCATTGCTCAGGCCAACGACGATGGTCGCGAGGATGTTCAGGACGCGCTGATGACAGGCGTTCTTCGTCTCGCTGACTGCATCGATCGGATCGAAGCCGGGCAGCACGAGACCGGATCCCGGATTGATCCGCTGTTGCGCAGGATTCAGCGTCTGCGGGGCGAAGCCGTGGCTGAGGCGCCGGCCCCGGACGCTGTGCAGGATCTGCACGGCGTGGCCCGGACCGGGCGTGCAGTCTACCAGCGAGGCCTGCTGCAATTGCTGCGCGGCCAGCGGCAGGACATCCCGCCGATGACTGCCCTGGTGGAACAGTTGCAACAGGCCAGTCAGGATCCGCAGATGCAGGAATGCTGGTGGCGTACCGGCTGTCTCCTGCAGGACCTGGCCGGGGAGAGCGGGCCGCTGCCGCCCGAGGCCCGTGTGCTGCTGGGCCAGGTCGATCGCCAGTTGCGGGATCTGGCCCGGGATGACGTGACCGGGACGGACCCCGATACCCCGTCGGCAGAGTTGCTCGAGGGGCTGCGCGCCGCGCAACCCGAACGCTCTTTCGCGGCGCTCGAGAGGCGGGCACCAGCGCCTGCCGAGAGTGCCGCCCGTCCCGGCGCAGCGGTTCTGCGCGCAGCTGCTCTGGCGATCGAAGAAGACCTTGCCGCGCTGGAAGATGCGTTGGATATGGTGGCCCGTGGCGGCGAGGCGGAAGTCGGCCGCCTCGGTGATGCCGAAGATATCCTGACCCGCGTGGCCGGGGCGCTGGCCATGGCCGGCCTGGTCGTGCCGGCCAATGCGATTCGAGAGCGGCGCAAGGCGATTGCGGCCTGTCGCGAGAGTGGCGTGGCGGATGAGGCCGAAATGGTTGACGTGGCTCGGGCGCTGCTGTTGGCCGAAACCAGCCTGGAGGCAGCGATCGCCGGAGCGGCGCTGCAGCCCGAGGACGCCCTCGACGACGATGGTTCGATCAGTGACAGCGGTCTGTTCCGTTTACGGCAGGGGGCGCTGAAACGGCAGGTCCTGCAAGAGGTGCTGCATGACGTCGATGGGCTGAAGGACGGCGTGATGCGGCGGCTACGTGACGGTGAAACCGGTGCCATGGTGGAGGAATTCGCCATCCGGCTGGCCGGTGCCCTGTCGGTGCTGGGCATGGATCGCTGCCGCCATCTCCTGAATTCGGCGGTCGCCAGTCTGGATCGCCTGATGAGTGGCGATGGCGGCGGGCCGTCCGAAGACGAGGAAACGGCACTGGCGGAGGCGATTGCCGGGGTCGAACTCTTCCTCGAGAACGAGCTTGACGGACATCGGCAGCGGGACGACTGGCTGGATCGGGCCGAGGTCCGCTTGCAGACCTTGCCGGGACCGGCGCCTGTGGCCACGGCAGGGCCCGAATTGCCGGAAGACATGTCGGCCCCCGATACGGAGCCGGATTCGCCGCCGGCAGTCGGGCCCGAGAGCGCGGCGGATGCGGATACCGAGACGCCGGAGGAGCCCCAAGCCAGCCGGGAGGATTCAGGGGAAGCATTCCAGGTTCCGACCGCTGACCAGATGCGGGACGAAGCACCTGACCCGCTTACCCGGTCCGCAGAGACAGAGACAGAGATAGAGACAGAGGTCGACGAGCCACTGGAGCACTCCGAGTCGGCATATCCTGCGGAACAGGCGGAACAGGCGGAACAGGCGGAACAGGCGGAGGCAGGGGAACCAACCGAAACGCCAACGACCGAGGCGACGGAGCGCGGACCGGAAACGCCGATGCCGGTGGCGGGATCCGGGGCGGGAGACGCCGTCGACCTTGGGATCGCGGTGCGGGCCGAGACGCTGGATGAGGAACTCGTCGAGATCTTCATGGAAGAGATGGACGAGGTGCTCGCATCGCTTGGCGAGCAGATTCCGCGCTGGCTTGCCGATACCGCAGACCGTGAACCACTGCAGGTCATTCGCCGAAAGTTTCACACCATAAAGGGCAGCGGTCGAACCATCGGTGCCCTGCTTGTGGGCGAACTTGCCTGGTCCGTGGAACGCCTGCTGAATCGCGTGCTTGCCGGACAGGTGGCGGCGGATCGGCCGGTGCAGACCCTGGTTCAACAGGCCACGGACTGTCTTCCTGAGCTGGTCGAGGAGCTGCGCGGCGGCAGCCCGCCAACGAATGATCCCCGCGAGCTGATGCGGGAAGCCGATCGCCTGGCCGATCCCGAGCGTGTCGCCGTCGCGGTCGCGCCGTCGGAGGACGCCGAGGCGGCGGCCGAGAAGGAGGTCGAGGTCGAGCCGCAGCCGGTGCTCGATCCGGCACTGTACGAGGTTTTCCGCAACGAGACCGATGACCATTTGCAGGTGGTCGTGGCGTTCCTGGAGAGATGCCGGGAGCAGGGGAACCGGGGTCAGGTGACCGAGCCGCTGGCGCGGGCGCTGCACACGCTGAGTGGCAGTGCCCGCATGGCCGAGGTGATGTCCCTGGCTTCCCTGGGGCGCACCATGGAAACCCTGGTCTGTGCCTATCGCGACCAGGGCCGGGCGCTGCAGCGGCGGGAACTGGACCTGCTCGATGATGCCCTGCGGCGAACCCGCGAGCTGGTGGCGAGCCTGGCCGATGCACGGCTGCCGCAGCCTGAGGTGGCAAACCTGGTCGATCGCGCTGGTGTGTTGATGGCGGAACTGCCTGAGACTACGCGGCCCGCGTTTACCGATGCCCGGTCGCCGACTGCGACGACACAGGAAGATGACGAACTCCTGCTGCTGTTTCTCGAGGAGGCCGAGGATCTGTTGCAGGTCTTTGGCGAAGCCGTCGACGACTGGCAGAAAACCGGTGATACACGCTCGCGCCTGGCTGAGGTGCGGCGCACGGTGCACACGCTGAAAGGTGGTGCGCGTCTGGCTCAGTGCGCGCCGATGGGGAATCTCTGTCAGGGCCTGGAATCGGTGTTGCAGGGGGTCGACGGCCGCTCGCTGACGGTAGACGACGGGCTGTTCGACGTACTGCACCGCGTCCACGAACGGCTTGAGGACATGCTGGTGGCGCTGCGTATGCCGGTAGAGCCGGAGGAAGCAGAGCAACTGCTGGCGGAACTGGCTGAATTCAGTCGCAGCGTTTCGGCGACGGTGCCTGCCGGGCCGGCAGAGGACGACGAGCCCGAGTTGCTGGAGCTGTTTCTCGAGGAGGCGTCGGACGGGCTGCAATTGATTGGGGAACGACTTGGTCAGTGGCAGCTGGATCCGGCCGATCGCGCGCCCTTGCTGGAAATCCGGCGAGCCCTGCACACGCTCAAGGGCGGCGCCCGGATGGCAGGGCTGCCCGCCATCGCGGATCTCTCGCATGAGGTTGAGACGCTGCTCGAACGGCAGCGTGGTGAACTGAGACCGGATCGTGCGGTGCGGGATGTGCTGGAACAATCCCACGACCGCTTGCAACAGATGTGTGAGCAGGCGGCTACCGGCGCTGTCCCCGAACCGGCGGTGGATCTGCGGCGTGCACTGCGTGACCTGGAGCTTCCGGAGCCGCTGGAGGCGCCACCGCAGGAGCCCAGGGCGGGGGCGCGTTTGGCCGGCCAGGCAAGCCCCTCCGGCGACCAGATCCGCGTACCTTCCGAACTGCTCGACACGCTGGTCAACGAAGCGGCCGAGATCAGCGTTTATCGTTCCAGAATCGAACAACAGATGTCCGGTTTCCGCTTCAACCTCGGGGAACTGGATCAGACGGTCGGTCGGGTTCGCGAGCAATTGCGTTCGCTGGAGATCGAGACCGAAAAGCAGATCCGTTACCGCTTCGATCGTGATTCGGATGCAGTTGCCGGGACAACCCATTTCGATCCGCTGGAGTTGGACCGCTTCTCCAGGATGCAGGAACTTTCGCGGGCACTGGCGGAGTCCATGAACGATCTGAGCAGCCTGCAGGGGCTGCTGGATGGCCTGGCGCGTGATTCGGAAACCCTGCTGCAGCAGCAGGCACGGCTCGGGACCTCATTGCAGGACGGACTGATGCGCACGCGTATGGTGCCGTTCGCGCAACTCGTGCCACGCCTTCGGCGGGTCGTCCGGCAGACAGCCGAGGAACTGGGCCGAAAGGTGCAGCTCGACGTCGGCGGGGTCGAGGGGGAAATGGACCGTACGGTGCTTGAGCGCATGGTGCCGCCGCTGGAGCACATGCTGCGCAACGCCGTCGCCCATGGCATTGAAACACCCGCAGAGCGGCGCGCCGCAGGCAAGCCTGAACAGGGCACGATCGGCATTCAACTGCGTCGCGACGGCAGCGATGTCATTCTTCGGGTGGATGACGATGGTGGTGGTCTGCAGCTGGAGGCGATTCGCAAGCGGGCAATCGAGCGTGGTCTGCTGGCGGCTGACGCAGAGCCCAGCGAACAGGATCTGGCGCGATTCATCCTGGCCCAGGGGTTTTCCACGGCCACTGAGGTAACCCAGATCTCCGGTCGTGGTGTCGGCATGGATGTGGTCAACGCTCAGATCAAGCAGCTCGGCGGCACCATTGATATCACCTCGCGTGCCGCCGAGGGCAGCAGTTTCACGCTGCGCCTTCCGTTCACGCTGGCGATCAATCGGGCATTGCTCTGTCAGGTCGAGGAACAGGCCTATGCATTGCCACTGAATGGTGTTCGCGCCGTGGTCTGGATTGCCCGCGCGGAGTTGATGACGCGACTTTCCTCGGACGCCGATGAGGACCGTCTGCGCTACTACGACGAAGAACCTTATCGGATCCTGTCGCTGGCACAGCTGCTTGGTATGGGCAGGAGCACGCCACCGACGAGCCTGAAGCGAGTGCCGCTGGTTCTGGTCAGTGTCGGGGACAAGCGCCTGGCCCTGTATGTCGATGCGCTGATGGGTAACAGGGAAGTGGTGGTGAAGTCGGTTGGCCCCCAGGTTTCCGCGGTGCCGGGCGTGCTCGGCGCCACGTTGCTGGGTGATGGCAGTGTCGTGCTGATCCTCGATCTGCCGGCCCTGATCGGTGCCGAGTCGACTGAGCCGATGCCGGCTCCGGATCTCGAAGCGCTGCCCCCGGAGTACTCCTCCCGGGCTCCGCTGGTGATGGTGGTCGATGATTCAATCACCATGCGCAAGGTGGCCAGTCGCCTGCTGGAAAGGCATGGCCTGCGGGTCATTACTGCCCGGGACGGCGTCGATGCTGTCGCGCTATTACAGGAAACCCGTCCGGACGCCATGCTGCTGGACATCGAAATGCCGCGCATGGATGGTTACGAACTGGCCAGCTTCATTCGTAATGAACCGCAGCTGCGTCAGTTGCCCATCATCATGGTGACGTCACGCACCGGCGAGAAGCACCGACAGCGCGCACTGGAACTGGGCGTACAGCATTATGTTGGCAAGCCCTACCAGGAGAGTGTGCTGCTTGCTTACCTGGGGCAGGTGCTCGGCCTGAATATCGTTTCCGAGACCGAAACGCCGGGCTGATTGCGGACGAGGCATGGCAGAAATCGAGATATGAGCGAGACTGATCACTCACAGTTGCGGGGACTGCTGGCGCCCATGGGGCGTTGCAATCTGCTGGTCCCCGGAACCCTGGTCGCGGAGGTGCTGGCCTATGCCGTGCCGGAACCGGCAGGTGGTCCGGACTGGCTGCTCGGGCAGGTGTCCTGGCACGGCGGATTCTGGCCCTGTATCGATCTGGAATGCATGGCCACCGGCACGCCTGCCAGCGGTACCCCGCGACGACGCCTGCTGGTGCTGAAACGTGTAGACGGTGCCCGGCGGGCCGACTTCCTGGTGCTCCTGGTACAGGGCTCGCCGCGGCTCACGCTGGTGCGCCAGGATAATCTGGAAGTGGACCCGGAGGGGCTGGAGGGCACCGGTATTGCCGCCGCCGTTCTACTCGATGGGGGACGTGCCGTGATTCCGGATTTTGCTGCCATTGACCGGCTGCTGAACGAACTCGAAGCAGCTTGATCCACCGATGAAGTGCCCCCGTCTTTATCTGGGTCAGCCGTTGTATCCAGGCGCCGAACTGGAGTTGCCGGCGGATTCGGCCGGCCATCTGCGCGTCCTGCGTGCCCGACCAGGGCAGGCCGTGATTCTGTTCAACGGCGATGGTCGGGATTACCCGGGCGAACTGCTGGCGCTGGAGCGACGTGCGGCGCGCATTGTCCTCGGTCAGCCACAAGCGAACGCCACGGCACCGGCCCTGGCGCTGACCCTGTTCCAGGGCGTGAGCAAGGGCGATCGCATGGACACGGCGATTCAGAAAGCCGTGGAACTGGGCGTGGGGTGCATCGGCCCGGTGTTCACGGAGCGCAGTGTCGTGAGGCTGGACGAAAGACGGCTGGCACGGCGGCACGCGCATTGGCAGGGTGTGATCGTCAGCGCCTGTGAACAGTGCGGCAGGGCGGAACTGCCGCTACTGCTGCCGGCCTGCGACCTGCCCGCACTACTAGCAGATGGCCGCACCGGAAGCTGTCTGGTCCTCGATCCCACCGCCAGCCAGGGCATCAGCGAGCTGCCGCCGCCGAATGGCGGCAGCCTCGATCTGCTGGTCGGTCCCGAGGGCGGACTCAGCGATCAGGAAGTCGCCACCGCCCGCGAAGCCGGCTGGACCCCCCTGCGTCTCGGGCCGCGGGTGCTGCGCACGGAAACCGCCGGAATCGCCGCATTGGCAGCCGTTCAGGCGCTATGGGGGGATATGGGGTAGCCGCGCTTCGCGCGGCAGGTTTCAGTGTTCAGTTTTCAGAGGGCGCCTAGGCATGGCTCAACGGCGGAGCTGGACTCCAGACCCGTAGGGCGGGTCAAGCGCAGCGGATCCGCGCGGTGTGATCCGCTATCGTGTTGGCCAAACGGGACGCCTGACACTGCGTGCATTCGCTGTGCTTAATGCACCCTACGGGTCAAAAAACCTTCGGTTGATATCGACCGATCTGCAACCGCAAGCCGCGATTCGCGCCTTAATTGCGTCCGAAAACCGAAAACCTTCTTTGTCCGAAAACCTACGCTCCGCGTGCTACGCACGCGTGGCGTACTCAATCCCTTCCTCCGCCACCTTCGCCAGATGATCGATCTGTTCCTCGTTGATCACGTAGGGCGGCATGAAGTAGACGATATTGCCCAGCGGACGGAGCAATGCCTCGCGGGTGAGGGCGTGCTGGTAGACGCGGATGCCGCGGCGTTCCTGGAACGGGTATGGCGTGCGACTGACCGGGTCCTGCATCATCTCTATTGCCAGGATCATGCCGGTCTGGCGGATCTCGCCAACATGCGGATGGTTCGCCAGATGGGCGACTGACCGACCCATGTGTGTCGCCAGTTCCCGGTTACGACCGATCACGTCCTGCTCGCGGAAGATCTCCAGCGTGGCCAGCGCCGCACTGCAGGCCAGCGGATTGCCGGTGTAGCTGTGCGAGTGCATGAAGGCTCGCAGCGTCGCGTAGTCATCGTAGAAGGCCTGGTACACCTGGTCGGTGGTGAGTACCACGGCCAGCGGCAGATAGCCGGCCGTCAGGCCCTTGGACAGGCACAGGAAATCGGCGCTGATGCCGGCCTGTTCGCAGGCGAACAGGGTGCCGGTGCGGCCGAAGCCCACGGCAATCTCGTCGGCGATCAGGTGTACTCCATGCCGGTTGCAGGCCTCGCGCAGCAGTTGCAGATACACGGGGTGATACATGCGCATGCCGGTGGCGCACTGGACCAGCGGCTCCACGATTACCGCGGCGGTTTCGTCGGCGTGATCGGCCAGCGACTGTTCCATGTGCGCAAACATCGCCCGGCTGTGATCTTCCCAGCTCTGGCCCGGTTCGCGCTGGAAGCAGTCCGGGGACGGGACCGTGATGGCTTCCATCAACAGCGGCTTGTACGTCTCCTTGTACAGGGCCACGTCGCCAACGCCGAGTGTTCCCAGGGTTTCGCCGTGATAGCTGCCACTGAGAGTGATGAAGCGCCGTTTCTGTGGTCGCCCGAGGTTGTGCCAGTAGTGGTAGCTCATTTTCAGTGCCACTTCGACCGCCGACGAACCGTTGTCGGTGTAGAAGCAGCGGGTCAGTGGCGCCGGCGTTAGTTCCACCAGCCGTTCCGAGAGTTCGACCACCGGCTCGTGGGTGAAACCGGCCAGCAGCACGTGTTCCAGCTTGTCCAGCTGTTCGCGAATCCGCTGGTTGATGTGCGGATTGGCGTGGCCGAACAGGTTGACCCACCAGGAACTGATGGCATCCAGGTAGCGATTGCCGTCCAGGTCATACAGCCAGACGCCCTCGCCACGACGAATCGGCACCAGGGGTAGCCATTCGTGGTCCTTCATCTGCGTGGTGGGGTGCCAGAGCACCTCCAGGTCGCGTTCGATCAGGGAGCGGTTGCCGGATGCCATTCTGGACCTCAGGCGGATGCCGCGTCGGCGCGCATCGGCAGTTCCAGATTGCGCCAGATGGCCTCGGTGGGGCCGGCCTGGTTCAGCGTGTAGAAATGCAGGCCGGGCGCGCCGCCATCCAGCAACTGCTCGCAGAGGTCGCTGACCACGTCGACGCCGAAGGCCTGCAGCGAGGCCTTGTCATCGCCATAGGCCATCAGCCGTTTGCGCAGCCAGCGCGGGATTTCCGCGCCGCAGGCGTCGGAAAAGCGGGCCAGCTGCTTGAAGTTGATGATCGGCATGATGCCCGGAACGATCGGGATCGTGACGCCGGCATCACGGCAGCGGTCGACGAAATAGAAATAGGCGTCGGCGTTGAAGAAGTACTGTGTGATGGCACTGTCGGCGCCGCAGTTGACCTTGTGCACGAAGTGCCGCAGATCGGCATCGGCATCATCCGCCTGCGGATGCACCTCCGGGTAGCAGGCCACTTCGATACGGAAATGGTCGCCGTGTTCGGCGCGGATGAATTCCACCAGTTCGCTGGCGTAGCGGAAGTCATCGGCGCCAACGATGCCGGTCCCGGATGGCATGTCACCGCGCAGGGCGACAATGTGTCGGATGCCGTGATCCCGGTACTGGCCCAGGATCTCGCGGATGCTCTCCGGTGTGGCACCGATGCAGGAAAGATGCGGCGAGGCATCAATGCCGCCGTGGCGTTGAATGTCCACCACGGTCTCGAAGGTGCGGTCGCGGGTGGAGCCGCCTGCGCCGAAGGTCACCGAGAAGAACAGCGGCTCCATGGGCGCCAGTCGCTCGCGCGTGCGCTGCAGGCGAGCTTCCGCTTCCGGGCTCTTGGGCGGAAAGAATTCGAAGCTGAAAACCCGCGAGTCATTGCTGTCGGATGTCATGCTGTGGTTACCACATAGTAATAACGGATAGCACCCCGCCGGCGATGACGCCGGCGGGGTGAAGCAGGGCTGGCTCGATTCCGATCAGTACCGGTAGGTGTCCGGCTTGAACGGACCGGCGGCATCAATGCCGAGGTATGCGGCCTGCTCGTCGGTCAGCGTCGTCAGTCTGGCGCCAAGCTTTTCAAGATGCAGTGCCGCCACCTTCTCGTCCAGGTGTTTCGGCAGCACGTAGACCTTGTTCTCGTACCGCTCCCGATGCTGCACCAGTTCGATCTGGGCCAGCACCTGGTTGGTGAAGGAGTTGGACATGACGAAGCTGGGGTGACCGGTGGCGCAGCCCAGATTCACCAGTCGCCCCTCGGCCAGCAGGATGATGCGGTTGCCACTGGGCAGGGTGATGTGGTCCACCTGCGGCTTGATGTTGTCCCAGGGGTACTGCTTCAGGCTGGCTACATCGATCTCGTTGTCGAAATGACCGATATTGCAGACGATGGCGTTGTGTTTCATCTGCACCAGATGGTCGTGGGTGATCACCTTGTAGTTGCCGGTGGCGGTGACGAAGATATCCGCCTGGGGCGCGGCATCTTCCATGGTCACCACGCGGTAGCCTTCCATGGTCGCCTGCAGGGCGCAGATCGGATCGACTTCGGTGACCCACACCGTGGCACCCTGGCCGCGAAGGCTCTGGGCACAGCCCTTGCCCACATCACCGTAACCGCAGACCACGCAGATCTTGCCGGCAATCATCACGTCGGTGGCCCGCTTGAGGCCGTCCAGCAGCGACTCACGGCAGCCGTAGAGGTTGTCGAACTTGGACTTGGTGACCGAGTCGTTGACGTTGATGGCCGGGAACAGCAGCGAGCCGTCCTTTTCCATCCGCAGCAGGCGGTTGACGCCGGTGGTGGTTTCCTCGGTGACGCCCTGGATGGCGGCCAGCGCACGGCCATACCAGCCGTGGTCGGTTTCAAGGCGGGCGCGGATGCTGGCGAACAGCGCCTTTTCCTCGTCGCTGCCCGGATTATCCAGCACCGACAGATCCTGCTCTGCCTGGGCACCCAGGCTCAGCAGCATTGTGGCGTCGCCGCCATCGTCGAGGATCGTGCTGGCGGTCTGGCCGTTCTCGAAATCGAAGATGCGGTGACAGTATTCCCAGTATTCCTCGAGGCTTTCGCCCTTGTAGGCGAACACCGGCACATCGGTGGCGGCAATCGCGGCCGCGGCATGGTCCTGGGTCGAATAGATGTTGCAGGACGCCCAGCGCACGTCCGCACCCAGTTCCACCAGTGCTTCGATCAACACGGCGGTCTGGATGGTCATGTGCAGGCTGCCGGCAATTCGGGCGCCTTTCAGCGGCTGCTGATCACGGTACTCCTCGCGGACGGACATCAGGCCCGGCATCTCGGTTTCGGCAATGCCGATTTCCTTGCGACCCCAGTCAGCGAGGCCGATGTCGCGCACGATGTAGTCCTGTGCTCTGGATTCAACGACTGCATTCATGGTGCTCACTCCTTCGGGGGAGAACGTCTGCCGTCCTCCACATTCGCTGAGCGCCGTTCAATTCAAGAGTGGTGAGGACCAAGCCTGGCAGGGAAACTCCCGTTGCAGCGCTCCTCGGCCTTCACCTGTGCAAACACTTCTCGTTCTAGCGTCTGTGCCCGGGATCAGGTATTCCCGGGAAAGTCCTGTTCAGGCGGCTGCGGCGGTCCGCAGGGCCTTGGCGCGATCGGTCCGCTCCCAGGTGAACTGATCACCGGTTCGACCGAAGTGCCCGTAGGCCGCGGTCGGCGAATAGATCGGCCGCAGCAGGTCCAGCATGGTGATGATGCCCCAGGGCCGGAGATCGAAGTGGTCGCGGACCAGCTTTTCGATCTGGCTATCGTCGATCGTGCCCGTGCCGAAGGTGTCGACCATGACCGAAGTCGGTTCGGCGACACCAATGGCATACGAAACCTGGACTTCGCATTTTCGGGCCAGGCCGGCGGCAACGATATTCTTGGCCACGTAGCGGCAGGCATAGGCAGCCGAGCGGTCAACCTTGGACGGATCCTTGCCGGAGAAGGCGCCGCCACCATGCCGGGCCATGCCACCGTAGGTATCAACGATGATCTTGCGGCCCGTCAGGCCACAGTCGCCCATGGGTCCACCGACCACAAAGCGACCGGTGGGGTTCACCAGATAGCGGGTCTCGGAAGTGATCCATTGCTCCGGCAGCACAGGCTTGATGATCTGTTCGATCACCGCCTCACGAATCTCCGCGTCCTTCGCCGATTCCGCGTGCTGGGTCGACAGCACCACGGTGTCGACCGCCACCGGCTGGCCGTCGCGATAGCGAAGCGTGACCTGGCTCTTCGCATCGGGCCGCAGCCAGCCCAGTTCGCCGCTGGCGCGCAGTTCCGACTGCCGCTGCACCAGCCGGTGGGCATAGGTGATGGCTGCCGGCATCAACACGTCCGTTTCGTCGCAGGCATAGCCGAACATAAGACCCTGGTCGCCGGCACCCTGTTCCTCCGGCGAATTGCGGTCGACGCCCTGGTTGATGTCCATCGACTGCTTGCCCAGGGCATTGATGAAGGCACACGTCGCGAAATCGAAACCCATCGCGGAGTCGGTGTAGCCGATCCGCCTGACGGTCTCGCGGGCGATCTGTTCGTAGTCGACATTGACGTCGGTCTTGATCTCTCCGGCGAGCAGGATCATGCCGGTCTTGGTCAGCGTTTCGCAGGCCACCCGGGCATTCGGATCTTCCGCCAGAATGGCATCAAGCACCGCGTCGGAGATCTGATCCGCCATTTTGTCCGGATGACCGGCGGACACCGATTCCGAGGTAAAGAGAAACTCGCTCAACCGTCTGACTCCTCCAAGTGTGGGCGACGTACGCAAAAGACTGACAAGTGTACGGTCTCGCCATGGAATTTCCAGCCCGTTGACGACTCTTGCCGCCATCGGTTCCGTCCGGGTTATGCTCGCGGCGAGCAACACTTATATAAGACGGCTTGCTGCATCGACCAAACTTAGCGAAAATTGCCGACTTTTCACGGCACCCATCGGGGCATCCGTCCGTCGCCGAGCAAGAGGCCGCAAGAGCTTCCGGGCGCGACGGGCAAGCTAGTGGTGCGCGCCCGGAATTCTGAATCCAGAGAGGAGTAGTCGACCTATGACGTCGCGTAAAGACCTGGCGAACGCCATCCGAGCATTGAGTATGGACGCGGTGCAGAAGGCCAATTCGGGGCACCCCGGTGCACCGATGGGGATGGCCGAAATCGCGGAAATGCTGTGGAACGATTACCTGCGCCACAATCCGCGGAATCCGGACTGGGTCGACCGCGATCGCTTCGTCCTCTCCAATGGCCACGGCTCCATGCTGATCTACAGCCTGCTGCACCTGAGTGGCTACGACCTGCCGATGGAGGAACTGAAGAACTTCCGTCAGCTGCATGCGCGCACTGCGGGCCATCCGGAGCATGGCTATGCACCGGGAATCGAAACCACCACGGGTCCGCTGGGCCAGGGGCTGGCCAACGCGGTGGGCATGGCGCTGGCGGAAAAGGTCCTTGCAACCCAGTTCAATCGTCCGGGACACAGCGTGGTGGATCACCGCACCTGGTGCTTCATTGGCGATGGCTGCCTGATGGAAGGCGTTTCGCACGAGGCCTGCTCGCTGGCCGGTACGCTGGGTCTGGGCAAACTCACGGTGTTCTACGATGACAACGGCATTTCCATCGATGGCGAGGTGGAAGGCTGGTTTACCGACAATACGCCGGAACGTTTCCGCGCCTATGGCTGGCACGTGGTGGAGAACGTCGACGGTCACGACAGCGAGGCCGTGAAGAAGGCTATCGAAAAGGCCAGTTCGGTCACCGACAAGCCGAGCATGATCTGCTGCAAGACCGTGATCGGCATGGGCTCGCCGAACAAGGCCGGCACGCACGATGTGCATGGTGCGGCGCTGGGCGACGACGAAGTTGCCGCGACTCGCGATGCCATCGGCTGGCATCACCCGCCGTTCGAGGTGCCGGAAGAAATCTACGACGGCTGGAATGCCGTCGAAGCCGGCAAGGCGGCCGAGGATGCCTGGAACGAGGCCTTTGCCGCGTACGAGAAGGCACACCCGGAACTGGCGGCCGAGTTCCAGCGGCGCATGCGCGGTGAGCTGCCGGCAGACTTCGCCGCCGCCGCCGACAAGTTGCTGCGTGAAGCCAACGAGAAGGCCGAGAAGGTTGCGACCCGCAAGGCGTCGCAGGCCGTGATCGAAGGCTTCGGCCCGGTGCTGCCGGAATTTCTCGGCGGTTCGGCTGATCTGACCGGTTCCAATAACACCAACTGGTCCGGTACCAAGGCCATCAGCACCAGCGAGGCCGGTGGCAACTACATCCACTATGGTGTGCGCGAATTCGGCATGACCGCGGTGATGAATGGTGTTGCCCTGCATCGCGGCCTGTTGCCCTACGGTGGCACCTTCCTGGTTTTCTCCGACTACGCCCGTAATGCCGTGCGCATGGCGGCTCTGATGAAGCAGCGGGTGGTCCTGGTCTACACCCATGATTCCATCGGTCTGGGCGAAGATGGCCCGACCCATCAGCCGGTGGAGCATGTGCCCAGCCTGCGCCTGATTCCGAACATGCACGTCTGGCGGCCCTGTGATGTGGTGGAAACCGTTGCCGCCTGGCGCGCTGGCGTCGAGCGCGAGGATGGTCCCACGTCGCTGGTGCTGACCCGGCAGGGTCTGCCCCATCAGCCCCGCGACGAAGTGCAGCTCGCTAATGTGGCGAAGGGCGGCTACGTGCTGAACGATTGTGACGGCGAACCGGAATTGCTGCTGATCGCCACCGGCTCCGAGGTGGAGCTTGCGGTCAATGCCTGGCAGGAGCTGACCGATGCGGGGCGCCGCGTGCGCGTCGTCTCCATGCCCTGTGCCGAGGTCTTCGAGCAGCAGGATGCGGCGTATCGCGAGGCGGTGCTGCCCCGGACGGTCAGCAAGCGGCTGGCGATCGAGGCCGCGCAGCGCGACTGGTGGAGCAAGTATGTAGGCCTCGACGGCGATGTGGTGGGCATGACCACCTACGGTGAATCCGCGCCGGCCGGTGATCTGTTCAAGCACTTCGGCTTCACCACCGAGAATGTCGTGAAGCGGGCGAAGGCCCTGCTGCAGAGCTGATTCGCGGCGTATGCTCCGCGTCGCTATCAATGGTTACGGGCGTATCGGCCGCTGCGTGTTGCGCGCTCTGCACGAACGCGGCGATGCGGAGCGGATCCGGGTGGTGGCAATCAATGAACCCCAGGATCTGGCCAGCATGGCTTACCTGAGCCAGTTCGATTCCACCCATGGCCGGTTTCCCGGCCGCGTGGAGGCGGACGGCGAAGGGTTGCTGGTGGATGGTCGGCGGATCACCGTGTTCCACGCCGCCGAGCCCGAGGCTGTGGACTGGGGGTCGCTGGAAATTGATCTGCTGCTGGAGTGCTCCGGCAGTTTCGGCGACCGCAGCACCGCAGAGCGATACCTGGCGTCGGGTTGTCCCCGACTGCTGCTGTCTCAGCCCATGAACACCCGCGAGGACACCGATATCACCGTGGTCGTTGGCGTCAATGAGCACGCGATCCCGGCTGACGCACGACTGGTTTCCAACGCTTCGTGCACCACCAATTGCGTTGTGCCCCTGCTGCAGTTGCTGCATCGGGAGCTGGGGGTCGAGGCGGCCGCCATTTCCACGCTGCATTCGGCAATGAATGATCAACCATTGCTGGATGGCTACCATCGTAGCGATCTGCGGCGGACCCGTTCTGCGATGCATTCCGTGATCCCGGTGTCCACCGAGCTGGCGCGCGGCGTGGAGCGACTGTTACCGGAACTGGAGGGGCGGATACACGCGCGGCACCTGCGCGTGCCGACAATGAATGTCTCGGTGATGGAGCTGAATCTGCTGCTGGCCCAGGATACGGATGAGGACCATGTCAACGCGATCCTGAAGGCGGGATGCAATGACGTGCTCGGCTGGACCGATCTGCCGCACGCGTCCTGCGATTTCAATCACGATACCCGGTCCAGCATTGTCGACCTGACGCAGACCAGGGTCAGTGGTGGGCGTCTGCTGACCGTGATGGCCTGGTTCGACAATGAGTGGGCCTTTGCCTGCCGCATGCTCGAGGTCGCCGATCGCTGGGCGGCCCGGTTCCAGCATTGATCGATTTCAAGAAAACCTCTGAGGAGACTGATCATGGCGACCATTCTGCGCATGACCGACCTGGATCTGAAGGGCAAACGAGTCCTGATCCGCGAAGACCTGAACGTGCCCGTGAAAAACGGCCAGATCGGCGATGACACACGTATCCGCGCATCGCTGCCGACCATTCAGGCGGCGTTGGATGGAGGTGCCCGAGTGATGCTGATGAGCCATCTCGGCCGTCCCGAAGAAGGCCAGTTTGACCCGGAAGCGTCGCTGGCGCCGGTGGCAAAGCACCTCGAGCGGTTGCTCGGCAAGCCGGTGCGGGTTGTCGCCGACTGGCTGGACGGCGTTGACGTTGCCGAAGGCGAAGTGGTCATGTGCGAGAACGTGCGCTTCAACGCCGGCGAGAAGAAGGATGACGAAGCGCTGTCGAAGAAGATGGCCGCCCTCTGTGATGTCTACGTCATGGATGCTTTCGGCACCGCCCATCGGGCCCAGGCGTCGACCCATGGCGTCGCCCGTTTTGCGCCCATCGCCTGCGCCGGCCCCCTGCTGGCCGCCGAACTGGACGCGCTGGGCAAGGCGCTGGAGGACCCGAAGCGACCCATGACGGCGATTGTTGGCGGTTCCAAGGTCTCCACCAAGCTCACCGTGCTGGAATCCCTGGCCGGTGTGGTGGATCAACTTATCGTCGGTGGCGGTATCGCCAACACCTTCATCGCTGCCGCGGGTTACCCGGTGGGCAAGTCCCTTTACGAGCCCGACCTTGTGGATGAGGCCAGGCGCCTGATGGAGCAGGCTCGGGTCAAGGGTGGCGAGATTCCGGTGCCGGTGGATGTGGTCACGGCGAAGGAGTTTTCCGAGAATGCCGCCGCCGAGACCAAGGCCGTGGCTGATGTGGCCGAGGATGACCTGATTCTCGACATCGGCCCCGAAACCGCCCGCATCTACGCCGAGCGCATCAAGGGGGCCGGTACGATTGTCTGGAATGGTCCGGTGGGCGTATTCGAGATCGATCAGTTCGGAGAGGGTACCAAGGCCCTGTCGAAGGCGATCGCCGAGAGTCCGGCCTTCTCCATCGCTGGCGGTGGAGACACCCTCGCCGCGGTTGCCAAGTACGGCATCGGCGATCAGGTATCCTATATCTCCACCGGTGGCGGTGCCTTCCTCGAGTTCCTGGAAGGCAAGACGCTGCCCGCCGTCAAGGTGCTCAGCGACCGGGGTCAGTGATGGACCGGCGGTTGACTGATGCACGGCAAAAAGCCCCGCTTCGGCGGGGCTTTTCCTGATCTGAACCTTACCGGAGCTGGGCTTATCCCTGGGGAATCAGCACCGATTCCGTGGCTGGTCCCTGACCATCCAGCAAACGTACCCGGGCCCGATCCTCATTTTCCAGTCCGACAACCTCTACCACGCCAATAGCCGGTCCACGCAGCCAGCTACGGGGCTGTCCCTCGGGGCCTCGAATCAGCCGACCCGGTTGATGGACGCGCAACTCCTGGCCGGCAGTGAGCCCGGAGGCCCGCCCGGCGTTGATGGTCCAGTGGTCCTCGGTCCCGGCCTGCAGCGCCCGTGCAAACCAGGGGATGCGGCGGGCCTGCTCCAGCGAGTGACGCAGCACCGTGTCGCCAAGTTCTTCCAGCGATCGCGCCGACACCCGACCGCTGGGGGTGCCCGGCGCCAGGCGCCGTTCCGTCATTGCGCCCTGCATCTCCAGGTCGTGATAACGCACCGCAACGCGGTCTTCCTCGGTGCTCCGGATCTCGACCAGCATGCGCAGGCCGAGATCGCGGCGCAGCGTTTCGCCGCAGGCCACGGCGTTATCCACGCTGCAACCGGCGCGCTCCAGCGCGTCACGCATCCGGCGATCCCCGATCAACCGGATCGGCTTGTCCAGGGCAGCCGCCTCAAAGGCTGTATCCAGGCGCTGCCGATCCTCGCCGCTGATGACCAGACCAATGCGGGTGCGCGGTCCATCGGCATAACTGTGTTTGGTCTCCTGCAGCCTTTCACTCCAGGCGGCGCGCTCCTTTTCCTCGAGTTCCGCCCGCAACTCCGCGATGCGGGCCTCGCGCTCGGATTGCCGCATGCGGCGCTCGCTACCGCGGCTGGTGGTGGTGGATTGATAGCGTTCCTGCTGCACTTGCTGGAAGTCACGGGTCCGCCCGTCGTCGCTGCCGGGAGTGACCAGGCCGCGCAGTGACTGGAGAAAGCCCCGATCGTCCTCACCGGCTTCCAGCATTGCGAGCTCCATCTCCAGTTCGCGGATTTCACTGTCCCGACTGTCCATGGCCGCCGGATCCCACTCCTGGCGTTGGTCGCGCTGTCGTCGCTCGGTCGCCGGTCCGCTGCCGGACGATTCCTGTCGCGCTGGCCCGCCACCGCCGCGGCGCTGCCGTTCCCGCTCCTGGTAGGTCATCGGCCGTTCGCCGCCACGGTCGCCGCTGAACAGACCGCGCAAGCCAGTGAACCAGCCGCCGTCCTCGTCCTCGTCCTCGGATTCGCGATCGCCAAGGGCGTTTTGCTGCATTTCCTGGGTTGGATAGCGAGCCTGCGGCGCCGAGGCTTCGTCCTCGGCGTTGCGATCGGACGACGCGCAGGCGCTTAAAAGCGCGGCGCAGGCGAGCAGTCCGGGCAGTGCGAACAGGTGTCGAGACACGGTGGAACTCCCGTTATTGCAAAAAAGCAGATGCTTCAGATCAATGGCGGAGTCTAGCGTATGAGGCCGGGCCCAGTCTCGTTATCCTGCTCCAGGCTGCGCACCTGTCGTTGCCAGTGCTGCTGGGTTTTCCTGTCCACCGGAAAGCTCCACATCAACCAGACGGCAGCCAGCTTGAAGGGGATCGGCGCCAGACCGTAAAGCAGTGCCAGGGCGAGCAGGCCGTCCGGCTTGTTGGCGCTGGCGTCGAAGCCGCTGAGCGATAGCAGGGGGAAAGCCAGTCCAACGGCCAGGGCCAGGGCCAGTTTGGTCGCCATGCCCCAGAGGCCGAAGAACAGACCCGTGCGCTGGCCGCCGCCGCGGGCCGTGTCCCGATCCACCAGATCCGCCTGGATCGAGGCTGGCAGCGCCATATCGATGCCCAGACTCAGTCCGGCCATCAGACAGATGATCAGAAACGGCCAGACATCACCCTCGCCCAGGAGCGGCACCCAGACGAAGATGGTTGCTGCCCAGAGCATGGAGCAGGCCCAGGCCCGGTGTTTGCCAATCCGGCGCGCCAGCCATAGCCAGAGGGGAATGCCGGCGAGACCGGCGGCGAAATAGGTGATCAGCATCACCCCCGCCCAATCTTCGGCAACCAGAACATGATGGGCAAACAACAGGAACAGCGTGGCCGGCAGGGCGTTGGCCATGCCGTTCAGGATGTAGGCGACCAGCAGGCGGAAGAACGGCTTGTTCTCCTTCAGCAATAGCAGGCCGTCCCGCCATGGTATCGGCGGCAGCAGGTTGCGTGGCTCCGGGACAAGTATCAGGGTGGCGCCAAGCGCCACCGGCACGCTGATCCAGAGCATGCCGGCAAGCCAGGCCAGCGATTCGCCGGGGCTGCCGTCCGGCACCATGATCGCCGGCAGGGCAATGGCCAGCAGCATGCCGACGATGACGAAGCCCTCGCGGCTTCCGGTGATGCTGGAGCGCTGATCATAGTCCGGCGACAGCTCCGCACCCCAGGCGGTGTAGGGCAGGGACACCAGCGTCCAGGCCAGATACACCAGGAAGCTCCAGCCCAGCAGGTGCAGCATGCCGGCCCCATCCGGTGGCCGGAACAACTGGTCCACTGCCAGCAGCAGCAGGGGTGTACCGATCAGGATCAGGGTCTTGCGCCGACCAAGGCGGTTATCCAGACGGTCACCGATGGCACCGACCAGCGGATCGGTGATCACGTCCCATAGCCGGGCCGCAAGCAGAATGATTCCAACGGCGGCAATGCCCACGGTCTCGGCGTAGAAGGGCGGCAGAAAGACGTACAACGGAATGCCGAGGACTGCCAGCGGCAGTCCGGGCAGGCCGTAGAAAAAGACGGTTCTTCGGGAAACCGGGGTCGCCGCGCTCAAGCCTCGCGGCCTGGTGCACTGATCAGGGCCGTCTGCATCAGGTCGATACGGCCGGTGCGGAAGCCGGCTTCACAATAGGCGAGGTAGTAGCGCCACATCCGCCGGAAGCGTTCGTCGAAGCCGAGATGCTGGATCTGATGCCAGGCCGTGTTGAAGCGCTCGTGCCAGCGATGCAGCGTGGCCGCATAGTGCTCGCCATGGAACTGGGTTTCTGCCAGATCCAGGCCCAGACGCTGGACGATGGTGCGCAGCTCAGTGACCGTTGGCAGCATGCCACCCGGAAAGATATAGCGTTGAATGAAATCCGGATTCAGGCGGTAGCGCTGGAAGAATTCGGCATCCATGGTGATGATCTGCAGCGCCGCACGGCCACCGGGCTTAAGGCGATTGCGCACGCACTCGAAGAAGGTCTGCCAGTAATCCTGACCGACGGCCTCGAACATCTCGATGGAGACCACATGGTCGAACAGGCCGTCCACGTCCCGGTAATCCTGCAGCCGCAGTTCGACCAGATCGGACAATCCGGCATCATCAATGCGGTGGCGGGCGAATTCGAGCTGTTCCCGCGACAGGGTGATGCCGGTGACCCGGGCCCCGCGCCGGGCCGCGGCTTCGGCGAGGCCGCCCCAGCCACAGCCGATTTCCAGGATATGCTGACCGGGCTGCAGATCGAGACGATCGAGGATCGCGTCGTACTTGCGCTGCTGGGCGCGCTCCAGATCCTCGTCGTGGCGATCGAACAGCGCCGCCGAATAGGTCATGCCCGGATCCAGCCACTCCCGATAGAAGTCATTGCCGATGTCGTAATGCGCGGCGATGTTGCGTCGACTGCCGCGTTTGGTATTGCGCCGCCGCCTGTGGCTGAGGCCGGTGACGATACGGGTCAGCAGCCGTGGTTCACCGATCCGGCCGAAGGTATGTTCATTGGCAGCCATCAGGGTCAGGAAATCCGAGAGTTGATCGGTTTCCCAGTCACCCGCCAGGAAGGCATCGTCCAGCCCCAGCCCACCGCTGGTGGCGAGCCGCCAGACCAGTCGACCCGGGCGATGGATCGTGATTCGCGCCTGCGGTCCGGATTCAGTCCCCTGGTGCAGATATCGACTGCCGTCGCTCATGCACACCTCCAGCTCACCGTGTTCAATCCGGGACAGCACCCGGTTGAGCAGGCGGCCATGCCAGCTGCGGGAAGGTCTGGGTTCGAATCGGCCGCGCTCGGCAGTGCGCTCGGCATCCATCAGGTGATCTCCTGTTGCGGAGGTTGCGGTTTCGGGTAATAGCGGGCGCCCCTGAGCCAGAGCTTGAGGGCCTGCCAGTGAATGCTGAA
>LFIK01000973.1_pt1 | contig 22255 bp, 21 predicted proteins | sample 643401 | NCBI WGS metagenome assembly LFIK01 (sample SAMN03777447, study PRJNA286221) | soda lake metagenome | biome: soda lake; feature: Kulunda steppe; material: water; isolation source: sample T5-Br brine of Lake Tanatar-5 | place: Russia: Kulunda steppe | collected 2010-07
CCGATTGCTGGCAGGAGAGGCAACATGTCGTTCACGGCCGATGAGGTCGATCTCGCCCTGCTGCGCGCCCTGCGCGACGACGGGCGCCGGTCCATCACGAGCCTGGCCGAGGCGCTGCACCTGTCCCGGAGCGCCGTCCACGCCCGACTCGACACCCTCGAGGAGGTCGGTGCCCTGCGGGGGTTCGCGCCCGTGGTCGACACCGCCAAGCTCGGGGCGGGGATCGCCGCCTTCGTCCTGCTCTCGGGGGGACCCGGCACCCGCCTGGAACTCGAACCGCTGCGGGCGCAGCTCCTGGCCCTGCCCCATGTCGAGTACGCCGCGCTGGTGACCGGCGAGGCCGACGTGCTGCTGCTGGTGCGGGCCGCCGATCTGACCCAACTGCGCAGTTTCCTGCTGGACGATCTGCGCCGGGTCAGCGGTCTGCGCGGGACGCTCACGCTGCTGGTGCTCGACGAGGTGATCGATCGGCCGTTCCTGCTACCGGGTGAGTGACGCGCGGGCCGTCGCACGCCGATCGGGCACCCGATCACGGCCGCGGTCGCGAGCGCGGACCGCACGACCCGGGCCCGAGCCGTGAACTCCGCGCCGTGCCGTCCGTTGGGTTCAGGAGTGCAGGGCACGGCAGGACCGGGCGACCCGATCGATGGGGACCGCCGCGGGGACGACGGACCGACACCCGCCCGACACCGGACGACGCCGACCACCGGTGTCGCCACCGGCTCCGGGGCCGGTCGGTCCGTGGGCGGTCCCGATCGGGCGGACCGGAGGGGTCAGGGCCCCGCCGGTGCCCGGACATCCGCCCGCGGCGCGTCACGCGTGTGCAGGGCCCAGCTCAGCCCGGCGAGCACCAGCACCCCGCCCGCGGCCATGGCGACCACCCAGGCACGGCCGGTGCCGACCGCCAGCACGGCGGCGAGCGCGGGCAGCCCCGCGGCACCCAGCACCTCCCCACCGGCGATGGGGCCGGTCAGCGCCCGGCCGACGTCGCCGCGTCGGACCGACTCGGCCGGGATGATGGCGATCACCAACGGCAGCCCGCCCATGGTGCTGCCGGCGATGGTGACGAGCCCGACCAGCACCACGGCCGGCAGGACCGTCTCCGTCGCCGCCGCGAGACCGACCAGCACGCCGCCCGCCCCACCGACGCCGCTGGCCAGGCTCAGCGCGGCCCGTCGTCCGATGCGGTCGGACAGCGGTGGGATCCCGAGCGCTCCCATCGCCGAACCGAGTCCGAACCAGCCGACCAGGCGTCCGGCTGCGGCGGCGTCCACCGCCAGCCAGGTGCGCAGCATCTCGACGGCGCTCTGGGACCACACGGTGAGCCAGGTCAGCAGCAGCACGCACGCGACCGTGCAGATCACCAGATCGCGCGCACCACCGGGCTGCAGCTCGTAGGCGGCGGGCACCGGGCCCGTCGACGCTGCCCGCGGGCCCGGCTCCGGGCGGTCGGCGGGGACCACGAGCAGCAACCAGCCGGCTCCGAGCACCGCGATGACCCCGGAGACCAGCAGGGCCGGACGCCAGCCGGCCGTCACCGCGACCGCGGTCACGACCACCGGCGAGAGCAGGCTGCCCATGATGCGGGTCGACGAGTGCATCAGCCCGATGTCCCGGCCCCGGCGCTGCACCGGGGCGATGGCGAACACCAGCGCCGTGGCGGACGGCGCCCCGCTCGCCGCCGCCAGGCCCCCGAGGCCCCGGAGCGCCACGAACAGCACCCACCCGCCCGCCCCGGCGGAGGCGATCGACACCACGCCGCTGAGCACGAGCGCGGTCGCCAGCCGGCGACGGTCGTCGAACCGACCCGAGGTGGCCCGTACCAGCGGCATGGCCAACGCCCAGCCCAGTCCGACGAGCAGCGCCAACGAGCCCTCGCGGGCGGCCGGGACACCGAGATCCGTCGCGATCAACGTGACGAGGTAGAGCGGTGCCAGTCGGTCGAAGAACATGGCCCCGTAGGCCACGAAGACGCCCCCGACGGTGCGGGTCTCGGCGCGGGTGACGGTGGGTGCCCGGCCGCCCGTCATGCCCCGCGGTCCGCGCCGAGGAACGTACGCACCAGTCGGGCGAAGGCCTCGGGCCGTTCCAGATTGCTCAGGTGCCCCGCGCCGTCGAGCTCGGCGTAGCTGGCGTGTGGCAGGTCGTCGACCAGCCGACGGGCATCCGCGACCGGTGTGGCCACGTCCTCGGTACCGACGATGACCAGGCACCGCTGTCCGATGGCCGCCGTGCGTGGCCGCAGATCCGCGTCGGCCAACGCCTCACAGCTGCTCGCGTAGCCCTCGGGCGACATCGTCTCGAGCCCCGCCCGCGTTCGGACGACGGCCGGGTCGTTCGTGGCGCGGGCACCTGGGCTGAAGAAACGGTCGAGCACCGGCTCCGTGACCGCCGCCATGCCCTCGGTGCGCACCACCGCGGCACGTTCGTGCCAGGCCTCCCGGGTCCCGATCCGGGCGGCCGTGTCGGCGAACACGGCCCGGTCGATGCGTCCGGGGGCCTCGAGACAGAGCCACTGGGCGACCAACCCGCCGAGCGACAGGCCGCACACGTCCACCCGGTCGGCACCGACCGCATCGAGCACCGCGAGTGCATCCCGTCCGAGCCGATCGAGTCCGTAGGGGCCGTCCGGCGCAGCGGAGCGACCGTGGCCACGCTGGTCGTAGCGCAGGACGTGGTGGCTCTGCCGCCAGGGTGCGAGCTGCGGCTCCCACAGGCCGAGATCGCACCCGAGCGAGTTGATCGCCAACAGGACGGGTGCGCCCGGGCCTGCATGCGCCACCTCGACACGCACGTACAACTCCACGCCGTCGTCGGTGGTGACCGTCCGGGGCCCGGCCGCGCCGACCGTGCTCACGATCCGGTGTCCGCGACGGTCGCCGTGTCGCCCCCCAGGCGTGCGGACCCGGCGGCCAGGGCCCGCTCGATGAGCGGCTCCACGGCCGCGACGGCCGCTTCGGGGGCGAGCACGGCCGCCAGCCGGTCGGGATCGAGTACGGCGCTCACCCGGGTATCGGCGGTGGCCGCGGCCGCCAGGTCGCGCTCCGGCCCGACCCGGGACGTCAGCTCGCCCAGCACGGACCGGGCCGTGTCCCAGCCGAGTTCGTCGGCCAGCGCCGCGAGCAGCGTCTCGGTCGCGAACAGCCCGTGGGTGTGCCCCAGGTTCGCGCGGCACCGGGCGGTGTCGACCACCACGCGCCCGAGGCTCGCGCGCACCTGCTCGACGGCCCCGATGGTGGTGACCAGCGCGGCCGGCAACGCGACCCATTCGCTCTGCCAGTCCCCCGCCGAACGTTCGAATTCGTGCTGTGCCGGTGCCTGCAGGACGTGCAGGTGCCCGGCGGCGAGCCGGCAGGCGGCGCGGGCGGCGACCGCGGCGACCGGGTTGCGTTTGTGTGGCAGGGCGGAGGACCCGGGTCCGGCGGGTGGCTGTTCGACCAGCTCGCCGATCGCCGTCGACGACGAACGGACGACGTCGCCCGCGATCTTGCCGGTCACCTCGACGACCCCGCCCAGCAGGCCGGCGAGCGTCACGATGCGGTCGCGCTCGGCGTGCCAGGGCAGGTCGGGGGCGTGCAGTCCGAGTTCCGCGGCGAGGTCGTCGAGCAGGGCGGGGCCGACCACCCCGAGCCCGCCGAACGTGCCGACCACACCGCCGAACTGGCAGGCCAGCAGTTCGGGTCGGGCGGCGCGGAGCCGGGCGACCGTACGGGTGACCGCCCCGTACCAGCGGGCGGCGACCAGACCGATCGTGATCGGGGCCGCCTGTTGCTGCAGGGTGCGTCCCGGCGCGATCGTGGCCCGGTGCTCGCGGGCCAGCGCGGCACAGCGCGTCGCGACGGCGACGAGCTCGTCGTCGAGCAGATCGAGGGCCGCGCGGACCTGCAGCATCATGGCCGTGTCGATCACGTCCTGGCTGGTGGCACCCCGGTGCACGGCCGCCGACCCGGCGGGGTCGGCCACCGCACGCAGCCGGGTCAGCAGCGGGATGACGGGGGACGCGGCGACACGGGCCTCGGCCGCCAGGGCACCGAGGTCGTGGCGGACCGGATCGCAGGCGGCCGCCACCTCGTCGGCGGCCTCTCGGCTGATCAGTCCGTGGCGGGCCTGGACGCGGGCGAGCGCCGCCTCGACGTCGAGCATGGCCACGATCCGTCGGTCCCAGGACAGCAGCGCCGCCGCGCGCGGGCTCGCGAAGCCGGACTCGATCCCACCGTCCGACCAGCCGGCGGACGGACGCGACGAAGCGTGCCCCTCGGACTCAGCCACCGTGGGCCCGCTCGGTGCGTGCGTTCAGCTCGCGGAGCACGGTCAGTTCCTGCGCGGTCGGAGGCGGCGTGGTGGCCACGTCGTCGGCGAACCCGACGTCCCACCCGGTCGCCTCGGTCACCTGCGCGCGGGTCACGCCCGCGTGCAGCGCGGTGACGACGAACTCCGCATTCGCATCCGGGGCCATGGTGCACAGGTCGGTGACCACCAGCGTGGGACCCCTGGTCCCCAGACCGGCCGCGGCCCGGTCCCCGGGCCCGCCACCGTGTCCGAACGAGGTCACGAAGTCGACCGACTCCACCAACGTGCGGGGCGAGTGCTTCGCGGTGATCAGCACCTCGCCGCAGGACGCGGCGATCTCCGGGGCACCGCCACCCCCGGGCAGTCGGACCGTCGGGTCGTCGTAGTCGCCGATGACCGTGGTGTTGATGTTGCCGAACCGGTCGATCTGTGCGCCGCCGAGGAACCCCTTGGAGATCCGACCGCCCTGCAGCCAGTAGCGGAACATCTCCGGCACCGACACGGTGGTCAGGGCCGTGGCACACAACTCGCCGTCACCGATGGACAGCGGCAGGACATCGGGCCGGGTCTGCAGCGTCCCCGATTCGTAGATGAGCACGAGCTCGGGCGCGTGGGTCAGCCGGGCCAGGTTGCACGCGGCGGACGGCGCGCCGATCCCGACGAAACACACGTCACCGTCCGCCAGCGCCCGGCTGGCCACGATCGTCATCAACTCCGTGGGGTCGGCCGGGGTGTTCGCGGGCGGATCCGTCGGGTTGCTCGTCATGGGGCACCGAGCCTCTCAGGCCGTCGTCGGGGTCGCGTCGAGCACGTGCTGTCGCATCCAGTCCCGGAAGGTCTCGCGATCACGCGAGACGGCGTCCCAGGCCCGGTAGAAGGCGTTGTCGCGGTCGTAGTAGCCGAAGGCGTAGGAGGGTGCGGCCCCACCGGGGGCCAGCACCACCGTGTCGATCGCCCAGGCCGGCAGGACCACCGAGTTGACGCTCGGGGCGCGCAGGTCGTCGACGATCTCTTCCACGGTGACGATCGAGCGGGTCGCGGCCAGCACGGCCTCCTTCTGCACGCCGACGATGCCCTCGAACAGGACATTGCCGGCACGATCCGCCCGCTGCGCGTGGACGATGGTCACGTCGGGGGTGATCGCCGGCACCGCGGCCAGTTCCTCACCGGTGAACGGGCACGTCACCGAGCGGATGGCCGGGTTGACACTGCGCAGATCCGAGCCCGCGTAGCCCCGGAATACGGCGAACGGCAGGCCGGCGGCACCCGCGTCGAACGCGTTGGCCATGGCCGCATGACTGTGCTCCTCGATCTCGAGCGCGTGCGGCCACTGATGCTCGACCGCGTCACGCAGCCGATGCAGCGACCCGACGCCCGGATTCCCACCCCACGAGAAGATCAGCCTGCGGGCACAGCCCATCCCGATCAGCTGGTCGTAGATGATGTCCGGGGTCATCCGGATCAGCGTCAGCTCGCGGCGACCCTGCCGGATGATCTCGTGGCCGGCCGCGAACGGGATCAGGTGGGTGAACCCCTCGAGCACGACGGTGTCACCGTCGCGGACATGCGTGGCGACGGCCTCGTCGAGCGGCAGGAATGCAGCCATGGTCGGTGTCCTCGGTGCGGCGTCAGGTGGCGAAGAACACGGTTTCGTGTGCGCCCTGCAGATGGATGTCGAAGCGGTAGCAGGTCACCCCGTCATCGCCGTGGGAGGTCGGCTCGGCGATCAACGTGTGCCGGCGTTCGGGCTCCACCCCCGCGAGCACCGGATCGGCGTCGTTGGCGGCCTCGTCACCGAGGTACATCCGGGTCCACAGCTGGTCGAGGAGGCCCCGGGCGAAGACGTGCACGTTGAGATGCGGGGCCTGGACCGTGCCGCCGGCACCCGGCACCGTGCCCGGGCGTGCCGTCCGGACCCGGAACCGTCCGTCGTCGTCGGTCGCGAGCCGGCCGAACCCGATGAACGACCTCGGCACGTCGGCCCGGCGACCGTCGACCGGGTGTCGGTAGCGCCCGGCCCCGTCGGCCTGCCACACCTCGATCATCGCATCGGTGACGGGTGCACCGGCACCGTCGACGACCCGCCCGACGATCTCGATCGCCGGGCCGGCATCGCCACCGGGATCGAGGTCGTCGACCCCGTCACGCATCAGCGCGTCGTGGAAGAACGGCCCGATCGTCTGCGCGGGGGTCTGACCGCCGTCGGTCGCGAGACTCATCGCCGCACCTGTGCCCCGGTTGGTTCGAACGGCGTCGCTTCGGGGCCCCGCAGCACGATGTCGAAGCGGTAGCCGAGCGCCCACTCGGCCTCGGTGAGCCCGTGGTCGTAGGTCGCGATCATGCGGGGCCAGTACGCCTGCGGCACCGACGCGAGGATCGGATCGAGTGCGTGCAACGGGTCGCCGGGGAAGTACATCTGGGTGATCAGCCGGGTGACGAAGGCCGGCCCGAACACGGAGAAGTGGATGTGGGCGGGACGCCACGCGTTGGGGTGGTTGCGCCACGGGTAGGCACCGGGCCTGATGGTCATGAAGCGGTACGAACCGTCCGCGTCGGTGATGCAGCGCCCCTCGCCCCGGAAGTTCGGATCCAACGGGGCCGGGTGGTCGTCGCCGGCATGCAGGTAGCGACCGGCCGCGTTGGCCTGCCACACCTCGATGACGGCGTCGGGAACCGCACTGCCGTGTTCGTCGAGGACCCGCCCGGCGACGATGATGCGTTCACCGATCGCCTCACCGCCCGTTCCGGCGTTGGTCGTCAGATCCGTATCGGCGATCATCCGTACCGGGTCGTCCGCCGCCAGTCCGGCCAGTGCCGGTCCCGGCCCGGTGACCTCGGCGATCGTGTGGTCGATCGGGATCGCATCCCGGGTCGGTGCCCGCAGGGCGGTCGAGGCGTAGGGCGCGTGGCGGTGGTCGGGGAAGGCCCCGGCGTCACGCCGCCGGTAGCCGGTGATCGGCGTGTCGTTCACCGCGTCCTCACTGCTGGTCATCGGGTACCCGTTCGTCGGACTCGACGCGCCGGAGAGCCGCGAACGCCCGATTCGCCGCGGGGACGCCGGCGTACACCGCCACATGGAGCAGGACCTCCGCGATCGCCTCGGGCGTGGCACCGGTCCGACGGGCGGCACGCAGATGCATCGTCAGTTCCTGTTCGTGGCCGAGTGCGGCGAGCAACGCGATGGTGACCAGACTCCGGGTCGGCCGATCCAACCCGTCCCGCCCCCACACGTCCGCCCACGCGGCTCCCGTGATGTAGGTCTGGAACGCCTCGTCCAACGGCGAGGTCGCAGCCATCGCACGATCGACGTGCTCGTCGCCGAGCACCTCCCGACGGACCCGCATCCCGCGGTCGTGGCGGTCGTCGTCTGCCATGGTGACCTCCTGACGTCCGGCCCCCATGTCCGTGGCCGATGTCCCGGCGGTGTTCGCTTGACGAACGTGTGGTCGTTGCGCGACCATACGGGACGATCGCCCCGCGGGACAAGCGCCACCGCACGCCCGCGCACCGCTGCGCCATCGATCCGGTGCCCGGACCGATGCCGATCCTGCCCGACCGTCGAGCGACGAGGCCGCCATCGAATCCGGACCCGCCGAGACGATCGACGGCGCGCCGGCCGCAGCGACGGACACCCCGCCCCAGACCGTCCGGTCGTTCGCCCGGGGGCTCCAGGTCATCCGCGCGTTCGGTGAGCACGCCCCGACGATGACCGTCGCCCAGGTCGCCCGCGCCACCGGGCTCAACCGTGCCACGGCCCGACGGCTGCTCCACACCCTCGGGTCGCTGGGCTACGCACGCCGCAGTGGGGATGCCTTCTCACTCACCCCACGCGTCCTCGAACTCGGCTACGCCTTCATCGGCTCGTTCGGCGTCAGCGCACTCGCGCTGCCGTTCCTCGAACAGCTCAGTGGCGAGGTCCACGAAGCCGTGTCGGTCGGGGTGCTCGACGACACCGACGTGGTCTACATCGCCCGTGTGCCGGGCAAACGGGTCATGACGATCTCGATCGGGCTCGGTACCCGCTTCCCCGCCTACCGCACCTCGCTGGGACGGGTCCTGCTCAGCCGACTCGACGACGACGACCTCGCCGACCGCTGGTCCCGCTCCGACCGAACCGATCCCACCCCGCGGACCGTCGCGGACCTCGACGACCTGCGCCGCGAACTCGACCGCGTCCGACAGCAGGGTTATGCGCTGCTGGATCAGGAGCTCGAGATCGGCGTCCGCTCCGTGGCCGCACCGCTGCACGATGCCCGCGGTCAGGTCGTCGCCGCCATGAACGTCTCCACCCACACCACGCGGACGACGACGGCGGAACTCACCGACCAGGTCGTCCCGGCGCTGCTGCGGACCGCCGAGGAGCTCAACCGCGTCCTGGCGACCCGACCGGTCTGAGCACCGACCGGGGACCGCCGCGTCCGATCACCGCCCACCGAAGGTTCCCGTCCATGCGCACCCAGGTCGTCATCATCGGCGGTGGCCCCGCCGGCAGCCTGCTGTCCCACCTGCTGCACCGCGAGGGCATCGACGCCATCGTGCTGGAGCGGCGCAGCCGGGACTACGTCCTGCAACGGATCCGCGCGGGGGTGCTCGAACACGGCACCATCGAGACGCTGAAGGAGGCGGGCCTCGGCCGCCGCATGGACGACGTCGGCTTCGTGCACGACGGCACGTACCTGAGCTTCGACGACGAGCAGCTGCGCGTCGACTTCAAGGCGCTGACCGGCAAGAGCGTGATGGTGTTCGGCCAGACCGAGGTCCAGCGCGACCTGTACGCCGCGCTGGCCGAACGCGACGGCAGCATCGTGTTCGGGGCCGAGGACGTCGCGCTGCACGGGATCACCACGGACCGGCCGTCGGTGACCTACACACTCGACGGGGTCACCCACGAGATCGCCTGCGACCACATCGCGGGCTGCGACGGCTCCTACGGGGTCAGTCGCGCCGCGATCCCCGACGACGTCAAGCGCACCTTCGAGCGGGTCTATCCCTTCGGCTGGCTCGGCGTGCTGTCCGAGACGCCGCCCGTGCGCGACGAGCTGATCTATGCGAACCACGAGCGCGGGTTCGCCCTGTGCTCCATGCGCCACGAGATGCTGAGTCGGTACTACATCCAGGCCCCGGTCGACACCGACCTCGATGCCTGGTCCGACGACCGCTTCTGGGACGAGCTCGCCAGCCGGCTCCCCGCCGACGCGCGAGGCGACCTGGTCACCGGGCCGACCATCGAGAAGTCGATCGCGCCGTTGCGCAGCTTCGTGACCGAGCCGATGCGCCACGGCGAGCTCTACCTCGCCGGCGACGCCGCCCACATCGTGCCGCCGACGGGCGCGAAGGGCCTCAACCTCGCGCTCGGTGACGTCGTCTACCTGACCCGCGCACTGGTCGATCGCTACACCAACGGCTCGCGCACCGGACTCGACACCTACTCCGCCACCGCGCTCGACCGGGTCTGGAAGGCCGTGCGCTTCTCGTGGTGGATGACCACCGTGCTGCACCGCTTCCCCGACCTCGACGACGGCTTCGACCGCCGCATCCAGCAGGCGGAACTGAGCTACCTGCAGCAGTCCGAGGCCGCACGGGCCCAACTCGCCGAGAACTACGTCGGACTGCCGCTCTAGCCAGAACGGTCGGGCAGCGCACCCTCACCTGGTCGCCGTGCCGTCACGAGGAACAGGTCGTAGGTCCGGTCGTGCTTCGGGACGGCGAGGCAGTGCCCGAACATCACGTCCACGAAGCCCGCCCCGCCGAGCAGTTCGGCCAGTGGCCCGCGGTCGAATCCGTGGTGGCCCGCGAACCCGGGGTCGTGGAAGCTCGCATCGACGTCCCGTTCCAGGTCGATGACCGCGAGCCGCCCACCGGGACGGAGGCCGGTGTACAGCCGGGTGAGCGTGTCCGGCAGGTCGTCGACGTGGTGCAGGGCCATCATCGACACGACCACGTCGATCTCACCGTCCGCCCCCTCGAAGGCCCCGTCCAACGTCTCGACGCGCACGTCGGAGCCGAAGACACCGGCCGCCGCCTTCTGCTCGGCGACCGCGCGCATCCCCGCCGCCGGGTCGGCGAGAACGACCGCGCCGACGTCCGCCGCGAGCGCCTGGGCCAGCAGTCCGGTGCCGGCACCGAAGTCCAGCAGACGCGTGGTCGGGGTCAGCAGCAGGCGCTCGCGCACCCGCGCCGCGGCCTCGCGGGCACGCTCCACACGGCCGGGGTCGTCGTCCCAGTCGCCTGCGCGGGCATCGAAATCGTCACCGACCATCATCGCTCCCTCAGCCGGCGGTCAGCCGGTCCACGGCCTCGTCCAGCAGGAACCAGCCCGATTCCGTGCACCGCAACCGGCCACACGAGGTCTCGACCAGGCCGGTGTCCAGCGCATCCTCCAGGGCGATCGGTGCGATCGGTGGCAGGTCCCCGGGGTGGATGCCCTCCCGTAGTCGCAGCCCGAGCAGCAACCGTTCCAGCGCGCGTTCGGCATGGTCGAGGTCCTCGTGACCGGTGACCGGCGAGTCGCCGGCCGCCACGGCATCGAGGTAGCGCGTGGTCGAACGCGTGGTCCAGGACCGGCGACCCGACTGATGGGCGTGCGCGCCGACGCCGACGCCGAGGTAGTCACCGTGGCGCCAGTACAGGACGTTGTGGGCGCTGCGGTTCGCATCACCGAGGGCGAAGTTCGACACCTCGTAGTGCTGGAAGCCGCCGACACCGAGCATCTCACGGGACAGCTCGAAGCGGTCGGCCTGCACATCGGGATCGACGTCCGCCATCGTGCCGCGGTTGACGGCGCGTCCGAAAGCGGTGTTGTCGTGGATCGTCAGCGCGTAGGCGGAGACGTGGTCCACCCCACTGGTGAGCACCCGGCCCAGCGTGTGGCGCCAGTCGTCGTCGGACTCGCCGGGTGTGCCGTAGATCAGGTCGAGATTGACATGGCCGATCCCCGCCGCGTGCGCCTGGGCCACCGCCTCGATCGGGCGGTCCGCGCTGTGGCCGCGTTCGAGCCGCTCGAGCACCGTCGGGGTGAACGACTGGGCCCCCATGGAGATCCGGTCGGTGCCGGCCGCCGCGAGCGCGGCGAACAACTCCGGGCTGGCGGTCTCCGGGTTGCACTCGATGGTGATCTCCGCCCCGTCCCCGACGTCGAGTTCACGCCGGACGGCGTCGAGCAACCGGGCGAGGCGCGCGCCGCCGATGAGCGTCGGCGTGCCACCGCCGACGAACACGGAGGTGACGCGTGGCCAGGTGTCGTCGGTGCGTCGGGCCACGTCGGCGGGCACGTGCGCGCGCCGACCGGCCGCGACCTGGCGACCCAGATCCGTCACCAGGGCATCGAGGTAGCGGTCGAACAGCGCGTCGGCGTCCTCGGGAGTCTGCTCCCCCACCGCCGCGGTCGCGAAGTCGCAGTAGCCGCACCGGTGATGGCAGAACGGCACGTGCAGGTAGACCCCGAACCCGGCGGCCGGGCCGCTCTCGACGGGATCGGCCAACCAGTGCGGCGCGGTGGACTGCTGCTGCGGCGAGATGGTCATCGCCGCCGACGGTACCGGGGTCGACCGGTCGGTCGTGGCGTGCGGGGCGGCGTCGACCACGAGGGCCGTGGAGCGCGGCCGCGTGTCGATGGCGACGAGGGTTGTCTAGCGTGGTCGACATTCACGATCGGGAGCGACGATGATCACCCTCAGCGATCAGCAGCGGGCGGACCACCAGCGCGTGGCCCTGGCCCGATTCGATGCGGCCCTGGCCGCGAGCCCCGATGCCCCCGTGCCCTTCTATCCGGGCTGGACGGTGCGTGATCTGGCCGTCCACCTGGTGGCGGTCCACACGCGGGCCCACGTGGCCATCGAAACCGCCGCGGACACGCGTCCCGAGATCGCGGTGCCCGTCGACCGCGACGACGAGCCCGCGACGCTGGCCGCCGCGATCCACGCCGCGGCGGACCGGCTGGACGCCGCCCTCGACGCGACCCCGTTGATGAGCGTGTGGGCCGTCCTGCCGGACCGTCATCCCCGCGCATGGCGTCGCCGCATGATGCTCGAGGCGACGCTACACGGCTTCGACGCCGAGCTCGCCGCAGGCGACCCCGGCCCGGTGCCCGCCGAGGTGGCCCGCGACGGCATCGACGAGTTCCTGCACCTGCACGCCCGCAAGGGTCTGGCCACGGCGGGGCTCGGGGGCATCGTCGAGGTACGTGACGACCTCGGCTCGTGGCTGCTGGACCTGGCCTCCACCGAGGTCCAGCGCACCGCGGCACACGATGCCGCGGACGAGCACCGTCCGCGACCGGGCGCGGTCGTGACCGGCACACCAGCGGCCCTGTGGCTCTGGCTGAACCGTCGCGAACCAGTGCCTGCCGCTGTCGAGGTGAGCGACCACGACGGCACCGGCGAGCGGTTCACCGATCTGCTCGACGGACTCAACCGCCCGGCCGCCTGACCCGGCGCTCAGCCCCAGGGGTCGGTGCCAGGCGTCGGCGCTCAGCCCCAGGGGTCGGTCGCGAGCCGCCCGCGGACCTCGTCGACGAGCTCCGCGTCCGCCGTGCTCGCGATCACGCTCGCCGGAAAGCGCGACACCTCGTGCAGCGCCCGCATGCGGTGGCAGTCCTCGACGAGCAGGAACAGCGCGGCATGGCCCTCGTCGAGTTCGTCGCCCATCCGGCGCATCTCGTCGTCGTCGATGCCGATGTCCCGCAGCTTGGCGAACAGCCCGCCGGCCGCCGCGCCGAGCGCACCGCCGATGAGCGGACCACCCGGACCCAGGAACAGGCCCGCCAGTACCCCGATCCAGGCACCGCCGACGGCCCCCTGCGACGGCGACACGTCCTTGGTCTGCGTGATGCGCACCCGGCCCCGCACCTTGGTGACGATCGCGGCATCCTCGAGCGTGAGCTGGGTCTTGCCGACCATCCGCATCGCGGCGAGCAGGGCCTCCTGCGCGCGGATCGGCGAGTCGAGTCCGAAGACCCACAGGTCCGCATCCGAGCCCTTCGGCACGGCCCGGGCGTGTTCGACGAGCAGTTGTTCCTCGTCGGTCAGCACGTCCTCGGCCGGTGCCGGCGACAGCGCGTCGTCGGCATCCGGCTCCGTCGACGGCGGGTGCCGCCCGTCTGCCTCCGTCACGACGCCTCCTGGTGTGGCCGTGCCGCCAGCCTACTGGGACCCACCCGGCTCACACCGCGCAACTGCCGTCGGCGCACCCGTCATCCGCGGCGTGGTCGTGGCCCGCGGCACCGACGACGGTCAACGTGGCGCGTTCGGCCCACGCCTGCTCGAGCGCCTGCACGAGTGCGGCGGCGGGTTGCGCGCCGGAGACCCCGAAGCGTCGGTCGAGCACGAAGAACGGCACGCCGCTGATACCCAGCTCCCGCGCCTGGTGCTCGTCGGCGCGGACCGCCTCGGCATACGCGTCGGAGGCCAGCACGTCGGCCACCTCGGCGTCGTCGAGTCCGGCCTCGACGGCCAACGTCCGCAGCGCCGCGTGCTGCCCGATCGGTGCCCCGTGTTCGAGGTAGCCGGACAGGAAGTGTTCCTTGACCGTGTCCTGGCGGTCCCGGTCGGCGGCGAGGTGCAGCAACCGGTGGGCGTCGAAGGTGTTCCCGGGCCGGATCCGATCGAACCGGAAGGCCCAGTCGTCCTCGGCGGCCGTCGCGGTCATGCGGTCGATCATGCCCTGCGCACTGCCCCGATCGGTGCCGTACTTCGCGGCCAGGCGGCCCACGTAGTCGACCTCGTCGTCACCGGCGGCGTCGCGTGGCGCGGACGGATCGAGTTCGAAGCTGCGCCACCGCAGCTGCACGTGCTCGGCGTGTTCGAAGGACCGCAGCGCGGCCTCGAAGCGACGTTTGCCGACCGCGCACCACGGGCACGCGACGTCCGACCAGATCTCGACCTGCATGACATGCTCCACCGGCCGCCCGACGGCAGCCCTCGGTGCGACGAACGCGCCGCCACCATGAATGCTTCCCACCGACGGCACAGCTGAGGATGACGATCAGGTGCCGGGCAACCCCGGCAGCCCGTCGATCGACACCGCGTTCTTCTGTCGGCGGTAGGCCTCGAGCCCGTCCTCGCCCTTGGTCCGGGCGAAGCGCTCCAGTGTCTCACGCTCGCCGCGGTGGTCCATGAGCGGCACCGAGTACCCGCAGGCGGTCGACACCCGGTCACCGTCGACGACGACGATGGCACGGGACCCGACCATCGTGGGCAGCGTGCGATCGAGCACGTCGTAGCCGGCGTCCCCGGGGAGGACGACGCGTCCCCGCCCTGCGACGCGAACGATGCGGGGCGGCTGGTCGAAGCCACACCACATCACGGTCACGCGACCGTTGTCACGGACGTGGGCGACGGTCTCGATCCCGGAGCCGGTCAGGTCGCGGTAGGCGACCTGCGTGGGGCCGAGCACCCGCAGGGTGTCGTAGCCCTTGGGCGAGAGGTTGACGTGGCCACCGTCGGCGGGTGCGGTCGCGACGAAGAACAGCGGCTGGGCCTCCACCCAGGCCGCGAGCTCCTCGTCGAGCCCGTCGTCGAGGACCTTGCCCACGCGTTCACCTCCGAGCGGTCGGACGCCTCCGGTTCAGTCGTCCTTGGGGCTACTCGAGCGCAGGGCGGAGACGAAGGCCTCCTGGGGCACCTCGACGGAGCCCAGCGACTTCATCTTCTTCTTGCCCTCCTTCTGCTTCTCCAGCAGCTTGCGCTTGCGGGACACGTCGCCGCCGTAGCACTTGGCGAGCACGTCCTTGCGCTTGGCCTTGATCGTCTCGCGGGCGATGATCTTCGCCCCGATCGCCGCCTGGATGGGCACGTCGAACATCTGCCGCGGGATCAGTTCCTTGAGCCGTTCGGTCATCTGCTTGCCGAAGGCATACGACTCGTCGCGGTGCACGATGGAGCTGAACGCGTCCACCGGTTCGCCGTTGAGCAGCACGTCGACGCGCACGAGATCCGCAGGCGCGTAGTCGCCGACCTCGTAGTCCAACGAGGCGTAGCCCCGGGTGCGTGACTTCAGCTGGTCGAAGAAGTCGGTGATGATCCCGCCGAGCGGGAGCTGGTAGCGCAGCTCGACCCGCGCCTCGGTGATGTAGTCCATCGCCAGCATGGTCCCGCGCCGGCCCTCGCACAGCTGCATCACGGTGCCGACGTACTCGTTGGGCGTGAGGATCATCGCCTTGACGGTCGGCTCGTGGATCTCGGCGATGACGTTGGGCTCGGGCAGATCCTGCGGATTCGACACTTCGATGATCTCGGCGGCCTCGGGATCGTCACCGTGCTTGCCCTCCAACGTCACCCGGTAACGGACCGACGGCGCCGTGGTGACGAGCGGGATGTTGAACTCCCGGTCGAGTCGTTCGGTGACGATCTCGAGGTGGAGCAGACCCAGGAAGCCGCACCGGAACCCGAAGCCCAGTGCCACGGAGGTCTCCGGCTCGAAGGTGAACGACGAGTCGTTGAGCCGCAGCTTGTCCAGCGCGTCGCGCAACATCGGGAAGTCGTCGGAGTCGACCGGGTACAGCCCGGAGAACACCATCGGCAGCGGTTCGCGGTAACCGGGAAGGGGCGGCACGTCGCGAGCGTGTTTGCCGGCCAGCGTGATCGTGTCACCGACCTTGGCCTCGCTGACCTCCTTGATGGCCGCGGACAGCACGCCCACCTCGCCGACACCGAGCGCGTCGATGGGCGTCTCCTCGGGCGCATGCACGGCGAGGTCGTCGATCTCGCCCTCGAACCCGGTGGCCAGCATGCGGATCTTCTGTCCGGGCTTCAGGCCCCCGTCGACCACCCGGAAGTACACCAGCGTGCCGCGGTAGGTGTCGTAGAGCGAGTCGAAGATCAGTGCCCGGGTCGGACCGGCCGGGTCGCCGGACGGGGCGGGGACCCGGTCCACGATCGCGTCGAGCACGGCACCGACCCCGTCGCCGGTCTTGGCCGAGATGCGCAGCACGTCCTCGGGTTCCCCACCGATGATCGAGGCGATCTCGCGGGCGATCTCGTCGGGGCGTGCCGAGGGCAGGTCGATCTTGTTCAGGACCGGGATGATCTCCAGATCGGCGTCGAGCGCCAGGTAGAGGTTCGCGATCGTCTGCGCCTCCATGCCCTGCGCGGCGTCGACGAGCAGCACCGCCCCCTCACAGGCGTTCAGGGCGCGGGAGACCTCGTAGGAGAAGTCCACGTGGCCGGGGGTGTCGATGAGGTTGAGCAGGTACTCGTCGTCGACATCACCGAGCGGCTTGTAGGGCAGCCGGGCGGTCTGGGCCTTGATGGTGATGCCGCGCTCACGCTCGATGTCCATCTTGTCGAGGTACTGCTCGCGCATCTTGCGCGGATCGACCAGCTCGGTCAGTTGCAGCATGCGATCGGCCAACGTCGACTTCCCGTGGTCCACGTGGGCCACGATGCAGAAGTTGCGGATGCGCTCGATCGGGTAGGTCACGCGTTCAGCCTCGTGGGGACGGGGACGTCGCCGTCAGGGGCGAGCTCAGGGGCGAGCTCAGGGGCGATCGCCGGGGCGGTGCGGACCGGCGTGCCGGGTCCGCTCGGACAGCGCGGACGACGACCCGGTCATGGTCCCACTGTATCGGTGCCCCACCGGCCGCTTTGGCCGCGGACGCTCCCCTGTCCACAGGACCCCGACCGGACGGGGCCACCACCGCCACTGCCCGCTAGCCTGCACGTCGCGCGCGCTGCGAGGGCCGTCGAGTTCCAGACCAGTTGGAACGACCTCGTGCGTCGTGTTCACGTAGGGAAACACCATGCCAGAAGGAACTGTCAAGTGGTTCAACGCCGACAAGGGTTTCGGGTTCATCCAGCCCGAGGCCGGCGGTGAGGACCTGTTCGTGCACTTCTCCGCGATCCAGATCGACGGGTACAAGACCCTCGACGAAGGCCAGAAGGTCGAGTTCGAGGTGACCGAGGGCCAGAAGGGCCCCCAGGCCAGCGACGTCCGCCCCCTGTAGCTCTGCGACACCGCGTGCAATGCGCCTACTTCGGTTGGCCGCGCTCCGTGAGGAGTCGCTGCTGAGCGACCCGTGAAGCCCCGCCTCGGCGGGGCTTCACGCCTGTCCGGGACCCAACCGGATCGATCGACCCGCGCAGCGGTCGACAACTAGTCTCGGGTCGAGCACCGGTCGCGAACCCAGGACGATCATGCGCGGACTCGTACTGCAGGACGTCGGGGAGATCGCCTACCGCGAGGACCTCGCCGAGCCGCGTATCGAGGCACCGACCGATGCGCTGGTCGCCGTCCGCGCAGCCGGTCTGTGCGGCTCCGACCTGCACCCCTACCGCGGTGCCGAGGCCGCGGCGACCGGGGTCATCCAGGGCCATGAACTGGTCGGCGACGTCATCGAGGTCGGTGACGAGGTCCGCGGCTTCGCCCGCGGTGACCGGGTGCTGGCGGCCTTCACGACCTCGTGCCTCGACTGCCCGCCGTGCCGCGCGGGCCTGACCGGTCGGTGCCGACACGGTCAGCTGTTCGGCTGGGGACCACCCGGCGACGACGGCCGTCACACGCTGCAGGGGGCCCAGGCCGAACGGGTCCGGGTCCCGTTGGCCGACGGCACGCTGCTGGCGATGCCGGCGGCGCTCGGCGACACGGCCGGGGTCCTGCTGGCCGACAACCTGCCCACGGGGTGGGAGGCCGTCCGTCGCACCGGTCCGCAGCCCGGCGCGGCACTCGTGGTCGTCGGACTCGGATCCGTCGGGCTGAGCGCGGTCCGCGCCGGTCTGGCGCTCTGCGCGACACCGGTCATCGGCGTGGACCCGGTCGTGGGTCGCCGCCGTCGCGCGATCGAACTCGGTGCCCACGAGGCCGTCCCACCCGACGACGCCCATGGGGCCGTGCAGGTGCACACCCGTGAACGGCAGGCCCCGGCGGTCGTGGAGGCCGCCGGCAGCATGAGCGGCCAGCGACTCGCCTTCGAACTCACCGCCCCAGGGGGAACCCTGTCGATCATCGCGGTCCAGACCGCCGAACGGTTCGCGTTCGACCCGGTCGCGGCCTACGACCGCACCCTGACGGTCGCCACCGGGCGGGCGTCGGTGCGCACCACCCTCACCGACGTCCTGACCCGGATCGACGCCGACGAGCTGACGGTCCCCGTCGAGCAGCTGGTGACCCACGACGAGGTGGCTCTCGCCGACGGGCCGGCGTTCTACCGCCGCTTCGCCGCCCATGAGGACGGGCTCGTCAAGGCCGTGTTCCGGCCCTGATCGGTGCCGATCGTCGCTCCGGAGCGGCGGGACACGGCTGCAGAGCCGCAGAGCGGGTGGTTGTATCGGTCCGGAACCGACCCGGAGCCGACCCAGGAGTGCCGCCGTGTCCGGCAGCGAGACCGCCCCGCCCGAGACCGCCCCCGACGCGGTCACCGCACCCATGGATGACGAACCGGGCGACTCGATGCCACCCGCGCCCGAGCTCGACGTCGACGCGACCGAGGCCATGCTGGCCTGGTTCGACGAGCAGCAGGCGGCCGCGGCGGACGAGGCGGACCTCGCCCGCCGCATCGCCCCGCACCTCGGTGCGATCCCCCGCGACGACGGGACGGTCGCGTTCGGCTTCTGGGCGCCACGACTGGTGCGCCTGCACGTCGCCGAGGCGGACATCGACCTCGAGGTGCTCGATCCGATCGACGAGCTCGATCCGACGCTGGCCCGTGAACAGGTCCGCTTCCGACGCACGATGGTCGACCTCAAGCGGCGGGACGCACTGGTGTTCGGCGTGGTCCGGGGCCTGCGGATCGGCCGCCGTGACCAGCTCGGCAGCTTCTACGCGCTCAGCTTCCCCCAGCCCGACGGGAGCTTCCGGCGGATCTTCGATCCGATGGCGGCGTCGTTGCCCTACGGCGCGTTCGCCCCGGCCGAGGTCTACGACCTGGCCGGTGTCCAGGCCGTCCGGGGCGACGCCGACTACTGGCGTGCACTCGCCGCGAGCGCCGGTGACGACCGCGTCGGCGCGGGCATCGTCAAGCAGGGGCCCGCGACCAACATCCTGCAGCTGCACGTCCCGACCGCGACCGCCGGTGGCACGCTCGCGAGCCTCACCCGCTGGTTCGCCACGATGGCGCAGCACATCCGTGATGGCGTGGATCTGACCCCCCACGAGCAGGCCTTCCTGGGCTACGACGCCGTCCAACTGCTGCCGGTGGAGCCGACCACCGTCTACGAGACCGGACCGTCGTTCTGGACGGACCTCCCCCTGGAGGACGCCGCCGAACACGACGAGGTGGACGCCGTCCCGACCGGGCCGCCGACCCACCTCGACGCCGCCCCGACCGCCGGTGCCGACGACACCGAGATCCTCGTCGAACTGCGTCGACCCAGCACGACCAACTGGGGCTACGACGTCGTGATCGCCGGATCGGCGGCGGTGAACCCGACGCTGCTGGAGACCGGCCGGCCCGACGAACTCGTCGACCTCGCCGAGGTGCTGCACACGTTCCCGGGGCAGCCGATCCGGCTCATCGCGGACGTCGTCTACGGCCACAGTGACAACCAGGGCCTCGACGTGCTCGACAGCGAGTGGTTCGCCGGTCCGAACATGTACGGCCAGAACCTCGATTACCGCAACCCCTGGGTCCGGGCCATCCTGCTCGAGATGCAGCGCCGCAAGGTCGACTTCGGGTTCGACGGGGTCCGGATCGACGGGGCGCAGGACTTCAAGTTCTACGACGCGGCCGCCCGCCGGCTCGAGCACGACGACGACTTCCTGCGCGCCATGAGTGACGTCGTCCAGCAGGTGGCCGGCTGCCGCTACCGACCGTGGATGATCTTCGAGGACGGCCGCCCCTGGCCCGAGCCCGACTGGGAGCTCGCCTCGACCTACCGCGGGGTGATCACCGAACAGCTCGACGACGACGTCTTCCAGTGGGGCCCGCTGACCTTCGCGCACAACACCCCGTTCGTCTACGGGTTCTGGTTGCGCTCCTGGTGGCGCATCCGCGAGATCCTCGGACACGGCTCGACCTGGATCTCCGGGTGCGCGAACCACGACACGCTGCGCCGGGGCACCCAGGTGTCACTGGATCTCAACATCAACAACCGGCTCGGCGACACCAACCTGCAGATCCTCGACAAGGCCTACGACAACCCGGCCATCAAGCTGCTGAGCTACACCGCCTTCCCGGGTGTCCCGATGGACTTCATCAACGCCTCCATGCGTGCGGCCTGGGGGTTCATCCGCAACCAGGACGACCGCTACGGCGTCAAGGTGCTGGCCGAGGAGGCGATCAGCCTCAAGTGGCAGGTCGACGACGAGTTCTACTCGCTCGCGACCAACTTCCGTCGGCTCAAGGACCTCGGGTTCGAGTCGCTCGAGGAACTCGGGCGGTTCATGGAACTGCTGCCCGCGCTCGTCGAGGTGACCGACTACGACCTCGACACGATCGCCACCCTCATCAACGACGTCGAGCCGCCGCTGGCCGGTCCGCTACCGATCGATCCGGACGGCCTCAAGACCGTCGCGCGGGCGTGGATGAACGACATGCACGACTACGCCAACGTCACCCGGTGGGTGTCGCGCCTGTCCCCCGACCTGACGAGCTTCAACCTCGCCGTGCGGGAGTTCCGTCGCGCCCGGCCGTGGCTGCGCGACGACCTGCGTGAGGGCGACGCGTTCGACTACCTGCGCCCGGTCGACGGCCACACGGTCTTCGCGGCCCTGCGCAACCGGCCGGACGGTGGCGAGCAGGTGCTGTTCGTGGCCAACATGCAGGGTGCGCCGGCCGACCTCGTGCCGACCGAGATCGATCTGCCCGGCGTCGAGGGCGACGGGTGGCACCTGGACCTGCGCACGCCGGACATCGGCTCGGACTACCTCGGCGGGCCGATCACGTTGAACGACTCCGCCGGGGTCGTCTTCACGCGCACGCGCTGAGCCGTCCGCGCAGAGCCGGCGACCGTACGGGCCGGCGCGGGTCAGCCGGCCTGGCCGCGCGTCATCAGCAGCATGCCCAGCGGCGGCAGCACCAGGTCGAGCGAGTACTCGTGCCCCTGTGAGGGCACGGCCTCGGCCTGGGTGCCCCCCACGTTGGTGTGCATACCGCTGCCACCGTAGGGCTCGAGATCCGAGTTCAGCGCCTCGCGCCAGAACCCGTCGGTCGGGACCCCGATGCGGTACGGGGCCCGCGGGGTCGGCGTGAGATTGAGCACCACGAGCACGTCCGGGTGTCCCTCGGCCCGCCGCAGGTACGAGATGATCGACTGGGCCTCGTCGGAGGCGTCGACCCACGCGAAACCCTCGGCCCGGTGATCGCCGGCGTGCAGGGCCGGCAATTCGCGGTAGGCCGCGGTGAGATCGGCGACGTAGCGCATCATCGCCGCCCCTTCGGCGGTGTCGGGCAGCGACCAGTCGAGCTGGCTCTCGACGTTCCAGTCGCCGCGCGCGGCGAACTCCGTGCCCATGAACACCAGCTTGGCCCCGGGCGAGGTGAACTGCTGGCCGAGCAGCAGGCGCAGGTTGGCGCGCTGCTGCCAGTCGTCGCCCGGCATCTTGTCGGTGAGCGAACCCTTGCCGTGCGACACCTCGTCGTGGGACAGCGGCAGGCAGAAGCGTTCGCTGGTCGCGTACATCGCCCGGAACGTGAGCTGCTGCTGGTGCCAGCGCCGGTCGGCCGGATCCCGCTGGAAGTAGGCAAGGGTGTCGTGCATCCAGCCGAGGTCCCACTTGAACCCGAAACCGAGCCCGCCCTCGTCGACGGGCTTGGTCACCCCGGCCCAGGCGGTGGACTCCTCCGCGAAGGTCCGCACCCCCGGGAACTCGGCACCGACCATGGCATTGAACGACTGCAGGAACTCGATGGCCTCGAGGTGCTCGTTGCCACCGTGGATGTTGGGCGTCCACTGCCCCTCGCCGCGGGAGTAGTCGAGGTAGAGCATGGAGCTGACCGCATCCACCCGCAGCCCGTCGGCGTGGAACTCGTCCAGCCAGTAGGCCGCCGACGACTTCAGGAACGCCCGCACCTCGGGGCGGCCGTAGTTGAACA
>LFIK01000974.1_pt1 | contig 22212 bp, 23 predicted proteins | sample 643401 | NCBI WGS metagenome assembly LFIK01 (sample SAMN03777447, study PRJNA286221) | soda lake metagenome | biome: soda lake; feature: Kulunda steppe; material: water; isolation source: sample T5-Br brine of Lake Tanatar-5 | place: Russia: Kulunda steppe | collected 2010-07
CGGCGGGCGCACCATCCACGCCTTTCACACCGAAGGCGCCGGCGGCGGGCACGCGCCGGACATCATCAAGGTGGTCAGCAGCCAGAACATCCTGCCCTCCTCGACCAATCCGACCATGCCCTACACGGTCAACACGATCGAGGAACATCTCGACATGCTGATGGTCTGCCATCACCTGTCGCGCAAGGTGCCCGAGGACGTGGCCTTTGCCGAATCCCGCATCCGGCGCGAGACCATCGCCGCCGAGGATATCCTGCACGACATGGGCGCGTTTTCGGTGATTTCCTCGGACAGTCAGGCCATGGGGCGGATCGGCGAGGTGATCACCCGGACCTGGCAGACCGCGCACAAGATGAAGGTCCAGCGCGGGCGTTTGCCGGAGGAGCAGGGCGAAAACGACAACCTGCGCGTGCGCCGCTATGTGGCGAAATACACCATCAACCCGGCCATCGTGCACGGGATCTCGGCGCATATCGGCAGCGTGGAGGTCGGCAAACGCGCGGATCTGTGCCTCTGGTCGCCCGCCTTCTTCGGTGCCAAGCCCGAGATGGTGCTGATCGGCGGGTCCATCGTGGTGGCGCAGATGGGCGACCCCAATGCCTCGATCCCCACGCCGCAGCCGATGCATTCGCGCCCCATGTTCGGCGCCTTTGGCCGCGCGGTGGAGCGCAATGCCGTGACCTTTGTCAGCCAGGCCGCGCAGGACGACGGCATCGCCCATGCGCTGGGGCTGGCGAAGGACACGCTGGCGGTCAGCGGCTGTCGCGGCATCGGCAAGGCCGACATGAAGCTCAATGACGCCACCCCGCAGATCGAGGTCGACCCCGAGACGTATGAGGTGCGCGCCGATGGCGTATTGCTGACCTGCGAACCGGCGGCGGAACTGCCGCTGGCGCAACGCTATTTCCTGTTCTGATGGGGCAGTGGGATGCAGACGACTCCGACCTGTGATTTTTCTGCACCGCAGCAAGTCGGGAACGGCGCGCGGGGGCGACAGACGGGATATTCATGCTATCGTGTTATCCGGGAGGAGCATGATCGCCTGATGGAGATACCAATGCTTCGTCCTGCTAATTCCCCGCTCAGCCCCTGTCAGGCGCGCCAGCTTGACTGGTTCCTCGCCGATACCGGCCTCGGCTGCAATCCGGCTGTGGGCCGTGCGGCGCGCGAGGCAGAGTTCGCGCGGCTCGACGCGCTGCCCGACGGGGCACTGCGGGCGATGGGGCTCTCGCGCCCCGGCCTGCCTGCCCATGTCTATCGCGACCTGTTTCCGAAAGGTGTCTCATGACCGATCTGCCCCCGCTGCGCCGCCTGCTGGCGGACCATCCCGGCCGCTGTGACGGGGCCGTGATCCTCGACTACGACGCGCGGCTGATGCGGCGCAAACGGCTGGTCACGGCCGAGGGGCGGGGCTTCCTCGTCGATCTGCCGGAAGTGACCAATCTCGACGCCTGGTGGGGGTTCGAGCTGGAGGATGGCACCACGCTCGAGATCGTGCCGGCGGATGAGGCGCTGGTCGAGGTGACGGGCGATCTGCCGCGGCTGGCCTGGCACATCGGCAACCGTCACACCCCTTGCCAGATCGAGCCTGCGCGCCTGCTGATCCGCCACGACCATGTGATCGAGGCGATGCTGACCCAGCTTGGCGCGCGGCTGCGCCCGGTGACCGCGCCCTTCACCCCCGAGGGCGGCGCCTACGGGCATGGCCGTACCATGGGGCACGATCACGGCCACAGCCATGCGCATGCGCATTGAGCCATGCCCAGCCCCGCCGCGCTGACCCTGCAACACTGGATGTCCCCGGCCTTTCCGACCGGGGCCTTTGCCTATGCGCACGGGCTTGAGCAGGTGATCGCCGAGGGGGCGGTCAGCGATGCCACGACGCTCGAGGACTGGCTGGACGCGATGCTGCGCTTCGGCACCGGCTGGCAGGATGGCCTGCTGATCGCCCAAGGGTTGCGGCCCGAGGCCGATCTCGACCATCTGGAGGCGTTGCATGTGGCGCTGCAACCCTGTGCCGAGCGGCTGATCGAGGCGCGCGAGCAGGGCGCGGCCTTTGCCCGCACGGTCGCCGCGATCACCGGGCGCGACCTGCCCGCCCGTCCGCTGCCGCTGGCCGTGGCCGAGGCCGCGCGCCCGCTCGGCTTGCCGCCCGAGGAGGTGATCGCCGCCCATCTGCAGGCCTTTGCGACCAATCTCTGCCTCATCGCCATCCGGCTGGTGCCGCTCGGTCAAAGCGACGGGCATGGCGTGCTGGCGCGGCTGCTGTCGGTCTTGCCCGATCAGAGCGCGCAGGCCGCCCGCGCGGCGCCCGATGATCTGGGCCAGTCCTGCCTTGCCGCCGAGATGGCGGCCTTTGCCCATGAAACCAGCGAAATAAGGTTGTTCCGGACATGAGCAGACATGGTCCCTTGCGGGTCGGTATCGGGGGTCCGGTGGGGTCGGGCAAGACCACGCTGACCGCGATGCTGGCGCAGGCGCTTGCCCCGCGATGCTCGATGGCGGTCATCACCAATGACATCTACACGCGCGAGGATGCCGAGGCGCTGATGCGCGCGCAGGTGTTGCCGCTCGACCGTATCCGCGGGGTCGAGACGGGCGGCTGCCCGCACACGGCGATCCGCGAGGATGCAAGCATCAACCTGGCGGCGGTGGCCGACCTGAACCGCCAGATCCCGGGGCTCGAGTTGATCCTGATCGAATCGGGGGGCGACAATCTGGCTGCGACCTTCTCGCCGGAACTGGCGGATCTGACCATCTATGTGATCGACACCGCCGCCGGGCAGGATATTCCCCGAAAGCGCGGGCCAGGGCTGGCGAAATCGGATCTGCTGGTCGTCAACAAGACCGATCTGGCACCGCATGTGGGCGTCGATCTGGTCCAGCTCGAGGCCGATACCCGCGCCGCGCGCGGGGCGCGGCCATACGTCATGGCGCGGCTGCGCGAGAATCTGGGGGTGCCCGAGGTGGTTCGTTTTTTGGAACGCGAGGGTGGTCTGGTCCTGCAGTGACGTGCGCGAAAGAGAAGGGTCCCCCGTGGTTACTGCGGCCCATGACCCTCTCGCGGGCGCTTGTTCCCGTTGCGGGGGCGGGGGGTCAGATGCGGTGCCGCAGGGTCGGGGTGACGATCGCTGCGAACAGTACCCCGGCGATGAAGCCGCCCAGATGCGCCTCCCACGCCAGCAGCCCCGAGAGCGCCAGCCACAGGATCACGTTCAGCAGCGCCAGCCCGATCAGCGAGCGCCAGAGCGGGCGCATCGAACTGCCGCGATGCTGGCGCGCCTGCCATTCCCAGAACTTCCACGCGCCGATCAGCCCGAACACAGCACCCGATGCGCCCACCATCGGCGCCTCGCTGTTCGACAAGAGCGCGAAGCCTGCCGCGCCGCCGATGGCCGTGATGACGTAAAGCAGCAGGAAGCCCCGCTCGCCGATGCGCGCCACGGCGATGCCGCCCAGCGCCAGCACGGCGATCATGTTTCCGATCAGGTGCAAGAGCCCGCCATGCAGCAGCGCGTAGCTGACAAACATCACCTCGCGCTGGAAGGCGTAGACCGGCTCCCACCCGTTCAGCAGACCGTTCCAGAATGCGCCCAGCATCATCGCGGTGCCGCGCAGGTTGCCACCACCGAAGGGCGATGTCTCCAGCAGGGTCAGCACGATCTCTGGCAGGCAGGTCAGCGCGACCAACCAGATCACGGCGCGGCTGTTGGACCGCGTCGGTAGAGTGACGCTTTGCGGTGACATGAGCGCGGCTTTGACACTCTCCTCGACCGGATGCAAGTGCGCGCTGCGCTCTGCCATCTCGCGGCCTTTGCGGTGGATCAGACGCATACGCCGATCAATATCCGGTGCTGCGAAGCACCGTGCGGACGGTCTGCAGCACAAGGCGCAGGTCGAGTGCGAAGCTCAGGTCGCGGGCATAGGCGACGTCGCTCTCGGCGCGACGGTGGAAATGCGCGTCGTTGCGATCCGAGACCTGCCACGCGCCCGAGATCCCGGGGCGCAGCGACGCATAGACCGGGAAGGCCGCGCCGTAGAGCTCTTTCTGGTCGGGCAACATCGGGCGCGGACCAAGCAGGCTCATATCGCCCCTCAGAACGTTCCAGAATTGCGGCAATTCGTCGATCGAGGTGCGGCGCAGGAAATGGCCCATCGGCGTGATGCGCGGGTCATCCTTGAGTTTCTGCGTCGATTGCCATTCTGCGCGGCGCACCGGGTCGCGCGCGAGAATGGCGTCGAGCATCCGGTCCGCATCGGGATACATGGTCTGGAATTTCCACAGCCTGAACTCGCGCCCGCCAAAGCCCAGCCGCTTCTGGATATAGAACGGCGAATGTCCCCCGATCAGCAGGGTCAGCGCGACGACGAGGATCACCGGCAGCACGATCGGCAGCAGGAGTAGCACCAGGCCCAGATCGAGCATGCGCTTGCCGAAGCCGCGATAAAAGCTGCCGCGCAGGGCGTGGCGCGTCGCCTCGTCGATGCTCGGGGCCGGGCTGCCGACGCTGGGCAGGCGGGCGGGAGATGCAAGCAGTCTCATGGAACACCTTGTAGTGTGACGGCGGCAGGCGCCGCGCAACGAGCAACGCGACAGGACCCACGAACCATCTATTCGAATGTTAAGAGATGCTTAGTACCTTTGGTCGCCCGGATCATGTGAAAAAAGGTCAAATTGTGAAGAATCTGGGACATAAGGGCGGAATTTGTCGCGGCGACATGAACAAAGGATGAAGTCGCGCAACTCTGTTTCAGAAAACCGCGCCAAGGGCGACCGCGATCCCTCCAGATGCCGTCTCGCGCGCCCCCGGTGCTGCCTCGGGACGAATCGGCGCCTGCACGGAATCGTCCTCAGAATGCCGCACCCTGTCCGCATTTCGGCTTGAATGCCGCCATTGCAGGGATGTACTCGTGTGATCAGGCAGCGCAAGTCGCGCAACGGGGTTCCGACACAGGACATGGCGCATGGCTTCAGCTCATATCTGGACCATTTCGGGTTCCATCAGCGGCCCTTCTCCCTGACGCCGGACCCGGAATTCCTGTACTGGTCCGATGCCGCCCGTGGCGTCTACACGATGCTGCAGTACGGCCTTGCCACACGCGCGCCCATCACGCTGATAACGGGCGAGATCGGGGCCGGCAAGACCATCCTGCTGCAGCATTTCATCGAGGAGATCGAGGATGATGACACGCTCTCGATCGCGCTGGTCACCAATACCCGCCCGCAGACCCGTGAAATCCTGCAATGGCTGCTGCCCGAGCTGACCAAGGCCGATGTCAGCGACGAAGCCAAATTCCTGCGCGTGCAGGAATTCCTGGTGCGCGAATACAATGAAGGGCGGCGCGTGCTGCTGGTGATCGACGAGGCGCAGAACCTGCCCTTCGAGGCGCTGGAAGAACTGCGGATGCTGACCAACATCAATCTGGGCAAGGAAGAGGTGCTGCAGCTTTTCCTGATCGGCCAGCCGGAGTTGCGCGACCATGTCCGCCGCCCCGAGCTGATCCAGTTCGCCCAGCGCATCGCGGCGAATTATCACCTGCCCTACATGCAGGCCGAGACCGTGATGCGCTACATCGCGCATCGCCTGCAGGTCGCGGGCGGGCGCCCCGGCGTGTTCAGCAAGCAGGCCGCGCTGAAGGTGCATGAATTCACGGGCGGGGTGCCGCGGCTGATCAACCAGCTTTGCGACATGTCGCTGTCCTATGCCTTCGCGCAGGACGACGCGATGGTGAAAGCCGCAACAGTGCAGGCCGTGGTTGATGACGGCATCTTCTTCGCGCCCTTCACGCCAACGCCGAGATAGGCCCGCGTCGCGCCTCTACCAGTGGCCGGTATTCTCCATGCTCGCCCAGGGTTCCTGCGGCGGCAGCGCGTCACCTGCCTGAAGCAGCTCGATCGAGATGTTGTCGGGCGAGCGGACAAAGGCCATGCGCCCGTCGCGCGGGGGGCGGTTGATGGTCACGCCCGCTTCCTGCAACGTGGCGCATTTGGCGTAGATGTCCTCGACCTGATAGGCGAGGTGGCCGAAATGGCGGCTGTCCGACGGCAGGCCGTCATCGCCGTCCCAGTTCCAGGTCAGCTCGACCGGGCACTCCGGCTGGCCCGGCGGCGCGAGAAAGACCAGCGTGAAGCGGCCCTGCTCGCTCTCCACGCGGCGGGTCTCCTCGAGGCCGAGCAGCTTGTAGAAGGCGATCGAGGCATCGAGGTCTTTCACCCGGACCATCGTGTGCAGGTATTTCATGGCGTGTCTCCTCTGGTGTCGTGTTCCCGCGCGCGCCCGCTCTGGACGGCGCGCCCACCCACCCACCGTTGCGCGCTGTCCAGAGCGGGCGCGCGGGTGGAGTTGCCGCCACCCTATCGCGCCGTGCGGCAGGTTCAAGGCATGGGAGCCAATGCGCTGTGGCCCTGGGAGTGTGCGCGGATGGAGGGTTGGCGAGGGCAGGGCCGCAAACAGGTTTGAAACGCGCGCGGGGCGGACCTATACAGGCGGGGCTGGCTGCCCGAGGACCGATTGCCCATGACCAACCCAACTGCCGCGATGCTCGTGATCGGCGACGAGATCCTCTCGGGCCGGACGCGCGATTCGAACATGCATTTCCTGGCCCGGCACCTGACCGAGCGCGGCATCACCCTGTGCGAGGCGCGGATGGTGCCTGACGTGCAAGACCGGCTTGTTGCCGCGCTTGACGCGTTGCGGACGCGCTACGACCATGTCTTCACCTCGGGCGGGATCGGACCGACCCATGACGACATCACTGCCGATGCTGTGGCGGCGGCGTTTGGCGTGCCGCTGGGGATCCGCGACGATGCCCGCGCGATTCTAGCAGCGCATTACGAGCGCACGGGGTTGGAGCTGAACGCTGCGCGGCTGCGCATGGCGCGCATCCCCGAGGGTGCGGTGCTGATCGAGAATCCGGTCTCGGCGGCGCCGGGGTTCTCCTTGGGCAATGTGCATGTGATGGCGGGCGTTCCGGCGGTGTTCGAGGCGATGGTGGCCTCGGTGCTGGCGCGGATCGCGGGCGGGCAGGCGCTGTTCAGCCAGTCCCTGACCATCCCGCGCGGCGAGGGTGAGATCGCGGGTGATCTGGCGGAACTGGCCGCCGCCAATCCTGACCTGTCGATCGGTTGCTACCCGTTCCAGCGTGACGGGGCATTCGGGGCGACTGTCGTGGTGCGGGGGGCGGACAAGGCGCAGGTCGATGCGGCGCTTGTGCGGCTGGGCGTTCTGTTCCCCGAGGCGATGGCGTGAGCCTGCCCGATGCGGGCGCGCTGATGTGTGCGCTCGATGCGACCTGGCCCGCGCGCGAGGTGACGCTGCGCGGCGGCTGGGTGCTGCGCGACGGGGCCGGGGGCGGCAAGCGCGTGTCGGCGGCGTCGGCCCATGCGCCGGGTGGCGACATCGCGCAGGCCGAGGGGTGGATGCGTGCGCGGGGCATGCGTCCATTGTTCCGGCTGCGGCCGGAGGAAGCGGGCCTCGACGCCGCACTTGCCGCGCGCGGCTACGCGCTGCGCGATCCGACCGTGATCTACGCCGCACCGGTCGGGATGTTCGATGTGCCCCCGCCCGTGAGTCTGTTCGACATCTGGCCGCCGCTGGCGATCATGCGCGAGATCTGGCAGGCGGGCGGGATCACCGCACCCCGCCGCGCGGTGATGGCGCGCGTGGTGCTGCCCCGCACGGCGCTGCTCGCGCGGTCGGGCGACCGCGCTGCGGGGGTGGGCTTCGTGGCCCTGCATGCGGGCATCGCGATTCTGCATGCGGTCGAGGTGGTGCCCGGGATGCGGCGGCAGGGTGCGGGGCGGTTGATCCTGCAGGGTGCGGGGGCCTGGGCGGTGGCAAACGGCGCGCGCTGGCTGGCCCTTGCCGTGACCGAGGCCAATGCCGGGGCGCGGGGGCTCTATGAGGGGGCCGGGATGGCGGTGGTGTCGGGGTATCATTACCGCGAGGCCGGGGGCGGGGTGTGAGGGCGGGGGGCTGGCCCCCGCATCCCTCTACGGGATTTTTGGGCAGGATGAAGGAGAGGAGTGCTTGCGGGCGGCTGCTGATGGCCCGGCGGGAGGGTTTGGTGCAAGCGTCCGGGGCCGGGTTCAGGCCGGGCGGTCGAAAAGGCCGGACAGAGCGCGGGACATCAGGGTGCCGGTGCGCGGGCGAGGTGCGGCGTGGAAGGGGACGGGGCGACAGATATCCATCGCCGCGATACCCAGCCGGGCGGTCAACGCACCGTTGACCACCCCCTCGCCGAAGCGGCGCGAGAGTTTCGAGAGCATCGAGCCGGAGGCGACCGAGCCCAGCATGTCCTCGCCCACGGCGACGGCGCCAGTGGCGACGAGATGCGCGATCACCCCGCGCATCAGCCGCAGATTGCCCAAGCTGCCCGTGCGGCCGCCATAGATCTCGGCGATGCGGCGGATCATGCGCAGATTGGTCAGCAGCGCGACCAGCACATCGACCAGCGCCAGTGGCACGATGGCGGTCAGCAGCGCGACCTGGCGGGCCGCGGCCTCGATCTCGCGCGTGGCCCGGGCGTCGAGCGGGGGCATGAGCGTCGTCTCGGTCAGGTCGATCAGCGCGCCAGCGTCGAGCTGGTCGGGCGCGGTCTCGGCCAGCCGCGAGCGGGGCCAGCGCATCTCGGGGCGCGCGGCATAGAGCGCATCGAGTTCGTCCACGACATGCGCGGCCTCGGGGCGGTTGTCGCTGATGCGGGCGGCAGTGACCTGACGGCGCAGCCGGTCGATTCGGCGCAGGCGACGAAAGCCCGCCCATTCGCGCATGACCCCGAGGAGTGTGACAAGAAGGACGACCCCCGCCAGCGCGACGGCGAGGTAGCCCAGCGCGGGGACGCGCGCCAGCAGACCGGTGACGAAATCCCAGACCGCGACCGAGGCGGCGAGCGTCAGGAGTGCGGCGAGCGCCCCCCAGCCGAGCCGCGCCCAGAGCCCCAGCTGCGCGCGCCCGGCGCGCAGGGCCGCCTGCATCGCGCGGCCCTCTGGCGGGGGGGCCGCGTCCTCGGGCGGCTGCGGCGCGGCGCCGGGGTCGATCCGCGCATCGCTGTCGAGTTCGAAAAGCCGGGGGCCGCGCGCGCTCATGCCAGCAGATCCCCCAGCAGGAACTCCGCCGCCGTGTCGAGGCGGATATGCGGCAGCCCATCGCCGGGCTTGCGGCTGACCGGGGCGGGCGCGAAGCGCATGATCTGGAAATCGGCGTCGAGCCAGCGCGCGGCGCCATCGCGCGCGGGGCCAAGCAGTTGCATCGGGTCCTCGGGCAGGTCACCTGCATAGAAGGCCGCCTGCCGCCCGGTCTCGGCCAGCTGGCCACGCACGCAGTCGAGCGCCTCGCCATCGCGCTCATGCGTCTCTTCGACCGTGCTGCGCAGGGCGGCGAGCGCGAGCGCACGGGTTCTGGCGCCCGCGAAATCGGCGCGGTCGCGCGATTGCCGCAGCAGCGCGGTCAGGATCGCGGTCAGGCGGTCGTGCTGGGTGTGGTGCAGATGGTCGGCCTTGGTGGCGGCAAAGAGGATGCGCTCGACCCGCCGCCCGCCCAGCAGCCGCGCGAGCCATGCGCTGCGCCCCGGACGGAAGGCAGCGAGCAGTTCGGTCAGGGTCTGGCCCAGACGGTCCACCGCCTCGGGGCCGGAATGGATTGCGCCAAGGATATCGGCCAGCACCACCTGTCGGTCGATGCGGGCGAAATGGTCGCGGAAAAAGGGGCGGACGACCTGCGCCTTGTAGGCATCAAAGCGCCGCGCCATCTCGCGCCCGAGCGACCCGCGCGGTGCGGAGGTGCCGGGCAGTGGCACGAAGGTCAGCACGGGCGAGCCCGCCAGCGCGCCGGGCAGCAGGAAACGCCCCGGCGTCAGGTCGGGCAGCCCGGCGGCGCGGGCCGCGTGCAGGTAGTCGGTGAACTGTGCGGCGAGGGTCTGGGCCGCCCCCTCGTCATGGCGCGCGGTCGGGTCGGCGTCGCTCAGCGCGGCGTGGCAGTCGGCAGCGAAGGGGCGGGTGGCCATGCGCGCCAGCATCTCGCGCGACCAGGTGGCGTAGTCCTTGTCCAGCAGGACCAGGTCCAGCAGCCATTCGCCGGGATAGTCGATGATGTCGACATGCTGGATGCGCGCGCGGCGCATGCCCCCGAGAAGCCCGCCCGGGCGGATGCGGAAGGACAGGCGCAGCTGCGCGATCTCGCGCGTGCTTTCGGGCCAGCGCGGCTCGGGGCCGGACAGCGCGGCAAGATGGCGCTCGTAGTCGAAGCGGGGCAGGGTGTCGTCGGGCTGGGGCTGCAGAAACGCGGCCTCGATCCGCCCCTCGGCCACCGCCTGCATCCGGCCCATGCGGCCCCGGTCAAGCAGATTGGCCACGAGCGAGGTGATGAATACGGTTTTGCCCGCCTGCGAGAGCCCCGTGACACCCAGCCGCAGCGCGGGTTCGAAGAACACCCCCGAGACCGTGTTCGAGACGGTCGAGGTGACGCTGTCCACGCCGCGCAACACCTCATCCGCCAGCCTGCCGACTACCATGCCCCTGCCTTCCTGCGTTTAGCGCCCTAAAGATAGGCGGCGCAGGGCGGCGGCGCCAGTTTCACAGCCAGGAAAAGAAATCCGACGGGGCGCGGGCGCGCAGCCGCGCGGCCAGATCGCGGCCCAGCGCGGCCCCGTCGGCGATCGGGGCGCGCCCCTCTTCGGCCAGCTTTTCAGAGCCGTCGGGGCGCAGGATCTCGCCGCGCAGCCAGATCTCGTCGCCGTCGATCACGGCGACCCCGGCAATCGGCGTCTCGCAAGACCCGTCGAGGGCGGCGAGAAAGGCGCGCTCGGCAGCGAGGCGCTGGGTGGTCGGAGTGTCGTTCAGGGGCGCGAGAAGCGCCGCCGCGCGGGCGTCATCGGCGCGCCGCTCGATCCCGATGGCGCCCTGTGCGATGGCAGGCAGCATCTCGTGGGGTTCCACAGGCCCGCGCGCGACATGCACCATCTCCAGCCGCCGCAGCCCGGCCATGGCGAGGAAGGTGCAATCCGCGACCCCGGCCTCGAGCTTTTTCAGCCGTGTCTGCACATTGCCGCGAAACTCGACCACCTTCAGATCGGGGCGCGCGGCCAGCACTTGCGCGCGGCGCCGCAGGCTGGAGGTGCCGACCACCTGACCTGCGGCCAGATCCGCGAGCCCCGCCACCCGGGGCGAGACGAAGGCGTCGCGCGTATCCTCGCGCGGCAGGTAGCAGTCGAGCACCAGCCCGGCGGGCTGTTCGGTGGGCATGTCCTTCATCGAATGCACGGCGATGTCGATGCGCCCGGCGATCATTGCCTCCTCGATCTCTTTGGTGAACAGGCCCTTGTTGCCGATCTCCTTCAGCGGGCGGTCGGCGTCGATCAGGCTGCGGTCGTCACCGGTGGTCTTGATGACGGCGATCTCGAAGGCGGCCTCGGGCAGGTCATGCGCGGCCATCAGCCGGTCGCGCGTCTCATGTGCCTGCGCCAGCGCCAGCGGCGAGCCGCGCGTGCCGATTTTCAGGGGCGTGTCGGGGGTCGGGGCATGACTGTTCATGCCTCGATGCTTAGCTGTGCCGCGCGCGGCAGACAAGCGCCTTGTGTAAACTGTGCTTGACAAAATCGGGCTGGGTTGGGACTTGGGAAACACCCAAAGGAGTCCTGCGTATGTCCGTCGCCGCCCAAGCCGCCGCCGCCCCGTCGAAAACCATCATGCGCGCGCTGGCGGGCGAGGCGCTGCCCACGCCGCCGATCTGGATGATGCGGCAGGCCGGGCGCTACCTGCCGGAATACCGCGCGACGCGTGCGCAGGCCGGTGACTTCCTGTCGCTGTGCTACAACCCGGAGCTCGCCGCCGAGGTCACGCTGCAGCCGATCCGCCGCTACGGCTTCGACGGGGCGATCCTCTTTGCCGATATCCTGCTGGTGCCGCAGGCGCTGGGCGCGGATCTGTGGTTCGTCACGGGAGAGGGGCCGCGCCTGTCCACGATCACTGATCGGTCCGGGGTCGATGCGCTCAAAACCGTGGACGCGATACACGACACGTTGTCGCCCATTTACGAGACTGTAAAGATCCTGTCGCGGGAACTGCCCGCCGAGACGACGCTGATCGGCTTCGCGGGCGCGCCCTGGACGGTTGCCACCTACATGATCGCCGGGCGCGGCACGCCCGATCAGGGCCCGGCGCACGCCATGCGCGAAGGCGCGCCCGAGGCGTTCGATGCGCTGATAGACCGGATCACCGAAGCCACGATCGAGTATCTGTCGATGCAGATCGAGGCCGGGGCCGAGGTGGTCAAGATCTTCGACAGCTGGGCCGGGTCGCTGAAGGGCGATGCGTTCCGGCGCTACGCGCTGGAGCCCGCGAAACGGATCACTGCCGCGCTCAACGACCGCCATCCCGGCATCCCCGTCATCGCCTTCCCGCGCGAGGCGGGCGAGGGGTATATCGGCTTTGCCCGCGCGACTGGGGCCGATTGCGTGGCGCTGGACAATTCCGTCAGCCCGGACTGGGCGGCCGAGCATGTGCAGGTCGATGGCTGTGTGCAGGGTAATCTGGCCTCAAAACACATGGTCACGGGCGGGCAGGCGCTGATCGACGAGACGCGGGCCATTGTCCGGGCCTTTCGCAAGGGGCCGCATATCTTCAATCTCGGCCACGGGATCACCCCCGACGCCGACCCCGAGAATGTCGCGCTGATGATCGAGACAGTGCGCGGCTGCCGCGACTGATGCGGTTCTGCGGCTGATCGGCTCGCGGCAGGGCCGTCGCAAGAATCGCTGACAAGCGCCCTCGGGCATTGCCCACCCACCCGCCCTTGCACGCGCCCCAAGGGCGCTTGTCAGCGCCTTTGCGCGGGCGGGGAGGGGGCGACCGGGGGTGACTGGCGCGGTGCCGAACACTCACTCGCCGGGGCGGGGCTTGTTCTTCTTCCAGCGCAGATGCGCCCACATCCACTGGTCCATATGCGCCTCGACCAGCGCCTCGAGCGAGGCGTTGAGCGCGCGGGTCATGGTCACCGGGTCGCTATGCGGGATCGGGGCCTCGACCAGGACGCGAAACCCGGTCGGCGTGTCGGCGCGCAGCCCGTAGACGGGCACCAGCAGCGCATCATGTTTCAGCGCCATCTCTGCCGCGCCGGTCGAGGTGCGCGCGGGCTGGCCCATGAAGTCGATCAGCCTGCCTTTCGACATGTAGTGATCGGCGACCAACCCGATCATGCCGCCCTTGCGCAGATGCCGCATCAGCCCCACCAGCCCGACCTTGTTGCGCGGAAAGACCGGGGCCGCGATATGCGCCATCGCAGCGACATAGCGGCGGTTGAAGGCGCGGTTGCGCATCGGCATGTAGACGCCTGCAATCTCGCAGCCCCGCGCGCGCAGGACAACGCGGGCGGCGTCGTAGCTGCCCAGATGCGCCGTCACCAGCACCACCGGACGGCCCGCATCGCGCGCGGCATCGAGCGCGGCGAGCCCGTCGCCGCTGATGGGGCTGTCCTTGACCCGTGCGATGAAGGCGTCGCCTGAAAAGGTCTCGGCCATCGCACGGGCCACATTGCGCGGCACGTCACGGCACAGGCGGCGCACCTCGGCCTCGGGCAAGTCGGGTCGCACAAGCGCCAGATTGGTGCGGATACGCGGCGGCAGCCCGGCCAGCGGGCCAAGTACATACGCGCCCAGCCAGCCCAGCACCTCGATGCGCCAGCGATAGGGCAGCGGGCGGGTGACGGTGAGCAGCGTGGCGGTGACGCGGTCCTCGAACCAGTGCTTCCAGCTCAGCGACGCGTCGGCCTTGCCGTGCTCCATGTTGGCGGCGTGTGTCATGGGCGCTGATTGCGCGTGCCACGCGACGGAGTCAAGCGGCGCGCTCAGTAGCTGTAATCGGCGTAGATCCGCGAGAGATCGCCCTGCCAGTCGCCATGATAGCGCGCCAGCAATTCGTCCGCCGGGGTCTGACCCGTCTCGACACTGTCCTTGAGCGCGTTGAGGAAATGCGTCTCGTCGGGCAGCAGCCCGCCCGCCCCTTGGCGGCCACGCGCCTTCAGCCCCGCCTCGGCGATGGCGACCACGTCGCGCGCGAGATCATGCAGCTTCACGCCCCCCGCTTCCCCTGCCAGCCCCGCGCGCGAGGCCGCCACGCGCAGCCCCTCGCGGGTCTCGTGATCCCAGCCCTTCGCCAGGTCCCAGGCCGCGTCGAGCGCGGATTGGTCGTAGACCAGCCCTACCCACAGCGCGGGCAGCGCGCAGAGCCTGCGCCACGGCCCGCCATCGGCGCCGCGCATCTCGATGAATTTCTTGACCCGCGCCTCGGGGAAGATGGTGGTCAGATGGTCGGCCCAGTCCGAGAGTGTCGGCACCTCGCCCGGCAGCGCGGGCAGCCGTCCTTGCATGAAGTCGCGGAAGGACTGGCCGCGCGCGTCGAGATATTTGCCGTCGCGATAGACGAAATACATCGGCACATCGAGCGCGTAATCGACCCATCGCTCGAAGCCGAATCCGTCCTCGAAGACGAAGGGCAACATGCCGGTGCGCGCCGGGTCGAGATAGCGCCAGACCCGTGCGCGCCAGCTTGCATGCCCGTTGGGCTGCCCCTCGAAGAAGGGCGAGTTGGCGAATAGCGCGGTGGCCACGGGCTGCAGCGCCAGCGCAACTCGCAGCTTCTGGACCATGTCGGCCTCGGAGGCGAAGTCGAGATTCACCTGCACGGTGCAGGTGCGATACATCATCTGTTTTCCGGTCGTGCCGACGCGGTCCATGTAGTCGGTCATCAGCCAGTAGCGGCCCTTGGGCATCATCGGCATCTGCTCATGCGTCCAGACCGGGGCCGCGCCCAGCCCGATAAAGCCCACGCCGATCTCGTCGGCGATGCTGCGCACCTGGCGCAGATGCTCGTTCACCTCGTCGCAGGTCTGGTGGATGTTCTCCAGCGGCGCGCCGGACAGTTCGAGCTGCCCGCCGGGCTCGAGGCTGACATTCGCCCCGTCCTTCTCGAGCCCGATCAGATGGCCGGCCTCCTCGACCGGGGTCCAGCCGAAGCGGTCGCGCAGCCCCTCGAGCACGGCGCGGACCGAGCGCGGCCCGTCATAGGGGATGGGCGCAAGCGTGTCATGGCAATAGCCGAATTTCTCGTGCTCTGTGCCGATGCGCCAGGCGTCGCGCGGCTTGCACCCGGCGGCCAGATATTCGGCAAGTTGCGCGCGGGATTCGATCGGCCCGCCGCCGGTCTGGGGAATGGACATGCGCGCTCCGATCTGGTGTCGCTGGGCTGGTCTGGCGGCGAGACTTGGCCCGGCTGGCAGCCCAAGTCAAGCGCCGCTGCCCGGAATGCCCGCGCCGAAAAAGCGCCCGCGAGCGGAGCCCACCCACCCGCCCATGCCCCGCTCGCGGGCGCTGCCATCCCTGCGGGCCCGGCAGGGACACGCGTTCAGCGGGCGTGCCGCCCGGTAATGCGCAGCCCGGGCGCGCCTTCGGGGTCGCGCCACAGGGTCTGGCGGCGCTGGGGCGCGTCGAGCGCTGCCAGAAGTGTCTGCATCGACATGCCCGGCAGTGTGGCGAACACGTCGAAAAGCGCGTCGGCACCCTGTGCCGCGACAGGGATTTCAAGCGCGGTGTCCGTGTCGCCGACCAGCAGCCAGTATGTGCCGTCATGGACAAGCTGCAGTTCGATCAGATCGTCGATGCCCAGAAAGCCCCCGGTATCGGGGCCGAAATAGGAAATCTGCCCCTCGACCACCTGCACGACACCTGGGGCCTCGCCGCTGCGGTGAAAGCGCAGCCGCCGCCATCCGATCAGCGCCAGCCCCAGCCCTGTGCAGGCCACAAGGACCGCGAGAAGCTGAAAGAAGGCGCCCTGCAATGCCAGCCCCCACAGCCCCAGGGCGAAGATGCCCAGCCCGGTCAGCACCTCGGACCAGCGGGTCAGCAGCGCGCGCAGGTCGTCGCGGATCATCGCCAATCCCCCCGTGCCGCCTGCCACAGCGTCAGCGCCGCCACAGCGGCCGTGTCGGCGCGCAGGATGCGTGGGCCGAGGCTGAGCGACTGTATTCCGGGCACCTCCCGCAGCCGGGCGCGCTCGGACGGCGAGAAACCGCCCTCGGGACCGATGAGGATCGCCGCAGGAGCAGGGGGCAGCGCAGACGGGGGTGGGGCGGACCCGTCTTCGGCGAGCGCCTCGTCGCACCAGATCAGCGCGCGGTCTGCGGGCCAGTCGCCCAGCACCTGCGCCAGTTGCGCAAGCGCGGTCACGTCGGGGACATGGGTGCCGCCGCATTGCTCTGCGGCCTCGACCGCATGGGCCTGCAGGCGGTCGCGGCGGATGCGCTCGGCGTTGGTGAATTCGGTCTGCACGGGCAGGATGCGCGCTGCGCCCAGTTCGGTCGCCTTCTCGACGATGAAATCGGTGCGCGCCTTGCGGATCGGCGCGAAGAGCAGCCACAGATCGGGCGGGTCAAGCTGCGGCGCGCTTTGCGCGAGGCACTCGGCCTCTGCACGTCGCTTGCCGATCTCGACCAGACGCGCCAGCCACTCGCCGTCGCGCCCGTTGAAAAGCGCCACCTCCGCCCCGGCGCGCAGCCGCATCACCGCGCCCAGATAATGCGCCTGCGGCTGCGACAGGGCGATGGCTTGCCCCGTCCCCAGCGGCTGCTCTACAAAGAGTCGGATTTTCGCACGCGCCGCAAGCATGAGAGGCAGCATATGATCGAGCCTGAGCAAAGGCCAGAGGGCGAGACCCAGCCCGGGCAGGTGGCCGATGCGCCGGTGCAGAACTGGGTCGATCTGCACGCGCCGCCGCGCCTGCAGCCCTTTCTGCGCCTCTCGCGGGCCGACCGGCCCATCGGGACATGGCTACTGCTGCTGCCCTGTTGGTGGGGCGCCTTCCTCGGCGCCGCCGCGCGCCCCGAAACAGCGGGCTGGCTGACGGTGTGGATCGTCATCGGCTGCGCCGCGGGCGCGTTCCTGATGCGCGGCGCGGGCTGCACCTGGAACGATCTGACCGACCGCGATATCGACGACAAGGTGGCGCGCACGCGCTCGCGGCCGCTGCCATCGGGGCAGGTCAGCGCGCATGAGGCGCGTCTGTGGATGGGCGCGCAGGCCGGGGCAGCGGCGCTGATCCTGTTCACCTTCAACTGGGCCGCCATCGGGCTGGGGCTGATGTCGCTGGCGCTGGTGGCGATCTACCCCTTTGCCAAGCGCTTCACCTGGTGGCCGCAGATCTTCCTTGGCCTTGCCTTCAACTGGGGGGCGCTGCTGGCCTGGACGGCGCAGACCGGCGCGCCGGGGCTGCCGGCGGTATTCCTGTACATGGCAGGCATCTGCTGGACGCTGTTCTACGACACGATCTACGCGCATATGGACCGCGAGGATGACGAGCTGATCGGTGTGAAATCCACCGCCCGCCTGTTCGGCGACAAGACCGAAGCGTGGCTGCGTGGCTTCCTGATCGCGACTGTGGTGCTGATGTCGCTGGCGGTGATCTACGCGCTTGCGCCGCTGGCCGACCCGCTGAAGATGTCGATCGGGCTCGCCGGGGCCTGGGCGCTGGGCGGGCACATGAACTGGCAACTTTCGAAGCTCGATATCAATGACACGAAGATGTGCTTGCGGCTGTTCCGCTCGAACCGGGATGCCGGGTTGTTCGCTGCGCTGTTTCTTGCCATCACGATCTTCATCTGATTGATCCCGCCACGCCGGGGCGCTAGGGGACCCCCATGAAAGCACAAATCCTGGCAATCGCGCAGCGTCTCGACAGCGTGCGCGTCGCCTCGTCGACAACGCTCCCGATCCTGCTGATGGCCGTGATCTTCCTGCTCGCGGCGGCGTTGTCTGTCGCCGCCGCCACGTTCGCGGTGCGCGGGATCGAACATGTCGTTGCCCGCGACGCGAATGCCACGCTCGAGGCCGAGGGACTCGACTGGGCGCAGGTCAGCACCGACGGGCTGTTGCTGACCGTCTCGGGCGAGGCCCCGTCCGAGGCGATCCGCTTTCGCGCGCTCAGCGCGGTCAGCGCCGTCGTCTCGGCCGAGCGCGTGATCGACGATATTTCAGTCGCCGCGTCGATGGACATTGCTGCGCCGCGCTTTTCCATGGAGGTGCTGCGCAACGGGCTTGACGTGTCGCTGATCGGGCTGGTGCCCGCTGCCACGGACCGCAACGAGATTGTCACCAGGATCGAGAGCATCGACCCCGAAATCTCGGTTGTCGACATGCTCGAGACCGCCAGCCACGACGTGCCGCATGGTTGGGAGCAGGCGCTGTCCTACGGTCTGACGGCGCTGTCGCTGGTGCCGACAGCCAAGATTTCGATCAGCGCCGATCAGGTCGAGGTCACCGGGCTGGCCCGCAGCGAACGCGAGCGCGACGGCCTTCGCGACCAGCTGACGCGTGACCGGCCGCGCGGGCTGATCACGTCAATCGACATTTCTGCGCCGCGTCCGGTCATCGCACCCTTCACGCTGCGTTTCGTGATCGACGCAGAGGGAGCGCGTTTCGATGCCTGTTCGGCGGATACGTCGGACGCGCGGGCGGCGATCCTGCGGGCGGGGCGGGGTGCGGGGGCCAGCGGCACGCTGGAATGCACCATCGGGCTGGGCAGCCCCACCCCGCGCTGGCAGGCCGGCGCGGTCGAGGCGATCGGCGCGCTTGGCGCGCTGGCGGCCGGAACACTGACGATGGCCGACACCGATATTACACTGATCGTGCCCAATTCGGTCGCCGCCGATGATTTCGACGAGGCTGTCGGCGCGCTGGAAAACCGCCTGCCCGACATCTTCTCGTTGCAGGCCACCCGCCTGCCGCCCGAGGCAGAAAATGACACCCCCGCCGAAGAGGATGCGCGCGAGTTCATCGCCAGCCGCACGGCAGAAGGGGTCGTGCAGCTGCGCGGGCGCCTGGTGGATGAGCGGCTGCGCGATGCGGTCCGCACGCTGGCGCAGGCCGAGTTCGGGGTGCCTGCCGTGCAGATGCAGGCGCGGGTCGATCCCGACCTGCCCGAAGGCTGGCCGGTGCGCGCGCTTGTGGCGGTCGAGGCGCTGGCCGCGCTGGAACATGGCAGCGTGCATGTCCGCCCCGACCGGCTGGACGTGCGCGGCGTGACCGGCAATGCCGGTGCCTCGGACCTGATCTCGCGCCGGGTGGTCGAGAAGCTGGGCCGCGATGCGGTGTTCAATCTCGACATCCGCTATGACGAGCAGTTCGACCCGGTGGCGATGCAGCCAACGCCCGGCCGCTGCGAGCGCTGGATCATCGAGGTGCTGGAGGAACGCCAGATCACCTTCGAGCCCGGCTCCGCCTCGGTCGTGTCGGACTCGGCGCGGGTGCTGGACCAGATCGCCGAGATCCTGATCGAATGCGGGCGGCTGGAGATGGAGGTCGCAGGCCACACCGACAGCCAGGGCAGCCTCGAGACCAACATGCGCCTGAGCCAGCAGCGCGCTGACGCGGTGGTGGCGGGGCTGATGTCGCGCGGTGCGCTGGTGGGCGATTTCGAGTCCAAGGGCTACGGGCCCGAGTTCCCGATCGCCGACAACAGCACGGCAGCGGGTCGTGAGGCGAATCGTCGCATCGAGTTCCGCCTGATCGGGGAATCGCTCGAGGCCGCGCAGGCCGAGCGGGGCGAGGACCCCGAGCCCGAAGAGCCGCCCGAGCCGCGCGACGAATCGGAACTGGAGATTGCCGTTACCGTCGGCGCGGGGGATGCTCCGCGTCCGCCGGAACGGCCCGCGCGCTGATGCGGGAGACGCTAGTTGCAGGGGACCTTCGACCAAGATGAATCGCACTGAATTCATTATCGCCACTGCCATAATCCTGTTCGTGGCCTTTGCTTTGGGGTGGTTCGCCAACTGGCTGGTGCACCGATTCACCCGCGTCCGGCAGCAGGATCTGGGCGAACTGGACCGCATGGCGCAGGCGCTGCACGAGGCCGAGGAAATCCGCGATCAGGCCATCGAATATGTCGAGACACGCGAACGTGAACTCACCACGCGGCTGGCCCAGACGCAGGCCGAACTCGACGCGGCGATGGCTGGGCTGCGCGAGGCCCGTGCCGAGGCAGAGTATTACCGCGCCCAGATGCAGGGCACCGAGTAGCGCGATTTGCGGGCATACTGCCGCGCGCCTGTGGGCGCTGGCGATTTTGCCCTTGGCAAATCGGTTCGCAGGGTCTAGGCAGCGCACCGTCGGGGTGCGCGTCTGATGACGTGCTGCCCCGATGATTCGTCCGAGACGGTGGGTGAGGAGCATTCCCTCATAAATCCTGCCATAGACGGGAGTGAACAATTTCTCCGAGGCATTCCTCGGGCGATATTGGAAAATGCCCGTATGGACATTCGCTCGGGTGCGCATGCGCCCGACAAAACGAGCCGGAGGGGCAACCCTCTGATAACTGGAGAGACCCTGTGGATAGAGCCCAGAAAGAGAAAGTGGTCGAGGAACTCGGCCAGATCTTCGAAAGCTCTGGCGTGGTTGTGGTTGCACAATACGCCGGCCTCACGGTTGCCGAGATGCAGGTCCTGCGCGCGCAGATGCGTGATGCGGGCGGGGCCGTTCGCGTCGCGAAGAACAGGCTCGCCAAGATCGCCCTGGAAGGAAAGCCTTGCGCAAGCATCGGCTCGCTTCTGACAGGGATGACGGTTCTCGCCTATTCCGAAGATCCCGTTGCCGCGGCAAAGGTGATCGAGGATTACGCCAAGCAAAACCCCAAACTGGTGGTGATTGGCGGTGCCATGGGCGAAACCGCGCTTGACCCGGCAGGTGTCAAGGCTGTGGCAGCAATGCCCTCGCGCGAGGAGCTTATCGCTTCGATCGTGGGTTGCATCGGTGCCCCTGCTTCGAACATCGCGGGTGCGATCGGCGCGCCGGCATCGAACATCGCAAGCATCCTCACCACGCTCGAGGAACGCGAGGCGGCATAGGCAATCATGGGACGGTCGGTGCAGTCGCGCACGCGTCGGACCCTCATACCCTGACAGAATGGAACGGAAAAAATGGCTGATCTGAAAGCACTTGCAGAGCAAATCGTGAACCTCACGCTGCTCGAAGCCCAGGAACTGAAAACGATCCTGAAAGACGAGTACGGCATCGAGCCCGCAGCGGGCGGTGCCGTGATGATGGCTGGCCCCGCTGGCGATGCTGGCCCCGCCGAGGAAGAAAAGACCGAATTCGACGTCATCCTCGTCGAGGCTGGCGCCAACAAGATCTCGGTCATCAAGGAAGTCCGCGGCATCACAGGCCTGGGCCTGAAAGAGGCCAAGGATCTGGTCGAGGCCGGCGGCAAGCCCGTGAAGGAAGGCGCTCCGAAAGAGGAAGCCGAAGAGATCAAGAAGAAGCTCGAGGACGCTGGTGCCAAGGTCGAGCTGAAATAAGCGACCGGGATGCGCGGCATCTCGACCGTTTGAAATCGCAACTGGGGCCGGATATCTCTGGCCCCAGTTTCGCGCTTGTTCTGGACAGCGCTTTGCAACTCCCACGATCTGCAAAGCGTTGTCCAGGGGAAGTGCATGGCCCGGGAGCGCGCCTGTGGGATGGCGCGCGGGAATAGGGCCCACACCCGTTTCGCAAGCGGCCGGCGGCTGAGGCCCGACAGCCCGCCCGCCCGCGAAGAGCAGGAAAGGTGACCGCGCTCATGGCATCCTATGTTGGCCAGAAACGTATCCGCAAGATGTTCGGCAAGATCCGCGAAGTGCTGGAGATGCCGAATCTGATCGAGATTCAGAAGTCCTCTTACGATCTGTTCCTCCGTTCGGGGGACGCCGACGCGCCGCTCGACGGCGAGGGGATGATGGGTGTGTTCCAGTCGGTCTTTCCGATCAAGGATTTCAACGAGACCGCGACGCTGGAATTCGTCAAGTACGATCTGGAAAAGCCGAAATACGATATCGACGAGTGCATGCAGCGCGACATGACCTATGCCGCGCCGCTGAAGGTGACGCTGCGGCTGATCGTGTTCGATGTCGATGAGGATACCGGCGCCAAATCGGTGAAGGACATCAAGGAACAGGACGTGTTCATGGGCGACATGCCGCTCATGACGCCGAACGGCACCTTTGTCGTCAACGGCACCGAGCGCGTGGTGGTCAGCCAGATGCACCGCTCTCCGGGCGTGTTCTTCGACCACGACCAGGGCAAGACGCATTCCTCGGGCAAGCTGTTGTTCACCTGCCGGATCATCCCCTATCGCGGCTCGTGGCTGGATTTCGAGTTCGACGCCAAGGATCTTGTCTTCGCCCGGATCGACCGCCG
>LFIK01000975.1_pt1 | contig 22195 bp, 21 predicted proteins | sample 643401 | NCBI WGS metagenome assembly LFIK01 (sample SAMN03777447, study PRJNA286221) | soda lake metagenome | biome: soda lake; feature: Kulunda steppe; material: water; isolation source: sample T5-Br brine of Lake Tanatar-5 | place: Russia: Kulunda steppe | collected 2010-07
CGAGGGTGTCGAGACGCTGGCCCTCGCGCGTGGTGCCGAGCGCGAGGACGGAGAGCACCTGGGTCTCACCGCGGGTGAAGAGCGCCGAGCCGTGCGTGAGCGGCAGCAGGCCGACCTCGGCCGAGACCGGACGCAGGTCCTTCGGGCTGCGCCCGTCGACACGGAAGCCGTCGGTCACGATGAGGCGGCGGACCACCTTCTTCTCGACCGAGCGGAACGCCTCGCGGGCCTGGCCCGGCAACGCGTCCTCATCGACGCCCGAGACGCCGGCGGCGACGACCTTGTCGACGACCGCGGAGCGGATCTCGCCGAGCTTCTCGTCGCGCAGTTCCTTGCCCAGCGACGCGTCGCGGTAGACCGCCTCGACGTCCTTCGCCGCGGCGGCGAACACCGCGTCGAAGACCTCGGGGGCGTAGTCGACGAACAGCTTGAACTCGCCGGCGTCACGCACGCCCGCGAGGTCGACGAAGCGCTGCTGCGCCTCGCAGAGCTCACGGATGAGCGACTTCGCCTTCTCGATCGCCTCACCCACGACCTGCTCGGTCGGAGCCGGTGCGCCCATCTCGATGTGCAGCATCGAGTCCGGGGTCGCCTCGGCCTCGATCATGAGGATGGCGACCTCGCCGGAGTCCTCGACACGGCCCGCGATGACCATGTTGAACACGGCCTCCTCGGCGAGCTCCTCGAAGGACGGGAACGCGACCCACGAACCGTCACGCAGCATCGCGTAGCGGATCGCGGCGACCGGCCCGTCGAAGGGGATGCCGGCCATCATGGTCGAGAGCGACGCGCCGTTCATCGCGACGACGTCGTAGGGGTCGAACTGCGCGGTCTGCAGGACGGTGTTGACGACCTGGACCTCGTTGCGCAGGCCCTCAGCGAACGTCGGCCGGAGCGGACGGTCGGCGAGGCGGCAGGTGAGGATGGCGTTCTCGGAGGGACGCCCCTCGCGCTTGAAGAACGAGCCGGGGATGCGGCCGTTCGCGTACATCCGCTCCTCGACCTCGATCGTGAGCGGGAAGAAGCCGAGCGACTCCTTCGGGCTGCGCGATGCGGTGGTGGTGGAGAGGACCTTCGTGTCGCCGAGCGAGACGATGACGGCCCCGCCGGCCTGGGCGGCGATCTTGCCGGCCTCGAAGGTGAACTGCTTGCCGTCGATCTCGACGGTCATCTCGTGCTTGCCGAGTGCTCCCACGTGGGGGCCTCCTTGTGTGTGCCCGCGCGTCGCGCGGGGGTGGGAGGCCGTCCGGCGCACCGGTGCATCAGTGGGGACGGCTCGGACCGGCGCGTGGCTGCGGCCCGAGGCGTCGCCACTGACCACCGAGGCGGTCGGGACGGCGCTCCTGCGGTCTTCGGTCGTCGTGCGGGCCGGGACATCGGTCCCGGCCCGTCGGTTCAGCGTCGGAGCCCGAGCTCCTCGATCAGCGAGCGGTAGCGCTCGATGTCCTGCCTGCGCAGGTAGTTCAGCAGGCGCCGGCGCTTGCCGACGAGGAGCAGCAGGCCGCGACGCGTGTGGTGGTCGAGGTGGTGCTCCTGCAGGTGTGCCGTCAGGTGCGAGATGCGCTGCGTCATGAGCGCGATCTGCACCTCCGGCGAGCCCGTGTCACCGGGCGTGCGGGCGAAGCGGTCGATGATGGCCTGCTTGTCCACAGGGAGTTCGGTCGCCAACGTCGTTCCTTGTCGTGTCGGGGCCCTGCACCGTCGGGCCGGGGTGGACCGGGAGGTCCACCGACGTGAGGCACCTGCTCCCGAGGACCACGACGGTGCGACGGGACCGCCCTGCGGCGGTGGGTGCCTGACGCCCGAGCGGGCACGGCGAGGCCGGACCACGTCGGTCCGGACCCGGGAAGTGTCGCACAGCAGCCCCGGAAGGGCAAACGAGGGCGTCCAGGGGCCCCTGAGAGCCTCTGGGGGCCCTCAGAGGAGGTTCACGCGGCTCCGAGGAGCCTCGCCGCCTCGGTGATGTCCTCGCGGATCCGCGCGACGAGCTGCTCGGGACCGTCGAAGCGCTGCTCACCGCGGACGCGGGCATGGAACGCGAGCTCCAGGCGCTGCCCGTACAGGTCGGGCTCCCCGTCGACGAGCAGGTGCGCCTCCACGGTCCGCGTCGTGCCGTCGAAGGTCGGACGCCAGCCGATGTTCACGACCGCGGGCACCGGATCCGCCCCCGGTGCGGTGGCGCGGCACGCGTAGACACCGTCGGCCGGCATCGCACGAGCCGGGTCGACCGCGACGTTGGCGGTCGGCACGCCGATGGTCCGACCACGTCCCTCACCGCGCACGACCTCGCCGTCGAGGGTGTAGGGCCGTCCGAGCGCGCGCGTGACCGCCTCGAGGTCCCCCGCGGCGAGCAGCGCGCGGATCGCGCTCGACGAGACGGGACCGTCCCCGGCGTCGACGAGCCCGACGGCCTCGACGGCGAAGTCGAGCTCCTCCCCGAGCGCGCGCAGCACGTCGACGTCGCCCTGCGCGCCGGCACCGAAGCGGAAGTTCTCGCCGACGACGATGAGCTGCGCGCCCAGCCGTCCGACGAGCAGCTCCTCGGCGAACTCGCGCGGCGTGAGCGCGGCGAGCGCCGCATCGAACGTGACGACCTCGACATGGTCGCAGCCGTTCGCGCGGAGAGCGGCCACGCGTGCGTCGAGGGACTGCAGCGCCGGCGGGACGGCGTCGGGCCGCAGCACCGCCGCAGGATGCGGATCGAACGTGAGCGCGACGGCGGCGGCGCCACGCCGCGCAGCCTCGGCGGTCGCCCGTTCGACGAGCGCGAGGTGGCCGCGGTGCACCCCGTCGAAGTTCCCGATCGTGACGACCGCGCTCACGTGAGCCCCTCGAGGTCCGCAGGTCCGGACCACACGAGGTGCTGCGGTCCGTCCTGACCGGGTCCGACGACGGCGAGCAGCACGTCACCGGCGACGAGCGCGACCGTGCGCGACGCGTCGAGCTCGATGCCGAGGCGTGCCGGACGCGTGCCGGTGACGAGGGCGCGCTGGAGCGCGGGGTCGTCGACCTCGTGCACGTCGACCGTGCGGCGCAGCGCGGCGAGCGGGTCGATCAGCCGAGCGGCGAGGAGCGCAGGGTCCGCCTCCAGCGCGTCGAGGGTCACGGCCTCCGCCTCGGTGAAGGGACCGTTCGCCACCCGGCGCAGCGACGCGAGCGTGCCGCCGACGCCGAGGCGCTCGCCGAGGTCGCGCGCGATGCTGCGGATGTAGGTCCCGGCCGAGCAGGCGACGAGGAAGGCGACGTCCGCGGACTCACCCGGGGCGAAGCGGTCGAGGACGATGCTCTCGATCGTGACGCTGCGCGCGGGCCGGTCGACGGTCTCGCCGCGACGCGCGCGTGCGTGCAGGCGCTCACCGTCGATGCGGATCGCCGACACCATCGGCGGGACCTGCTCGATGGTGCCCTGGAAGGCGCTGAGCGCGCCGCAGACGGTCGACTCGTCGAGCGCGGCCGCCGACGCCGTGGCGATCACCTCGCCGTCGAGGTCGTCGCTCGAGGTCGTGACCCCGAGCCGGGCGACCGCGGCGTAGGTCTTCGTGCCCGCCTGCAGCGCCGTGACCAGACGTGTCGCGCGCCCGATGCAGACGACGAGCACCCCGGTGGCCGCCGGGTCGAGCGTGCCGGTGTGTCCGACGCGGCGCGTCCCGGCGATGCGACGCACGCGCGCGACGACGTCGTGCGACGTCATCCCCGCCGGCTTGTCGACGACGAGGACGCCCTCGAGCGTCGCCTCGCTCACCCCTCGTCCTCCACGTCCCCCGTGCCCTCGGCGCGCCGGCGCTCCGCCTCGGGCAGCACGTCGCGCAGCAGACGTTCGACGGTCTCGACCTGCTCCGCGATCGGGTCGGGTCGGAAGCGCAGCTCCGGCGTGACGCGCAGCCGGACGCGCCGTCCGACCGCTCCTCGCAGCAGCGGCGCCGCGGCCTCGAGCGCCTCGGCCACCTCGTCGGCGCGCGAAGGACGGGGGCCACCGCGTCGACGGTCGTCGGAGAGGATGGACGGGTCGGGCGTCGACCAGTAGACGGTCGCGTGCTCGTGGTCGGGCGTCAGCTCGACCTCGGTGACGGTGACGAGCGTGAGCCGCGGGTCGGCGACGATCGTGCCGAGCGCATCCGCGATCGCGGCGCGGACGTCGCGCGCGACCCTCGGGCTTCCTCTGCGTGCCATCGTGGCTCCTCGCTGCTCGCTGCTCGCTGCTCGATGCTTCAGCCGTCGAGGTCGAGCGTGTCGTGCCGGACCTCGAGGTGCGTCACCACGACGCCCGGGTCGCGCTCCGCGAGCGGGACGATGCGCTCGATCACACGGTCGACCCCTGCCGCCGAGCCCTCCGCGACGGCGATGCCGAGCACGACGCGCTGCCACGTGTCCTGACCACCCACCTCCGCGACGCTGCAGCCGAGGTCGTCGACCAGCGCCCGCCGGAGCCGCTGGACGTGCGCCCTGCGGTCCTTGCGGCTCCCCGCGCCCGGCAGGTGCAGGGCCAGGAGCGCGACCGCATGGTGGACCCGGTCCTCGTGCACGTCGCTGCGCTCCCTCCGGAGACTCAGGTGCGCGCGACCTCGATGATCTCGAAGGCCTCGATCACGTCACCGACCTTGACGTCCTGGAACTTCTCGAGGCCGATCCCGCACTCGAAGCCCTGCGCGACCTCCTTGACGTCGTCCTTGAAGCGACGCAGCGAGCTCATCGTGTCCTCGACGAGCACGACGCCCTCGCGCACGAGGCGAACCTTCGCCTCGCGACGCACGACACCCTGGGTGACCATGCAGCCGGAGACGACGCCGATGCGCGGGACACGGAAGATCTCGCGGACCTCGGCCTCGCCGAGCACCTGCTCGCGCTGCTCGGGGGCGAGGAGGCCCTTGACGGCCATCTCGATGTCCTCGATCGCCTCGTAGATGATGCGGTAGGTGCGCACGTCGACGCCGGTGCGCGCGATCTCCTCACGGACGTTCGTCCCCGGACGGACGTTGAACGCGACGATGATCGCGTTGGACGCCTCGGCGAGACGGACGTCGCCCTGCGAGATCGCACCCACACCCTTCTGGATGACGCGGACCTGGACCTCGTCGAGCTCGAGCTTGAGCAGCGCGTCCTCGAGGGCCTCCGCGGATCCGGAGACGTCGGCCTTGATGATGACGTTGAGCGTCGCGCGGTCGCCGGCCTCGACGGCGGAGGTGAACTCCTCGAGGGTGGTCGGGCGCCGCTCGGCGAGCTCCTTGCGGCGCTCCCGTGCGGCACGCCGCTCGGCGACGTCGCGGGCGAAGCGCTCGGCGTCGACGACGCGGAACTCGTCACCGGCCTCGGGGACCTCGTCGAGCCCGAGGACCTGGACCGGACGCGCCGGGCCGGCCTCCTCGACCGCGTTGCCGTTCTCGTCGAACATGGCGCGGATGCGGCCGTCGGCGGTGCCGGCGACGAGGATGTCCCCGCGGCGCAGCGTCCCGGCCTGCACGAGCAGCGTGGCGACCGGGCCACGGCCGCGGTCAAGGTTCGCCTCGACGACACGACCACGGGCGGACTTGTCGGGGTTCGCACGCAGCTCGAGCAGGTCGGCCTGCAGCAGGACGATCTCGAGCAGGCCGTCGAGCCCCGTCTTCGCCTTCGCGCTGACCTCGACCATCGGGACGTCGCCACCGAGGTCCTCGGCGACGAGCCCGTACTCCGTGAGCTGGGTGCGGGCGCGCAGCGGGTCCGCGTCGGGCAGGTCGCACTTGTTGATCGCGACGACGATCGGCACCTCCGCGGCCTTCGCGTGGTTGATGGCCTCAGCGGTCTGCGGCTTCACACCGTCGTCGGCAGCGACGACGAGGATCGCGACGTCCGTGACCTGCGCACCACGGGCACGCATGGCGGTGAACGCCTCGTGACCCGGCGTGTCGATGAATGTGATCGCTCGACCGGAACGGTTGACCTGGTAGGCGCCGATGTGCTGCGTGATGCCGCCGGCCTCGGTGGAGACCACGTCGGTCGTCCTGATGGCATCGAGCAGCAACGTCTTGCCGTGGTCGACGTGACCCATGACCGTGATGACCGGCGGTCGTGCGACGAGCGCCTCGTCATCGTCGGGCGCCTCGACGCCGAACTCGAGCTCCTCCTCGGAGAGGAAGTGCACGGTGACACCGAGGTCCGAGCAGAGGATCTCGACCGTGTCGTCCGGCAGCGTCTGCTGGACGGTCGCCATCTCACCCATCTCGAACAGCTTCTTCACGAGCGCCGAGCCGGCGACCTCGAGCTTGTCGGCGAGCTCTCCGACGGTGATGCCGGAGACCACCTCGACACGGTCCGTGGTGACCTGCTGCTCGAGCGGGATGTCGCGACGCATCGGACCTCGGAGCTCCTGCTCCTCCGGCGTCTGGCGGTCCTGACGCTTCTTCTTGCGCGTCTTCCCACTGCCCGGGCCACCGAGCCCACCACCGGGACCACCACGCGGGCCACCGCCGGGTCCAGCGCCCGGGCCCGTACGCGGTGCACCCGCGCCGGGCGCGCCACGACCGGGGGTCTGGCGGTACGGCGAGGCCGGTGCGCCGGCACCAGCGCCAGGGGCGCCGGGACGACCTCGGGTCGGCATGCCGGCACCGGGGACACCGGCGCCGGGGGGGCGCGGGCGTGCCTCGCGCAGCGGCGGCGGGACGGCACGTCGACCCGTGCCCTCCTGCGGCAGCCCTGCGTCGGGACGCGGCTTGCGGACCGTCAGCCCCTCGGTGGGAGAGGTGGGTCCGGGGACGGCCGGCGCGGGACCACCGGGGCTGGGCGGACGGAGCGGAGCACCGGGCATGCGCTTCGCGGGCGCGCCCGGCATGCGCGCGGTCGGCGCGGCGGGCGCTCCGCCGGTGCTGCCCGCGTCCGGGCCGCTGTCCGCGGCGGGAGCGTCAGGGGCGGACGCGGCTTCAGGAGCGACCGGCGCGACCGGCGCGTCGGGCGTCGTCGCCTCCGGCTCCGCGTCGGGCGCGGGCGCGGGCTCCGGTTCGGCCTTCTCCCGGAGGTGCGGGGGCAGGACCTTGGCAGCCTTGCGCTTGGTCGTGGCAGCGACCTCCTCGACCTTGCGGTAGCGCTCGAGCTCCTCCTGCTCACGCCGTCGGCGGGCCTCCTCCTCACGGGCGCGCTCCTCCGCGGAGCGCCCGATCGTGTCCTTGAGGCGCTTCGCGTCGACCACACTGACCGACGAGGAGTGGCTCTTCGCCTCGACGCCGAGGTCGGCCAGGCGGCGGATGACCTCGCGGTTCTCGAGGCCCACCTCCTTGGCGAGCTCGTACACGCGCACGGAGTTGCTCACGGCTTCACGCTCCTCACGACGCCGGGGATCCGACGCGTCCCAGGTCCTCCGACACCACCGCTCCGGCACGGATGCGCAACGCGCGCCGCAGGAGCAGCGCATCCCGCTCCAGCGCACGCGCTACGCATCTCGCGTCGCTGCAAAGGTACGCGCCCCGCCCGGGGCGTCGCGACGCACCCGGTGCTCCGTCGACGATCAGCACGTCGTCCACGACCGTCACCCGCACGAGCTCGTCCTGCGCGCGACGCGACCGGCATGCGACGCACGACCGCACCGGCCGCCGGTCGGCGGCCAGCGCAGCACGTCGCGCGACGCGAGATCCTCTGGACATCGGTGCTCAGTGGTCCTCTCCTGCGGGCTGCGCGGTCGGGTCAACCGGTCCGGCCGGGACCCCGTCCGCCTCGCTGTCCTCCAGCGCACTCAGTCGGACCGCCTCGGCCGACTGGTAGGCCTCCTCGATCGCCTTCGCGCCCTCGTCGGAGAGCGGGTTGCCGAACTCGTCGATGAGTCCCGCGTCGAGCGCGGCCTGGAAGGCTCGCTGCTCCTCCGCGAACTGCGACTCCGACTTGATGTCGATGCGCCATCCCGTCAGCTTCGCCGCGAGACGCGCGTTCTGACCCTCGCGTCCGATGGCGAGCGAGAGCTGGTAGTCGGGGACGATGACGACGGCGGTGGCGTCCTCCGGGTAGAGGTGCACGTCGCTGACCTTGGCCGGGGACAGCGAGTTCGCGACGAGCTCGCCCGGGTCGTCGGCCCACCGGACGATGTCGATGCGCTCGAGGCCCTCGTTGTGGAGCTCGCGCTGGACCGCCTGCGCACGCGCGCCAGCGGGACCGACGCAGGCGCCGACCGGATCGACGTCGCCGTCGTGGCTCATCACCGAGACCTTCGTCCGGTGTCCGGCCTCGCGCGCGATGCCCTTGATCTCGACGATCCCCTCCTCGATCTCGGGGACCTCGAGGGCGAAGAGGCCGACGACGAGCGCCGGGTGCGTGCGGGAGCAGACGATCTGCGCACCGCGCATCTGCTTGCGGACCTCGATGACGACCGCACGCGAGTAGGCGCCGTGGGCGAGCCGCTCGTTGGGGACCTGCTCGGAGTACGGGAGCAGCGCCTCGGTGCGTCCGAGCTCGAGCAGCGTGACGTTGCCCTGCTGTGAGACCTGACCGGAGACGATGTCACCCTCGTGCCCGACGAACTGCCCGTAGGTGACCTCACGCTCGGCCTCGCGCAGGCGCTGCAGCAGGACCTGCTTCGCGGTCTGCGCGACGATGCGTCCGAAGTCGCGGGGCTCGTCGACCCACTCGTTGACGATGTTGCCGTCGTCGTCGAGCTCCTGCGCGTACAGCGTGACCTCGCCGCTGACGCGGTCGATGGTGACGCGCGCCTCGTCGGCCCGAGCGGTCGAGGAACGCTTGTACGCGGCGGCGAGCGCACCCTCGAGCGCGTCGACCACCGTCAGGAAGTCGATGCCCTTCTCGCGCTCGATCTCACGCAGTGCGTCGATGTCGATCTTCATCGGTCACTCTCCTCCACGCGGCCCATCACCAGGGCAGCACGAGACGTGCGGTCACGAGGTCCCCGAGCGGCACGTGCTGCTCGGATCCGTCGACGGCGAGCACGACGCGGCCGTCCTCGACCGCGACGAGCCTGCCGCGGAGCGCGGAGTCGGCGAGCGTGACCTCGACGTCGCGACCGAGGTTGCGCACCAGGTCGCGCGCGGTGACGAGCGGACGCTCCGTCCCCGGCGAGCTGACCTCGAGCGTCGCGTCCTCGCCCACGACGCCACCGGCGACGAGCGCACCATCGAGCGCACGCGACAGGTCGGCGATCACGTCGATGTCGACGGGGGCGTGGGGCGGCTGGCCCGCCGCGGCACGACCCTCGTCAGGGACGTCGACGTCGACGGTCACGGTGACGACGGTCGGCCGTCCGCCTCGGACGTCGACGTCGAGCACGTCGAGACCACGCGCCGACGCCTCCGCGCGCGCGAGCTCGGTGACCCGTCCTGCGACGGTGTCCCCGGCGGTCCCGGCCGTGCCGCTCATCCGTGCTCCTCCTCCACGGCCCTGCACCACATGGGAACGGCCGGCCCACGGGGGCCGGCCGACGAGGTGCAGAGCCGTCGGTTCGTCCCGTTGTCGGTCCGGATCGCTGCATCCGGGCGGGACGCCACGGCCCGTCGGGGCCGTGGTGGAGCGACGCTACCACGCCACGGGCGGGGACGGCGGGGCGCAGGGGGCCGGAGGGACCGTCCGGACGGCCGTGTGTGGGCTCTTGGGGCCCCTCAGACGACGACGGGGCTGCCCTCGCCGCGCTCCCTGCGGATCTCCTCGGCCATCTCGGTCGCGAAGTGGACCATCGCCTCGACGATGTCCTCCTCCCGCACGGTGGCGATCCGCTCGCCGCGCTTGATGATGTCGCCCTTCCCGTTGCCGGCGGCGACCCCGAGGTCGGCCTCGCGGGCCTCCCCCGGGCCGTTGACGACGCAGCCCATCACGGCGACGCGCAGCGGCGCGTCGATGCCCTCGAGGCCCTTCTGGACCTCCTCGGCGAGCGTCCACACGTCGACCTGCGCGCGCCCGCATGAGGGGCAGGACACGACGTCGAGGCCCCGCTCGCGCAGGTGCAGCGACTCGAGGATGGTGATGCCGGCCTTGACCTCCTCGACGGGGTCGGCCGAGAGCGACACGCGGATCGTGTCACCGATGCCCTCGGCGAGCAGCGCGCCGATGCCCACCGCGGACTTGATGGAGCCGGTCTGCAGCGGACCGGCCTCGGTCACGCCCAGGTGCAGCGGGTAGTCGCACGCCTCGGCGAGTAGGCGGTAGGTCCGGATCATCGTCCACGGGTCGGAGTGCTTGACGGAGATCTTCGTGTTGAAGAAGTCGACGTCCTCGAGCAGCCGGACCTCGCGCAGCGCCGACTCCACCATCGCCTCCGGCGTCGGCCCGCCGAACTCCTCGAGGATGGAGTCCTCGAGGCTGCCGCCGTTCACGCCGATACGGATCGCGACGCCGGCCTCGGCGGCGAGGCGCCCGAGGAGCGCGACCTTGTCGTGCTTCTTGATGTTGCCGGGGTTGATGCGCACGCCCGCACAGCCGGCCTCGATCGCCATGACCGCGTACTTCCACTGGAAGTGGATGTCGGCGATGACGGGGATTCGGGAGTGCTCGGCGATGCGCTTGAGCGCCTCGGCGTCCTCCTTGCGAGGGACCGCGACGCGGACGATGTCGGCGCCGGCAGCCTGCACGGCGGCGATCGCCTGGAGCGTCGCGTCCGCATCGTGCGTCGGGGTGACGGTCATCGTCTGCACGGAGACCGGCGCTCCGCCGCCGATGGCGAGCGGACCGAGCGTGATGCCGCGCGAGGACCGACGCACGGGACCGTCCGACGGCTGGCCATCGACGGCGGCCGACGCGGTGCCGGGGGCGAGTGGGAGCGTGGCGCTCACGGTGCGGTGCCTCGTGATCGGAGTCGGCGACCCCGTGCCGCCGACGATCGTCCTGCACCCGGTTCGGTGCTCGGAGGCGAGGGTATCCCTCGGCCGTCCGCGGACCCGGGACTCAGATGCGGATCGGGTCGGTGATGTCGAGCCACAGGGTCGTGACGAGGAGCAGCACCAGCACCGCGATGACGGGGATGGCGACCGATGCGATGGCCTCGGGGCGGACCCGGAAGTCAGCCGCTCGACCGGCGAGGCGACGCACGCCGTTGACCGTCGACTCGATGACGATGACCGCGAGATGACCGCCGTCGAACGGTGGGAGCGGGAGCAGGTTGAACAGGAAGAAGAACACGTTGATGGCGGCGAGCAGCGTGAGCATGACCGGGAGACCGCCCTCGCGGGCACCCACCTGTCCGGCGAGCGACGCGGCACCGACGAGCGAGACCGCGCCGTCCTGGGCGCGCTCCTCCCCGCCGAACGCCTGGCTCACGAGCCCGCTGAGCCCCGACGGCGAGAGGATGCGCACGAGCCCTGCGACGGACTCCCCGACCATCGGCAGCACGCCGCCGGGGGATCCCGGGCCGGGCTCGCCGACCGCCGCCGAGACGAGCGCCTCCGCGATGCCGACGTCGCGCAGCTGCGGCTCGGTCGAGATCCCGATCAGACCGATGACCAGGCCGTCCGAGGTGGTCGCACGGCCGGGGACGACGTCGAGCAGCAGTCGCTGCCCGTCGCGCTCGACCGTGACGACGGTGGGGACCTCCGGCCGGGCGCGCAGGGCGTCACGCAGCACGAGGAAGTCGCCGCTCGTGACGTCGTCGACGGCGACGAGCACGTCGCCGACACGGAGGCCCGCGTCGTCCGCCGGCGAGCCCTGCTGGACGAGGCCGATGCGGCTGGTGAGCTCGCCCGTCGGCTGCGGCCACACCGCGAGGACGGCGGACAGGAGCACGAACGCGATCAGGAGGTGGGTCACGGGCCCGAGGGCGACGACGAGCGAGCGCTGCCACGCGGGACGGTCGCCGTAGCGCCGGCCGGCGTCGCCGTGCTGGAGCCGGTGGGTGATGTCGCCGACGCGCGTGCTCGCCGGCAGCTCGTGGTCGAGCGCCCGCTGGAGCGCGTCGCGCAGTGATGCCGCGTCCGGCTGCGGATCGAGGCCACGGGCGGTGTCGCGGATGCGCAGCGCGAGGTCGTCGGGGGTCCCGCGGTGGCGGAGCTCCGCGTCGAGGGCACCCCACCAGCGACGCGCGTCCTCCTCGTCACGCACCGAGGGGAGCGCGTCGACGAGCGCTGGCTGCAGCTCGTCGTCATCGCCGCCCATCCCGACGATCCGCACGTAACCACCGAGCAGGACCGCCTTCAGCCCGTACTCGGTCTCCCCGCGGCGCGTCGACCAGATCGTCGGTCCGAACCCGACGAAGAAGCGGTCCGCACGCATGCCGGAGAGCTTGGCGGTCACGAGGTGGCCCGCCTCGTGGATGACGATCGCGATCACGATGCTTGCGACGAAGGCGACGATCCCGAGCGTGCTGCTCATGCGCCGCCCTCCCGGACCGAACCGCTCGCGGAGCCGGCGGCGACGAGCAGGTCGACACGCTCCGCGGCTCCTCGGGCGACGGGGAGGATGCTCCCGTCGCCGAGCGTGCGCGCCGCGAGCAGCTGGCCGCACGCCGCCTCGGCGTCGCGCCCGCGCGTGTCGCGCAGGGTCACCGTCGCACCCGCCTGCTCGACGCGGGCGACGAACGCGTCGGTGCGTGCACGGGTCGGCTCCTTCCAGCGCACGCCGGGCGTCGGGTTCATCGGGATGACGTTGACGTGCGCGCGGACGCGTCGAGCGATGCGCGCGAGCGCGTCGGCCTGCGCGGCGTCGTCGTTCACGTCGCCGATGAGGCACCACTCGATGGTGACGCGGCGGCGCGTGCGTGCACGGTAGGCCTGCACCGCGTCCTCGAGCTCGACGAGCGGATGGACCCGGTTGATCGGGACGAGCTCGTCGCGCAGCGCGTCCGTCGCAGCGTGGAGGCTGACGGCGAGCGTGAGCGGCAGCCCGAGGTCGGCGAGCCGACCGATTGCGGGGACCAGGCCGACGGTCGACACGGTGATGCCGCGTGCGGAGAGCCCGAAGCCCTCGGGGTCGTGGAGCCAGCGCACGCTCGCGATGGTCGCATCCAGGTTCGCGAGCGGCTCCCCCATGCCCATGTAGACGACGTTGGTCACGTGGTCGGGACCCGAGCCGGCGAGGCCGGACGGGTCGAGCTCGACGTCACCGATGCGCCCCGTCGCGAGCGCCTGCTGAGCGACGACGACCTGACGGACGATCTCGCCGGCGGTCAGCTGCCTGCGCAGCCCTGCCTGGCCGGTCGCGCAGAACGGGCAGCCCATCGCGCAGCCCGCCTGCGTGGAGATGCACACCGTCGCGCGCCGCGGATAGCGCATCAGCACGGTCTCGATCGCCTCGCCATCGGCGAAGCGCAGCAGGAACTTGTGGGTACGCCCCTCATCGGCGACGTGGTGCGCGATCAGCTCAGGCGTCGAGCCGGCCGTCATCGACGCGAGCCGCTCGCGCAGCGCACCGGGCAGGTCGGTCATCCGTTGCGGGTCGTCGATGCCGCGCACGAGCCATCCCGCGACCTGCGCGGCACGGAAGCGCGGCTCGCCGAGCTCAGCCATGAGCGCGACGAGTCCGTCACGGTCGAGCGCGTACAGGTCGAGCGGCGTGTCGGTCACGGCAGGAGCACCAGGAGCGCGTAGCCGACCGGCAGCGCGAGCAGCAGCCCGTCGACCCGGTCGAGCACGCCGCCGTGTCCGGGGAGCAGTCGCCCGAGGTCCTTCACCCCGAGGTCGCGCTTGACCATCGAGGCGACGAGGTCGCCGAGGAAGCCGGCGACGCCGACCGCGACGCCGATCACCGCGCCGCGAAGCATGCTGCTCGTCCCGTCGAGCGGGAGCACGACGGCGGCGAGCGAGGCGGCGGCGATCAGGCCGCCGACGAACCCCTCCCATGTCTTGTTCGGGCTGACGCTCGGCGCGATGGGCCGACGGCCGAGCCACGATCCGAACGCGTACGCGCCGATGTCACCGGCGGCCGTCGCACCGAGGACGGCGACGAGCAGCACGACCGCGCCGTCGAGCGAGCGGATGAGCAGCGCGTACGACGCGAGGCCGCCGAGCCAGGCGCCGAGCAGCACGGTGCGGGCGACGGTGCCGACGACGTCGGTCCGCGCGCGGTCGGCGAGCGAGCGCAGCAGCGCCGCGGCGACGAGCACGGTGAGGCCGATGGCCTGCCCACGTGCGCCGAGCAGCTGCGTCGCAGCGAGGAGCGCGACGGTGACGACGATGAGCACGTCGACATGGACGGGGCGGGAGAGGTCGCCGAGCACTCGGCCGAGCTCGACGTAGGCCGCGACGAGCAGCGCACCGATGAGGACGGTGAGTGCGGACGGAGGCAGGACGAGCGCGAGTGCGAGGAGCGCGATGAGTCCGACGCCGACCGTCGTGGCCGCCACCAGGTCACGGCCCTGCCGCGGCTTCGCGCTCGTGTCGGCCTCCATCGGGATGCTCGGGCAGGGCGGGAGCCCTAGACCTCGAGCAGCTCCTTCTCCTTGGCTTCGAGCGCCTTGTCGACCTGAGCGACATTTGTCGCGGTCAGCTCCTCGAGCTGCTTCGCGGCGCGCTCGTGCTCGTCCTTGCCGACCTCGCCGTCGTCCTCGAGCTTCTGCATCGCGTCGCGCGCGCTGCGCCGCACGTTGCGCAGTGCGACCCGTCCGTCCTCCGCGGTGCTGCGGGCGAGCCGGATGTAGTCCTTGCGTCGGTCCTCGCTCAGCTCGGGGAACACGCACCGGAGCACGCTGCCGTCCGAGGAGGGGTTGAGTCCGAGGTCGGCCTCACCGATGGCGCGCGAGATGTCGTCGAGCGCTGCCTTGTCGAACGGGTTGACGACGAGGATGCGGGGCTCGGGGACGGAGAAGTTCGCGAGCTGCTGGAGCGGCGTCGGCGTCCCGTAGTACTCGACGACGATGCGGTTGAGCAGCTGCGGGTTCGCGCGTCCGGTGCGGATCGTCGCGAAGTCCTCGCTGACCTTGGTGACGGCCTGCCCCATGCGGTGGGACGCGTCCGCCATGATCGACTCGATGCTCATGCTGCGCTCCTGTCGTGACGCGACGGCCTTGACCGCGCGACCGGCACGGCATGGTACGGGGCTCCGATGGGGCCGCCCCGGACGATCCGGCCGCTCAGGCGTCGGTCCCGTCGGGGGCCGTGGCCGCCCGGACGAGCGTGCCGACGTCCTCGCCGCGCACGACGCGACGGATGTTGCCGGCCCGGAGCAGCTCGAACACGACGATCGGGAGCCCGTGGTCCATGCACAGCGAGATCGCGGTCGCGTCCATGACCTTCAGGCCCTGGTTGAGCACCGAGAGGAAGTCGATCTCGTCGTACCGGACGGCGTCGGGGAAGCGGTTCGGGTCGCGGTCGTAGACCCCGTCGACCTGCGTGCCCTTGAGGATCGCCTCCGCACCGATCTCGAGCGCCCGCTGCGCGGCGGTCGTATCCGTGGTGAAGTACGGCGCACCGAGCCCCGCGGCGAACACGACCACGCGACCCTTCTCGAGGTGACGCATCGCGCGGCGCCGGATGTAGGGCTCCGCGAACTGCTGCATCGAGATCGCGGTCTGCACGCGCGTCGGGACACCCGCCTTCTCGAGCGCGTCCTGGAGGGCGAGCGCGTTGATGGTCGTGGCGAGCATGCCCATCTGATCGGCGCTCGAGCGGTCCATGCCCGCCGCGGACGGCGAGTTGCCACGGAAGATGTTCCCGCCGCCGACGACGATGCCGACCTCGGTGCCATCGCTCTCGCGCAGCTCGGCGATCTCCTCGGCGACGCGCCGGACGATCGTCGGGTCGATGCCACCCTGGACGGTCGGGTCGGAGAACGCCTCACCCGAGAGCTTGAGGAGCACGCGCCGGAAGGGGGTCCGCTCCGTCACCGTCGATCTCCTCCGCCGGGCATCGCCGACCTCGTGCGTCAGGCGCCGACCTCGTAGCGCGCGAAGCGTGCGACCTCGATCTTCTCGCCGAGCGTCGCCTGCACGTCGCTGATGGCCTGCGCCACCGACCGGTCGGGGTCGATGACGAAGGGCTGGTCGAGCAGCACCCAGTCCTTGAGGACCTTCGCCACCTTGCCCTCGACGATGCGCTCGATCATCTCCGCCGGCTTGCCCTGCTCCTCCGCCTCCTTGCGGGCGAAGTCGCGCTCCTTGTCGAGCATGGCCGCGTCGACGTCCTCGGCGCGCACGAACAGCGGTTTGGACGCCGCGATGTGCATGCAGAGCTGCTTGGCGAGCTCCTGGAAGGGCTCGCTCTTCGCGACGAAGTCCGTCTCGCTCGACAGCTGCAGCAGCACGCCGACACGCGCCGGCGCGCCAGGGCTCGGCTGGTGCAGGTAGGAGGTCACCATGCCCTCCCCCGCCGTGCGGTCCGCGACCCGGGCGTCCATCTTCGCGCCGGTGCGCTCGCGCACGAGCTCGGCGGCCTTCTCCATGTCACCACCCGCGTCCTCGAGCGCGGACTTGCACGCCATCATCGGCGCGTTGGTCAGCTCGCGGAGCTGCTTGACGTCCGCAGCGGAGATGCTCATCGTCGTTCCTGTCGGTCGTGAGGCCGGTGGGTCATGGGGCCGATGTTCGCGTGGTGAGGGTCAGGCGTCGGAGCCCTCTTCGACGAGGTCCTCGGCGATCTCCGGGACCGCCTGTGCGGCGAGGTCGGCGGCAGCGGCGCGGGAGGCCTGCTCGGCGGCCTTCTGGCGCTCGAGCTCGAGCTCCCATGCGGCCTTCGGCTCGCTCGCGTCGGCGTCGTCGCCGGTCGCGGATGCCGCCTCGGCCTGCTCGCGCAGCTCGTCGTCGGCGGTGCGTGACGCACGCAGCATGAGACCGTCGGCGCAGGCGTCGGCGATGATGCGCGTCAGCAGCGTCGAGGATCGGATCGCGTCGTCGTTACCCGGGATCGGGTACTGGACGACGTCGGGGTCGCAGTTGGTGTCGAGGATCGCGACGACGGGGATGCCGAGGCGGTTGGCCTCCTTGACGGCGATCTCCTCGATGACGGTGTCGACGACCCAGACCGCGTTCGGCACCTTGGCCATGTTGCGGATGCCGCCGAGGGTCAGCTCCAGCTTCTCACGCTCGCGCTCGAGCTGGAGGACCTCCTTCTTCGGCAGCAGGTCGTAGGTGCCCGACGACTGCATGGCCTCGAGCTCGCGCAGACGCGCGATGCGCGAGCGCATCGTCTCGAAGTTGGTGAGCATCCCGCCCATCCAGCGCTCGGTGACGTAGGGCATGCCGACGCGCTCCGCCTGGTAGCGGATCGTCTCGGCCGCCTGCTTCTTCGTGCCGACGAACAGCACGGTGCCGCCGCGCGCGACGAGGTCGCGGGTGAAGGAGTAGGCCTGCTCGATCAGACCGACGGTCTGACGCAGGTCGATGACGTAGATCCCGTTGCGCTCGCCGTAGATGAAGCGACGCATCTTGGGGTTCCAGCGACGGGTCTGGTGCCCGAAGTGGACGCCGGCCTCGAGCAGCTGGCGCATGGTGACGACGGCCATGGGTGATCCTCTCGGTTCGGTTGGGCCTCCGCCCGCGTCGTCCGGGGGACGTGACCGCGTCGCGGTCCACGTCGCGCGACCCACCCCGCTCGCGCGGGGCACCGGGGCCGCCCGTCAGCGGGCGTGCGTGATGGGTTCAGTTGCGTGGGGGTGTTGCTCCGCCGGCGTGGGCCGGACGCGAGGATGCTAGCGCGCCGCGGGGTCCTCCGGCTCCGGGGGTCCGGGAGGGAGGCCCTCCGCCGCTCCGGTGTCGCCCTCCGCTCGCTCGTCGGGCGGGCCGGAGGAGTCTCGGCGTGCGGCCGAGAGCAGGAACACGAGCCCGAGGATGATGAGCACACCGGGGAGCACGAGCCCCGCCGCGTCACCCTCGAGCCGCTCGATGACGCCGAGCAGCGTGAGGATCCCGCCGGGGATGAGCGGCCACCACCATCCGCCCTGACGATCCCAGCCCGTGAGCAGCTGCACCGCCGGGATGAGCAGGAAGCCGGCCCCGAGGCCGATCAGGCCGATGTCGGCGACCAGCCCGAGGTCCTGGGCGACGAGCGCCGCACCGAAGCCGGTCAGGATGCCGCCGGGGACGAGGAAGCCGTAGGAGCGCGTCGCCAGGTGGGTCGCGAGGAACGCGAGCCCTCCGAGCAGGACGATCGCGACACCGCCCACGCCGGTGAGGTTGATGACGAGCAGCGCGATGCCGATCGTGACGAGCAGCACCCCTGCGAAGGATCGACCGACCATGTCCGCGCCCTCCATCCCGGTGCCGACGACGTCGCGCGACCGTAGCGACGCGCGCGCCGCCCCACCAGTGCCGAGGGACCCGGCGAGCGCGCTCGTCAGCGGCGCAGCGGGAGGAGCGGGAGCTCGCGCGCGGCGTCGACGTCGCCGGCGAGCGCGCTGACCGCGGTGAGCCCCGTGCCGTACCACGCCCCGACGTGGGTGGTGAGCCGGCCGGGGCTCGCGACGATCTCGCGGCCGGCGAGGAAGCGCCACACGACCTCACGGACGGCCTCGGTGGCGAGCACTCCCTCGTGCGTCCCGGGAAGGACACGACGTTCGGCGTCATCGAGCGCCGCCCGGTCCGCACCGACGAGCCCGTCGAGCGAGGCGACGATGTTGAGCACCCGCGTGCCGGTCGCGAGCGGACCGACGTCCGGATGCGCGAGCGCCTCGTGCCACGCGTGCGCGACGTCACCGAGGAGCGGCGACGCGGTCGCGACGTCGCGCAGCGACGGTGCGTCCGGCTCGAGCGAGCGCGCGGTCTCCCCGACGATGCCCGGGATGGCGCCTGCTGCCTCCCACGCACCGCGAAGGGCGGGGCCGGCGACGGGCGCGTCGACGAGGGCGACGCCGGCACGCGCGAGGTCGGAACCGTCGAGCGGCGACGCGACGGTGACGACGTGCCCGATCGGGGGGAGCCCGACGTCGAACGGGTTATGGAGGTGCAGGAGGTAGTACGCGATCACGAGTCCGCCGAGCGAGTGTCCGACGAGGTCGACGGCTCGCCCGGGCTGGCGGCGCGCCTGCTCGCGCAGCTGCTGCTCGAGTCGCCGTGCGGCGGCCTCGACCCCGACCCACGTGTCCTCGACGCCGTAGGGCTCGCCGGGGCCCGCGTACGAGAACCGCGTCGCACCGGCCGCGTCGATCCCGAGGTGCGCGGGGTCGATCAGCTCGACGCCGCTCGTGCTCGACAGCCCCGCGACGAGCATGAGGTGGTTGGCGTTCGGTGGCACGGCGTAGCCGGGGGCGAGCGCCGTCGGACTCGGTGTCGTGAGCACGCCGGCGAGCCGCCCGCCGGCCCACGGGTCGTAGGGGGCGACGGCATGATCGGCGCCCCACCAGCCGCCCTCCCCCACGAGCGTCGGCCGCGGCGCACCGATGCCGGGCAGCGTCATCGGGTCGAGGTACTCGCCACCTCGCCGCGCACCGAGGTGCAGGCCGCGGTCGACGTCGGGCTCGCCGTGGTGACCGTCCGCGACGACGCCGAGCACCTGCCCGCGGTCGACGTCGTCGCCGCGCCCGACGCGCAGGCCGGCGAGCGGCCCGTAGCTCGTCCGCACGCCGTCCTCGTGGTCGATCGAGACCCAGACGACGCCGGCGACCTGCCCGGCATGGTGCACCCGTCCGCGCTCGGCGGCCCGCACCGGCGTGCCGGGCGCGGCGTCGAGGTCGACCCCTCGGTGCCCGGGCGCGTAGGGGCCGGCCGGCCGCTCGAACGGTCGCACGACCCGCGCGTCGACGGGGAGCCGGTAGCTCGGTGGACGCAGCTCGTCGGCCAGCTCGCGCAGCGCGAGCGCGGCGCGGATGACGCTCCCTGCGGTCGACACCGCCGCCCCGGGCACGACGGGGGTGACGGGGGCGAACGTCGTCCCCGACAGGGGCGGGAGCAGCGCACCGAGCACGGCCAGGAGCAGGAGCGTCACGAGCGTCGTCGCGACGCGGCTGCGCGGGGTCGCGGGCATGGGATCCTCCACGCCCCGTCGGACCCGAACCTACGTGCGCCTCGTGCCGCGGACGAGCACCGATCCGCGACCTGTGGACGACGCGCGGGTCGTGCCGGTCGGCGTCAGGAGCGCGCCGACCTGGCCCTCGGGTGCGCGAGCGCATGGACCTCGCGCAGGCGTCCGCGCGACAGGTGCGTGTAGCGCTGGGTCGTCGCGAGCGACGCGTGGCCGAGCAGCTCCTGGACGACGCGCAGGTCCGCACCGCCCTCGAGCAGGTGCGTCGCGAACGAGTGCCGCAGCGTGTGCGGTGTCACGTGCCCCACGCCCGCGGCCGCGGCGAGGCGACCGACGATCGTGCGCGCGTCACGCGTGCCGAGCGGACCGCCACGGTCGCCGCGCAGCACGACCGCGTCGGTCGGACGCGGTGCGCCGGCGCGCGTCGCGTCGAGCAGCTCGGGGCGCGCGCGGTCCAGGTAGTCGCGCAGCGCTCGGACGGCGGCGGACCCGATCGGCACGATCCGGTCCTTGCCACCCTTGCCCTCGAGCCGGACCTGGGACTGCGCGAGGTCGAGCCGGTCGAGCGTGAGCGTGCACGCCTCCTCGATGCGCGCACCCGAGGCGTAGAGCAGCTCGACGAGCGCACGGTCGCGCTGGCCGGTCGCCGTGGTCGTGTCGGCCGCCTCGATCAACGCCTCGACCTGGTCGACACGAAGCACGCGCGGGAGGTGACGACCCTGCTTGGGCGTGCCGAGCAGCGCGGCCGGATCGGCGTCGACGAGACCGCGACGCTCCAGCAGCGCGAACCAGGTCCGAAGCGTCGACGTGCGGCGAGCGATGGTGGCGCGCGCGGCACCGGCGTCGGCGAGGTCGGCCAGGTAGCCGCGCAGCTCGTCGCGTCCGACGCGGCGAGGGCCGTCGACACCGACGGTGCTCAGCGCGTGCGCGACGTGGAGCGCATCGCGACGGTAGGCGTCGACGGTGCGGGGTCTGCGGCCGCGCTCGGCTCGGGTGTGGCGCACGAGCTCGTCGACCGCGACGCGCCACGCGTCACCGAGCGCCTCGTCGGGCGCAGCGGTGGGCGCGGGCTCTGCCGTGCGGGTGGTCGCCATGCGGGAAGCGTCGCGCGATCCGTGCCCGAGGTCAACGGACCGACGGACGGCCCCGGCGGAGCCGCACGCCGCCGGGCACGTCCTCGACCGCTCCTGCCACGCGGGCGCGCACCAGCAGCCCGAGCAGCGCGCCCGGACCGCCGGGATGGGCGAGCGCGAGCTCCTCGACCGCGACGCCCCGCGGGCCGGCACGCTCGAGGACACGGTGGACCTCCGGGGGAAGACCACCATCGCTGACCGAGGCCCCGTCCGTCGAGCGGTGGGCCGCAGGATCGACACCGGGGAGCAGCGCGAGGAGGTCGTGGGGCCCGGTGCAGACGCGTGCGCCCTCGCCGAGCAGGCGCAGCGGTGCGGCCGATCCCGGCGCGAGGATGTCCCCCGGGACGGCGAGCACCTCGCGCCCGCGCTCGACCGCGGCGGTCGCGGTGAGCAGCGCCCCCGACCGGCGACCGCCCTCGACGACGACGGTGACCTCGGCGAGACCGGCGACGATCCGGTTGCGCGCGCGGATGACGCCGGCATGCCCGGTGACCTCGGGGAGGAGCTCGCTGACGAGCGTGCCGCCGTCGTCGAGCACGCGGTCGAAGAGCGCGCCACGTCGCGCGTGCGGCGCCGGGTAGGGCACGGCGTGACCGCAGCCAAGCACGACCGTGGTGCCACCGGGCCGGCCGAGCGCAGCCTCGTGCGCTGCAGCATCGATGCCGAGCGCACCGCCGGACACGACGCGACCGCCGGCGCGGGCGACGGCCGACGCGAGCAGCTCGGCGATGGCGGTGCCGTAGGCGCTCGCGTTGCGCGACCCGACGAGCGCGACACCCGGCCCGGCGTCCGCCGGCGGTGCACCGCGCCAGGCGAGCAGCACCGGCGCGTCGACGTCGGGCCAGCCCTCGGCGAGACGGCCCGGGTACGCAGGGTCGCCGACGAGCGCGACGCGGACGCCGAGGCGTGCCCAGATGCCGACGATGCGCAGCGCGACGTCGGCGACCGGACCGTCGAGCGGGCCGTCGCTGCGGGCGAGCGCCGCGAGCCGCTGCGCGGGCGGCACGTCGTCGGCCCGATCGGCGTCGCGGATCCGGCGGCGCAGCGCATCGGCCCGGTGCCCGGGCCCACACAGCCAGGTCAGCACGGCCGCGAGCGCGTCGGGGTCGGTGCCGGGAGCGCAGATGGCGGTCGCCGCACGCGCGACGTCGGCGGGCCCGCTCATGTCGGGAGCCCGGTCAGCCGGAGCCCCATCGCCTCCGCGACGTGCTCCTCGTCGACCATCGTGGCGCCGGCGAGGTCGGCGATCGTGCGTGCGACCCTGAGGCAGCGGTCGTTCGCGCG